>Ga0209373_10000639_pt1 | contig 52011 bp, 40 predicted proteins | sample Higcelweek5metaG_FD_187173 | JGI IMG/M metagenome (GOLD analysis project Ga0209373, IMG submission 187173) | Freshwater pond sediment microbial communities from the University of Edinburgh, under environmental carbon perturbations - High... | ecosystem: Environmental > Aquatic > Freshwater >... | reverse complement strand
CTGGGCGGAGAGGACATCCTGGCCTTGGACACCGTGACCAACACCCTGCAGGAAATGGCCCCCCACGCCGTGCACGACTGCATCGTGGACGAACGCGCCCACGCCCTGGGACCGGACACCAGGCTGCGCGTGTACAACATCCTCTCGGCCATCATCCAAATTTCCAAAACGCCGGAGGAAGGCGCCTGGGCCCGCGGGCACCTGGCCTTTGTGGAGCCTTCGCGCCTGTCGCGGCTGCACTATCTGGCCCGGCTGCCCAAGGCGGAGCGCCCCCGCCTGGACAACGGCAAGCACGTGCGCAAGATGCTGCAGGCCGTGGAGCGCACCCAGCGCCTGCTCGTGTCCGATGGCGAACACATCATCGGCATGGCCCAGGGCGACCTGCCCGCGGGCAGCCTGTGCGCGCTGTTCAACGGCCGCCACGGCATGCTGTTCCTCGACGGCAGCCCGGTGTGCAGCTTCTCCGACGGCGCGTTCCAGTCCTCCAACCGCAGGCCCAATCTGGTGACGCTGGAGGAGGCGCTGGTGGAATGGCCCCTGGACAGCGCCCAGCGCAGCACGCTCTTCGCCACCATCTCGCGGCTGGTGGCCACTGCGGGCGAGCAGAAATACGGCTGCGCCCTGATCATCGACCCCTACACGCCGCTTCTGACCCTCTCCGGCCACGGGCTGGAGACGCCCATGCCCCTCGACGCCGAGGAGCGGCTCTCCCTGGCCTCGGGCCTGGCCAAAGTGGACGGGGCCCTGCATCTTTCCGCCGCGCGCAACCAGCTGTGCGGCTTCGCCTGCCTCATGGACGGCCCGAGCTTCCCCGGCGAGGACCGCTCGCGCGGGGCGCGCTACAACTCCGCCCTGCGCTTCACCCACTCCCACCCGGAACTCATCGTGGTGGTGGTCTCCAGCGACCGCCCGGTTTCGGTGATGCAGAAGGGCGTGGACCTTTCCAAGCCGCCGGTGTGGCCGCCCGTGCCCACCATGCTGCGGCATCCGCCCACCCTGGCCGAGTGGCTGGGCTAGCGGAAAAATCACGCAAGGAGCCCCCCCATGCTGATCCGCCCCGAAACGCCCGCCGACTACGCCGCCATCCGCGCCATCAACATCGCCGCCTTTGCCGGCCACCCGTACAGCCGCCAGACCGAGCATCAGATCGTGGAGGCCCTGCGCGCGGACGGGGCGCTGACGCTTTCGCTGGTGGCCGAGCCCGACAGCGACCCCGGCTGCGAGCCTGAGTGCGAAGGCGTGGGCGAAATCGTCGGGCATATCGCCTTTTCCCGCGCGCGCATCGACGGGCAGGACCTGGGCTGGTATTTGCTGGGCCCGGTGGCGGTGCTGCCGGGCTTTCAACGCCGCGGCGTCGGCTCGGAGCTTGTGCGGGCAGGGCTGGACGCCCTGGGCGGGCTGGAGGCGCAGGGCTGCGTCCTTGTGGGCGACCCGGCCTTCTACACGCGCCTGGGCTTCCGCCAGGCCAAAACCTTGCGCTACCCCGGCGTGCCCCAGGAGTTCGTGCTCTGCATGCCGCTGGCCGGCGCGGAGCCCGAGGGCGACGTGGGCCACCACCCGGCCTTCGAGACGGGGCTGTAGACTTTCGGCGTGGCCGGAGCGCAAAGGCCAGGCCGCACGGCCCGCCCTTGTGCAAGGGCTTGCTCCGGACCGGGCAGGAAAGCAGCGTCAACGGCGGCCCGGGAGCACACCCGCAAAGTCCCCGACCATGCCCAGGTTCACGGCCATGCAACGCATCCGAGCTGCCGCTTTCCGGTTCCCACCTGTCTGCTTGCCCAGTTGCCCGGCAATAAGATTATTGCAGACGGCACGCCAGCCACGCAGCCTGTCCAATAGTTCCGCAATGTTCCCAAGCGGCCAGCTGACGAAGCCTTGCCCCACGTTCTTCCCCTCCCCCTTGGCCCTTGACGAACCCCCCCGCGATGCTTTCTATTGGGCCTTGCGCAAATCCGCCAAAGGGAGCCGAAATCAATGAGCACCATGTTCGGGGCACGCGTGCCCTTTTATAAGCTGCAAGGCTGCGGCAACGACTTTGTGGCCATAGACAACCGCGTGCTGCGCCTGCCCAAGGAACTCATGGCCGAGTGGGCCAAGAAGATCTGCCCGCGCGCCTTCGGCGTTGGCGCGGACGGCCTGTTCTTTCTGGAGCTGCCCGCCCCTGGCGTGGCCGCGGACTACGTGTGGCATTTCTACAACGCCGACGGCTCCCGCGCGGAGATGTGCGGCAACGCCAGCCGCTGCGTGGGCCGCCTGGCCCATGCCCTGGGCCTTGGCGGCGAGCGCCATGTGCTCGGCAGCGACGCCGGGCCCATCGCCATCGCCGTGGATGCGGCGGCCGGGCTGGTCAAGGTGCAGCTCACCGAGCCCAAGGGCTTGGCGCTGAACGCGCACCTGAGCGTGCAGGGCAAGGAGACCGTGGTGCATTTCGTGAACACCGGCGTGCCCCACGCGGTCATCCTGGTGGACAAGGCGGCCGAGGTGGACGTGGCCAGCGTGGGCCGCGCCGTGCGCTTCCACGAACATTTCGCCCCGGCCGGGACCAACGTGAACTTCGTGCAGGTGCTGGACCGCCGCCGCACCCAGGTGCGCACCTACGAGCGCGGAGTCGAGGCCGAGACCTACGCCTGCGGCACCGGCGTCTCCGCCGTGCAGGTGGTGCTCTCCGCCCTGGGCCTGGCCGAGGACGAGCTGGCCAACACCACCACAGGAGGCGAGGTGCTCACCACCAGCCTGGAGGGCGGCCGCGTGTTCCTGAAGGGCGCGGCGGAACTGACCTTCACCGGCGAGCTCAACGTGCCCGCCCTGGACCTGCCCCTGCCGTAAGCCCCGGCAAACGACGAACAAGCGCCCCGCCCGCGTCCTCAGTGACGCCGGCGGGGCTTTTTTGTCGGCAAGCCGCCGCATGCCGCCCCTACCCAGCCGCGCCGCCGTCATATCCAGCCTGCCCGCTTCCGGCGCACTGAACGCGCGAAAGCACGCCGACGAGGCGAAAACCACGTTTGAAGGATGAGAAAGTCTGTCGGCGGCGGCGCACGATCATGATGGTGGAGTTGAGGTAGTGCGGGGTGCAGTAGACGCGGCGAAGTAGGCGAAACGGGCGGCTCCAGGCCCAGCCCGGACGCTGCGCCGTGTTCGCGCTGAAAGCCGCCGGACCGCCCATTGAAACGGTCCTTCTACACTACGGCGGCACGACGGCGAGACGGATTGGTTCCTGCGCGCGGGATGCCTAGCAGAAGCGCAGGGTGCAGGCTTGGCGCAGGGCGCTTTCGCTTTGCTCCAGCACGGCGAAAAGCTTCGCCACGGCCTGGGCCAGCTCCTCGGCGGAGCGGTCGGCCAGGCTGGCTGACAGGCCTGCAGACAAACTGTCAGACGGGCTGGCGGCGGCAGAAGCATCAACGCCCAGGCTGCCAGGGACGCCAGAGGCGGCATGTGCGGCGGCATGCGCCGCGGATGAAGCGACGGATGAAGCGGCGGACCTGCCCCCCCCGGAGGCTGGCGACCGCGCCGCGTCCAACCGGGACGCGGCCAGATCCTCCACCAAGCGCGCGGCCTCGCTGGCGGCGGTTGCGCCCACGCTGGCGCAGGTGCTCTTGAGGGAGTGCGCCACGATGCGCAGGCCCGGCATGTCCCCCTGTTCCAGGGCCTCGGCCAACGCGGCGCGCTTGGCGGGCAGGTCGGCCAGAAACATCTCCAGCACCTCGGCCAGCAGATCCTCATAGCCGCCCAGCATCTCCGCCGCCTTGTCCAGGTCCGCCAGGCCAGGGCCGGCCTCCTGCCGCGCGGCGGGAGCCTGCGCCACGGGCAAAACCAGCCCGGCCAGGGTTTCGCCCATGGTCTTGAAGCTGACGGGCTTAGGCAAGAAACCGTTCATGCCCGCCTCGGCGCACTCTTTGCGGAAGCTCTCCAAAACATGGGCGGTCATGGCCAAAACGGTGACGCCCCGGTTCAACTCGCCAGCCTCGCCCGCGCGCAACAGCCGCGTGGCCGTCAGCCCGTCCATGCCCGGCATCTCCACATCCATCAGCACCAGGTCGAAACGCTCCCGGGACAGCAGGGCCAGGGCCTCGCGCCCATTGGCGGCGTAGGTCGCCTCGTGCCCCAGCCGGGAGAGGAAGCTCTTGGCGATGATCACGTTGGCCGGAGTGTCCTCGGCCAGCAGCACCTTCAGCGCGCGCGGCGCGGCGGCGGCCAGGGGCGGCGTTGCGTCCACCCTGGCGGAAATGCCCGGCGAGGAAACACCGGATGAGCGGAAATCCGTTGCCGCAGCGCCCGTTGCAGCGTCCCCAGCGGCGCCGGATGCGGGAGTGTCGGAGACGAGCCGGCCGGTTGCGGGAGTGCCGGTTGCGGCGGCATCGCCAAGGGCATGGCCTCGCGTGGCGGCGGAGGCATCCGGGGCGAACGCCGCGGCCCTGTCCGGAACATCAGAGGAAACGCCAGCGGAGAGAGTGGATATAGCAGAGGCGGACGTGTCAGAGCGCGCGCCAGCGTGAGCGCCGGGCAGAAGACCGGATGCGGGAGCGCTGGCGGAAGCACCCGTTGCAGCGCCAGGAAGGTCGCCATGCGCGGAACCGGGCGAGCCGGACGAGTCGCCGGGCGAGCCGGGCGCGTTGCCGGGCAACTCGGCGCTGGCCTCGCCAGCCATGCGCCGCGCGTCCTGCTGGGCCTCCGCGCTCTCCCCCCCCGACGAGACGTCCGGGCCTTTCGCGCCCTGCGGAGCTTCCAGACTTTTCGAGCCGACCGAACCGGTCGAACCGGTCGAACCGACCGAACCGACCGAACCGACCGAACCGTCTGCGTCGGCCGCTTGAGCCGCATCGGCCGCGCCGTCCACCACGGGCAGCGCAAAGGGCAAGTTCACATAAAAGCTGCTGCCCTGCCCCGGCGTGCTGGCAAGCCAAATTTCGCCGCCCATGCCCCGCGCCAGCTGGCGGCAAATGGCCAGCCCCAGCCCGGAGCCGCCGTACTTGCGCGAGGTGGAGCTGTCGGCCTGGGTGAAGTTCTCGAACATCAACCCCTGGATCTCCAGGGGAATGCCGATGCCTGTGTCGCGCACGGAAAACAGCAGACGCACGGCGCCGGGGCCGGCCTTGGCACCGGCCTTGGCGTCGAGGTTCGCCAGCTCCACGGAGATGTCCACGCCGCCCTCGTGGGTGAATTTGAGGGCGTTGGCCACGAGGTTGGCCAGAATCTGGCGCAGACGGCCGGAGTCGCCCACCAGCACCGGCGGCACGCCCTGATTCACGCGGGCCTCGAGCATCAGGCCGCGCTTGCCCGCCTCCAGTTGCGGATGCTCCAGCACGGCGTGCAGCAGTTCGCCCAGGTTGAAGGGCTCGCGCTCCAGGCGCAGGTGCCCGGCCTCCACGCGCGAAAGATCGAGCAGGTCGTTCAGCAGGCTCAAAAGCCCCTGGCCCGACTGCCGCAGCGAGGCCAGGCAGCGGCCGCGCTCCTCGGCGGAATCGGACATCTCCGCCAATTCGGAAAAGCCCAGGATGGCGTTCAGCGGCGTGCGGATCTCGTGGCTCATCTTGGCCAAAAAATCGCTTTTGGCGCGGTTGGCGCTTTCCGCGGCCTCCTTGGCGGCCAGCACCTCGCGCTCCAGGCGCACGCGCTCGGTTATGTCCGTGCCGATGGCGCAGATCTTGTCCGGACGGCCCTGGGCGTCGCGCAGGGGAAATTTGCTGATAAGCAGCGTCACCTTGCGGCCGTCGCGCAGCACGGCGTCCTCGATCTTGGTGAGGGGCAGGCCGGACTCCAGAATCTCCCGGTCCTCGCGCAGCGCTGTGGCGGCCAGGTCCTTGTCGTACACCTCGGAAACCAGCCGGCCCACGGCGGCCCCGCGCCGCTCGCCCAGTTCCTCTATGCGTTTGCTGACCACCACGAAGCGGCTGTCCCGGTCGCGGATGGAGAGGAACAGGGGCGCGTTGTCCAGAATGCTCTGCAAATGGCCGCTGGTGACGCGCAGCTTCTCCTGGGTCTGTTTGATGTCCGTGATGTCGGTGATGGTCTCCAGGCGGGCCATGTGGCCGTCGACCCAGCGCAGGGCCTGCACGCGCACCAGGCTCCAGGTGTTGGTGCGCGGGTCATGGTCCTCCCGCGTGAAAACCCCGGCCGAGTGCTCATTCTCGTCCAGCAGCAGCCTGCGCGGGCAGCCCGGGCACTGGGACTCTCCGCCGTGCATGGCGGCCCAGCAGCGGCAGCCCACCAGCCCCTCGCCCGCGCGCTCGTGGGCGGCGCGGTTGGCGTATAAAATGATGTCCGTCTCCGCATCGGTCACCACAAGAGCGTCGGTCTGATTGTCCAGCACGCGCAGAAAGCGCTCGTTGGCCTGGGCCAGCTCCAGCTCCGCGCGCTTGCGCTCCGTGAAGTCCGTGGCGAAGCCCTGCAAGCCCACGACCCGGCCCGCGTCGTCGCGCAGGGCCAGGGCGGAAAGCGTGGTCCAAAAGACGGAGCCGTCGCGCCGGCGCGACGCGATCTCCACATTGCGCACGCGGCCATCGCGCTGCAAAAGCTCCATGATGCGCGGGCGGAGCTCCGGGTCCGCGTAGACCTGGGAGCCGATGTCCGTCACCCCGTCCTGCAGCTCCTCCAGGCTCTCGTAGCCGAACATGCGCAGCATGGCCGGGTTGGCCTCCAAAAAACGGCCCGCCGCGGAGGACACGAAGTAGCCCTCAAGGGAGTTCTCCAAAATGAGCCGGACCTTGAGCTCCGCCTGGCGCAGGGCCAGGGTGGAGGTCTCCAGCGAGGCGGCCATGCGGTCCACGCCCTTCGCCACCTCGGCCAGCTCGCCGGAGGCGTCGCTGTTGATGCGGTGGCCCAGGTCGCCCGCGCCCAGGCGGCGTGTGGCTTCCAGAATCTCGCGCGCAGGGCCGATGATGATGCCCCGCGCCGAAAGAATGGCCCCAAGCAGGCCCAGAAGCGCGGCCGCGGCCAGGCCGATGACGCTGCGCCGGGCGTTTTTCTCCGCCGGGGCCAGGGCCTGCTCCACGGGAATGCTGACGCGGACGAACAGCTCCCGTCCTGGCTGATGGGTCAGCACGCTGTAGGAGCAGATGGCGACGGCGCCGTCCGGGCCGGTCTCCTCGGTAATGTCGTTGCCCTGGAGCACGCCGCGCAGAATCTCGCGAATGCCGGGTATGTCTTTTGCATTCTTTTCGCCCGTGACCGGAAACCAAGCCTGCGCGGTGCCGTCTGAGCCCAGGATGGCCGCCTCGGCTCCGGCCGGCAGGGACGGGCCGTCGGCCAGCTGGCCGAACCAGCGGTAGTCGAAGGCGAGGTCCAGGATGCCCACGGCGCGGCCCTTGGCGTCAAAGACAGGACACGCCAGAATGAGGGCTGGGGCGTTGGTGACGCGGCTCTCCACCGGCTCGCCCTGGATGCAGGCCATGCTTTGCAGCGTCTGCTGGAACCAGAGCCTGTCGGCCACGTTGCTGTGCGCCCCGCCGGACCAGGACGAGGCCACGGGGTTGCCTTCCAGGTCATACAGGGTGCAGGCGGTGTAGACGGGGGATTGGCGGATGACGTCGCGCAGGATGAGCGTTGCCGCGGCCGCGTCCATGCCGCGCACCTGGGGCAGGCGGGTCAGTCCGGTGAGCAGCTGGCGCGCGCCGGAAATGTCCTCCCGGCCTTGGCCGGCCATGTTCTCCGAGAGCAGATGCAGCTGTTGCACGGCCTCGGCGCGCAGGCTTTTGCGCAGCTCGTTGTGCTGCAGCATGGCCACGACCACGGCGGGCACCAGGGCCAGCAGCACGACGAAGGTCAGCCGGAACATGAGATTTTGGCGCAGCTGCGGCTTCATGGCCTCTCCCGCGCGGGCCGGTCTGCGGCCCACAGGCAAGAGGTAGCAGCATTGAATTTTCGGCACAAGGCCACTGGGAAAAATGCGTAGTCGCGGCGCGCCGCATTGCGCAGTTGGCCCCGGCCTGGACCACGGGCCCGGCCCATGCTATCTGAACGCGGCGCGCTTCTGCGACGCCAAAAGGATGCCGATGACGCAAGAACGCAATGGCCCGCCGCTGGGCCTGCCGGAGACCGAACACCACCGCTATGCCCGCATCCTGCTGGGCATAACCATTGCGGGCGCGCTGTTCCTGGCCGGGCAGGCCGTGCGCTGGTGGCAGGAGCACAGGCAGACCGAACGGTTGGAGAACGCCATGCACGAGGTCTACCGCCGCGCCCTTGCGGGCGATCCTGGCCGTTCGCCCTACGGGCGGCTGCAGTTCGAGCTGGGCAAGCTCAAGGCCCAGTCCTCCCAGCGGCTCGACATGGTGGAGCTCTTGGCCGCGCTCTCTCGCCGCGCGCCCGAGGGCGTGCGCATCACCTCCGTCTCCATGGCCACGGCCAGCGGCGTGGTCACCGGCGTGGCCGCCACGCCGGAGGACTACCAGCGCTATCAGGCCGCACTGGCCGCAGAGGCCTCCTTCACCTTTTCCATCAGCAAGGCCGACACCCTGTCGCAACCCGTGCGCTTTGAACTGGCCGTGAAGGTGCGCGACCGGGCCGCCCCGCCCAAGGGAGACGACCAGTGAGCTGGCAGAACGGTCCCTGGCGCATGGTGGCAAGGCTGACGCACCTTGAGGCCGCGGCGCAGCGGCGGCTCTGGCGCATGCTTATTTTCGGCTGGAGCATGCTGCTGCTCGCCTCCTGGGCGGCCTTGTCCGCCTTTACCCGCGCCGAGGAAAAAGCCGGCGAGCAGGCCGGACAGATCTACGTCACCGTGGCCCCCCTGGCGGCGGAGGTCATGGAGATGCACGACCGCAAGGGCCAGCTGGAGGGCCAGCCGCCCCTGGTGGCGGCGGAGCAGATCGCCCGCGCCGCGGGCGTGACCCCGGAACGCCTGCGCATCCAGCTTCTCTCGGCCCAGCCCGCCCCGAACCAGCCTTCCCCCCCGCAGGCCACATCCGACGCGGACCCGCAGATTGCGGCCCGGCCGGGCCAGACTCTTTCGCTGCACGCCCAGGGGCTCACCCTGCGCGAACTGGTGGAGGTGCTGCGCGACCTGCGCATCGAGGCCGGGCTGAGCACCGTCTCCGCCCATTTGGCCCCCACCCCCGGCGCGGACAACCTCATGGACCTCGACATGGTCCTTTCCCGCTAGCAGGAGCCCATGGGCACAAACACGCACAAAACGGCCAAAGCGCCCGGACTCGGCGGCGCGGGCATCCTCGGGCTCATCCTCGGCTTTCTGGCCGGGGTGGTGCTGTACCTGCCGTGGGACACCGTATGGGACATGGGCCTTCGGCGCCTTGTGGCCGGCAGGCCCGACCTGCACATCACCTGGCAGAGCATCGACCGCGCCACGCCGCTGGGCTTCCGCATCAACGGCCTGGTCATGGGCTCGCCCCGGTGGCCGGTCTCGCCGCGCGCGCAGTGGGTCGAGGTGCGCCTGGGCGTGAGCCCGCAGCTCTCCATCCGCGCGGACACGGGCGGCCGCGAGCTCAGGCTGGTCTATCTCGACACCGGGGATTTCGACGTGCGCGGCGCGGCCAATCTGGCCTGCCTGGGCCGCCGCGACATTCTGGGCAGCGTGGAGGTGCGCGCGGAGGGCCGCATTCCGCCCGGGGCGAACGCCCTGGACCACGGCTTCCTCGACCTGCGGGGCAAGGCCTTGCAGCTGCCCGGCGGCCTATGGCTGGGCGACGCGGTGCTGGCCGTGGAATACAAGGAAAAAGCCCTGCGCATCCGCAACTTCACCCTGCGCGAGCCCATGCAGGTGCGTGCGGAAGGCGCGGCCCTGTGGCGGCCGGACGCGTTTTTGGCCTCCACGTACGCCGTGTCGGGCGAGATCGTCCGCGGGCGTGATTCCGTGCCCTTCAGCGCCCAGGGCGCCCTGGGCGATTTCTTCGGCGAGACGCTGCCCCCGGAGTGATTTGCCCTCGGCCGCGAAAACGGCTAAACGCTCTGCCTTGGGAGAGCCCCGCCCTGCGCCGCGCCACGGCTGCCCGGCGACCCGCGCCCGGAACCCCTAACGTCGATGCAGGCAGCAGGTCATGACGCCCACCTTTCCCCGGTACACCAAGCTCAGCGAGCTGCTCGACGACCGCCCGGACCTCGCGGCGGACTGGCGCGCCCTGGCCCTCATCCTGACCCTCGGCTACTGCGTCACCGTGGCGGTGCACCTGCTGGGGCTGCCCAACTGGGAAGGCCCGTCGTACTGGATCAACGGAGAGCGCATCCTTTCCACCCACGACGCATACTGCTGGCTGGCCGGGGCCAAGGGCGTCAACGGCTACGCGCAGTTCGGCATGGCCGCCCTGGCCGGGCTTTTATCCACGCTCACGGGCTTGCCTTTATGGGGCATCGGCTTCTGGACGCCGCCCTTTCTGGCCGCGCTCACCGCCGTGGCCACGGGACTGTGGGCCTGGCGCCTGGCCGGACGCCGCGCCATCCTCATTCCATCCCTGCTCGGCGCGCTTTCGCCCGGCTTCTTTTTCCGCTCGCGCCTGGGGTATTACGACTCCGACGTGTTCACCCAGCTGATGCCCCTGGTGCTGGGACTCTTGCTGGCCACGCTTCTTGCGCCGTGCTGCACCCGCGCCTGGGCCGCCTCCGAGTCCGAGCGTGTGGACGCCCCCCTGCCGCGCCTGCTGCCCTGGCTGGCTTTCGGCTTCGGCCTTGTGGCGCGCGTGGCCCACTTCGCCCACGACGACGTGCAGCCGCTGGGCGTGGGGCTGTTCTGGCTGGCCCTGGGGCTCGCGGCCGTCACCGGCCTGCGCGGCAAGCGCGTGGCCGCCCTGCGCCTGCTGTTGATTTACGGCCTTGCGGGCTACGCCGGGCCGCGCCATTTCGGCGTCGCGGTCTTTGCGCCCGGCCTGGCGGATCTGCTCGGCCTGGCCCTGGCCGCCCTGCTAGCCTGGCTCTTGTGGCTGCGCCCCGCCGGAGAAAACGCCTCCGCGGCGGGACTGAGCGCCCGGCTGCACACGTGGTTCGCCACCTGGCGCGACAAACCCTGGCCCTGGCTCGCGGCCCTGGCCGCCCTGGCCCTGGCCTGCGGGCTTTTGCTGCCGCTGGGCATGTTCTGGGCCAAGGCCCTCAGCTATTTCAAGCCCGTGGCCGACGCGGCCCTGGCCCACGGCCCCAGCTACCCCGGCATCACCCAGAGCATCCGCGAGGCCAAGAACGTGGCCGACGTGGGCACGGTGCTGGCCGGCATGTCCATGAGCGCCACCCTGGGCGTTTTGGGGCTGCTCGGCGTGGCCGCGCTGCTGGCGCTGCGCCCGGCCTTCCTGCTGCTTGCGCCCACCATGGCCCTGGGCTTCGCCAGCCTGGTGCTGGGCACGCGCTTCACCATGTTCGGCGGGCCGGTGCTGGCCCTGGGGCTGGGCATCGGCATCTACTGGGCCGCCAAGGCCTTGACGCTGCGCTTCGGCCTTGCGCCGCGCCTGGCCCTTTGGGCGCAGGCCGTGGTGGCCCTGGGCTGCCTGCTTTTGGCCTATGTGCCCGTGTACTCCACGGCGCGGGGCACCTCGGTGCTCTCTCCGGCGCACGCCCAGGCCCTTTTGGCCTACCGCGAGCTGGCCCCGAAGGACGCTGAGCTGTGGACCTGGTGGGATTACGGCTACGCCAGCCAGTATTTCGGCGAGCGCATGACCCCCTCCGACGGGGGCAAGCACGCCGGGCGCGACATCTTCGCCACGGCCCTGGTCCTCTCCACGGACAGCTTCCGCCAGGCGGCGCAGGTCATCCGGCTTTCCGCCAGCCAGGGCAACGACCCCGCCCGCCGCTGGGACACCATGACCGCCGAGGCCGTGCGCGACGAGATCGACGGCCTACGCGAGCGCGACCAGGCCCTGCCCCCGGCCCGGCCCCAGCATCTGGTGGCCACCTGGGACAATCTGGTGCTGCTGTACTGGATAAGCTACTACGGCTCCTGGGACGTGGTGGCGGGCGCGGGCAGGCACGCCAGCGTCAGCGTCCTGCGCGACCCCGTCAACATCGACGAGGCCAACGGCACCTTTACGCGCAAGAAGAACGGCGTCACACTGCCTCTTGCCAGCGCGGAGATCTTGTCCGAAAAGGGGGTGGAGCGCATCGCCATGCCCGAGCACCCCGGCGAGGCGCATCTTTTGGTCAACAGCCTTGCGGGCCAGGCCATGCTGCTGGACGACGCGGCCTACAACAGCATGGCCGTGCAGCTGCTCATCGGCAATCCGGACCGGCCGGAGCAGGCGCGTTACTTCAAACTTTTGCACGAGGGCTTTCCCCTGGTGCGCATATACGAAGTCCTGCCGGGGCCAGCGGCCCGGGAACAGGCGAAGGTGGAAAACAAATGAGCATTCCCTTCATCGATCTCAAGACCCAGTATGCCCGCATCGCCGACAAGGTGGGACAGGGCATCGACGGCGTGCTTAAATCCGGCGCCTTCGTCAACGGCCCGGACATCGCCACGCTGGAAAAGCGCCTAGCCGAATTTTCCGGCACGCGTTTCGCCGTGGGCTGCGCCTCCGGCACGGACGCCCTGATGATGGCCCTCATGGCCCTCAAGGTCGGTCCGGGCGACGCGGTGTTCTGCCCGCCCTTCACCTTCATGGCCACGGCCGAGGTCGTTGCGCTTTTGGGCGCCACCCCGGTGTTCGTCGACATCGACCCCGTGACCTTCAACATGGACGCCGCAAAGTTCGAGCTGGCCGTGCGCGCCGTCGAAGCCGACGACAGCTCCATCTACCCCCTGCCCGCCCACACCGGAAAGCTGACGCCCAAGGCCGTCATGCCCGTGGATCTCTTCGGCCTGCTGGCCGACTACGAGGGCATTTTGCCCGTTGCCGCCAACCACGGCCTCTTTGTGGTGGAGGACGCGGCCCAGGCCTTTGGCGCCACGGTGGAAATGGGCGGCGTGACGCGCCGGGCCGGCAGCTTCGGCCAGATCGCCTGCACCTCGTTCTTCCCGGCCAAGCCGCTGGGCTGCTACGGCGACGGTGGCATGTGCTTCACCGACGACCCGGAGCTGCTGGAGCTTTTGCAGTCCATCCGCGCCCATGGCCAGGGCCGCGACAAGTACGAGAACGTGCGCCTGGGCGTCACCGGCCGGCTCGACACCATGCAGGCGGCCGTGCTGCTGGCCAAGATGGACATCTTCGAGGACGAGACGCGCCTGCGCCAGGACGTGTTCCGCCGCTACGCCGACCTCTTGGGCAGCATTCCCGGCCTGACCCTGCCCACAGTGCCCGCCGGACACCTTTCCGTGTTCGCCCAGTACTGCATCCTGGCCGAATCCGGCGAGCACCGCGCCCAGCTGCTGGAGCGGCTCAAGGCCGGCGGCGTGCCTTCCAGCATCTACTACCCCACGCCGCTGCACCTGCAGCCGGCCTTCGCCAACCTGGGCTACGCGCGCGGCTCCATGCCCGCCAGCGAAGCCGCGGCCGACCGCGTGTTCAGCATCCCCATGCACCCCTACCTGACCGCGGCGGTGCAGGGAGAGATCGCCGACGCCCTGGCGGGATAGGAGCCCCATGCAGAAACTCTGGCGCCTGCTGCCCAAGCTGGCCGTGCCCGCCATCATGGGGCTGGGGCTTGCCTATCTGGCCACCAGCTTCCTGCCCCGGCCGGAGCCCACGCTGCGCCCGCCGGAGGAACTGCGCGCCCACGGCCAGGGCATGGATGAGGACTCGCCCGTGCGCGCCATTTTGGAGCGCAACGTGCTGCACCTCAAGTCGCCGCCCTTTACGCCGCCAAACAGCCCCATGGCCTCGCCGGATGCTCCGGTGGAGGCCGCCGCGGCCATCGCCCGGCCATCGCTGCCGGGCGCGGCCTTTTCACCGCCCGATCCCGTGCTCGCCCCCAAGGGCGCGCCGGGAGCGGCGGGCGGAGCAATGCCGCCCGTCTCCGGCGGCCCCAGCGTGCAGGGTCTGGTGGCCGCGCCCAGCGCCGCCCTGGGCGCCCCCGCAAACTTCGAAGCCTTCCGGCTCGTAGGCGTCATGGCTGGCGGCCAGTCCCCCGTGGCCATGCTCCAGGTGGAGGGCAAGGCATTATCCTTGCATCCAGGTGAGCAGGCCCGCGGCTGGACCCTGGCCGAGGTGCGCCCCGGACAGGTCCTGCTCCGGCGCGGACAGGTGAGCCGCTGGCTCAAGCTCGCGCCCCAGGCGGCTCCCTAAACAAAGGGCGGAAGCGGCCGATAAGCCTGGAAGTGTTCACAATCTTCATTTTCCCATTCTTGGGCGGCGTTCAGCATATGGAGAAATCGCATGCATCTGCGTAAACGCATCATCGTCACCGGCGGGGCTGGTTTTCTCGGCTCGCATCTTTGCGAGCGTCTGTTGTCTGACGGCCACGAGGTGCTCTGCATAGACAATTTCTTCACAGGCGCGCGCTTCCATGTGGAGCACCTGCTGGGTGAAAGCCGCTTCGAGCTTCTGCGCCACGACATCACCTTTCCGCTCTATGTCGAGGCCGACGAGATCTACAACCTGGCCTGCCCGGCCTCGCCCATCCACTACCAGCACGACCCCGTGCAGACCACCAAGACCTGCGTGCACGGGGCCATCAACATGCTGGGGCTGGCCAAGCGCCTGCGCGCGCGCATCTTCCAGGCCTCCACCAGCGAGGTTTACGGCGACCCCGCCCCGGACATGCACCCGCAGCCGGAGGAATACTGGGGCAACGTGAACCCCATTGGGCTGCGCTCCTGCTACGACGAGGGCAAGCGCTGCGCCGAGAGCCTGTTCTTCTCCTACCACCGGCAGCACGGCATCCCCATCAAGGTGGGGCGGCTGTTCAACACCTATGGCCCGCGCATGCACCCCAACGACGGCCGCGTGGTTTCGAACTTCATCGTCCAGGCGCTGCAGAACAAGCCCATCACCGTCTACGGCGAGGGCCAGCAGACGCGCTCCTTCTGCTACGTGGACGACCTGGTGGAGCTCATGGTGCGCTTCATGAACAGCGAGGACGCCTTCATCGGCCCCATGAACATGGGCAACCCGGGCGAATTCACCATCATGGAGCTGGCGCAAAAAGTCATCGCCATCACCGGCAGCGCATCCAAGATCATCTGCGAGACGCTGCCCGCCGACGACCCGCGCCAGCGCAAGCCGGACATCACCCTCGCGCGGGAGAAGTTCGGCTGGGAGCCCAAGGTCGCCCTGGAGGACGGCCTGAAGAAGACCATCGCCTACTTCGACACGCTGCTGAAGGAAGGCGCGCCGAGCTACAGGCTCTAGCCCCGGCGCGGAAGAATCAGAGCGGAGCGGGCCGCGCGGCCCCCCGCCAAGGCCCGGCCGCAGCGTCCGTTCCGTCAACAGAAGAGGTGCCCATGACGCCCAAAACCGTCTCCCTCATCGTGCCCACGTACAACCAGGCCCAGTACCTGCGCGTGTGCCTCGACTCCATCTGGTTCCAGGACTACCCGGAGCTTGAGGTCATCGTGGTCAACGACGGCTCCTCCGACGAGACGGCCGAGGCGCTGCGCGAGTTCGAGCGCGTGCTGGCCGAGGACACCGTGTCCTACGCCTCCTATTACGACGCGGAGAAGAACGTCATCGAGCGCGTGTACGAACCGCGCTACCCGCAAGCCGGGCGAACCCTGCGCATCATCCACCATGAAAAGAACAAGGGCCTGGCCCCGGCGCTGAACACCGGCTTTTCCGCGGCCACGGGTGAATACTGCACCTACGTGCCCTCGGACGATGCGCTCTTGCCCTCCATGATCACCGAGATGGTGGCCGAGCTGGAGCGCGGCGCGGATTTCGTCTACGCCGACATGGCCATTGTGGACGACGCCGGGCACTGGGTGCGGCGCTTCGCCCTGCCGGACTACTCCTTCCAGCGCTGCTTCAAGGACTGGTACCTGTGCGGCGTGGCCAAGCTGTACAAGACCGAGCTTCACAAGCGCTTCGGCCTTTATGACGAAAGCCTGTTGGCCCACGACCACGAGCTGTTCCAGCGCTTCGCCGAGGGCGGCGCGGTCATGGTCCACATTCCCCGTGTGCTCATGTACGTGCGCGACCACGCCAAGCGCGAGGTGGACATCCACGCCCCCACCAGCTGGAACCGCCTGCTGGAGGAGTCCAAGGTGCTGGTGGCCAGGGCGCGCGCGGCAAAATAGCGGCGCATTATTTTTGCGGCCCGGAGCCATGGGCCGGGCGAGGTCAATATGCAGCACGCCAGCAGAGCGCCGCTGGCGTTCATGGAGAAACAATGACGGCCAAGGTCGCATTCATCACCGGCATCACCGGCCAGGACGGAGCCTACCTCGCGGAGTTTCTGCTGGAGAAAGGCTACACCGTGCACGGGCTCAAACGGCGCAGCTCCCTGTTCAACACCGGGCGCATAGACCACCTGTACCAGGACCCGCACCAGCAGAGCCGCCGGTTCATTCTGCACCACGGCGACATGACCGACTCCTTGAGTCTTCTGCGCATCATCCAGGGCATCCAGCCAGACGAGATCTACAACCTCGCGGCCCAGAGCCACGTGGCCGTCTCCTTCGAGGAACCGGAATACACCGCCAACTCCGACGCCCTGGGCGCCCTGCGCGTGCTGGAGGCCATCCGCATCCTGGGGCTGGAGGCCAAGACCCGCTTCTACCAGGCCTCCACCAGCGAGCTGTACGGCCTGGTGCGCGAGTCGCCGCAGAACGAGAAAACGCCCTTCTACCCCCGCAGCCCGTATGCCGCGGCCAAGCTCTACGCCTACTGGATCACGGTGAACTACCGCGAGGCCTACGGCGTGCACGCCAGCAACGGCATCCTCTTCAACCACGAATCGCCGGTGCGCGGCGAAACCTTCGTCACCCGCAAGATAACCCGCGCCCTGGCGCGCATTAAGCTGGGCCTGCAGGACTGCCTCTACCTGGGCAACCTGGACGCCAAGCGCGACTGGGGCCACGCGCGCGACTATGTCGAGGCCATGTGGCTCATGCTCCAGCAGGACAAGCCCGACGACTACGTCATCGCCACCGGGCAGCAGAAAAGCGTGCGCGACTTCGTCAACGCCGCCGCGGCCGAGCTGGGGCTGGAATTTTCGTGGCAGGGCCAAGGGGTTGAGGAAAAAGCCCTGGACGCCGGCGGCGCGTGCCGCATAGCCATCGACCCGCGCTACTACCGCCCCACAGAGGTGCAGGCCCTGCTGGGCGACGGGACCAAGGCCCGGGAGCGCCTGGGCTGGACCGCCCGCACCGGCTTTGACGAGCTGGTGCGCGAGATGGTGCGCGAGGATCTGAAGGACGCCAAGCGCGACGAACTGGTGAAGGAGCACGGCTACACGGTGTGCGATTACAACGAGTAGGACGGTTTGATGCGCAAGGACAGCAGGATCTTCGTCGCCGGGCACAGGGGGCTGGCCGGTTCGGCCCTGGTGCGGGCGCTGGCGGCCCGGGGCTACGCCAACATCATCACCCGCACGCACAACGAGCTCGACCTGACGGACCAGGCCGCGGTGCGCGCCTTTTTCCAAAACGAGCGACCGGAGCACGTGTTCCTGGGCGCGGCCAAGGTGGGCGGCATCCACGCCAACAGCGCCTACCCGGCGGAGTTCATCCGCATCAATCTGGCCATCGAGACCAACGTCATCCATGAGGCCTGGGCCGCCGGGGTGGACCGCCTGCTGTTCCTGGGCTCCAGCTGCATCTATCCGCGCCTGTGCCCCCAGCCCATGCGCGAGGAGCACCTGCTCTCCGGTCCTTTGGAGCCCACCAACCGGGCCTACGCAGTGGCAAAAATTTCCGGCATCGAAATGTGCGCCAGCTACAACCGGCAGTACGGCACGCGCTTTCTCGCCGCCATGCCCACCAACCTGTACGGCCCGGGCGACAACTACGACCCGGAAAACTCCCACGTCATTCCGGCGCTCATCCGCAAAATGCACGAGGCCAAGACCAGCGGCGCGGCCCAGGTTGTCGTTTGGGGCACGGGCACGCCCCGGCGCGAATTTTTGCACAGCGACGACATGGCCGCGGGCTGCCTGCACCTCATGACCCTGCCCGAGGACGCGTACACGGCCGAACTGGCCAAGGGCGGCTGGCCCCTGGTCAACGTGGGCTGCGGCGCGGACATGACCATAGCCGAGACCGCGCGCCTGGTGGCCGATGTTGTGGGCTACGCAGGCGAGCTGGTCTTCGACCCCTCGCGGCCCGACGGCACCCCGCTGAAGCGCCTGGACGTCTCGCGCCTGTTCGCCCTGGGCTGGCGGCCGGCCATCGGCCTGCGTCAAGGCCTTGACGCCGCCTACCGGGATTTTCTGAGCAAAGGGTAAACCTGGCAACCCAAGCCGCCGATACGTTGCGCAAGGCCGTAAGCCTGCTTGAATAAAACAAAAACAGAGGAGACCGCCTGTGGGCATGCGCCAAAGCGCACTGGAGAACGGACCGCTCGGCATGGGCGCCGATGACGCCTTCAACCGCTGGAGGCTCGTGTCCTACTCCCAGGAGGGCGAGGACATTCTGCTGCGCTACATGTTCCCCAAGGGCGAGGGCACCTATGTGGACGTTGGCGCGCACCACCCCGTGCGCTTCTCCAACACGCTGTTCTTTTACAACATCGGCTGGCGCGGCATCAACATCGACCCCATTCCAGGCATCATGGAGCAGTTCGAGGCGCGGCGGCCCGGAGACGTCAATCTCGGCCTCGGCGTGGCCCGCCAAAAGGGCGCGCTGGCCTATCACATGTTCGAGGACCCGGCCTTCAACTCCTTCAACGCCGAGTATGCCGAATCCATCCTGCGCGGAGGCATGCCGCGCATAGAGGTGCGGCAGGTGCCCGTGGACACGCTGGAAAACATTCTGGACACGCACCTTGGCGGACGGCGCATCGACTTCATGACCATCGACGCCGAGGAATACGAACTGGAGGTGCTGGCCTCCAACAACTGGGAGAAGCACCGGCCCTCCTGCCTGGTGGCGGAAAGTTTGTGCGCCAGCCTGGCGGACATTTCCGGCTGCCCCATCTACCAATTTTTGTCGCCGCTGGGCTACGAGCCTGTGGCCAAGACCATCAAATCCACATTCTACCGCGACGTCCGCTCCGTCTGAATGAGCGCCACCATGAACGACACCGCCCCAGATACGGCCACAGAGACCGCCCTTGACCCGGCCATCCGCGTGAAGCTTGCGCGCAACGCAGAAATCCTGACCGAGGAGCTTGGCCAGCGCAGAAGCATGGAGCTTGGCCTGCCCCTCGACGCCCGGGAGAACCCCCTGCCGTGGTACACCTACCCGGCCATCGAGTTCCTGGGCTCCTTCGATTTCGCGGGTTGCCGCGTGTTCGAGTACGGTGGCGGCAACTCCACACGCTACTGGCTTGGCCAGGGCGCAACGGTGCACACGGTGGACCACGACCCGAACTGGGTGGCCCACGCCGGAGCCCAGGCGCACCCCAGGCAGCAGGTGGAGCTGCGTACGGAACGCGAGGGCTATGTGGGCGCCCTTGCCGCGGCAGGCGGCCTGTGGGATGTCATCGTCATCGACGGCCGCTGGCGCCTGCAGTGCGCGGCCATTGTGCCGGCCCACCTGAATCCGGGCGGTCTCATCATTTTGGACAACTCGGACTGGTACCCGCAGACAGCGGCCCTGCTGCGCGGCCAGGGCTTCTTCCAATTCGACCACAGCGGCTTCGGGCCCATCAACAACTACACGTGGTCCACCTCGTTTTTCATCAATGCCGACACCCGGCTGCAAAAAAACTACGCCAACCCGCAGGCCATAGGCTCGCAGGTCAGCAACGGGGACAACAATGACTAGCCCGGCCAACGCTCCGTCCCTGGCCGCGGCCTTGTCCATGCCCAAAAAGCCCAGGCTGTCGGTGGTCTTCGCCACCCGCAACCGGCGGCAAATGGTCCAGGAGACCATAGAGGCCGTGCGCCGGGAATGCGCGGGCATGCCCTACGAGATCGTCATCGTGGACGGCCTGTCCACTGATGGCACCAGCGAATATCTGGCCGCCCAGCCCGATGTGGCGCACATCCGCGAGGAGCGCCTGGAGGGCTGCTGCCGCGCCTTCGACAAAGGCTTCCGGGCCGCACGGGCCGAGCTGGTCTTCTGGATCAACGACGATGTGGCCCTGAGCCCCGGCTGCTTGGCGCGGGCCGTGGCCTTCATGGACGCCCCGGGAAACGCCGACGTGGGCATCGGCGCGCTGCCCCTCTCCACCTCCGCAGAGCGGCTCGACGTGTTCGTGCTCAACTGCTGCTGCTACCCGCCCGTGCCCTACGCGGACATGGGCGTCATCCGCCGGAGCACCCTGAAGGACGTGGGCTACCTGACGCTTGCTTTCAAGCGCTTCGGCTGGGACCCGGACCTCTCGCTCAAGGTGTGGGTGCGCGGCCAGCGCGTGGCCGTGGTCAGCGGCGCGGAGATCACGCACTTCTTTTTCGACGACAACATGCGCCAGTCGAACGAATATCTGCGGGACGAGGATACCCGCCTGATGGAACGCCTGTGGGACCGGCGCGCGCCGGAGCTGGCCAGGGTAGCCTGGACGCCCGAAGCCGTGCCCCAGGCCTCGCCCTACCTGCACCCGCAGCACAAGACGCAGCTTTTGACCTGGCTGGGCCGTGCCGCCGCGGCTGCCGCCGCCCTGGACAAGCTGGACGACCCGGCAGGCTATCTGGAGACGCTGTACCATGAGGGGCTGCGCTTCCAGCGCCAGGGCGACCTGGCCGAGGCGCGCAAGATCTACCGCGTGGTGGAGCGCCGGGCGGACCTCAACGCCGGGCTCTGCGGCTGGGCGCACTTCAAGCATGGCGAGAGCCTTTCCGGCGCCGCGGCCAAGCGCGAATTCACCCGCGCCCTGGAGCGCAACCCCGGCATCGCCAAAGCCCGGCTGCGCCTCGCCCCGGTGGATGCGCCCCTGCGCGTGGCCCTCGGCGGCGGCCTCGCGGGCTTCGTTCCCCTGTGCTTCGACCTCGGGAACGACGACCTGTGGAGCTATTATTTCGAGGCGCGCAAGGCCGACGCCATCGCCATCACCGGCGACGCGGCCCTGTTCGACTGCCCTGTCACGGCCCTGCTTTCCAACGCCCTGCGGCACCTGGCCCCAGGCGGCAAACTGCTGGTGGGACCGGAGGGCGCGCGCGAGGACGAGCTGCTCGCCGCCACGGAGGAGGACATGCGCCGCTTCGCGGAGACCTATCGCCGGGAGTTCGCCCACTGGCGCGACGCCCTGCTGGTGGGCTGGCTTTTGGCCAAGTGCCCTGCCGGCCTGAACGAGCGCGAGGTGGAATGGCCCTGGGTGCTGGAGCAGCTTGCGGCGCTCCCGGGCCGGGGGCGGCTCATGGACGTGGGCTCCTACGCCACGCCCCTGCCTGGCCAACTGAAGGACCTGGGCTTCGCCGTCACCGCTCTGGACATCAACCCCCCGGACCTGCCAGACGCCACGGGCATCACGGTGGCCGTGGGCGACATCCGCGGCACTTCCTTCCCGGCGGAAAGCTTCGACGTCGTCACCTGCGTCTCCACCCTGGAGCACATCGGCGTGGCCCAGCGCTACGGCCAAACCGAGGCCGAGCCCGGCGGCGACGCGCGGGCCATGGCCGAGCTGCGCCGGCTGCTGCGCCCCGGCGGCGTGGCCGTCGTCACCGTGCCCTGCGGCGCGCGCGACGTGCTTCCCGTGAATAAATGCTATGACGAAACACGCCTTGGCCTCCTCTTTGCAGGCTTCGAGGTGACAGTGGCGGAATTCCGGCTGCCGGACGCCCGCGGCGTGTGGCGCGCGGCCACGGCCCAAGAAGCCGGCGGGTTGGACTGGTGGCTGAGCCCCTGGTACGCCCTTGGACTGTTTGTATTGAAAAAGGCCGTCTAGGCCAGAGAGATGCGTCAATAATGTGTGGTATTGCGGGACAATGCGCCCTTGGCGGCAAAGGCGCGGACGAAGGCTTGGTGAAGCGGCTGGTTGCGGGCATGCGGTATCGCGGGCCGGACCACGCCGGCCATTTTGCCGCGCCCGGCGTGGCGCTGGGCATGGCCCGCCTGAGCATCGTCGATGTGGGCAGCGGCTTCCAGCCCCTGTTCAACGAGCAGGGCACGGTGGCCCTGGTCTGCAACGGCGAGATATACAACCACCAGGAGCTGCGGCGCGGGCTCATGGCGCGCGGCCACCGGTTCAAGACCGGCAGCGACTGCGAGACCATCGTCCACCTGTATGAGGAGCGCGGCGCGGACTGCCTGCAGGACCTGCACGGCATGTTCGCCTTTTTGCTGTGGGACGCAACGCGGCAAACGCTTCTTGTGGCGCGCGACCGCATTGGCATCAAACCGCTGTACTATCGCGAGAAAGACGGCGTGTGGACCTTCTCTTCGGAGTTCGGGCCGCTGGTGCGCGGGCTGGGGCTCTCGCCGCAGATCGACCAGAGAATCCTGTGGTCCTTTTTGTGCATCGGCTACCCCACGCACGAAACCAAAACCCTGGACGCGCGCATCCGGCGGGTTGCCCCAGGCGAACTGCTGGAGATAAGCGCCAAGGGCTGCGCGCGCCGCACGTATTGGCGGCCGAACTATCTGGAGCACCCCGGCGCAAACGGAGCGGCGGTCGCGGCGGACATCGAACAGCTGCGCGCGCTCATGCTTGAGACCTTAGACGAGCACCTGATCTGCGAGGTGCCCTCGGCCATCATGCTCAGCGGCGGGCTCGACTCCACGAGCATCGCCGTGCACGCCAAGAAGCTCGGCCACAACCTGCGTGTCATCACCGCCGGCTACGCGGGCGACCACGACTGCGACGAGCGCCAAGCGGCCCTGGCCACGGCCAAACGCATCGGCCTGCCGGTGGAGGAAGTCATCCTCGACGCCACGGACTACGCCCAGTCCTTCGCCTCGTTGATGCGGCACATGGACGAGCCCGTGGCCGACATAGCCAGCGTGCCCCAGTGGGACATCTACCGCCGCACGGCCGAACTCGGCTTCAAGGTGCTGCACTCCGGCCTTGGCGGCGACGAATTATTCTTCGGCTACGGCCTGTGGAACGACCTTTCGGCGCGGCTGGAGGAGAAATCCGCCACACGCGCCTTTACCACAGATGACGAAAGCGGCTTCTACTTCCACCCCTCCCACCGCGCGGGGCGCGATTTTCTTGAGGCCGCGGCCTTGCAGCCTTACACCGGCATCGACGCGGAAATCGCCCGAAACCACGATTTGAACAAGCTGGAGGGCGCGGAGCGCGTCTACCACCTGCTCTTCAAGACCTGGCTGCCGGGCAACTGCCTGCACTTGGCGGACCGGCTCTCCATGGCGCATTCCGTGGAACTGCGCGTGCCCTTTCTAGACGACCGCTTCGTGGACCATGTTCAGGGCCTGCCCATTGCGCAGCGCTTTGCGGCGGGGCAAAGCAAGCCCCTGCTCAAAAAACTGCTGCTCGCCGTGCTGGGCAAAGATTTCCTCAACCGGCCCAAGCGCGGGTTCACCCCACCGGGCGGTTACGTGCAACGCCTTGTGGAGGGCAACAGCGAACAGCTGTTGAACGGGCATCTCGCCAATACGTTCTACGACAAGAAGATTCTGCGCAGACTGCACGCGGAACAGCCCGGCAACGACATCTGGTACCGCATGCTCGTCTTCGAAAAATGGCTGTGCGCAACCTATGCGCAAAGAGAGGCGGCATGACGGACCTCGCACCGATCATCCTGTTCGCCTACAACAGACCGGAGCACACGCGCCGCACCCTGCAAAGCCTGCAGCGCAACGCCCTGGCGCGGCACAGCCGGCTCTTCATCTTTGCCGACGGCCCGAAGAACGACGAGGACGCCCGCAAGGTGGCCCAGGTGCGCGGCCTGTTTGCGCATCTGCCGGGCTTCGCCTCGGTGGAGCTGCGCGCAAAAGACGGGAACCACGGGCTGGCGAGCTCGGTCATCGCCGGGGTTTCCGCCGTGATTGCGGAGCATGGCCGGGCCATCGTCGTCGAGGACGACCTGGTGAGCGGACACCATTTCCTGACCTTTATGAACGCGGCCCTGGACCGCTATGCGCGTGACCGGAGAATCTTCTCCGTCAGCGGGTACATTTACCCATACACGCCCAGGCCAGACTATCCCCACGACGTGCTTTTGCTGCCGCGCAGCTCCACCTGGGGCTGGGGCACCTGGCGCGACCGCTGGGAAAAGGCCGACTGGAAAATGGCCGATGCCCGCGAGGGGCTGCGCGACCCCGCGTACTGCGACGCCCTGCGCGTGGGCGGCAACGACGTGCCCGCCATGCTGGAGCAGTGGCTCGAAGGCAGCATCGATTCCTGGGGGCTGCCCTGGTTCTGCACGCACGTGCGCGAGCGGGCCCAGGCGCTGTTTCCCGTGCGCAACCACATCATCAACATCGGGCTCGACGGGTCCGGTGTGCATTGCTCCGCCGGTTGCCAAGGCAACACGCGGCTCAGCGCGCAGGCGGCCTTCGACATGCCGGAGGCCCTTGAACAAGACCCGGACATGATACGGCGGGTCCTTTCCTTTTTCGGCTAAGGCGCGGCACGCGGCCCAAGGGCCCGCCCGCCTTCAGGAGCAACAGCCATGCATATGCGGATGTTTGAGCGCTACCTGGCGCAGCATTTCGATCTCACCGTCACCGAGCGGCAAGGGGAGCACGTGGTCACCGGCGAGCTGCGCGCCAAGAACGGCTCCATGACCGTGCCCGTGCAGAACCATATTCCACGCTTCGGCGGCAACCAGTATTGCGAGTCCTTCGCCTTCCAGTGGGAGCGCTTCACCAACCTGCAGCACGACAGCGTGCTCAAGGACAACTCCTGCCGCCAGCGCATACAAGACTGCACCCACTGGCCCCTGGACGCCCTTGCCGGATCCTCGCTCATCGAGTGCGGCTGCGGGCCGGGCCGCTTCACGGAGACCTTCCTCTCCCTGGGGCTCGACGTGGTCGCCGTGGACATGAGCAACGCCGTGGACGTGAATCTGCGCAACTCCGGACTGCGCGACAACCTGCTGCTCATCCAGGCCGACGCCACCTCCCTCGACTTTCTGCACGGCATGTTCGACCTGGTGTTCTGCTACGGCGTTTTGCAGCACACCCCGGACCCGCGGGCGACCTTCCACAAGATCGTGCGCTACATGAAGGAAGGCGGGCGCATCAGCATCGACGTGTACCGCAAGTTCTACACGCCGAACCCCTGGGCCCTGCCCAAGTACATTTGGCGGCCCCTGGCCAAGCGCCTCAGCCACGACACCCTGCTCAAGATCCTGCGCTGGTACATTCCGCGCTACATCGACTTCGACACGCGCCTGCGCGCGAACAAGAAGCATGGCGACCTCATGGTGGCCCTCATCCCCATTCCCTGCTGGAACTACCTCGACCCCTCGCGCCCCCGGCAGGAGCGCATCGAACACGCCGTGCTGGCGACCTTCGACGCCCTTTCCCCGGCCCACGACCACCCGCTGACCATGGCCGAAACGCGGGCCATGTTCCAGGCCTCGCCGGTGCTGAAAGACATTCAGGTGGAGTATGGAGCCAACGGCGTGGTGGGCAACGCCAAGCGCACGCAGGCCACGGGGTCCGGTTCCGGAGGCGCATCGGGAGCGTAGCATGGCACAAAGCGAGATCCTGGCCCTCATTCCGGCCCGCGGCGGGTCCAAGGGAATTCCCCGGAAGAACATCGCCCCTTTGGGCGGGCTGCCGCTCATCGCCTACACCATCCGCGCGGCCCTGGCCTGCCCGTCCATCACCCGCGTCGTGGTGTCCACAGACGACGAGGAGATCGCCGAGGTGGCGCGCGCCCATGGCGCGGAGGTGCCCTTTCTGCGGCCCCCCTCCCTGGCCGGAGACCGCTGCGACATCGGCCTGTGCGTGCGGCACGCCCTGTTCACCCTGGCGTCGCAGGGCTACGACATGGACCACGTGGTTGAGCTGTACCCCACCTCGCCCTTCCGCACCCCGGCATTTCTGGAGTCGTGCATCGCCCCGCTGCTGGAGGGCTGCCAGGATTCCCTCGTGGCCCGGCGCTTTCCCACCTCGCAAAGCTTTTATTCCCCGGCGGAAGGCGGCGGCGTGCGGCGCTTGGCGCTCAACGCGCCCGAGGGCAGCTATTTCCTGCGCCCCTATGGCCTGTTCCGCGGCTACTCCGTGCGGCCCGCGCCCCAGGGCATGGCCGTGTGCTATCCGCAAGACCCGGTCATGGAAATCGACATCGACACCCCCGCCGACATTGAACTGGCGGAAATAGTGCTTTCGAACGGCATGTTCGACTTCGGCCTGAAATGAACATCCTGCTGGTCATCACCCCGCGCGGAGAAGACGACTTCGCCCTGCTTGCCAGCCCTGTGGGACCGGAGAGCATCCCCCTGGCCTTCCACATGGCGGACCGCGCCGCGCAGTTGGCCGACGCCGTCCACGTGTGCACGGACGACCCGCGCGTGCTGGAGTTTTTCGCCAGCCACGGGCGGCAGGCGCTGCTTGTGCCCAAGGCCGCCGGACACAACCAGGAAAACGCCCCGCCGACGGAGCTGGCCGAGGCCCTGCGCTTCCTGACCTCCACAGGCCGCCTGGGCGCATCGGACGTTGTCGTGGTTGCGGACTGGCGTGCGCCGCTGCTTTCCGCCCAGAGCCTGCGCCGGGCGGAGAGCAACGCCCTCGCCGCAGACAACGGCCTGGCCGCGAGCATGGAGCCCGTGCGCGACCACCCAGCCCAGGGCGACGTGCCCTATGTCTTTCTCGGCCTAGGCGCTTGGGCTTTTCCGGAAACGTCCCCGCAGCCGGAACTGCCGCCGGGCTGCCGCGCCACCCGGCCCTTATTTCTCGACTGGCGCGGCGAGGGCGTGGCGGACGCGGCGCCGGGACTGTGCGCCGTGGCGCGCCTGGGCCTCGACGGGCGGATGGAGCTTTGTTCCGTGACCGCGCGTGAAGCCGCGCACTTGGCCACGCGCCGAGTCAACCAGAGGGCCGCACAGGAGCTGGTCTACCTCTGGGCCGGTCAGGACTCGGCACGGCGGCTGCTGCCCGCCATGGAAACAGGCAGGGCAAAAGGCACGGCGGCGCAGGCCTACCCTGGCCAGGGCCTGCCTCTACGTTTTTCCCGCACGCGCGGCGGCGGCATCGTGTGCCGGGCGCGGCGCGGCGCGTTCCCACCGGGCACCGAGCTGCAGCTGTGGCCCCTGCGCGGGCCGGACCGCGAGCCGATGCGCGGACCAGTGTCCCTCGTGAGCCTGGACTCCCTGCCGGACGCGCCGCGCGGCCCGGCCGCCTTGCTGGACGCCGAAGCCTTTGGCCCGGAGACGGATGGGGTGTATGCCCTGGCCGTGACCCTTGCGCAGGGCGGCACAGGCCGGTACGACCTTGGCCTGCCGCTGACCCCTGCGGACGGCAGCTGGCGCGTGGACCCGGTGACCAACGTGCGCATCAACGCCAGGAGCGGGCAGCGCATCACCGGTCGCCAGCAGCTGCCCCCGCTGCTGCGCCTGGACGGCATCCTCATGGCCGGACGGCTGGACCGGATGCTTGAGGCCGCAAGCTGGGCCGGGCCCATGGCCGAGATACCCCTTGATGAACAGGAACGTTTGAAGGTGCGCAATGCGATCGATGTCCTCAGAGTCAGCCTCGCCGTCGGCCGAAAATAGCCCGGCCGGCCAAGGCGGTTTCGCCTATGCCGCGCTGTTGCGGGGCATGGACGAGCTGGCCGCGGGGCTGGGCAGGCTCGCCGCTGGCGGCCTGTCCCGGCGCGACGCGCGACGGCTGCACGGGCGCTTGTGGCGCCTCAACGACGCCCTGCTGCGCGGCATAGGCGCGGAGCGCTTTCTGCCGGAGCAGCTGATTACGCAAATGCGGGACCGCGACGGCAAAGTCCGCTCCGATGGCCTGCTCGCACCGGCCTTGGATTTTTTGGGCTGTCGCGTGGAGGCTTGCCGCGAACTTTTGGGCCGGCACTGGCAGGCCTTGCTCGAGTGGGAAACGGCCGACCGGCTGGCGCACGCGCGCGAGGACGTGCTGCGCGCGCGGCGACTGGTGCGCGGCGGGCGGGTGGAGGCGGCCCTGCCGCTGCTGTGCGGCGTGCTGCAAAGCGCGCCGGACCACGCCGATGCCCAGGCCCTGCTGGCGGAGCTGCGCGCGCCCGGAAAGATGGACGGAGGCGCGCGGCGGCAGGCCCTGCGCCTGGCCCGGGAATGCTGCCTGGGTCTGCGGCGCGGCGCCGTGCCCCTGCCACACATCCCGCGCACCCTGACCTCGGACGGCATTGGAACGGTGTTCGTCTCCGCCTTTGACGACGACCTGAACTCCGGCCTGTACGCCTGCGATGTGGCCACCGGCGCGGTGCGCACCCTGCGCGGACCGGACACCGTGTATTCCGGCACCTGGTTCGACCCGGACCTCGGCGTGCTCTATGCGCTCATTTACCGCAGCGAGGGCAAAGCAGCCTATGGCATCGACGCCTACGCGCCAGACGGCCGCCACCTGCACCGCCGCTTTTTCGACCCGGCGCGGCTGCGCCTGGAGCTGCCGTGCATTCTGCAGGGGAGCGGCGGGCGGCTGTACTTCATGGAATACCCCTGCCGGCTCATCCTTGCCGTGGACCCGGCCACCCTGCAGTTGGACGAGGTGCTGCAGCCCGAGGCGCACCCCCCGGTGCATTTCAAAATCCACGGCGACACCCTCTGGGCCTCGCTTGGCCCAGGCAATGCGGTGACCGGCCGCAGCATGCGCCCCCATGGATTGATCCCGTGCTCCGGAGCCGGGCTCACCCTGCCGCAGCTTTTGGACGCGGACCCGGAGCGCGGCGCGGTGTTCGTCCTCTCCAGCGCGCGGCCGCCCCAAGGCTATGCGCGCCAGACCACTTGGCTGCACCGCTTCGACATGGCCGGGCAGCGCCTCTTCTCCCGCCCCCTGGGGCGCATGCGGCCCATGGACCTGCACCTGATGCAGGACTCGGGCGTGCTTGTCCTGGCCGACCGCACGGCGGGCCTCATCTTCCTCAACACGCGGCGCGGACGCGGCGGCGCAGGCCGCCCCCTGCCGGAGAACGACCTTGCGCCCTCGGGCCGGGCATCTGGAGCTTCTGCATGAAAGTGACCCACGCCAATACCTTCGACATCACCGGGGGCGCCTCCCGCGCCACCTACCGCTTCCACGAGGCCCTGTGCCGCGAGGGGGTGGAATCCCGGCTGGTGGTGCTCGACAAGCAGTCCGCGGACGAGACCGTGGTGCAGGCCACCTCGCCCCGGGCAGACCAGGCCATGCGTCAGGCCGTTTTCGACCATCTGCAAGACCATCGCACGAACGTGTCCGACTGCATCTTCACCATGGCCCATCCGGGGGTGGACATCTCCGGCCTCGACGACGTTGCCCGGGCGGACATCGTGAATCTGCACTGGGTCGGGCAGTTCATCAGCCCGCGCTCCGTGGGCGCCCTGCTGGACAAGGGCACACGCCTGGTCTGGCGCCTCTCGGACCAGTGGTCCTTCACCGGCGGCTGCCACTACGCCACTGGCTGCCTGGGCTACGAGCGCGACTGCGCCCAGTGCCCGCAGATGGAAGCCTCAGAGCACGCCCTGGTGCAGGCGGTCTTCGCCGACAGGCGGCGGAACTACGCGGACCGGCCCATGCACATCGTCTCGCCCAGCCGCTGGCTGGCGGGCTGCGCCAAGAAGAGCGCGCTCTTCCGCGACAAGGACGTGCGGGTCATTCCCAACGGCATTGACGCGGCCTCCTTCGCCCCGGTGCCGGGTGCACGGCAAATTCTCGGCCTGCGCGAGGACGCCTTCGTGCTGCTGTTCGTGGCCGTGCAGTTCGACCGGCGCAAGGGCTTCGTGGAAATGGTGGAGAGCGCCAAGCGCTGCCTGCTGGACCCGCAGGCGGCCGCCCTGGCCCGCGAGGGACGCCTGACCTTCCTGTGCGTCGGCTCGGAGCGGTACACGCTGCCCGACGCCTCCCTGCCGTTCAAATTTCTGGGCGCAACCGCGGATAACCTGGTGCTGCGCGCGGCATACAGCGCGGCCGATGTCTTCCTCATCCCCTCGCTGGAGGAGAACTTTCCGAGCACCGTGCTGGAGTCCATGTGCTGCGCCACGCCGGTCATCGGCTTCGACTCCGGGGGCATTCCGGACATCATCGCCCATGAGGAGACCGGCCTTGTGGTGCCCGTGGGCGACGCGGAAGCCCTGACCCAGGGCATTTTGACCCTGCTGCGCGCGCCGGAGCGCCGCAAGGCCATGGGCGAGGCAGGGCTTGCCCGCGTGCGCCGCGAGTTCTCGTCCGAGAACCAGACCCGGCGCTACCTGGAGCTTTACGCCGAAATAATGGAGCAGCCCCGGCCCGCGCCCGCAGCCTGCGCCAATGCCGAACCGCGGGAGCCCGCGATCTACGCGACCCTGCGCGAGCAGGTGCGGCCCCGCATCCCCCAGGAGTGGCCCCAGTCCCTGGCCGCCACGCTGGACCGCGTGTTGCGGCACAAGATGCGCGGCGAATTCATCCCGGCCCACGGCATTTTGGAAGACATGCTGGCGCGCGGGTTCGAAACCTTCGAGGCCCTGCGGACCAAAGGCGGGCTTTACGCCGCCGAGGGCCGCTTCGACGACGCCCTGACGACCTTCGGCGTGTGCCTGGCCCTGCGCCCGGACAGCCCGGACATCATCGCCAACATCAGCGATGCCCTGCGCATGGCTGGCCGCTTTGACGAAGCCATGGAGCGTCTGGACGAAATCGAACGCCTTGCGCCGGAATTCTCCGGCATGGAACTGAAGCGCATCCGCGTCCGCGCGGCCGCAAGCGCGGCGGCATTCGCGCCCACGGGCGCGGCCTAGGAACCGCCGTCATGAATACCGGCACGAAAGCGGCGGAGCCCCAGACTCCGCCAGGAACCCTGCTCCTCATCAACGCCGACTGCTGCGGGCATTTCCTGGTCTACAGCAACGTGCTCACGGGCTGGGCCCTGGCGCGCGGCCTGCGCGTGGCCTACCTGGGGCCCATTGCCGAGGACCGGTCCTTCGTGCGCCTGCACGCCGGCCATCCGCGCGTGCAGTTTCTGGACGCCGGGCTGGAACCCAGCGGGCCCAATGCCGAGCCTTTCTCCTGCGGGTGGATCCGGCAAGTGCAAACACGCCTGCGCCCGGACATCTGCGTGCTGCTCAACGGCGACGCGCTGCTGTTCGAGGAGGAGGCGCTGCTTGATCCTGCCCTGCGCTTTCCCGCGCGCACCTTTGCCGTCTCCACCTTTGGCCACCGCGAGTGTTACACCTGCTTCGACGAGCCCTACACGGAGCGGCTAAACGCGCTGCTGCGGCGGCCCGGTCCGAACGTGGGCCCCTTTGCCGGGCTCTTCACCCTGGACGAGCACCATGCCCGCGAGGCCCGGCGCGACTATGCGGGCCGCCTGCATTTTTTGCCAGACATGTACCGCGATTTCCCGGCGCAGCCGCGCCGTTTGCGCAGCGCCCAAGACCTGGACGAGGAGCGCGCCCTGCACGGCTTTTTGGAAAGCGCCAAGGGGCCGGTGCTGCCGCTGCTCGGCAAGTTCGACGGGCGCAAGAACCCCCTCTGGGTGCTGCGCCTTGTGGCGGAGCGGCCAAAGGCCTGCTGCGTGGTGCTGGGCGAGCGCGTGCCCGGACCGGAGGATGTGGAGATAGACGCCCTGCTGACCCGGCTTGAGGCCGAGGGCCGGGCGTTCGTGCGCTTCCGCTACGTTTCGGAGGCGCTGTTCGACGTGGTGCTGCGCCACCCGCGCACCGGGATTGTGCCCCTGCCCTACCACTGCCACTTCGGCTCGTCCGGCATCCAGCTCATGGCCTGCCTGCGCAACCGGCCCGTGCTCGTCTCGGACCAGGGGCTCATGGCCGCGCGCGTGCGCGGCTGGGGCCTGGGCCGCGCCTTCCGCGTGGGCGACGAGGCGGACTTCCGGCGCGAGTACGAGCGGATGGAGCGCCAGGGCGCAGAAGCGTACGCCGGGGGCATCCGCAGATTCATGCGCTATTTTTCCAGGGCCAACCTCTACGCCGCCCTTGATGTCATGCTCGACCCGGAAGCGCCGGGCGCGCGCGTGCCCAAAACCGGTCCGCAGCGACGAAACACGCTTTCGCGCGGGCTTGCGGTCGACAATGACGGGGAACGGGGAAACGGCGGCGGCACAGCCAGCCATTCCGCCAAACACGCAATCAACAACGCGGCAGACAGCGCAACTGACAGCGCAACCGACCGCGCCAATCAGGCCGACGCCGAAGCGGAGGCGCTGTTCCGGCAAGGCCTCGACGCGGCTGCGCTGGGCAGGCTGGAACAGGCCGCGGCGCTCATGCGCGCGTCCCTGGCCCTGGAGCCAGGCGCGCACCACAGGCAGCTGCGCCTCGCGCTGGTTCTGTGCCGCCTGGGAAGGCTGGCCGAAGCCCATGCGGCCATGCGGCAAGCCTTGGAGGGCAATCTTTCGGAGGAGTTCGGCTTCTTTGCGCGGCTCAGTCTCGACCTCACCTCCCTCATGCAGCGCAGAGGAAAAACCGAACATGCTCTTGCATCGCTGGCCTGGCTACTGGCGGTTACCCCGAAATTTCCGCCCAGACTGGCCGCTCCACAGTTTTCCATCGCCGAAGAGGGATGCCGAGAACTCGTTCAGCGGTTCGTGCATGCTGCCGTTGAATGCTGCGATTTCCACGCCATGGGCTGGTGCATTATTGCGGATGTGATGGTGCAGGACAAAACGTGGGATCTTGCCGCAGCCTGCTACGCCAAGGCCCTGGAGCTGACGCCCGAGGACGGCGGTTTGGCCCTGAGCCTGAGCGACGTGCTGCGCTACATGGCGCGCCACGACGAGTCCCTGGAGGTTTTGAATCAGCTTGAGCGCCGCGCGCCGGAGTCTCCGGGCCTGTGGCACAAGCGCGGGCAGGTGCACCTGGCGCAAGGGCGCATCGACGAGGCCCTGGCGGCCTTTGCCCGCGAACCAGCGAACTCTCCCTTTGCCGAGGCGGTGGCCGAGCACGTCAGCCGCGCCCTGGCGGCGAAAAACAAGCAGTAGCTCCGCCGACTATTCCAGCGGCTTTTCGGCCAAAACCACCACGGCCGAGGGAAACACCGCGTCCCAGCGGGGGCGGGCCATGTATGTGGCGGTGCAAAAGGCCGCGAACATGCGGTACAGAAACCGCAGCGGCGGCGAGCTGTCCTGCTGGGTGAAGGGCTTCTCGTGGAACATCTCGGCCACGAGCAGGGCGCGCGTGCCCAACCCGAACAGGCGGTGCAGCTTCATGCCCGAGAGAAGGCTGCGCATGTACGAAGTGGTGAAGCGCACGTAATCGTCCGGCGCGCCATGGAAGTAATACAGAAACGGCACAACGATGAGCATGCGCCCGCCGGGCTTGAGCGTGCGCCGCATTTCCGAGATGGCCTTGCGGTATTCGTGAATGTGCTCCAGGGCGAAGGCCGTAAAAAAAGCGTCCACGGAGTTGTCGGCCAGGGCCATGTCGGTCATGTCCACCCGCTGCTCCGCGCTGGCGTCGATGTTCGTGAGCACGTAGCGCTGCCCCTTGGGGGCCATGCGCCGGTAATAGTCCGTGGCGGCGCCGAGCTCGTAGATGGCGCCCGGCCCGCACAGATAGGGCAGCATGTCGCGGATGGCGACGTCGGAAATGGCCCGGATGGGCGTGATGCCGTCGCGCACAAGCTCGCCCAGATAGCTCCAGGGCAGACGGTAGGGCTGGCGCTGGGCCTCTGCGGCGGGCGTTTTGTCGAAGATTGCGTTCATCATACTTCCTTTGATTCACTGACCGGAAATAACAGCCCCGGCCTGGGGCGCGCAGTTCAGGCGGCAGTCGCGCACGGGGCCGAAGCACGAGGCCAGCAGCGCGCGCATGCGCAGCCTGTCCGGCAGAGCCACCAACTCCTCCACGGGAGTATCCAAGATATTGCCCAGGTCAAACTTCTCCGCCTGGTTCGGGAACAGGCAGCAAGGCACCACCTTGCCGTCGGAGTGGACAGAGAGCACGTCGCGCAGGCTTGAGCATTCCTGATAGCCCCGGCGCTGCACCTCCACGCCCGGCGCCACAAAGTCCCTGGCGACCTCGGGGAAGCTCGTGACATACAACGACTTGAACGAGAACGTGACGCCGGGCCGGCGCGCCAAAGCCTCAATCTCCGCGCGTTTTGGCACGGTGTGGGCCATTTGCAGGCACTGCACCACCAGATTGATGTTTGATCCCGTGGCGGCCTTGGCCTCGGCGCAATGGCCGATGAACTCGACCACCTGGCGGAAGCTGCCGCCCACGCGGTAGCGGGCGTAGGAATCCTGATCGTGACCGTCGAGAGAGATGATCAGGTTCGTGAGCCCGGAGCCGACGATGGCCTGGGCGTCCTCGCGGGTGAGGGCGTTGGCGTTGGTGGCCACGGTGGTGATGCAGCCCGGATCGCGCCCGGCCACAAGGCCGATGATGCCCAGGAGGTCCGGGTTAAGGGTGGGCTCGCCCCACATGGTCAGGACGATGTTCCGGGCGTAGGGGCGGATGTTGTCGTGGATGCGGGTGAAGTCCGCCAGGGAGAGGGCGTGCCTGTCCCGGTGGAGCATGTGCCGCCCGGCATAGCACAAGGGGCAGCGCAGATTGCACCCGGCCATGACCTCGATGTAATACTCCGAGGGGATCGGCCGGTCCATCCCGGCAAAATCCGTTGCTCCCGGCCGCGTTCCTGAGGGCTCGTTCATGCGCTCGTCTCCTTGTGCCTTGGCAGGCAATCCTAGCAATACCGCTCGTGCCATTTCTGGAACATGAACAGGGTCCAGACCTGATAGGTGTGGTCCGCCGCGCCGGCCAGGTGCGGGGCGACGATTTCATGCCACAGGGCCGGGGCGAAGATGCCCTGGCGCTGCAGCGCCTCCGGGCGCAGCAATGCGCGGATGGGCCCGGCCAGCCGCCCGCGCGTCCACTGGGCCAGGGGCAGGATGAACCCGCGCTTGGGCGCGTTGAGCAGTTCGTCCGGCAAAAGCCCCTGGGCCACGGCGCGCAGCAGGTGCTTGGGGTCGTCCGGGCTGGTGCGCAGGCAGGCCGGAATGCGGTAGGCCAGCTCCACCAGCTCGTGGTCCAGAAAGGGCACCCGCGCCTCCACCCCGTGGGCCATGGAGAAGCGGTCCGTCACAAGCAGAAATTCCTCGGGCAATTGCAGCTGGAAGTCGATGGCCGACACGGCGTCGCGCGGGGAGGCGCAGCCGCTTTCTCGCCACAGGCGCTCCAGCAGGGCCTCGGTGCCCTGCGCGGGCCCGGCTTGGCGGCCAGGCAAAAGGATGCGCGCCTTGGTCGCGTCGGTCATGTAGCGGTGGTAGAAAAACCCATGGGGATTGGCCTGCGCCGCCAGCGCAAGCTCCGGCCGGGCCGTCTCGCGCATTTGGCCAAGGGCGGTGGCCCAGCGCTGCTCCTCTGGCTGCTCGTAGCGCAACCACTTGGCGTAATTGCCAAAAAGCTCGTCGCCCCCGGTGCCGGTGAGGGCCACCTTATGCTCCAGCCCGATGTGCTTGTACACGTACCAGGAGGGCAGCCCGCCGCCGTAAGGCTCGTCCAGGTGCCACACCATGGCGTCCAGGTCGGCCAGCAGATCCTCCGGCGCAAGGATGATTTCGTGGTGCTCCGTGCCGTAGCGGCGGGCCATGAGCGCGGCGAGGCTGAGCTCGCTGTACTCCTGCTCGCCCTCGCCGGTGAAGCCCAGGGAATAGGTGCGCACCTTGGCCCCTGACGACGCCAGCACGGCGGTGATGATGGAGGAGTCGAGCCCGCCGGAGAGCGAGCAGGTGATGGGCACATCGCTCAAGGTCCAGGAGAGGATGGCCGCGCGGATCTTCCCGCGCAGCAGCTCCACCCACTCCGCCTTGGTGGGCGCGGGGTCCGGTGCAATGGGCAGGGTCCAGTAGCGCTCCACGGCCAGCTCGTTCGTGGCCAGGCTGTAGCGCATCAGGCAGCCCGCGGGCAGCTTGCGCACGTCGCTGAAAATCGTCGCCGGGGCGGGCACGAACTGCAGGCCCAGGTAGTGGCCCAGGCTTGCGGCGTCGATGTCGCGCCGGACGCAGTCCAGGGTCAGCAGGGCCTTGAGCTCCGAGGCGAAGGCCAGGCCGCCGTTGCGGGTGGTGTAATACAGGGGCTTTATGCCGGTGTGGTCGCGGGCCAGCAGCAATTGGCCGCGCTTGCGGTCGTAGATGCAAAAGGCGAACAGGCCGCGCAGGTCGCGCAGCATGTGCTGCCCGCGCCGCTCATACAGGCGCAGGATCGTCTCCGTGTCCGAGTTGCGCGTGGCGAAGCGCACGCCCTCGGCCTCCAGGCCGCGCCGCAGCTCCGGGGCGTTGAAGACCTCGCCGTTGTAGACGATGACCACGGAGCCGTTGTCGTTCTGCATGGGCTGGCCGCCGCCCTGCAAGTCCAGGATGGAAAGCCGCCGGTGCCCCAGCGAGACGTTTTCGTGGCGGTACACGCCCGCGCCGTCCGGGCCGCGATGGCGCACCGCGTCCGTCATGCGCTCAATGTCCGCCGCGTCCTGCGGGCCGATGATGCCGGCGATGCCGCACATGCCTTGCGCGCCCCTAGTCCGCGCCGCGCTCGTTCAGGGCGTAGATTTCGCACTGGAAATCCTTTTCCTGATCGCGCCCGGTGTTGATGAAGGGCCGCTGCCGGTTGCAGATGGTCTCCATGTAATAGCGGAAGCCCTGCCGGTGCAGCAGGGCCAGCAGGTCCTGCAGGGTCTGCTCCTTGCCGGTCCATGAATGGTACTCGACGAAGATGTTGCGCACGCGGCCCAGAGTGTCGCCGCAGTCGAGCAGCACCTCGGTCTCCGCGCCCTCGATGTCCATCTTGAGGAAGTCCACGCGCGGTTCCGCGGCCAGACGGTCGCGCAGGCGCACGCCCGGCACCTCCACCGCGGTCCAGGGGCCGTCGATGCAGCCGCCGTCGGCCCCCTCGCAGGCGAAACGCACGGGTTCGTCGCGCACCCACACGGCCTCGTTGCGCAGGTCCACATCGGCGCAGCCATTGCGGGCCATGTTGCGCTCAAGATAGGAAAAGATTGCCGGATCAGCCTCATAGGCCACAATGCGGGCTTGGGGATGCTGGCTTCGGAAGTACAGGCAGCTGGCGCCCACGTTGGCGCCGCAGTCGTATATCACCGGGCGTTCCTGCCCGGCGTGGAACTGGTAGGCGTCGGCGCCGAAGATGGACTTGAACTGGTAGAGGAAGCTCGCCACGTCGGGCAGTTCGAACTCCCAGTCCAAAAACCTGACGGCCTGAGGCGCAAAACGCGCCACGCCGCCGTATTCGGCAAAAAGCCGCCCGCTTTCCCGCATCTGTGCATCGGCCATGAGACTCCCCTTTGCGTTCGCTTTGCCCGCGCATTTGTTCCGGCGCGGGCGCTATGCGCCGCTGATGCAATTTCCAGGCAAAAACAGCTGCGCGCGCGCCCGGATACTATTCAAGTATGGACGAGGGGGCGTCAACTGGTATACCAAACGGCAACACTCCCCGACCGCGCGAGGCCATTTCCGACCACACGACGCTGCGCGCCAGCCCCCGCCGTGCACCGCCTGAAGGTCGGGAGCGTACGGGAAAAGGACACGCCCGCCCGCCGCCAAGGCCACGGCGGCATGTTTTCTGCAACTTCGCGCCCCAAGCAGCGCCCCATATGGCCACCTGCATGAGAGGACAATGAGCCAAGACGAGCTTTTATTCCACCCCCCGGGCGCGCTTTCGCCAAGCGGCGTGCTTGATGTGGGCCTCAAATGCGCCCACTCCTGCCGCTTCTGCTACTACAGCTTCATGGCCGAGGCCAAGGCCGGCGCGGACGGCAAGGCCGGGCAGTTCGACGCCCTGCGCCACGCCAGCTTCCGCAGCACCAAGGACTGCCTGGCCATCATCGACCGCATGGCCGAGGGCGGCCTCGTCAACTTCGACATCACCGGCGGCGAGCCCACCATGCATGAGGGCCTGCAGGACATGGTGCGCCGGGCCGTGGAGCGCGGCATGAGCGTGCGCGTCATCACCCTGGGGCAATTTTTGCTGGGCAAAGCGCCCGCCCGCCCGGGTCGGCGGCTTCTGGACACCCTGCTGGACGCGGGCGTGACGGATTTTCTCTTCTCGCTGCACTCCTCCACCGAGGACGGCTTCCGCGAGGCCACGCGCGGCTCGCTGCAAAAGGTGCTGGCGGCCATGGCAGAGCTGGACGCCAAGGGCTTTCAGTACGCGGCCAACACCGTGGTGCACGCGGGCAACGTGCATGAGCTGCCCGCAATCGCCGAGCTTGCGGCCGCGCACGGGGTGTACCACCACAATTTCATCGTGTTCAACGCCTATTACCGCTGGGATTCTCCGGCCAGCATCGCCGGGCTGCAGGCGCCGTACACGGCCATCGCCGGGCCGCTGACGCGGGCTGTGGACATTTTGGACGCCGCGGGCGCGGCCGTGACCGTGCGCTACCTGCCCCTGTGCGCCGCGCCGGAGCTGGCTCGGAACATCGTCGGCGTGGTGGGCGTGCACCACGACCCACACGAGTGGATGAACCGCGCGGGCAACCCGGACCGCGAGCCAGACTACTGCGCCGAGGTGCTGCCCGTGCCGGTGGACGGCCCCCGCGAGATCTACGCCCTGAAGCGCGGGCCGCGGCGCCTGGACTTCGGCGCAGACGGCGCGGTGGACGCCGTTGCCGTGCGCGGCGACGACTTCAAGGTTTTTCCGCCCCTGTGCGCGCACTGCGCCGCCATGCCCTACTGCGACGGCCTGGACCCGAAATACGTGCTGCTGCACGGCTTGGCCGGCCTGGCCCCCTTTGCGCACATGCCCGGCAGCGAACCGCTGGTGCAGGCCCGGCGCGAGTATCTGCCAGCCTTCGTCCTCAAGCGCAGCCCCCAGGCGGACATGCGCGCGGCCATCGCCCGCCTGCGCGAACACCCCCAGGGTTGAGGACGGCGCAAAGCTCCAGTGGCCCGGTGCTTGCATTTCACCCCGGCAACGCCCGCCCGGCACGGATGCTCCGTCCGGAGGCGTCGCGTTTTTGACACGGAGGACCGCTGGAGAGAGGCCATACAGCCCCCACCGGCGCGCCGCACCCCGCACACGCACCCGCGCGCAAGCGCCCAGGCCCAGGCCCGGACCAGCGCGAGGAGAAAGGAGCCGCTATGATTCCTTTGGCCGAGATGCAGATCATCCAGATCGACGTGACCAACGCCTGCATGAACCGCTGCTCCAACTGCACGCGCTTCACCGGGCACCACCGCAAACCGTTCTTCATGGACATGGACACCTTCAAACGCGCGGTGGATTCCCTGGTGGACTTTCCGGGCATGGTGGGCATGATCGGCGGCGAGCCGCTGCTGCACCCGCAGTTTGCGGAGATGGCGCAGTATCTGGCCGCCACCATTCCCGGCAAAAAGCGCCGCGGTCTTTGGTCCACGGTGCCCAAGGCCCAGGGCGAAAAGTACGGCGCGCTCATCCGCGAGGTGTACGGAAATTTCTATTTCAACGACCACAGCGTCGACCAGATTCTGCACCAGCCCCTGCTTGTGGCCGCCCAGGAAGTGGTGGCCGACGAGAACGAGATGTGGCGGCTCATCGACGACTGCTGGATCCAGAAGTACTGGTCCGCCTCCATTACGCCCAAGGGCGCGTTCTTTTGCGAGGTGGCGGCCAGCTTCGACATGCTTTTCGACGGCCCTGGCGGCTGGCCGGTTGAGCCAGGCTGGTGGAAGCGCGTGCCCGGCGACTACGACGAGCAGAAGAAGCGCGCCTGCCCGCGCTGCGGCTGCGCCATTCCGCTCAAGCGCAGGCCCAGCGCACAGGAGATCGACGACGTGAGCCCCGGCAATCTGGAGGCTCTGCTGGCCATACGCTCGCCCAAGGCCCTGCGCGGCCGCGTGGAGATCTACGGCGGCGGCCTGGCTGAGGACTGGAACCCCGGTCCCAACTGGTACATGAACGAAATGGAGCGCGATACGGAGCTGGAATACCGCGACCGCATCGCCCAGCGCCTTGATTCCGATGGCGCCGAGGACGCGGCCCACGGCGAGGCCGCCTGCCCCGAAACATCCGATGGCGCCTGCGCCGGCAAAACCAACGGCGCCTGCGCCGGGAGCATCAAATGAGCGGAGATGTCGTGAAGACCACCAAGCGCGTGCTGACCCGCCGCGGCGTCGTCTGGCTCGGCCAGACCTGCAACCTGCGCTGCCGCTTCTGCTATTTCCAAACCCGCATCGAGGCCAAGGACCACCCGGAGCATCCGTTCATGTCTCTGGAAAAGGCCAAGGGCATCGTGGACACCCTGCGCAACCACTATGGCAACTGCGCCATCGACATCCAGGGCGGCGAGCCCACCATTTTCCCCGGCATCGAGGAGCTGTGCTGCCACAGCGCGGACATCGGCCTGCTGCCCACGCTCATCACCAACGCCCTGGTGCTGGCCCGGCGCGAGGCCTGCCAGCGCCTCAAGGACTCCGGCGTGCGCGACCTGCTCGTCAGCGTGCATGGCCTGGGCACCAACTACGACGACGTTGTCGGCGTGCCCGGCGCGCACAAGAAGCAGATGGAGGCCCTGGACAACTGCGTGGCCATCGGCATGCCCGTGCGCTTCAACTGCGTTTTGACCAACTCCGCCCTGCCCCATTTGGCCAACGTGGCCGAGCTGGCCAAACAGGTCGGCGCGCGCGCGGTGAACTTCATCGCCTTCAATCCCTTTGAGGACCAGCAGAAGGGCGAGCGCTCCCTGGACGACGTGGCCGCCTACTCCAAGGTGGCGCCGCCGCTCATTGAAGCCCTCGACATTCTGAACGCCGCGGGCATTGAGGCCAACGTGCGCTACTTCCCCCTGTGCCAGGTGCCAAGCGCCTACCGCAAGCACCTGTACAACTTCCAGCAGCTGCCCTACGACGTGCACGAGTGGGACTACGCCTCCTGGTCGTGGACGGACATGAAGCCCCAGCGCATGCGCGCGGGCGAGCTTTCGCCCGTGCTCAGCCTGCGCGAGGCCAACTTCCGCTCGCCCATGTTCAAGTCCGTGCCGGATTACCTCACCGACCCGTCCATCAGTCCTGAGGAGGAATACCGGCAGAGCGCGTTCATCCGCGCCCGCGAGCACTGCGGCTACAAGTTCGCGCCCGCCTGCGACGCCTGCGGCGCAAAGGCCATTTGCGACGGCTTCCACGGCGACTACGCCGCCTTCTTCGGCTTTGGCGAAATCGCGCCCATCAAGACGGACGCGCCCATCGACGATCCCCGCCACTTCATCAGCCAGCAGGAAAAAGTCGTCGAGTCCGAAGACGCCGGCTGGGCACTGTAACCAAGGCAGCAGACATGAGCATCCATGACCTCATTGCGCGGCGCGCGGCGGTCCAGCCGGACCAGCCGCCCCTGACCCTGCCCCAGGCCCTTTTGGACGAACGCCTGACCCGCGCGGAAATGCAGCGCCCCCGCGTCAGCTTCATCGTCACCAGCTACAACTACGAAGCCTACATCGTGGACTGCCTGCGCTCCGTCACGCGGCAAAGCTACGACAACTGGGAATGCATCATCGTCGACGACGTCTCCACCGACAAGACGGTGGAGGTGGTGCGCGCCTATGTGGAAAGCCCGGAGGCCAAGGGCAGGTTCACCCTTGTGCAGCGGGCGGAAAACGGCGGACAGATGGAGGCCTTCCGCGACGGCTTGAAGCTCGCCACGGGCAGCTTCGTGGTCATGCTCGACGCCGACGACGTGCTTCTGGACGATTTCTTGGAGGCGCACATGCGCGCACACCTAAGCGTCGCCACCGTGGCCTTCACCAGCTCCAACCAGTACCAGATCAACGGCAAGGGCGAGATCATCGGCGGCCAGCACATGGACCACCAGTCCAAGGGCTATTACCGCCACGTGCGCAAGACCAGCTTCCAAACAGGCATCTGGATCTGGGCCACCTCCAGCTCCATGGTCTTCCGCCGCAGCACGGTGGAGCTCATCATGCCCACGGACGGCACCACCTTCCGCATCTGCGCGGACTATTACATCGCGCATTTCTGCCATCTCATCGGCGACTCGCTTTTGGTGCCCACCATCCACGGCTGCTACCGCCGCCACGGCGGCAACAACTTCGGCTCCAACCCTGTGCTGGGCAACATCAACAGCGTGGGCAACCTGGACAACCACCCGCCCCACGACCTGTTCCGCTGGACCATGATCAACCACGTGCTGCAGAACTACGACGTCTTCTACCCCATCTTCATGGGCAAGGGGCTCGTGCTGTTCCTCATGAAGCTGGTGAAGTTCGGCGAATGGCCGGGCCTGCTGGCAAAATACCCAAAAATATTCACACGCTCCCTGCGGTACTACCTGTGGCTCTCGGCCAAGCAGTGGTGGGCCAAGCGCTCCACGCCCGTGAGCGAGAAGTTCAAGATTCTGCCCCCGCCCGATGAAACAGGCGGCCAGCCACCAATGTCCAAAAACGTATAGCTCAACGAGGAGAGCCCCATGACCGAAATCGCCCTTTGGGGAACGGGAGGCTATGCCGAGCGGATCTTGGCGAGTCTCCCGGAGCTTGAGAATCAAATAAAATTCTTCGTGGACAACAACCCCAAGCGTCCCGCCACATTTCACGGCAAGCCGGTGATAGGCCCGGAGCAACTGGCCCAGTTCAGCTACGACGAGCTGTACATCGCCAGCGTTTTTCATGCCGAGATTATAGAGCAGGCTCTGGCTCTGGGCATTCCCAGGCGCAAAATCCTGCCGGGCACGGCGCTGTCCTTTCAGCGGCACCGCGCAAATCTCGCCCCGGAGGTTTTTGAGCGGCTGTGCGCCGTGCCCTGGTGGTATCACCGCTACGAGATACTGCCCGGCGTGGAGACCCCCGGTGTGTGCCGCTACAAGCCGGAGCTGCTGGACCACCCGGAAGTGCGCGACCTGACCGGCCTGCGCGCGCTGGACATTGGCGCCTGGGACGGCCCGTACACGCTGGAGATGACCCGGCGCGGGGCCGAGGTCACGGCCTTCGACATCCAGGTGCCCACCCACTGCGGGTTCGACACCATGTGCAAGGTCAACGGGCTGCCCACGCGGCACATCTGCGCCAACGTGTACGACCTGCGCCCGCAGGAGCACGGCACCTTCGATCTGGTGACCTTTTTCGGGGTCTATTACCACCTGAAGAACCCGCTGGGCGCCCTGGCGAACATCAACGCCGTGCTGAAAATGGGCGGCATCGCGCTGGTCGAGGGAGCCATTTTGGAAGGCGCCCCCCTGGTCGACACGGCCTGGACCGGGAAAGAGGGCTTCATCGCCGACATGGCGGACGTGCCCATGGCCTGCTACATCAAGGGCGAGTATGAGAATGAATGGAGCAACTGGTGGGTGCCGAACGTGACCTGCCTGCGCGACTGGGTGGAGAGTTCCGGCTTTGAAATTTTGCGCAGCACAACCATAGAAGATTCCCGCCGGGGGGTTGTGGTGGCCAGAAAGATCAGCGAGGCTCCGCTGGAGCATCCTGTTCTGCCGGCCGCCTGCTCATTGCCGGTTTGAGCATGCGATGAACCCTCTGGTTTTGTTTTCCGTCCTCAAAGAACTCGGGGTGCTTTTCGCCGCCCCAGGCGCACAGCCGAGCGTACAGCCGAGCGTACAGTCGGACGCGCAGGCCCAAACGCCCGGCGCGGCCAACGCCGAGGAGCTTCTTGACGACGCACCGGCGGACGCTCAGGCGGGTGCGCAGCCGGACGCTCCAGCGGGAACAGAGACACCTTCGGAGACGGATGCGGGTTTGGCCGACCACGCCTTCCATGCCCATGCTCCCCTGTGGGAATACGAGCACCCGGCCTACGCCTACCCTTTTTCCGATGCCGGCCTGCCCAAGGTGTACGAGACCCTGCCCCCCGGGCTGCCTGTCGAGGCCGTGCTGGCCAAGACGCGCTTCATCGTCTTTCTCGGCGCGGCCGATACCCCGACCTTTCGCCGCTGCCTGGAGCGCAAGGACGCGCTGCTGCTCATTTTCGAGCACGACGCCGCGCGGCTGGCCCGCTTCGCCGCCAGCGTGCCGCCCGCGCTTCTGGCCAAGCGCGCGGTGATCCTGCTGGGCGATCCCGACGCCTTTACGCCGCCGGTGGCCCAGTTGCTGCCAAGCTCCATGTTCGCCCTGGGCTTTCCCGTATTCTACGCCCTGCCCGGCTTCGCACCGCGCCATTGCGCGCCGGAGGGCGGACCCGCGCCGCAAGCCCGGCTGGTGCGGCTGGTGGAGAGCCTGTTCTACCGGCACCGCATGTATCAGCTGAGCGGCCAGCGCAACGCCCGCAGCCTGCCCATGCGGCCCATGGCCCGCGGCATGTTCTACGACCAGCAGAAGCACGCCTACGACAACATCGCCGAGTATCTGCGCTGGCCGGACATCCGGCCCCTGCGCGGCGCCTTCCGGGGCGAAACCGCCGTGCTGGTGGCCGCCGGACCGGACCTGCCGCACCGGCTGGACTACTTGCGCCAGGTGCAGCACGACGCGGTGCTCATCGCCGTGAACAACGCGCTGAAGCCCCTGGTGGCGGCCGGTGTGCATCCGCATTTCGTGGTGGCCAACGACACCTCCGTGCACACGGCCAAGTCCTGGGCGGACCTGCCGCCCCTGCCGGACGTGTTCCTTGTGGCCCATTGCCTGACGGACCTGGGCGGCGCGACCTTTGGCCGCAAATTTCTTTTCGGCAACGACATGCCGGAGCTCTTCGGCAACAGGGCCAACCTGCGGCTGCACGGCTCGGTCATCACCACGGCGTTTTCGCTGGCGCGGCACATGGGCTGCGCACGCTGCGTGCTGGCGGGCGCGCAGCTCTGCTCCCCCGATCCCTGGACCCTCGCGTACTCGCGCGGGAGCATCCACGAGGGTGCGGGCGAGGCGCAGGCAAAGCGCCCCCTCGCCAACGCCTGGCCCCAGCTTGTGCCCGTGGCGGACATGGCCGGCAACACCCGCTACACCACCCTGAATTTCTACGATGCCGCCCAGTGGCTGCGCGACGAGATACGCATCAGCGGCGTGCCCTGCGTCACCCTCACCACCGAGACCATCCTGCACGGCCCGGGCATCCGGCACATTGCGGACTGTCCCGTGGAGCCCACGGGTCTGCTGCCGCGACGGCTGGCCCGCGCGGCCCTTGCCCCGGCGCCGCGGCTCGACCGCGCACCTGTCGCGGCCATGACCGCGCGCGAAAAGAAGATGTGGAGCACCATCACCAACGGCGTGGGCACCATACTGGCGCACGGCGGCCCGGCCTTCGCCGCCGCGGCCGCGCAGCTCCTGGCCCAGTTCGAGCAGAACAACGTGAGCTACCTGGTGCAGCGCTACGAGGACTTCGACAACCAGCGCTTCCACGAGGCGTATTTCGCCTCCGAAGACGAAGGGCAACAGGCCTGGGGGCTGCGGTATTATTTGGAGTATGTGGAGCGCATGGCCCACGGCTTCGTGGACCAGCTGGAACGGCAGGAGGAACTGCTGCGCCGCATGGGATAGGCTGGGGTGGCAGCGGCGCCGCGCCCCGTGTCCGCCTCTGGCCGCTCCGCTCACAAGGACGAAGGCCGCGGCGGCGAAGCGCCTACGCCAGGGGCAGCTCCACCATGAAGATGCTGCCGTGCGGGCTGGCCGCCTCCACGCGCACCTGGCCCTTGTGGTCGGTGACGATGGACCGCACGATGGTGAGCCCAAGGCCCGTGCCGGTCTTCTTGCGCGAGAAGTAGGGCTCGAACATGCGCGCGCGCTCCTCCTGGCTGAAGCCCGGTCCGTTGTCCGCCACGCTCACCCGGGCCACGCCGCGCGCGGGGTCGGTCGCGGCGCGCACGCTGACGCGCCCCCCGGGGTGGCCTTCCAAGGCCTCGGCCGCGTTGGTCAGCAGATTGATGAAGACCTTGCGCAGGCCCTCGGCGTCGAAGGGCAGCGCGGGCATGCCCGCTGCCGCGTCCAGCTCCCAGACGATTTCGCGGTGGGCCGTGGCGAAGGTGCCCACCACTTCGGCGAGCAGGGCGGAAAGATCGCCCGGCACGAGCTTGAGCTCGGGCAGCTTGGCGTAGTTCGAGAACTCGCCCACCATCTGCTGCAGGCGCTCTACCTCGCGCACGATGAGTTCGGCGCAGTCGTCGAAGCTCTTATCCTGCGCCACGCCGGAAAACTTGCGCAAGAGCCGCTGGGCCGAGAGCTTGATGGGCGTGAGCGGGTTCTTGATCTCATGGGCGATGCGCTGCGCCACCTCGCGCCAGGCCGCCAGGCGCTGCATCTTCTCCAGCTCGGTGATGTCCTCGAACACGGCCACAAGGCCCGTGCCGTCGCCCGCGCCGCCGTCCACGCCGCCGTTGGTCAGGCCCACCAGGTTCACCAAAAAACGCGCGGTGCGCTCCCGCAGCTGCAAATCTATCTGCCGGGTCCAGCGGGCCTCGGGCACTTTGGCCAGGTGCTTCAGGGCCTCGGTCAACAGCTCGGAGAACTCGCCCTGCACCAGATGCTGGGCCTTGAGTCCCACCAGCTGCTCCGCGCGCACGCCCAGCATGGACTCCGCGGCCTTGTTCACGGTGCCGATGCGCCCGGCCGCGTCGGTGGAGATGACGCCGCTGGTGATGTTGTCGAGCACGGCCTCGATGTAGCGGCCGCGGCGCTCCAGCTCCTCATACTGCTGGCCCATGCGCTCGTTGGCGTTCATGAGGCGCGTCTGCCCGGCGTCCAGGTCCTCGGCCATGTGGTTGAAGGAGCGCATGAGGGAGCCGAACTCGTCGTCGCCGGCGTCGTCCAGGCGCACGGAAAGATCGCCCTTGGCGATGCGCTCCGTGCCGGTGGCCAGGGCCTGCACCGGCGCGCTGATCTCCTTGGCCAGGCGGAAGCCGAACCACGAGGCGCCGAGCACGATCAGAAGGCTCATGACGCCAAGGGTCAGGTAGAGATTCATCTTCCAGGGATATTTGAGCTTGCGGAGCTTCTTGTATTCGTCCAGGCCGCGCACGACCTGGTCGAGCTTGTGCAGAAGCCCGCCGCCGATGCTCTCGCCCACCACGAGGAACCCGGCCTTGCCGTCGTCCACCGGCAGAATACCCACAATGAGGTCGTTGCCCGCGCTGGAGAGCATGACCGAGACATAGCGCGGGTTCTTGCGCAGGTCGTTCAGGTCCACCTTGGTGCGGGCCTCGGCCCAGACGCGGTCGAACACCTGCGGGGGGTGCTTGTTCTGGTCGCGGCCATCCGGGCTCAGCACGCCGATGACCGAAAGCCCGTATTCGCGCATGGACTCCGTCAGATGGGTGTCCATGTTCTTGCCGCCCCAGGTGTAGTGGTTGGCCGCCACCTGGGAGAGCACCTCGCGGCCGCGCTGCTCCACGCGGTTCTGGGCGGACTGGTAGAAGGCCCGGCCGATCTCCAGGGACTGCTCCATGGAGTCCTCCACCTGAGTCTTGAACCAGTAGTCCACGCTGGTTTGCACAAACTTGGCCGAAACGTAGAACATGAGCGCCACAGGCACCAGCGAGAGCAGGATGAAGGCCGACACCAGCCGGGTGCGCAGGCGCGAGCCTAGCACGTTGCGGCGGCGCTCCAAAATGAGCTTGACCCCGTTTCTGCCCACCACAAACAGCACCACGAGCAGCAGGATGAAATTCAGATTGAAGAGGCCGAGGAACAGGTAGGAGTTGACCCCCAAAAGCTTGAGCTCCACCCAGGTGAGCACCACGAAGGCCAGGATGCCGATGATGGCGATGCTTGTCTCGCGCCGGCGCCGGAGCCGTTCGCGCACTTCCGTCGGAGTGGCTGGTGGGGACTGTGTCGGCGCTTCCACGGCGGGCCTAAGGCTTGAAGTGCAGTTGGTACGAGGCCTGGGGGGCGACATCCCAGGCCCAGAAGAACAGGGTGCGCCGGAACCAGTTGGGTATGTCCACCTGGTGCAGGCGGATGTCGAGGGACAGGGTGTAGTTCTGCCCGCGCTCCAACACCTTCCAGGGGCCCATCTCCAGTGAGAGCGCTCCCCAGCCCGCGCGCAGCAGCTCGTCCAACCGGGCGTTCTTCAGGGGCGCGTCGCGGCCGGGCAGAAGCATCAAATATTCTTTCGTCAGCGAGTCGTACTTGATGCGGATGACCATGTCCGCCGCGGCCACCTGGGGGCTGGAGAACACCCCGCCGCGCTTGGTGAGCTTGCTTTTGCAGGTCAACGCCAGGGTGACGCCGCTGGTGAGCGCGTCGGAGACCTCGGCCTGGGAGTCGAGGGAGACGCCGAAGCGCGCGGCCAGCACGCCCGCCTGGTTGTCGACCACCAGATTGGAGAGCACCAGCGACGCGGCCAAAGCGCTTTGCGCCCACAGGCAAAGCCCCAGGGCAAAAACCAGGGCGGTCAGACGGGTGCGGCGGCGAATCGGCATGGGCGTTCCAGTGTGGACGTTCTTCGGGTCCGCGCCAACGCGCGGAACTCACTATCCGCGCAGGATAGCACCCGCACCGGGGATTATCAAGAAGGCCGCGGGCGGCGCGAGAGGGTGTGGAAAAGTGCGCTGGGCTTGGGCAAAACCGCTCAGCGCGCGGGACGGGGCCCGAAGATGGACGTGCCCACGCGGACGATTGTCGCGCCTTCCTCGATGGCCGCCTCGAAGTCGCCGGTCATGCCCATGGAGAGCTCCGGCAGGGGAACGCCCAGGCGGCCGGCCAGGTCGTCGCGCAGCTCGCGCAAGTAGGCGAAGGCGGGCCGGGCCTCCTCGGGGTCGTCGAAAACCGGCGGCAGGCACATGAGTCCCCGCAGGTCGAGGCCGCAGCCTTGGACCTTGAGGGAGACGGCCAGCTCCGCCAGGGAGATGAGGTCGCTCTCCTCCACCCCGGCCTTCTGCTCCTCGCCCATGTTCACCTCGATGAGCACGGGCTGCAGGATGCGCTCCTCGCGGGCGCGCTTGGCCAGCTCGCGCGCCAGCTTCTCCGAGTCCAGGCTATGGATGAGGGCGAAGCGCCCCACCACCTGCCGGGCCTTCTTGGTCTGCAAGCCGCCGATGAAATGCCAGAGGATGTCCTGGTCCACCAGGGCGTCCTGCTTGGCCAGGGCCTCCTGGGCGTAGGACTCGCCGAAGTCGCGCTGGCCCGCGGCGGCCAGGGCCGCGACATCGGAGGCGGGATGGAATTTGCTCACGGCCACCAGGCGCACGCTCTCGGGCGCGCGGCCGGCGCGCACGCAGGCAGCGGCCATGCGGCGCTTCACATCGGCAAGACGTTTGGAGAGTTCTTCGGCGCGGTTCATGGGCCATGCCCTACGCCAAAACCGCACGCCAGGGAAGGGGCGCGGGCGGGGGTGCGATGGCGAGGACCAGGGACGCGGGACGGACGACACGCCGTATCCCACCGGCATGCGTATCGCCGAAAGCGGCCGCGGGGCCACGGATGCCGGGGGCGGGCCTTCCGGCGAAGCCGGGCCCCGGCGGCCGCTTGTGCATTCGCCCCGGTGCTGGTACATGCTTGCGTGATGACCAACGCCGCCGACACACGCCCCAGGACCAACCTCCTGAACCTGACGCGCTCCGAGCTGGAGGCCTTTGTGGTCGACGAGCTCAAGCAGCCGCGCTTCCGCTCGGACCAGCTCTGGCACTGGATATGGCACAAGGGCGCCCTTGGCTTCGCCGACATGACCAACCTTTCCAAGGACCTCAAGACCAAGCTGGCGGAGCGCGCCAGCCTCGACCGGCCGCAGATCGACGTGGTGCGCCAAAGCGTGGACGGCACCATCAAGCTGCTGCTGCGCCTGGCCGATGGCGAACGCATCGAAACAGTGCTCATCCCCATGGGGCCGCACTACACCCAGTGCCTTTCCACCCAGGTGGGCTGCGCCATGGCCTGCGCCTTTTGCTCCACGGGCGAGCTGGGCCTCACGCGGAACATGACCGCGGGCGAGATACTGGGGCAGATCCTGGTGGGCCGCACGCATTTGGCGCAGGCTGGGCTGGCCACCGTGCGCAACCTGGTGTTCATGGGCATGGGCGAGCCGCTCATGAACCTGACCGAGCTTTTGCGCAGCCTGGAGACCCTGGGCAGCGCCGAGGGCATCTCCATCGCCTCGCGCCGGGCCACGGTGAGCAGCGTGGGCATTCCGGCCGGGCTCAAAATTCTGGGCGACTCCGGCCTGGCCGTGCCCGCCATAAGCCTGCACGCGCCAACCCAGGAACTGCGCGCAAAGCTCATGCCCAAGGCCGCGCGCGTGCCCCTGGACGAGCTCTTGGCCTGCCTGGACCGCTATCCCATCAAGCCGCGCGAGCGCGTGACCTACGAGTACATCATGCTCGGCGGGGTGAACGACAGCATCACCCACGCCAAGCAGCTGGTGAAGCTTTTGGGCCACCGCCGCTGCAAGGTGAACCTCATCGGCTACAATCCACCTCCGGCGGACTCCGGCATCGCCGCCCCTTTCCGCGCGCCGCAGCAGGCCGATGTGCTGGCCTTTGAGGACTACCTGCGCAGCAAGCGCATTACCACTTTCTTGCGCCGCAGCATGGGCCAAGACATCGCCGCGGCCTGCGGTCAATTGAAACTTATAGCAGGATAATCGGAAGGTTGGGTTGCTGCCGTGGCATGGCGCGCAGATTGTGCTTGCCACGGCCCGGCCAATTTAATAGTAGCCAGCCCTTCCAAAAAAATATATGGCGTCATTCGTCGGGACACCCGGCGTTATCCCAAGCCCAGGAGGGTCAATACATGGCCAACTACCCCATGGTTCCTACCCGCGCCTTTTTCACCAAAGGCGTGGGCGTCCACAAAAACAAGCTGCAATCCTTCGAGCTGGCCCTGCGCGAGGCCGGCATCGAAAAACAGAACCTTGTTTACGTCTCCAGCATCTATCCGCCCAATTGCGAGCTTGTGAGCCTGGAAGAAGGCGTCAAGAGCCTGCACCCCGGCCAGGTCACCTTCTGCGTCATGGCCCGCAACCAGACCAACGAGAAGGGCCGCCTTGTCGGCAGCGCCGTGGGCATGGCCATCCCCTCGGACAAAGAGCACTACGGATACATCTCCGAGCACCACAGCTTCGGTGAAGAAGAAAAGGAACTGGGCGACTTCGCCGAGGACCTGGCCTCCACCATGCTGGCCACCACCCTGGGCGTCGATTTCGACCCCGAGATCGGCTACGACGAGCGCCGCGAGGTCTACCTCATGAGCGGCAAGATCATCGACTCCCTCTCCGCCCCCATTTCCGCCATGGGCGCCACCAACATGTGGACGACCACGGTCTCCGCCGTCGTCTTCATCTTGTAAAACGCCCCCAAACAGAACCACGAAAGGGCCTCCCGTTTCCGGTCAAGGGAGCGGGAGGCTCTGTCATAAGGAAAGCTCGAATGTCCACCATGAAGCGCACCTTGCACGACGGCGTCAAGGACCAGTTGACCCCGCTGACCACCCTGGACCCGGACGCCATAGGCGACTTTGACGAACTGCTGACTGCAATGGGCCACACCGCCTTTGGCGGGCGCAGCCTGGGCGAGGCCCTCGACGTTCTTGAAGCCATGGTCAGCGACCCCGACTGCGTGGTCGTGGGCACCTTCTCCGGCGCCATGACCGTGGCCAAGCAGAGCAAGCTGCTCATCAAGATGATCGACGAGGGCTGGCTCGACGTGGTGGTTTCCACCGGCGCGCTCATGGCCCACGGCTTCATCGAGTCCATCGGGCTCAAGCACTTCAAGTACAACGCCGACATGAACGACAAGGCCCTGTTCGACGCCGGCTACAACCGCGTGTACGACACCCTGGAGCCCGAGGCCAACTTCACCCAGGCCGAACTCGTCGTGCGCGAGGTGATGCACCAGCTCATGGACGTGGAGAAAGTCACCCACCTGTCCAGCGAGCTCATCTGCAAGGCCATCGGCAAACATCTTTCCGAGAAGTACAACGGCCCCGGCATTTTGAAGAGCGCCTACAAGAAGGGCGTGCCGGTCTACATTCCGGCCTTCACCGACTCCGAGCTGGCCCTGGACGTGGCCTGCAGCGTGCTCGCCAAGGACTTCGGCCACCTGCTGGGTGAAAAAGGCCCGGAGGCCCTGCCCTTCCAGTTCAATCCCTTCATGGACCTGTTCAGCTACTCCAAGAAGATGTTCGGCGCCAAGAAGATGGCCATCTTCACCATCGGCGGCGGCGTGCCGCGCAACTGGGCGCAGCAGATCGGCCCGTTCTTCGACGTCATGAGCGACCGCCTGGAGCGCGACCTGCCCGAGCGCCGCTTCACCTACGCCATCCGCATCTGCCCGGAGCCCGTGCACTGG
>Ga0209373_10000637_pt1 | contig 52175 bp, 52 predicted proteins | sample Higcelweek5metaG_FD_187173 | JGI IMG/M metagenome (GOLD analysis project Ga0209373, IMG submission 187173) | Freshwater pond sediment microbial communities from the University of Edinburgh, under environmental carbon perturbations - High... | ecosystem: Environmental > Aquatic > Freshwater >... | reverse complement strand
GAGCTCATCTCTGCTCCAGATCCTATACAGAACCATATTTTGATATTGAATCCGGATCTGTAAAGGCAAATGAGACTGTTTCCCTGCTTGGTCTGCCTGTTGCAACTCACAATGGTATCAGATATGGCAGAGTCAACCAGACTAAGGCAACAGAAGTATTTATCTGGAAGGGGCTTGTTGAGGAGCAACTGACCTGCTTTCACAAATTTTTCCAGCATAATAAAAATACCCGTAAGGAAATCGAGCGTATGGAGGCAAAATTGCGCACCCGTTCTCTTTTTGCGGGTGAACAGGCAATTTATGATTTTTATAAAAGCAGAATTACCGGTGTTTCATCACTGCATGATCTGAACCGGTTCATTAAAGAGCATGGTGATGATCAGTTTCTTTTCATGTCCAAAGAGGATCTTCTTACTGATGTAATTGACGAAAAAACATTTTCAATGCCTGATTCAGTAAGTATTGGAAGTAAATCGTATCCTCTCAAATATAATTTTTCACCCGGAGCTGAGTCCGATGGTGTAACCATGCGCATTCCTGCTCGTGAAGCACCATTTATTTCCCGCGCTTCTCTTGGCTGGATGCTGCCTCATCTCTGGGCAGAGCGTGTAATGGAGCTCCTGCAGAGTCTTCCCAAAGAGACCAGAAAAAAACTCATGCCGCTCAGTGAGAAGACACGTGAAATAGTGGCAGATCTTAAAGTGTCAAGAGAGTCGTTTAATTCAAGTGTCGGAAAAACAGTTAAAAAGCTTTATGGAATAGATGTCATATTTGATTTGTCAAATGAGAGAAAAATCGCGCAGCACCTGCTGCTTCGTGTTGAAGTGTGCAACGATAAAGGCGAAGTCATAGCAAGCGGCCGGGATGAATCGGTGCTTTCTATTGACACCATGCAGCAGGCGACCGCTCATGACAGCGCCTGGGAAGTGGCGGCACGCAGATATGAATTGTATGGATTGACAAAATGGAGCGTGGGCGATATTCCTGAATTTTGCGAGATCGCATCGAATGATAAAGGTGTTCCGCTATACGGATATCCCGCCCTGTGTGCAGGGGCGCAATCGGCAGCACTTAAAATGGTACGGTCATCTGAGGAAGCTGCGCAGATGCATGAAGCTGGTTTCAAATGTCTGCTTGGGATTGTGCTTGCACCGGAATTCCTGTGGATAGAGCATGAGCTCAGGTTTTCGCCGCAGTTAAAACTTCTATGCGCACCATTTGGCGGTGTTGAAAATGTAAAACATCAATTGTTGTTGTCTGTAAAATCTTATCTGCTTGACATTCCACAGGAACCGTATCCGCGGACACAGAAGGAATTTGACGCGGCTCTCGGGGCTGTCAGGAAACAGAGCACCGGTACTGGTTATGAAGCATTATCGCTTATCGAGAAAATCCTAGGGCAATATACAGATTGTCTGTGCCGGATAAGTAAAGAATCAAGATCATCACTGGGCAGTATAAAAGCAGAGCTGAAAACAGACCTGGTCAATTTAATTGAGGCGTTTACAAAAAAAACATTGTCATTTGATATTCTCCGCCAGTATCCGCGCTACTTAAAAGCATTTGGATACAGAATTGAACGGGCATATAATGAGCCTTTCAAATACAGGGAAAAACGTACTTTGCTTGCCATATACAGTAAAAAAATCGATGACTGCATAAAGAAAACTGACAGGTCAAAGCAAAAAGAGATACAATTACTATTGTCAATGTATCAGGAATTCGTCATTTCCACTTTTGCACAGCAGGAAGTCAGGACACTGTTTCCGGTTTCGGAAAAAAGAATTGACAAAAAAATTGATGAGCTGCGATAGTCACGATGCGCGGCAGCATTGACAGGTGCTTCACGCAAGGCAGACAATGGCAGCTTGACATAAGGTTAATTGTCAATAATATCTTCAGTAATCTCTGATACCCGCCTTACATAGCTGCAGCACCGTTCCTTGAGCCCTTTTTCTTTAAATTCCTTCTGTCCGTTCTCTGTCAAAAGGTTGCATCCGGAAAGTAAATCTTTACAGGAGATACTGCCGAATTCAGTTTTGAATCTGGTGATAAGCTCCCGGACTTTACGGTAGGTGGTTTCCTGATTCTCTATGCTGTCAACTTCACCGCGCCCGAAAAGCAGGCCTATTGTCATGATTCCGCCTGAGACTGCTCCGCATACCTCCTGCATTCTTCCCATTCCGCCGCCAAATCCATTGGAAGCAAGAAAAAGTGTCTCTTTGTCAGTATCAAAACGATCTGCAAAACTTGTGACAACTGCCTGTGCACAGTTAAAACCTGATCTGAATGCTGATTCCGCCGGATTGCCTGAAGCCATAAGTGATCCTTCTATAAAATGTGTTAAATAATTATGGTTGACTATTGTAAATCTTGAATGTTTAGTTTGACTTGGTAGATGCAACTATTCAAATATATATAAATGTCAATATTACCGAAAGGATCATAAATATGGAAACTGCAAGATATCGGTTTTTAAATGTTTTGAAATATAATTAAAACCTGTTTATTTTACGAATTACTTAATTCAATATGCAGGAATGAGTTCATGCGCTTAAATACCTTTATTCTGCAGTAAGTTCTGATTAAAAGAATATCACTTTTTTATGTTCAAAGAAATGGTATATTCTATATTAAAAAACAGACATGTAGAAATGTGAGCTTGAATAACAGGTTCAAGATCCAAAAATACGGCACATTAAAAGCTATTGAATTCCGAATCCTGAATATTTGCCTCATTTTATCATGTAATATATTGTTGTTTTGTTAGTTATGCGACTGTGCAGTCTGTATTATGGACTTGACAGTTCTGTCAGGAGATGATGATTGCTTTATCAGAATTTTGAACTTGATCGTTTTCAGGAAGATGCAGTAAATGCGATTGATCGCGGAGAATCTCTTATTGTTGCGGCACCAACCGGATGCGGAAAAACACTGATTGCAGAGTATGCTGTTGATGTCTCACTCGCGAAGAAAAAACGGGTTATCTATACAGCTCCCATAAAAGCTCTTTCAAATCAGAAATACAGGGATTTCCGGAAACGGTTCGGTGATGAAATTGTCGGGATTCAGACCGGGGATGTAACAATCAACCCTGATGGAACGCTTCTTATCATGACTACAGAAATTTTCAGAAATCTTATTCTGGAAAAATCATCACGTCTTGATGATATCTACTATGTGGTTTTTGATGAAATTCACTATCTTGATGATCCTGAGCGCGGTACCGTTTGGGAAGAGAGCATTATTTTAGCTCCGCATGCGATTCGTTTTATGTGCCTGAGCGCTACGGTTCCAAATATCATGGAGCTTGCTGACTGGATTGGAACTGTGCGTGAAACAAAGGTGACAGTTATTGAAGAGACTCACAGACCGATTCCGCTGAATCATTCATTTTTCAGCCCTAAATTCGGCATAATGAATTTAAAAAGTATTGCACGTAAATACAGCCGGGATGAAAAAGAGAGAAAGAAATTCCTTCGCCGTAAACCTTCCTCGCGTCGCATAATAAGCTATGTGCTTGAAATGGGACAGGTCCCGATTCTCTATTTCTGTTTTAACCGCCGCTCATGCGAATATAATGCAGAAGAGCACAGCAGGCTTGCGCTGCTTAATGGTGATGAGGTCCTGAAAGTTCGCCAGATGGTAAACGAACTTGTTGAGCTTTACAATCTGGAAGGTTATGACCGCCTTGCCTATATGAGAAACTTATGGGAGAGCGGCTGCGCCTTTCACCACGCTGGAATTCTTCCTGCGGCAAAGGAAATTGTTGAAAGACTTTTTACCGCCGGACTTATAAAACTTCTTTTCTGTACAGAGACATTTGCACTTGGCGTGAATATGCCTGCAAGTGCTGTTATTTTCGATGAACTTGAAAAGTTTGACGGAGTGGAATTCAACTATCTCATGACCCGTGAGTATAATCAGATGGCCGGCCGCGCAGGCAGGCGTGGAATGGATGAAGTAGGGTATGTCTATTCGCAGATTATTCCTGAGGCCACAGATGTCCGTCAATTGGAACGTCTGCTTTACGGAAGCAATGAACGGATAAACAGCCGTTTCTACGCATCGTATTCGACTATTCTTAATCTGTATAGTCAGCGCGGGGAAGCCGCATTTGAAGTTTTCAGGCAGAGTCTGCATAATTTTCGTCATGGTGAATTTTCTCTTTCAAAAGCATACCGCAAGGAAGAGGTGCAGATTGTCAATAGAATCAAGTTCCTTCAGAGTGCCGGTTTTCTTGACGGTCAGAACCTTACAGACAAGGGAAAACTTGCTGCTGCGGTCAGCGGGTATGAGATCCAGACAGCTGAGCTTTACTATTCGCGAAGTTTTGAAGAGTGCACTGCGCAGCAATTGCCTGTAGTGCTTGCTTCAATTATCACTGAAGAGAGCAGAAGCAGAAGAAATGCTCCTGTATCGAATTTCATTCTTAAATTTGATGCCGAGAAGGTGATTCATAAACTGAGGACGAAAGAAGTCCGTCATGATATAGCTCAGCCTATAAGGGAGCTTGACTTTTCACTTGCACCGCCGATTTACGCATGGGCAAATGGATGCACTCTCAAGGAACTTGAGGGCTTTGGTGTGCCTGAAGGTGATCTTGTACGGGTTATACGAATGACTGTGCAATTGCTGCGGACTCTTAGGGACAAAGTACCGGACACATTTCTTGCAGACCGCTTTCATGAAGCGCTTGTGCTTGTAAACCGAGATGTTGTCGATGCTCAGGCGCAGCTTGAGGTAGGCTGATATTTATAAGGTCAGGTCCGCAGTCCCTGACCTCTGTTCCCGGATGTTAATGGAAAATTGCACTTGATATAATGATACTAACTTCTGTGCGTTACATGTGTCAATGTGTCCGGCAGATTCTTTAAAGAAGTCCTTAGGAATTCCGGAAACAGTGTGACATTGTGAATATCGTCTATCAGATGCCATTTGAATGCAAGTGAAGACGTGCCCTCCTGCTCCTGAAAAGAATCGCCTTTGTCAATAAGTGCCGTCGGTGCTGTCAGAAGATAATAGAATGCGATTTCATGTGTATCATATCCAAAAGAGTGAAAAAAGTTTTCCATCACCCATAACGGTCTTATAATTTCACAATCAACCCTGATCTCTTCTTTCATTTCGCGTATAACTGTATCACCGGAAGCTTCACCAAGTTCAACCCGTCCGCCCGGAAGTGACCAGTATGGATTATTGTCTATGCAATGAAGCAGTACTCGATTATTATCAATAATGACTGCAACAGAACGAAAATTAAATTTTTTACCGTCTGATTTAAATACAACATCACTTGACATAAAAAATACCTTGTTGTTAATAGTGAATTATTCTGAAAATACAGATGAAATTATGAATTTCGTATTGCGCCCCTGAATCCCCCGAATATAGGGGGATATGTAAGATGATGCCTGAAGATATTGCCTTTTTCAAATAAAAAAGGGCACTCAGAGAGTGCCCTTAATTGACCATTTAAGATAAGTTATCAGTCAACAACTTCAAAGTCTGCATCAACTGCGCCGTCTCCACCTTTTTTGTTGCTTTTTGGCGGTTCCTGCTGTTGCTGCTGCGCATCAGGACCTGGAGTTGGGCCAGCCTGAGGACCAGCTGCACCGGCTGCTGCGCCTGCATTTTTGTACATTGCTTCAGCCATGGAATGTGATGCTTTCATCAGCGAGTCAATACTTGCCTTGATTGCTTCAATATTATCACCTTTGGCTTTTTCCTTAAGATCATTAAGTGCAGCTGTGATTTTCTCTTTGTCATCATTAGAGATCTTGTCGCCTGCTTCACCAAGAGTCTTTTCAGTCTGATAGATAATCTGATCAGCCTGATTTTTAACTTCGACTCTTTCTTTTTCCTCTTTGTCGTGCTCAGAGTTGGCCTCAGCCTCTTTAACCATCTTGTCAATGTCCGAGTCTGAAAGATTTGATGACTCAATGCGAATCTGCTGCTGTTTGCCGGTTCCAAGATCTTTTGCACTGACATTCATGATTCCGTTTGCGTCAATGTCAAATGTGACTTCGATCTGCGGTACACCGCGCGGCGCTGCCGGAATTCCAAGAAGGTCGAATTTACCAAGCAGACGGTTATGCTGAGCCATATCACGTTCACCCTGATAAACCATAATTGTCACAGCGTTCTGGTTATCGGAGGCAGTTGAGAATACCTGGCTTTTCTTTGTCGGAATAGTCGTGTTTCTCTCGATAAGCTTTGTCATCACTCCGCCAAGAGTTTCAATTCCAAGTGAAAGTGGTGATACGTCAAGAAGCAGCACATCCTTTACACTTGAGTCACCGCTGAGAATCGCACCCTGGATCGCTGCGCCTACAGCAACAACTTCATCGGGGTTGACAGATTTATTTGGAATCTTGCCGAAGAGCTCTTCAACTTTTGCCTGTACTGCAGGCATACGTGTTCCGCCGCCGACAAGAATAACCTCATCAATCTCACTTGCGCTCATCTTTGCATCTGCAAGTGCTTTTCTGCATGGATCTGCAGTACGCAGTATAAGATCTGCAGCGAGCTGTTCAAACTTTGAGCGTGAAATATTCATGTCAAGATGACGCGGGCCGCTTGCGTCTGCTGTGATAAACGGCAGATTGACATTTGCCTGCATCGCAGATGAAAGTTCTATTTTTGCTTTTTCAGCAGCTTCTTTAAGACGCTGCAATGCCATGCGGTCATTGCGAAGGTCAATTGAATTTGTCTTTTTAAATTCTTCAGCAATATAATCAATTAAAACTTTATCAAAGTCATCACCGCCAAGATGTGTATCACCATTGGTTGATTTGACTTCAAATACGCCGTCACCGATCTCAAGAATGGAAACATCGAAGGTACCGCCGCCAAGGTCATATACTGCTATCTTCTCATTTTTCTTTTTATCAAGACCATAAGCAAGTGCCGCTGCGGTAGGCTCATTTATAATTCTTTTTACGTCAAGTCCTGCAATGCGACCGGCATCTTTTGTCGCCTGGCGCTGTGCATCGTTGAAATAAGCAGGAACTGTAATGACAGCCTCTGTAACAGCTTCACCAAGATAATCTTCTGCGGCTTTTTTAAGATACTGAAGAATCATTGCTGAAATTTCCGGCGGTGTGTAGTCTTTATCAAGAATATTAACTCTCACATTTTCTTCCGGAGATCCGACTACTTTATATGGAACGCGTGTTTCCTCTGATGCGACTTCATTATGTTTGCGTCCCATGAAACGTTTAATTGAGTAGATTGTGTTTTCAGGATTTGTAATTGCCTGACGTTTAGCTATAGCACCGACAAGGCGTTCACCGCTTTTTGTAAAACCGACTATAGAGGGTGTTGTACGTCCGCCCTCGGAATTAGAGATCACAACTGGTTTTCCACCTTCCATGACAGATACGCATGAGTTTGTGGTTCCGAGATCTATCCCGATAATTTTTCCCATAATTTCCTCCTTAAAGAATAAATATTGTGCTATTTAGTAGCGCAAACAATGTGCCAATAGTAAGTGGTTGATTGGTAAGCGTATACGTTTTAAAAAAAATCAGATTCTAAAAAGGAGCATTTTGCGGTCAACTATGTAAAACATTGATAAATAAAGAAAATAGCCAAATAAAGCCAGGGTGATTTAAATTACAGCAAAAATCAGTGGGTCTCTGTAACGAATAGATCCGGCGCCGCAAATGTTCATAATAAATCAGAAACATGTTTCAATCTGGAACACCCCCTACCAATGTTCAAATATAGATCGATCCATTGTTATTCTTATTCTTATTCTCAACCTCAACCTCAACCTCAACCTCAACCTCAACCTCAACCTTCTCTTGACTCTTCCTTATTATCTGATCTATATTATTAGGTTTTCAGAGAAGACTAAACTTTTAATCCGAGGTAAAGTACAGGAATTTGTATGACAAAATCACTTAAGTATTCTGATGCCGGTGTAAATGTTGATGTATGGAACAAGACAAAAGGAAAGATCGGGGAACTGGTCTCTTCCACATTTAATGATCATGTTCTGGGAAAATTCGGCCAGTTCGGCGGGATGTTTGATGTCACCAATTTAGCCGGATTGTCTCATCCTATCCTTGTTTCATCGACTGACAGTGTCGGAACAAAGGTGATGATCGCGTTTGAGACTGGCGTGCATGATACAATCGGCCAGGATATTGTAAATCACTGTATCAATGATATATTGGTTCTTGGTGCGAAGCCGCTGTTTTTCCTTGATTACATCGGAATTCACAAGCTTCTGCCTGAAGTTGCCCTTGGAATTGTTACAGGACTTACCAGAGCCTGCAAGGCATCGGGCTGCGTCCTTATCGGCGGTGAAACTGCCGAGATGCCGGCACTCTATAAACCCGGCGAGTTTGACCTTGTCGGATGCATAGTCGGCGTTGTTGATAAAGAAAGAATAATTGACGGAAGTTCAATAGTTTCAGGTGATGTACTCATCGGTTTGAGATCAAACGGATTACATACAAATGGATATAGCCTTGCACGCAAGATCATAACTGAGGTTGCAGGGAAAAAATATTCAGATGTTTTTGAGGGTACAAATACAACTTTTGGTCAGGAACTGTTAAGGAGTCACCGGTCTTATCTGCCTGTGTGGAATCTGATGCAGAAAAACCTGATTAAAGGCTGTGCTCATATCACTGGCGGCGGCTTCCAGGATAACGTTGACAGAATACTACCGCAAAACTGCAATGCGCTGGTTGATACAAAGACATGGACACCTGATCCGATATTCGGATTTATGCAGAAGGCCGGAAATGTTGAGTGGGAAGAGATGTATCATACATTCAATATGGGTGTGGGGCTTGTAATGGCAGTTAAACCCTCAGATGTCGACACCGTGATGAAATCTGATGAACTTGAAGGATTCTCACCTGTTATTATCGGTAAAATAACCGGCGGTACCGGTAATGTAGATCTGGAGTTCTGATGAAACCGTTGTATCTTTACAATACAGCAACACGCCGCAATGAGCGTTTTTCGCCTGTGCGTGATAATAGTGTCGGAATGTACTGCTGCGGTCCGACAGTGTACAACTATGCGCATATTGGAAATCTACGCACATACATTTTTGAGGATGTGCTCAAACGGGCACTTCTTGCGCATGGATATAAGGTGAAACATGTGATAAATATCACCGATGTCGGTCACCTGACCTCAGATGCGGATTCCGGTGATGACAAAATGGAAAAAGGTGCGGAGCGTGAAGGAAAGACAGTGTGGCAGATCGCTGAATTCTTTACAAATAAATTTATGGATAATATCAGGGATCTGCATATTCTTGATCCTGATGTATGGCCAAGAGCCACAGATCATATCGGACAGATGATTGATCTTGTACAGAAGCTTGAGAATAAAGGGTTTACGTACACAACCTCCGACGGTATCTATTTTGATACTACAAAGTTCCCAAAGTACTGTGATTTCGCACAGCTTGATCCGGAGAGTCTGCGAGCGGGAGAGCGAGTTGACATGGGAGACAAAAGGTCTCCGACAGACTTTGCACTGTGGAAATTTTCGCCATCAGATAAAAAACGTCAGATGGAGTGGGACAGTCCATGGGGTGTGGGGTTTCCGGGGTGGCATATTGAATGCAGCGCAATGTCTTTGGCATATCTTCCGCTTCCGCTTGACATCCACTGCGGCGGAGCAGATCATATCAGGGTGCATCACACAAATGAAATCGCACAGACAGAAGCTGCGACAGGGAAAAAATTTGCGCAATTCTGGGCGCACGGCGAATTTCTTGTGCTTGATAAAGGGAAAATGGCGAAATCGGGCGGCAATTTTGTAACACTTGATTCTGTCAAGAGTGATGGTGTTGCGCCGCTTGCATACAGATTGTTCTGCTATTCCGCGCACTACCGCAGTCCGCTCACATTCTCAATGGAGGGGCTCAGGGCATCGGCGCAGAGTCTTGTCAATATGAGAAAAAATGTGCCGGCTCCGGATGCGATGGCTATTATTGACAATGCAAAAGTCGCGCAGTGTCTGGAATTATTTTATGATGCTGTCAATGATGATCTGAATATGCCGCGGGCAGTTGCTGCGATCTGGGATATTCTGCGTGACTCATCACTGAGTCCGCAAATTCGCAGGGCCTGTGCTGAGAAAGCTGAAGAAATCCTTGCACTTGATCTTCTGGCTGTTCCTGAGACCGTAAAGGAGACTGTACTGCTTTCAGACGGGCCAAAAATAGTATTTGATTCTCAGGCTGCACTGCCTGAGGTTCTGAAAACTGCACTTGTTAATAAGATCAAGGCTCGTCGTGCAGCCCGTAAAGAGAAAAATTTTATGCTTTCTGATGAGATTCGTAATGCATTGGCTGCGCAGAATATTATAATGAAAGATATGCCTGACGGGTCAACTGAGTGTGGGGTACCTGTAAATGTCTGTAATAACTTTGAAGAGGTACTTGCTGCCATTGAAAAATAGGGATCTATTTCTGACATTTTCAAATGTGCAAAATAGTAGTTTTCTCTTCAGGATGGCAAAGTGGCAGAATATGTTACCTGAAACCGCTCAGCGGATCTGATGTGTAAAGTAGCTGTATGTTTGAATAAATCAAAATAAGGAGCGATTGAATAATGGCTGGTGATAAAGAAAAAGAGAAAAAAGATGATATCCTGAAAAATATGATGCCCGGACGTGAAATAGAGGAACAGTTTCTCAAGCGCCGCGAGATTTTCCTGTGGGGCGAGATCAATGATGAGACTGCAGAGGGTATTGTTAAGAAAATTCTCTATTTTGACGGACAGGCAAGTGATGATATTACTCTATTCATAAATAGCCCGGGCGGTGTAATCTCATCCGGACTTGCAATCTATGATGCAATGGCATATGCAAAATCTGATATTGTAACTATTTGCATGGGTCAGGCTGCAAGTATGGCCTCAGTGCTTCTTACCGCAGGAACTAAAGGAAAACGTCTTATATGGGAGCATGCACGTGTTCTGATTCATCAGCCGCTTATAAGCGGTAATATGTTCGGTCCTGCATCTGATATTCAGATACAGGCTGAAGAGATGCTTCGCATAAGAGAAAATCTCAATCTGATGCTTGCCAGCCACACTGGTCAGACTCTCAAAAAAATCGTCGAGGACACAGACCGTGACTTTTTCATGTCTGCCGAAGAAGCGAAGAAATACGGTATTGTTGATAAAATAGTAAAAAAGGGCAAGTGATTCTTTTGCCCTGTTCGAATTGATCAGAAACAACAGCAGCTTTCAGATGGTAAAATATTACGAAAGCTGCTGTTTTATTTTGTAAATAAATAATTCTCCTGAATATCGAAAATCACTACCCGTAATAATTTGATTTTTAATCAATCACAATATTAACAGACAGTCATTTCAAGATGAGTTCAAAAAAAGTAAAAATTCTTATATTGCTGCCGGCTATTTACTTTATGGTAAATATTATCATCGGCATGCAGTCCCATTTTTTTCAGATTCATAATGATTACTGGGATCTGTTGCATATTGCAAAACAGATAGATTTTCTTGATGTACAGTCACTGTTCAATCCATGCATACCGGCCGGGTATTGTCTGATTTTACATTACATAATAAAAATCAGTCAATCAGTATGCATTCCAATAATTGTAAATCTTTTATGTGGAACACTGGTAATCGGAGCGTCTCTTTTTTTTTACAGAAAGATAACGAATGAGAAAACAGCCGTTTTAAGCATACTGTTTTTGGCCCTTTTTCCACAGAATCTGTATTATTTCAATCAGGGCGGGGCTGATCCCTTTTCTGTACTGCTATTTACAACAGGAATATTTATGCTGTTACGGCAGCTTGTGCCGGACAAGTCGGGGAATGCGTATGTGTTTTTAACTGCCGGTATAATCATGGGGGCAGGGGCATTCATGAGATACCATGTGCTTGTAGGTTCAGTGATTTTTATCTTTTGTCTATTTCCTTTTTACAGACATAGCTGGAAACTGATTGCACTTTCGCTTGCCGGGGTATTTATAGGATATTCACCGCAGATTTTAATTAATCTTCTTGCCGGACACGGCGTGTTTGAATCAAAACTCGGGGCAAGTAATATCTATGATCTTATGTATGGTATAAACTGGTACAGGCTTTCAACAGATCCTGTACCAACTGACGCTATTGCCATTATATCAACGGATTATTTCCTTTTTATTAAGAGATATGTTGTTAGTTTTGTCAAGTTTATGATTCAGACGGGGGCAGTGCCTCTTGCAGTGGCCCTTATTACAAAGGATAATACAAGAAAAAGACTGGCCTGGTTTTCAACTGCTTTTATGGTTTGTTATTTTGGCTTTTTCTCATCTACACTCAGCGGCAGGCAGATTCTTATTGCAATACCTCTGACAATGCTCTTTTACGGTATGCTTTTTGAAGAGCTGTTTAGTTACAGTCGCAATATGGGCGCAAAAGCAGGAAGACTTATAAAAATGGCATCTGCCGGTTTTGCCATATATCTGATTTGCCTTTTTGTCATAAGGGATTATGAAGTGATGAAAAACAACATTAAAGAATTCAGATATTCATCGGATGTCAGCAGATATCTGAAAACGGCCGGATGTGAGAGCGCGTTTCAAACATTTACAACTGATTATGGCCTGTCATTTGTTGATTATAAGGAACCACTTGGTTATTTCAACGGCGGGTGGTCTCGCTGGGGAACATACAAATATAATGATGTCTATCCTGAGTTCCCTGTTGATTCCATGAGTGCATTTGTTGATACATGCAGAGCGCGCGGGGTAAAGTTTTTACTGTTGACAGAAGATACAAAGAAGCTGAATGCTGAATTTTATGATTTATACAAACTAAAGAATTCTGTTCCAGAAATTACATTTGAAAAAGAAATTGACAGATTAAGAGTATTCAGAATTGGCGGATCTTCTCTGTAGGCATATATTTGTAAATAGCATAATGATTTTCAAGAGTTTACTCTGCTGATTCCGGGTGTGAATATAGATGCATCTGCAAAAATCAGAAATGTCAGTTACTTTTCAGAATTTCATTGATTTTAGCAAAAACCATTTCGCTGTTGAGAATGCTTTCGTGAGTTTCATTGAAACCGTAAATTGACAAAGCGGCTTTCTGCGCAGGGTAAACAAGCTGACTTTTAAGGGGTATTGTACCGTCTCCGGATTCACTTCCGCTGCCTTTAAATCCGAAAAGTAAATAAAAACTGATATCCTCATTCAACTGATAATTATTCAGTTCCTTAAGAAAATTGCTTCTTGATGCAATTTCTTTCCAGCTTGAAATTGTAACAGGCGCATTTTTTATTCCGTTATCGGCCTGTTCATCGCCGCCGTAAGGTGTACAGAGTGAGATGTATTTGACTGGTGATATTTTCTGATTCGATTGGGAATACATGTTTAAAGCCCGGCGTGCAACAATTCCGCCCATGCTGTGTGCTATTACGACAAGCTTTCTTGGCTTAAGTTTTATTATCCTGTCTGAGAGAAAAATTTCATAAAAGATTGCAGCTGTTTTTTCAAGTGATTGACCGGATGGATAATAAAAAAACCAGATGTTATATTTCTTCTGATCGATCTTTGGAACAATATTTTCGAAATCTCTTGGACTGCCGCCATATCCGTGAACAAACACAAGCGGCGTAAGGCCGGGTTTACTTTCATCCAATGTGTAAAAATACAATCCTGATTTCGAAAGGAATTCTGACACATCATAAATACCGCTTTGGGAGATCTCTTTTGAAAATAGGGTATCTGACAGTTTTCGAATTGAACCGGATGGGGTAGTAAATGAGTTGTTTCCAATAAAACTCATTGGATAGCCAAATGAGAGGTTTGAATTTATTGAAAACGGCCTTTGCAGATCTGCATGTATCAACAACTGGCCTATAATTGCTGAAAATGCTTTTGATTCACTTACTGTAAAGTATGCTGAATCGCTGTAAAATCCCACACACTCATCATTTGAAAATGTACTGTCTGAATCAAGATCAGAAAGCGCAACTAATGAGTACTTGCCATGCGGCAGGTAAAGAGAGAAGTAGCCTTCTCCAAAAAGAAAATATTTGTCAACTATTTCCTGTTTGTCAGAACTGGATGAAATTGCAGCTATTACAATGGGGGCTGTTCTATGTCCTTTAACTTCAATCCGGCCATAGACTGTAAAAGTGCTGTCCGGGTAGAGTATTTTTGATGTGTTCTGGGAAGGTGCGAGATTATTTGAAATACGAAGTGCAGTGTGGCGTGCAGACATGGACAAATAGTGGCAGCCGCAAAAAGCTGTGACTATTAAAAGAGATAAATAGTTGAGACAAGTTTTTGTAATCATGATAAAATTCTACTAATACAATGTGTTTACAAAATAACAATCAGCTGCTGTCCTGTAATATGAAATTAACTGTATTTATAATATATCAATTTCAATTATTTTAAAACATTTTTTTTACCTTCATTTTCCACTATTTTGACTGGTATAAATAAAAAAAGCCAGACTATCATTCGATAGTCTGGCTGTAAAATCAATCAAGCGCAGATTCGGTTATTGTGTAATTGAAATCGTAGCCTGCTGAATTCCATTGATACCTTCAAATCTGGCAACGTAGAGCCCTTTACTTATTGATGCGGGCAACGAAACAGTAACATTACTGTTGGCAGGCAGATCTGACATGTTAAAACGTGTGACTACTCTTCCACGGAGATTTACCAGTATCAGATTTCCCTGACCGGGATTATTCAGAACCAGTGCACGTGATGCAGGCAGATATCCGATATTGAATTGTTTAGCGAATTCAACTGATTTCACACTGCCGTGGGCATCTGGTATAACTCCGGTTGCCTGAAATGCAGCCAGGTCCTTGCAATTCTTTGCTTCGATATCAAACCATTTTTGAGCGGTCTGCTCCAGTTTCACATAACTCATTGAATCTGTCTGGCTCATATAACTACTATAGGTTCCGGCATGGGGAGCCTCAAGATCGATCCAGCAGGCCAGGATTTTGATCTCGTTAGCGGTGAGTTTAACCTCTTTATGACCTTTCAAAATATTAGTGATCATACCGCTTTTGGTCGAACCGTAAGAGTAGGGTGGCATCTGCGGCGGCTGGGAGAATATAGTGGTTATATTGATTGCTTTGTTGCTGGCTGAAACACCAACCCCAGCCACCAGGGAGGTTTTTAGACCACTTGTCAGGGATGTATATGATTTCATAAAGGATTTCTTTGCACCGCTGTTGTTAACGAGGCTTCCAGTCAAATCGAAACCCGATGTGTGACCTGATTTATGACAGCTTATACAATTTTTATCAAGAATGGGCTGAACAAATTTCCCGTAATCAAACGGTTTGCCTTCGATCCCCAGCGGTTTATCAAGATTCTGAGGTGTAGTTGCCATTGGAATACCTCCAATAGGTGTTGCCTCACATTTGCTTTCATGGCATCCGTAACAGGAGAATGTTTCACCCGGCATGAGAGTTGACCAGCTGCGCATATTTGCTATGCAGCGTCCAACTGAGTCAAGCACTTGGAAATAGAGCGGTGTTCTTGCGGGTACCTTGAAAGAGGCGGAGCCATCAGAATAAATTTTTGCTTCACCAAGGACAGATTTTGCTTCCCATGAGCCGCCGCCGAAAGAGACCGGACATATAGTGGGGGCAGCGAATACGACTCCTGATGGTTTGCTGCCCATAGTCTGGCCAGCTCCCTGATTACATGCTCCGGAAACACGGTAGTCAAGGGCAATTACGCGAAGTGTCTTTGCTACACCACTTTTTTTATCGACACCTTTCATACCTTCACCATAATAGACATCATTCATGGTAAAAGTACCCATGCTGTCGTTATAATTTGCCTGTGTCGCTTTTTGAATAGGATTTGTTCCCCAGATATCTTTCCAGGGTGCAACCACTACAGTGTGATGCAGAGACTGGTCTCCCCAGGCGAGAAGTTCACGGCTGGTTCCATCAATATTCTTTAAATAGACATTGTATTTGGTTTTACTTATAGTACCAAAGCTTGGTAACTTGTTTTCGTCACGATAGGAAACAAGATACCAGTTTTCATCAAGCGGATATGGATATTCTGAATTTCTGAATGTTCCTCCAAGTGCTATTTCGTCTGCATCACGGGATTTCGTTTCACGCGGCGGGCTGATCATTTTGACATTTTCCGGTCCATTGGTAGCAGTAGAATTATCAACTACGAATACCTCACCTGAGTATTCACCGTGGTGTCCGCTTGCAACTGCAAAAAATTTACTTGGACTGCCTGGAACTGCCCGTCCATGAATAAACGTCTGCGGCCATGTAGTCTGGTTTCCGTAAACTTCAGTCTGCATACAACCGTCAGTGTTCATTTGAAATAGTCCCATGACATTCGATACATCGCGGTCATTGTACTCCCAGCGTGTGTATAGAACAGTACCGTCAGGACGTAATTGCGGATAACACGTATGTACCTGATCGAATCCGACCTGACGCATATATTTTCCGGTACTGTCCATTAGAAACATGTTCGAAACAGGCTGCCATCCGCAGTCAATCACGCCGAAGCAGCGTGTAGAGCTGAACATGATATCGCCATTGGGCAGATAGCATGGTTCGAAATCCGATACAGTCAGACCGGCAGGCTGCTGTGTGAGCTGCTTTACAGAACTCGGATCGTCGAGCTTCATTTCATAGAGCAGGAATCCTTTACCTATACCTGGGGACATTGCAAAACAGACCTTTTTCCCATCCAGAGAGATGCAGGGGTCTTTTACGCACATATCAGTCTTAGTCAGAATTTCTTTATACTGTGAATAGTAATTATCGAATTTAAGAAGACAAAGGGAACCTTTGGCTGCGAAATTGGCATCACTGACCTGATAAGAACCGGCATTGACATTAACCCAGTACCCTACAGCTATGTCACCAATGTTGTGGTGCTTGGCGAACAACAGGGTTTGCATTTGCGGGTATTTGCTCATTCTGTATACACGCCGCCAGTGACATGCACTATTAAATGAACCGTCACATTTCGCGGCATATTCTGCCGGAAGAGATGCTTTAATTGTAGCAGCGTCTCCACCCTGAGCTTTCCAGTCGGCGAGGATCTCGGCAGGAATTGTGGTCGGCATTGTTTCATCAATTGCGGCCTGCAATTTTTGATTTGAAACAACAACAGGGCCCAGCAGCAGTACTACAGCAATCAGTAAGGACCAGTTACAGAATTTGTTAACCAAACTATCCAATCTTTCACGATTGATTGGTTTAAACATATATCCTCCCTTCCAGGGACAAAACGTGTATAATTATTAGTTCGCAGTCAATGTATAATTAACCCAATTTATATTACATATAATGTATCTTCATTTTTTAAGGTATGCATTAAACACGGTGTATGTTAGTAAAATTAACGTACACCGGATGTGTACATCCTCCAAATATTGTCAGTAAATTTTTAAATGTAATAGAAGATTAATTTTTCATATGAAGTAGGCATAGGATTGGAATGCTGCAATAAATACAGGTGTCTTAATTGCAGCATCGGGAGCATTATCAGGTGCTTTATTTTGCATTAATTTTTAAACAGGCTGAATACGGCAATTAGCGAACTGCCATAATTTTCCTTGTAAAGAGAGCAGATCTGTCGGCTGTTTCTATCCGCAAAATCCTGCAGCATGAGGAGGCTGGAGTCATCAGGCTTGTCCCGCATTTCAGATTCACCGGGGTTCGGGACAGCTGCTGTCCTGAAAGTGAATAGGTAGTCAGAAATAACGGTTTATTGTAAAGTGCGGGCAGTAAGACATTTGCGGATATTCCATTAATGATAAATTCAGTTGTTTTCTGACTGGCCGCTTTATAATTGACTGCGGTTTCGCCTAAATATGTTACTTCAATGGTTTTTGTACCTTCACCTGGTTCAAGGTAAAAAGTGTCAAGATAACAACTGATAAGTACCTGATATTTACCAGAAAAACCGTTGAAGCTGAACTTACCTGAATCATCGGTGTATCCTACTGCCGTGGTTTTCCATTCGTCCCGGACTTTGCGCCAGCGCTGGCCGGCGGGGGTCTCACTATTCAGCGAGTCGACAAAGTAATTGGTAAGGTTGTTTTGTTTCATATAACGTCTGCACCAGCTCCCGATATTAAGACCCCCGACATTTGGGTTGGCAAAACAGGTACGCATCAACTCCTCAATTTTATCAGGCGCCAGACTCGGGTCTAAACTGAAATCCACATCAGTGAGCCATACGGGTTTCCCAAGCTGCTCAGCAAGATAGTTGATTTTTGATTCATAGGAACTTTTATCCATATTTTCATTGAAATGACTTTGTACACCGATGATTTCAAATTTGCTGCCAAGAGGCTTGACCTTATTTATAAATTGATCGGCGGCGGTCTGATCACTGGAGGTGATTAGATTGTAGTCATTAATTGCAAATTTGGCGACAGAGTCTCTTTTACGGGTTTCATCCATTATCCAGTTGAAAATATCAGGATCACCGCTTTTTGTTTCAAGCATGCTGCCTGGCGATAATGAACCGTTTTCACCATGACAGATTCCGTTTATCAGATCCCACTGCTTGATCTTTCCTTTAAAATGACCCATTGCAGAATCGATTCTTTCGAGCATGGCCTGTTTGAATGCGGTGGTTTCGAGATTGCGTGTCCACTTGGGAATCCATTCCTCTTTTTCATTCGAGAAAAGGCTGTGACCACGGATAGAGATCTGTTTTTCAATCAGCCAGTTGATAAGGAAATCCGCTTTTGAAAAATCGGGCTCACACTTTTCAGAACAATTCATTACATATTCCCAATTCATATCATTGCCTGGGGTGCCGACATCGAAATAGCTCAGGAACTTTTCTCCGTAATCATCACCAAGTGTATCGAAAGCCTCACCTGTAATAGTTCCACTGAATGCGAAATCGTTGCGTATCTGTGTGATACCAATCAAAGCCCCGGCTAGCGGCTCACCATTGGAAATAAGTTTTATTTCACAATCACGTTTTCTGTGGCTGTAATCATAAGTATTCTCAGATGTTACGGCAGGAATTTCTGTAAGAAAACAGGTTAGGATAAACAGCAAAACATGGCATGCAATGTTTTTATGAAAAATGTGTTTCATTATTCCCCCCCTTAGCTTAAATAAATCTGCAAGTTATTTTAACTGAGCCTGCGTTGTTCTGCAGGCTGAAGTCTCGTTTAATTTATCAGATGTTGTTAACATTTGTAATATAGATTGAATTAAAACCGGGGTGTTAAATTTTTGGAAAGACTGCAACTGGACCTGTCTTGTGTCTGAAAACCCAGAAGTGGCTGAAAAAAAAGTTCAGTATTGATCCAAATGCGATGCCTATGAGGTTTGATATCTGGTATGGAATATGAAGCAGTTCAGTAAGAGCGATTAATAGACCGTAATTAACTGCAAATGCAGTAAAGGCACACGAAATATGAAATTTGATAAAACGTTTGGAAATTCCAATTTTGCCTGATATTTTTTTGTCATCCCAGGTCCATATTGAATTCCAGAGAAAGTTGTTGATAATTGATAATTCAATGGCGATTATTGCTGAAATTTTATAATCAAAGCCGATTTTCTCTGTAAACAGGAACAGTAGTCCTGCATTAACTGCAACGCCAGAAATGCCGACAGTGCCGAATTTCAGAATTCTTAAAAATCGCCGTCGAAAATCAGGATTGAGGTTTATGTAAATCTGGCTCATCGGATGTACTCCTGTATCAGTAAAATGCAGTTTTTATTTCACCGGCATGGCTGTTGATTTTATATATTGAACACGTCTGATTGACATTATGACGTGGGTTCATGAAAACAAGCAGCTGGTCAATAAAACCAGGTGAAATGTCCTTGACTTTATGGATGTCAGGGAATATTTCATGAATGCGTGTATGCCGCTCATCCATGCGCTTGACATTCAGCATGACAAGATAGTTCGGCTCAGTTTTATCAGTAAACAGGGTCCTGATTGAATCCGGTTTGTCGTAGCGTGTCATATAGTAAATAGGTACTTTTTTATTCATATAAAAAACCGGCAGTGCCGGGGCGGATGCATCAGATGTCTCAACAAGAATAGCACTTACATCCTTAACGCTGAAGAAATAATTCATAACTTCAACGCGGGCACGTTTGGAATAAGCGGTTGACACAACAAGAAGAAGGACGATGTTGACAACCCAGAACCAGTTCCATAATCCTTTGTGAAGACGGATATGTTTTTGCCAGAATAGGGAATTTCTGACAAACTCCCTCCATCCGATACAGCCAATCATAATAAAAAGCGGTATTGCAGGAAGTATAAAACGTTCCTGTTTGTTTGGAAAGATTGAATGGAATGCGAGAAATATAAGTACCGGCCAGAAAAGAACCGCAAGTCGTTTCCACTGCGTAAAGTATCCGAACATTAACAATAAGCTGGTTGGCGGAATCAGTACTCCCATTATCGTAAAAATGTATACGTACCATCCTCCGGTCAGGTAATTGTACGCATTTGAAGAATTATCAAAAGTATAGTGAATAAATGACGCATACGGGTAACCATAAACAAACCAGTCTGTAATACCTTGAATGCAGAATGATGAGACAAGGAAGCCAAGAGCTAAAAGCAGACTGGCAGAAAATTCCCTGCGAAAAAGATAAATTAGAAAAAAGCCCGCAATCAAAAGATTTGATTGATATCTGAAAGTGAATGCAAGACCCAGAAAAAGTCCGCCCAAAAATGGAAGTATTAATTTCCTGTCTCTGTCATATTTGACAAAAAGGTAGGATGCAATCATAATAAAAGGAATACAGACCATTTCTATAAGGTTGCGTACGCACATAAATGGAAAGATCCAAAGTACTGCCAGAAGAAGGCCGCACTCTGCAGCAGTTTTTTTGTCTGTACAGAGCAGTGCTGTTTTGTATCCGAAGTAAACTGTAAGCAGAGATAGTGCTGCATGGAAAAAACGGACAAAATACATTATAAAATCTGGATTGTAGAGACCGCATTTTTTAAAAAACAATAATATGAAATAATGCAGACCCGGATACACTAAACTATGGCCTGAGATTCTGTCCGGTCCAAACCAGAAATTTTTATCAAGCATGTCTTTTGCCCATTCAAGAACAAGAAAATGGTCATCATGCATTCCATAACCTTTTGCAAAAAAAACAGCCAAAAGGCGCACAATGCAAGCAGTAACAAGAATTACAGGTAATGGATTTTTTCCCCAGAATTTATTTATTTGTTGAGTAAGCATATAATTTGTGTGATTCTTTGAGTTGGAATGTTTCTGTTTTTTAATAAAATAAATATTGTAGCTGTTAAAAAATAAAAAGGAATCATTTCCTCTGGTTATATCTCGTAAGGTTAAAAATGTTTCCATTATAATATAGAGCTTGAAAATAGTTCAAATCCTGTTATCAGCATCTAAAATTTGATAAATAATTTTCTTTTAATGAAAAATGAGATATTATGTAAATAATTAATAAAAATAATAGACATGGCGTTAAACAAGATGTATATTGTTGCAGTTTTTAAATGATAGGCAGAATTGGTATTAAAAAATCGGGCAAATTATAAGTTTTGCGATAAGTTAAAAAAAGTTAGTTTTTTTTTGACATGCTGATTTCTATTTATTATATTTGAAAGACTTTTTTCTACAGGTCATTATGCCGATGTAGCTCAGTTGATAGAGCATCCGACTTGTAATCGGATGGTCGGGGGTTTGAATCCCTCCATCGGCTCCAGTATAAATGGGTAGGTGCCCGAGTGGCTAAAGGGGATGGACTGTAAATCCATTAGCGTAAGCTTACGGTGGTTCGAAACCACCCCTGCCCATTAAATAAATTGCAGGCATAGCTCAATGGTAGAGCTCCACCCTTCCAAGGTGGCTGTTACGAGTTCGACTCTCGTTGCCTGCTTTTTTATTTGTGCCCATGTAGCTCAGTTGGTAGAGCACATCCTTGGTAAGGATGAGGTTCGTGGGTTCGAATCCCATCGTGGGCTTAATAACTTGAGAGATTAAAGTAACTAAACATAACTATTGAATTAACTAAGTTTTATTAACAATCTACACTGTACTGAGAGGTTTCCATGTCAAAGGAAAAATTTGATCGTTCCAAACCACACGTCAATGTCGGTACGATCGGACACGTTGACCATGGTAAGACAACCTTAACAGCTGCTCTTACCCGTGTTTCGTCTGTCAGAGGTCTCGCTAAATATATTGCTTATGATGAAGTAGCAAAGGCATCTGAGTCACAAGGTCGTCGCGATGATACTAAGATTCTTACAATTGCAACCTCACATGTTGAGTATTCAACTGAGAATCGTCATTATGCACATGTTGACTGTCCAGGACATGCTGATTATGTCAAAAACATGATCACTGGTGCTGCACAGATGGACGGCGCAATTCTCGTAGTAAGTGCTGCTGATGGTCCAATGCCTCAGACACGTGAACATATCCTTCTTGCCCGTCAGGTTGGAGTTCCTTACATCGTTGTGTTTTTGAATAAAGTCGATGTCGTTGATGATCCAGAGCTTCTCGAACTTGTTGAACTCGAAATTCGTGAACTTCTTTCAAAATATGAATTCCCGGGTGATGATATTCCTATCATTCGCGGCAGTGCAATCGGTGCGCTTACAAATCCGGAAGATCCTGTAAAAGCAAAATGTATTCTTGATCTTCTTGCTGCTGTTGATTCATATATTCCAACTCCTATGCGAGAAGTTGACAAACCATTCCTAATGTCTGTTGAAGACGTTTTCTCAATTACCGGTCGTGGTACTGTTGCTACAGGTCGTGTTGAGCGTGGTACTGTCAAAGTTGGTGATGAAATTGAAATCGTTGGTCTTAAGCCAACACGTAAGTCTATTGTTACAGGTGTTGAAATGTTCCGTAAGTTGCTTGATCAGGCTCAGGCTGGTGATAACATCGGTACACTTCTGCGCGGTGTTGACAAGAATGATATTGAACGTGGTATGGTTCTGGCAAAAGTCGGATCTATTACTCCACATAAAAGATTTAAAGCTGAAGTTGTTGTGTTGTCAAAAGAAGAAGGTGGACGTCATACTCCGTTCTTTAGCGGATATCGCCCTCAGTTCTACTTCCGTACAACTGATGTTACTGGAAGTCTGAAGCTTGCAGAAGGCGTTGAAATGCTTATGCCTGGTGACAATGCTGCTCTTGAAGTTGAATTGATTGCACCTATTGCTATGGAAAAAGGTGTACATTTTGCAATCCGTGAAGGTGGTCGTACTGTTGGTGCGGGTGCTGTAACTGAAATTATTGAATAGTCCGATTAACGTTTTGAAGTGAAAAGACAAATATGGCAAGAGAAAAAATAACGCTTGAGTGTACATCTTGTAAGCAACGTAATTACGAGACGACCAAGAATAAGCGCACACATTCCGGAAGGGTTGAGTTCATAAAGTATTGCCCTTTTGAACGGAAGCGTACAACGCACAAGGAATCAAAGTAGTTACGGCTGTCTGCAGTCTGCCTAAGCATACTGCAGACGGATTTGTCAAAACACAATCAATTAGGTCTGTAGCTCAATTGGTAGAGTAGCGGTCTCCAAAACCGTTGGTTGGGGGTTCGAGTCCCTCCAGGCCTGTAAAGTGATGTTTTTGAAATGCAAAAGATAATACAATACTTGAAAGATGTTCGTTCTGAGTTATCCAAAGTTAGCTGGCCAACCAGGAATGAAGTTCAGGGAGCCACAATACTCGTATGTGTTCTGAGTATTGCCCTCTCGGTTTTTGTGTATGCCTGCGATAAGGCTATGGTCTATATCGTCGGGTTATTTCTTAAATCCGGAATGTAAATTAGGGGCTTTAGATGGCGCTACGTTGGTATGTTGTTCATACATATTCAGGGCAGGAAGCAAAGGTATTTAACTACCTTAATGAGATTATCCAGTCCGGCGATTTGGGTGAGCAGATGAAACAGGTTCTAATGCCTACACAGGATGTTGTTCAGGTAAAAAACGGCAAGAAGTTAAAGACAACTCGCAAGTTTTTTCCAAGCTATGTTCTGGTTGAAATGGAGTTGTCTAAAGAGACAATGCATGCAGTACGGAACAATACAAGTGTAACTGGATTTGTTGGTGGTAACAAACCCCAGGCGCTTCGTGAAGAAGAAGTACGCAGAATCCTTGGGCAGACTGAAAAAGTATCCCGTCAGCAGATTTCTGAGGTTCCTTTTGAAATTGGCGATGCGGTGAAAATTAAAGAGGGACCTTTCAAAGACTTCGATGGCGTGGTCGATGAGATACACCCTGAAAAGGGTAAAATTAAAGTAATGGTGAGTGTGTTTGGAAGATCGACACCAGTAGAAGTCGATTTCATGCATGTTACTCCAATCAGTTGATTTTAACAGGAGTTTGATAAATTGGCTAAGAAAGTTGTAGGACAGGTCAAACTGCAAATCCCGGGTGGTGCTGCTAATCCTGCTCCTCCGGTCGGACCGGCTCTCGGTCAGCAGGGTGTTAATATTATGGAGTTTTGTAAAGCATTCAATGCTCGTACAAAGGATTCCGGTGGACTGATTATCCCGGTTGTTATTACAGTTTATTCAGACCGGTCTTTTACTTTCATCACTAAGACACCTCCTGCTGCAGTTCTTATAATGAAAGAACTTGGTTTGAAAAAGGGCTCTGGTGTTCCTAATAAAGACAAAGTGGGATCACTGACAAAAGCTCAGGTAAAAAAGATAGCAGAATTGAAACTTAACGATCTGAATGCAGCATCAGTTGATGCAGCAATGCGAATGGTAATGGGAACAGCTCGCAGTATGGGTGTTACTATCGCAGACTGACTGAATTAATCAGATCGGGCTGTAAAGATAAAGGGAGTCAGTTATTCATGAAACACGGTAAAAAGTACGAGGCAGTACATAAAAATGTCGATAGACTCAAAGAGTACAGTGCTCTTGAGGCGATTGATTTTCTAAAAGCAAATAAGACTGCCAAGTTCGATGAAACAGTTGAAATTGCTGTTAACCTAGGCGTTGATGCTCGCAAGAGTGATCAATCAGTTCGTGGTGCAGCAGTGTTGCCAAATGGTTTGGGCAAAACAGTCAGAGTACTTGCTTTTGCAGCCGGCGACAAAGAGACTGAAGCTAAAGAGGCTGGTGCAGATTATGTCGGTGGAGATGACCTTGCTGAAAAAATTAAGGGCGGATGGCTCGAATTTGATGCAGTTGTCGCAACACCAGATATGATGAAGGTTGTTGGAAAGCTTGGTAAAATCCTCGGTACCCGCGGACTTATGCCAAACCCCAAAGTTGGTACTGTTACTCCGGATATCGGCAGAGCGATTAAGGAACTGAAAAAAGGTAAAGTTGAGTTCAAGATCGAAAAAGCCGGTATACTTCATGCTTCTCTTGGAAAATTGTCTTTTGAATCTGTCAAGATACTTGAAAATGCCAAAGCTTTTATGGAAGCAGTTAATAAAGCTAAACCTGCTGCTGCAAAAGGTCAATATATTAAAAAAGTAACTTTGACAAGTACTATGGGACAGGGCTTAAAAGTAAATCAGAACGATTTAAGATAAGTTTGTAATCAGGTCAGTTGTTCATATAAAAAAGGTTTGACGACAATGTCTACAAAAGCTGAAAGAACAGCAGTTATTGAAGAGCTTGAAAATGCATTCCGTAATGCTCGGGGGATCTTTATTGCGGATAACAATAAGATAAACGTAGAGAAAGTTACAAAGCTACGTTCTGAACTCCGTAAAAACGGGATTCAATTCATAGTTGTTAAAAATACTCTTGCAAAAGAAGCTGCAAAACGTGTTGGAATTGAGGTTCTTAATTCTCATTTCAAAGGTCCCACAGCTGTTGCTGTTGCAACTGGCGAAGGAACAGCTCCTGCAAAAGTTATCAGAGATTTTCAAAAAGATAATAAAGATTTGCTAAGTTTGAAAGCTGCATACGTTGATGGTTCAGTATTCAGCGCAGGCGATGCACTCAAACTTGCAGACATTCCGAGTCGCGAAGTTCTTCTTTCTCAGCTCCTTGGTTGCCTACAGGCTCCAATTGGAAAATTCGCAGGTGTACTCAATGGTATTCTATCAAAATTTGTTGGTACCCTTGAGGCAGTGAAAGAAAAGAAAAACGCAGCGTAATTAATCGGATACAAAAAAAAGAATTAAATTCATCTTATTTTCAACGGAGGTTCATTGTGGCTACCTTAACCAAGGACGAAATAATTGATGCGATCGGTGGAATGACCGTTATAGAGCTTTCCGATCTTATCAAGGCTATTGAGGAAAAATTTGACGTGAAAGCAGCTGCACCTGTTGCAATGGCTGCTGGTCCTGTTGCTGGCGCACCAGCTGCTGCTGCAGAAGAAAAAACAGAATTTGACGTCATACTTAAAGAAGCTGGCGAGAAAAAAATTAATGTAATTAAAGTCGTACGTGCTGTTACTGGTCTTGGTCTAAAGGAAGCTAAAGATTTGGTTGAAGCTGCACCAAAGGCAGTTAAAGAAGGAATTCCTAAAGACGAAGCTGAAAAGATTAAGAAAGAACTCGAAGAAAACGGCGCAAAGGCTGAAGTTAAGTAAAATTGCTTCTTTGGAGATGTGCAGATTTTCAAGCATATTAAATCTCTCATTTTTGTTAAAGAATACAATATGACACGAAACACCTTGAGTAAAAGGTGTTTTGTGTCATTTATTTACTTATTAAGGGTCACAAATGTGACTTCCAACATCGAGAGGATTTGCGAATGGTAGAGAGAAAAAGCTATTCCCGGATCAAGAGAGTGGCTGAGCTTCCTAATCTTCTGGAAATACAGACAAGATCTTACGAATTATTCCTGCAACCTGATATTCCATTGCGTCAGAGGAAAAAACAAGGATTGCATGGTGCTTTTCTCAGTTTGTTTCCTGTAAGTGATGTCAAAGGCTATTACTCCTTAGAATATGATGGGTACAAATTAGGAATTCCTAAGTATACATTAAAAGAATGTAAAGAGAGGGGCATGACTTTTGCCGCTCCTTTAAAAGTCGATATGTCGCTGCTTGTATTTGAACAGGATGGCGAAACAAAAAAATTTGTTGAAAAAATCACTAATGAAGTTTACATTGGTGAAATTCCGCTGATGACAGAACGCGGTACTTTTGTTATAAATGGTGCTGAACGTGTCATAGTCAGCCAACTGCATCGTTCTCCGGGTATTACTTTTGATGAAGTTATTCATCCTAATGGAAAAAAACTGCTTACTGCAAGAGTAATTCCACAGCGTGGATCCTGGGTTGAGCTGCTGCTTGATGTAGATGATGTTCTTACTGTCAATATTGACAGAAGAAAGAAGATGCCTGCTACGATTCTATTGCGGGCACTTGGATACTCAACAGATGAGCAGATCTTAGGTCTTTTCCATGACACAATAAGAATAAAAGTTACTGGTGACAACAAGGAAAAGATTCTTTCAACTGTAAATGCCAAAACTATTTTCAGTGAAGAAACCGGCGAGATTATTGTTGATGCAAACGAAGTTATCAATGAAGAGCGCTGGAAGAAAATATTGGAAAACAGTATCGATTTTGTAGAGGTACTTAAAGACATTCCAAATCCTGAAAATATGGTTATTAGAAATACACTTTCTGCTGATCCGACAAAATCGGAAGAAGAAGCATTGTTCTATATGTATGCAACAATGCGTCCTGGAGATCCTCCAAACGTTGAAACTGCACGCAACCTCATCACACGTCTGTTTTTTGATGACAAAAGATATGATCTCGGTGATGTTGGTCGTTACAGAATGAATACCCGTCTGGGTGTAGTACCTCCGGATGATCTTACAACAATGACTAAAGATGATTTCATTGCTGCATATAAATATATCATCGGACTTAATGCAGGTATCGGTTTCATTGATGATATCGATCATCTCGGCAACCGCCGTGTCCGTTCTGTCGGTGAACTTCTTTCTGCACAGTTTACTGTTGGTCTTACCAGAATGGTTCGAACAATTAAAGAACGTTTAAGTCTGCGTGATAATGAAAATGTTACTCCGCAGGATCTGATAAATGCACGTACAGTCTCAACAGTTGTACAGGCTTTCTTTGGCTCAAGTCAATTATCCCAGTTTCTTGATCAGACAAACCCTCTGTCCGAGTTGACACACAAACGTCGTGTCAGTGCACTTGGTCCCGGTGGTTTGACAAGAGAAAGAGCCGGTTTTGAAGTCCGTGACGTACATCACACTCACTATGGCCGCTTATGTCCGATTGAAACGCCTGAAGGACCAAACATCGGTCTTATTGCGTCTCTGTCAACATATGCACGGGTAAATGAGTTTGGATTTATTGAGACTCCATATCAGAAAATTGAAGGTGGAGCATTGACTGGTGAAATATCATATCTTACTGCTGATCAGGAAGATAATTATATCATTGCTCAGGCAAATACACCTGTTGACGAAAAGGGAAAGTTTGTTGAAAAACTCATCTTTGCCCGTTATCGTGCTGATTATCCTGTTGTAGCACCTCAGGAAATTACATATATGGATGTATCTCCAATGCAGCTTGTAAGTATTGCTGCAGGTCTTATTCCATTCCTTGAACATGATGACGCCAACCGCGCTCTCATGGGATCAAACATGCAGCGTCAGGCAGTACCATTGCTCAGAACGGAACCACCATTTGTCGGTACCGGACTTGAGGGACGTGCGGCTTTTGACAGCGGTTGTATGATTGTTGCAAAAAATCCAGGTATTATTGAAAAAGTCGATGCAAATAAAATTGTTATTCGCAAGACTAAAGATAAAGCAGCTGATGATATTCTGGGGCTTACCGAATTTGATACATATGAATTGACAAAATACGAGAGATCCAACCAGGATACCTGTATAAATCAGAAAGTATGTATCAAGGCAGGTGCAGAAGTAAAAGCCGGTGATGTGCTTGCCGATGGACATGCTACAGCTCAGGGTGAGCTTGCTCTTGGAAGAAATGTGACCGCGGCATTTATGCCCTGGCGCGGATATAATTTCGAAGATGCCATTATTATTTCTGAAAAGCTTGTTGCTGAAGATGTTTACACATCAGTACATATCGAAGTGTTCGAAACTGAAGTGCGTGATACAAAACGCGGACCGGAAGAATTGACACGGGAAATACCTAACGTCAGTGAAGACGCTCTCAGGAATCTTGACGAAAATGGTGTTGTCAGAATAGGAACAGAAGTTGAAGCCGGAGATATTCTTGTCGGTAAAGTAACACCCAAGGGTGAAACTGAATTGTCTCCAGAAGAACGTCTGCTTCGTGCAATATTCGGTGAGAAAGCTGGTGATGTTCGTGACTCATCTCTTAAAGCTCCTCCGGGACTTAAGGGAACTGTTATTGACACGCGAATCTACTCACGTAAAGAACGCGATAAACGGTCAAAGAAAAAAGACAAGAAACGCATTGACGAGCTCAAGGAAGATATTACACGTCAGATTACTGAAATTGACAAGGTAAGACTTGACCGTCTCAGTGAGTTCCTTACTGATACAGTATCAAATGAAGTGGCAAATTTTCATACTGGTGAGATTCTTGTCACTGAAGGAAAAAAGTGGACTAAATCAATTCTTTCAAAGCTTGATTTCAGAAACATTTCTTTCAAGGACGGATTGTGCCAGGATACAGAAAAGAATCTTAAAGCTGAAGAGGTGCTTTATAGAGCTAATGACCTCATTGCAAAGCTTGAAGATAAACTTGATAAAGAAATTGATAAAGTCGTTCGCGGCGATGAACTCAAACCGGGTGTTTTACAACTGGTAAAAGTTTATGTTGCAAAGAAACGTAAATTGTCTGTTGGTGACAAAATGGCAGGACGACATGGTAACAAGGGAGTTATTTCTAAAATACTTCCTGTTGAAGATCTGCCTTATCTTCCAGATGGAACACCGGTTGATATTATTCTCAACCCTCTTGGTGTGCCGTCTCGTATGAATGTCGGACAGATACTTGAACTTCACATTGGTTGGGCTGCACAGAAATTGGGTCTTCGTATTGCAACACCGGTTTTTGATGGTGCGAGTTATGAAGATGTACTCAATTTACTTGGAGAATCGGGTTTACCTAAAAGTGGTAAAATCAGATTGCGTGATGGACGCTCTGGTGAACCATTTGATCATGAGGTAGCAGTTGGTCCAATGTATATGCTCAAACTATGTCACCTTGTTGATGACAAAATTCATGCCCGATCTATTGGTCCATATTCACTGGTTACGCAGCAGCCGCTCGGGGGTAAATCCCAGTTCGGTGGACAACGTTTCGGAGAAATGGAAGTGTGGGCACTTGAAGCTTATGGTGCAGCATACACTCTTCAACAGATTTTAACTGTAAAGAGTGATGATCTGACCGGTCGTTCCAAGACATATGAAGCGATTGTAAAAGGTGAAAATACGCCGGATGCGGGAATTCCAGAATCATTTAAAGTGCTTATCCGTGAAATTAAAGCGTTGGCACTTGACATTGATGTTTTAACTGAAGAAGAATCCGCAGAATAAGTTAATGAATTTGGTCAGGGACTTTAAGGTGATCTTAACCCAGGGGGTTATACGTGGCAGATATAGCAAGCCAACTTGACAAAAAAGCGCAAGAAATAACAGGGGTGTCAATAAGACTGGCATCTCCTGATACAATTAGAAATTGGTCATACGGTGAAGTAACAAAACCGGAAACCATCAATTACCGTTCTTTTAAACCTGAACGGGATGGTCTGTTTTGTGAAAAAATCTTTGGCCCGGTACGTAACTGGGAGTGTAACTGCGGTAAATACAAACGTATTCGCTATCGCGGTGTTGTATGCGACAGGTGCGGTGTTGAAGTAACACACTCTAAAGTAAGACGTGAACGGATGGGACATATTGAACTTGCAGTTCCTATCATTCATATCTGGTTTCTTAAAAGTGTACCTTCACATATAAGTTATCTTCTTGGACTGCCAAACACAGTACTTGAAAGAATTGTTTATTACGAATCATACGTTGTTATAGATCCGGGTAATACAAGTCTCCGTAAGGGTCAGCTTCTCAGTGAAGATGAATTTATTGAACTTGAGGAACAGGATAAACAGTTTGTCGCAAAAATGGGTGGTGAAGCAGTTCTTGAGATGCTCGCAACTATTGATCTTGAAGAGCTTGCAATTGACCTCAGGTCAAAAATCAAGCTTGAATCATCAGAGCAGCGACGTCAGGAACATCTGAAACGTCTCAGAATTGCCGAAGCGTTTATCAGATCAGGAAATAATCCTGAAAACATGATCCTTAAAGTGTTGCCGGTGTTGCCACCGGATCTCAGACCACTTGTTCCACTTGAAGGTGGACGGTTTGCGACATCAGATCTTAACGACCTTTATCGACGTGTTATTAATAGAAATAATCGTTTAAGAAAACTTATCGAGATTAAAGCTCCTGATGTTATTCTGCGTAATGAAATGCGCATGCTGCAGGAAGCGGTTGATACTCTGTTTGACAATGGCCGCCGTACTTTCTCAGTTAAAGGTGAAGGAAAGCGTCCACTGAAATCTCTGAGTGATCTTCTAAAAGGCAAACAGGGACGTTTTCGTCAGAACCTGCTTGGAAAACGTGTTGACTATTCCGGTAGAAGTGTTATTGTTGTCGGACCTGAACTCAAGATTCATCAGTGTGGTTTACCAAAAATGATGGCACTTGAGCTTTTCAAACCTTTTGTAATTCAGAAGCTTGAAGAGAAGGGGCTTGTTCAGACTGTAAAAAGTGCAAAGAAATTTGTTGAAAAAGAGCGACCGGAAGTCTGGGATATTCTTGAAGAAGTTATTAAAGATCATCCTGTTCTTTTAAACCGTGCTCCAACACTTCATCGTCTCGGTATTCAGGCATTCTTTCCAACACTCGTTGAGGGTAAGGCAATAAGGCTGCATCCTCTTGTTTGTACGGCATTCAATGCTGACTTCGATGGTGACCAGATGGCTGTTCACGTACCACTCTCATTTGAATCTCAGTTAGAGTGTCGCTTTCTTATGCTTAGTGCCAATAACCTTTTAAGTCCTGCATCTGGACATCCGGTTATGACACCGACACAGGATATCGTTCTTGGTTTGTACTATTTAACAAAAATGGCTCTTGGCCGCATGGGTGAGGGTCGTGCATTTTCCGGTATTGAAGAGCTCTTGCATGCATTTGCTGATAAGCAGCTTGATCTGCATGCAAAAATCAAAATACGCTTCAGAGGTAAATTGGTTGATACTACACCGGGAAGGGCAATTCTGAATCAGGTTATGCCTGAAGGTATGACTTTCTTTAATGAACTTCTCAATAAAAAGAGAATTCAGGCACTTGTGCAGGATGTTTACAAACAAAGAGGCACAAAACTGACCTGTAAATTTCTGGATGATATAAAATCTCTTGGTTATGAATATGCAACTAAAGCCGGTATAACTTTTGGAGCAGAGGATCTTGTTGTACCTCCTGCAAAGAAAGAAATTATCGACAAGTCAAATGAAGAGAGTATTAGAATCAGAAAGCAATACGACAAGGGTATTATTACAGAGGGAGAGCGCTATAATAAGCTTATCGATCTTTGGACACATACAACAAGCCAGGTTGCAGATATTATGCACGATGCACTCGCACGTGACAAGGATGGATTCAATCCGGTTTATATCATGATGGATTCTCAGGCCCGTGGTAGCAAAGATCAGATAAAGCAGCTTGCCGGTATGCGCGGACTTATGCAGAAACCACAGAAAAAGATCACTGGAGCAGTTGGTGAAATTATTGAAAATCCAATTATTTCCAACTTTAAAGATGGTCTGACAGTTCTTGAGTACTTCATCTCTACTCATGGTGCCCGTAAAGGTCTTGCTGATACGGCGCTTAAAACTGCTGATGCCGGATACCTGACACGTCGACTTGTTGATGTAGTTCAGGATGTGGTTATATCAGAAGAGGATTGTGGTACATCAAAAGGCATTCAGATTGGTGCACTGCAGGAAGGTGATGAAGTCATGGAGCAGTTGTCAACACGAATCCTTGGTCGCACGACTCAGGAAGATGTGTATGATCCTGTGACAGATGAGTTGATTGCTCCGATTAACACACTGGTAGATGAGCTGCTTGCAAAGAAAATTGAAAATGCGGGAATCGAATCTGTATTGATTCGTTCGGTTCTTACCTGCGATTCAATGACCGGTGTATGCAGACGTTGTTATGGAAGAAACCTTGCATCTGGAAAAATAGCTGAAGTTGGCGAGTCTGTCGGAATTATGGCGGCACAGAGTATTGGTGAACCTGGTACGCAGCTTACACTTCGTACATTCCACATAGGTGGTACAGCATCACGACTTATTGCCCAATCCAAGGAAATTTCGAAGATTGATGGATTTGCAAAATACATCTCCATCGAATGTGTGGAACACGTTAATGGTTCAGTGGTAATGAACCGCACGAGCGAACTTGCAATTCTTGATGAGCAGGAGCGTGAGCGCTTCCGTTATAATGTTCCATATGGCTCTTTCATGAAAGTTACTGATGGTCAGAAAGTGACAAAAGGTCAGATACTTCTTGAGTGGGATCCATATAATAACGTGATTTTGACACCAAAAGGTGGAACCATTCAGTTCAATGATATTGTTGAAGGTGAAACAATACGCGATATTTATGATGAACGTTCCGGTATCACCAACTACGTTGTTGTTGAGCATCGTGAGCGCAAATTACATCCGCATATACAAATTATGGATGGTGATAAGCGTATTGCAAATATTGCGGTTCCAACTGGTGGATATTTGCAGATTAAAGACGGTGATAAAGTACATGAGGGAGATATTGTTATAAAAATCCCCCGTGAAAGCAGTAAGAGCCGTGATATTACTGGTGGTCTTCCACGTGTTGCAGAACTTTTTGAAGCACGCAGGCCAAAAGATACTGCAGTTGTTACTGAAATTGATGGGCTTGTTGAATTCGGTGAAAACGAGCGTGGAAACAAAAAGGTTATTGTTCGTGATGAACACAGTGATGCAAAAGAGTACATGATTCCACTTGGAAAACATCTGCGTGTTCATGAAGGTGACAGAGTAAAAGCCGGAGACCGTCTGAGCGAAGGTTCAATTGATCCGCATGACATACTTAGAATTATGGGTGAAAACGCAGTGCAGAACTATATGCTTGATGAGATTCAGGCAGTGTATCGTCTGCAGGGTGTTACAATCAATGATAAGCATGTCGAAGTGATCGTAAGTCAGATGCTTAGAAAAGTTCGTGTTGAACGCAGCGGTGATACTGAATATCTTGAAGGCGATGATATCGATAAAAAGAAATTGCGTGAGGTAAATGAACGGGTTATCAGTGAAGGTGGCGAACCTGCCACATTTAAACCGTTGTTATTAGGAATTACAAAGGCTTCATTGACAACAGAGTCGTTCCTCAGTGCAGCATCGTTCCAGGAAACTACCAAAGTGCTTTCAAAGGCTGCGGTAGAGGGGAAAGTTGACAATCTTAATGGTCTTAAAGAGAACTTGATCATGGGTAATCTGATTCCTGCAGGTACCGGATCAAAAATGTATAAGACACTTCGTGTAAAAGATGTTGATGCAGATGTTGCACCAATTGAGGAACACGAAACAAGTGATGATTTTGTAGATATTGGCGAGCAGTTTTAGCAAAAATAATTTGAATAGTATTTGATTATTATAAAACAAATTATTATATTTAGGGACTGTCTTTTTTTTGGAGGATGATACGTGCCTACGATCAGTCAACTTATACGTAAAGGGCGAGTAAGCCAAGCAAACCGGAGTAAATCCCCGGCATTGCATTCATGTCCGCAGCGTCGTGGAGTTTGTACGCGTGTTTTTACAACCACGCCGAAAAAACCTAACTCAGCTTTGAGAAAGGTTGCCCGCGTTCGTTTATCAAATCATATGGAAGTAAATGCTTACATACCTGGTGAAGGTCATAACTTACAGGAGCACTCTATTGTTTTAATTAGAGGTGGTCGTGTTAAGGACGTTCCCGGAGTCAGATATCATATTATTCGTGGTGCGCTCGATACTCAGGGCGTTCAGAATCGTAAGCGTAGTCGTTCTAAATACGGTGTAAAGCGTCCAAAGAAATAAGGGAATAATATGTCAAGAAGAAGGAAAGCGGTTAAAAAGGATCTTGTACCAGATCCAAAGTTCAATAGCACTCTGGTAACTCAGTTTGTTAACAATGTTGTTCGTTGCGGTAAAAAACGCCTTGCTGAAGGGTTGTTTTATGATGCACTCGACCTTATTGCAGAACGTACTGGTCAGGATGGTTTAGGGGTTTTTAAGAAAGCTGTTGAGAATGTAAAGCCTGTTCTTGAAGTGAAGTCTCGTCGTATTGGTGGTGCAAACTATCAAGTTCCGATTGAGGTTCCTACAGAAAGGCGTACATCTTTAGCTATTCGTTGGTTGATTACATATTCCAAGGATCGTTCCGAAAAGAATATGGCTGAAAAACTCGCAAATGAGTTTATTCAGGCGTCAAAGAATGAAGGCGGCGCTGTTAGAAAGAAAATTGATACTCACAAGATGGCAGAAGCAAATAAAGCATTTGCACATTTCCGTTGGTAGTGAGTGTTCTTTGATTCTCCTGCCAGGAGTCAGCCAATAGCGTTGATATACCGGGGCACGGCTGCCACAGCCGATAATGTGGGGTACTTGTCCAGGCTACGCGATTTTTCTTTTTGAATTGTATGTGGATGGATAGGTGAATTTAGTATGAGTGAAGAAGTTGCTCTGGATAAAATACGAAATATTGGCATCATGGCTCATATTGATGCAGGTAAAACAACCACAACTGAGCGAATCCTGTTTTATACAGGAATTCTGCATCGGATGGGTGAAGTTCATAATGGTAATACAGTTATGGACTGGATGGTTCAGGAGCGTGAAAGAGGTATTACAATTACCTCTGCAGCTACAACGTGTTTCTGGACTGGTTATCATATAAATATTATTGATACACCAGGACACGTAGATTTCACAATTGAAGTCGAAAGATCTTTGAGAGTTTTGGATGGCGCAGTTGCCGTGTTCGATTCGGTTGGAGGCGTGGAACCTCAATCAGAAACTGTTTGGCGTCAAGCAAACAAGTATGGCGTTCCCCGAATCGTATTTGTGAATAAGATGGACCGTATTGGTGCTGACTTTTATAATTGTATTAATGAAATAGTACATAAATTGGCAGCAAAACCGGTTGCAGTTCAAATGCCTATTGGTAAGGAAGATCATTTCGAAGGTGTGATTGATCTGATTACAATGAAAGCGTATCGTTATGATGATGAAACGCTTGGAGTAAAAGTAATAGAATCTGAAATTGATGATGTGTATTTAAGTGAAGCGCAGGAAAGACGGGAAGCAATGATCGAACAGCTTCTTGATTATAGCGATGAACTTATGCATATGGCGATTGAAGAAAAAGAAATCAGTGTTGATCTTTTGAAAGCAGCAGTTAGAAGTGGAGTACTTGAAAATAAAATCGTTCCTGTACTTTGCGGGTCGGCTTTTAAAAACAAAGGCGTTCAACAGCTTTTAAATGCTGTTATAGATTTTCTGCCTTCTCCGGTAGATAGGGGCGTTATTGAGGGTGTTGATCCGATTAGTGGTGAGCGTAAAGAACGACACCCTGAAATTAAACAACCTTTTAGTGGATTAGTATTTAAAATTGCTTCGGATCCTCATATTGGAAGACTTGCTTATGCAAGAATATATTCCGGTAAAGCAGGATTTAAGGATGTATATCTCAATCCTCGGACTAAGACAAAAGAAAAAGTCACGAGAATATTCAGAATGCATTCAAATAAAAGACATGCAGAGCAATTTATGCAAGTTGGAGACATTATAGCAGTTGTTGGGTTAAAAGATACTACAACAGGCGATACTATATGTGATCCTGCATTTCCAATAGTATATGAAAAAATGGTTTATCCTGAACCAGTACTTGAAAGAGGGATTGAACCAAAGACTACAGCTGATGAAGAAAAATTAGTTGCAGCTCTAAAGAGTTTGTCAGATGAAGATCCTACATGCAGAGTAAATATAGACAGTGAAACAGGACAGAGGCTCATTCATGGAATGGGGGAGCTTCATTTAGAAATTTTGATAGATAGATTAATAAGAGAATTCAACGTTGAGGTTCATGTTGGTAAACCTCAGGTATCATATAGAGAGACAGTTACAGCAAAAGTAATAGAAGATTATGAACTGTCACAACTTATCGGTGGAAAGAGTCAATATGCACGTGTGGTTCTTAAATTAGAACCAATAGAAGCATCTAAAGGAATTGAGTTTAAGCATACCTTAAAAGATCCGGAATTTCCAGAAGAATTTATTAGATTTATTCAACAGGGAATTTTAGAGTCGTCCAGTGGTGGACAGCTTTCAGGATATCCACTTGCGGGTATTTCAGTTACGTTGCAGGATGCATATTTCAGGGATGAAGATTCTACTGAAATGGGCTTTAAAATTGCCGCAACCATGGCTTTTAAGCAGGCTTGTTTAAAAGCAAAATCTTCGATACTTGAGCCACTTATGAAAATTGAGGTAGTAGTACCTCCTGAATATATGGGGTCTGTTATAAATGATCTGAATAGTCGGCGCAGTAAGATACTTGGTATCAATGCTCGCAAAGATGTTCAGGTAATTGATGCAGAAACACCACTTTCCGAAATGTTTGGATACGCAACTGCACTTAGATCCTTAACTCAGGGTCGGGCTGTATATACAATGCAGTTAGATCGATATGAAGTGACAACAAAAACGGTACAGGATGAGATCCTGCGTCGAATTGGAAGAATGTAGAATAGTACGGTAAGAAGTAGATAAAAAGGAGCATTTTTTCATGCCAAGTGAAAGAATTAGAATCAGGTTGAAATCGTTTGACCACAACATTCTTGATAAGTCGGCCTCGGATATTGTCCGGACTGCCAAGGGAACAGGTGCCAGAATAAGCGGACCTATTCCTCTACCGACAGAGAAGACAATTTATACGGTTCTTCGTTCACCTCATGTGAACAAGAAGTCTCGTGAACAGTTCGAAACAAGAGTTCATAAGCGTCTTATTGACATTCTTGAATCAACTCCACAGACTGTTGATTCATTAATGAAGCTGGATCTTCCAGCTGGTGTTGATGTAGAAATTAAAGTGTGATTAATCATATTGGTACTCTTAGCATACTGAAAGAACAGGTACGATATGCAGGGCTTGATAGGTAAAAAAGTTGGAATGACAAGAATGTTCAGTGACAGCGGGAAATCCGTTGCTGTTACTGTAGTTCAGGCAGGTAACAATATCATTCATCAGGTAAAGACTGATGAAAAAGATGGATACTCTGCAGTTCAGCTCGGTTTTAATGACCTCGCTGAAAGGAAAGTTACAAAGGCAATCGCCGGACACTGTAAAAAGAATTCATCTGTTCCTACATATGTTGTCAAGGAATTTGAACTTGACAGTGCAGATGAGCAGCTTAAGTCCGGTGAGCGCGTAGGTGTTGAGATCCTTGAAAATGTGAAGTTTGTAAATGTGGTAGGAATATCAAAAGGCCGTGGACATGCTGGAACCGTCAAAAAATACGGTTTCGTGACAGGTCGTAAGACTCATGGTAATACAAACTATCGTGAACGTGGATCATCAGGAGCCAACTCTTATCCGGCACGTGTAATGCCAGGATTGAGAATGTCAGGACACATGGGTGCAGAGCAGGTGACTGTTCGGAATCTCGAGCTTGTTGGACTTGACAAAGAAGCCGGTTTGCTTTTTATAAAGGGAGCAGTTCCGGGGCGTAATAAAGGTTATTTGTACATTAAGAAAACAAAATAAGTAGTACGTTTCTACCAGGATGAGCACTACAATGAAGGCTAAATTATATCAGCAAAATGGAACGGTCAAGGGTGATTACGATCTCCCTGATGCTGTTTTCGGTGCAGAGGTGAATGAACACCTGATGCATCAGGTGGTTGTACAGTTACAGGCTAACCAGCGGCAGGGTACCTCAAAAACAAAAGGTCGCTCTGAAGTAAGTGGTGGTGGAAGAAAGCCATGGAGACAAAAAGGTACTGGACGTGCAAGAGCAGGTTCCAATACATCTCCAATCTGGGTTCGCGGAGGTAAAGCTCATGGACCAGATCCCCGTGATTACTATACAGTAATTCCAAGAAAAATGAAAAGGATGGCGCTCGCATCTGCTCTTTCATCTCGGGCAAAAGATGAAAAAGTTATGATTGTTGAAAGTATTTCTTGTGATGCACCTAAGACAAAAACTATATTGGCGATGCTCAAAGCATTGACAGTGTCTGGTAAAAGAAATCTTCTTATTATCGACAAGGATACAAAAAATGTTTTCTTGTCCGGTCGTAACATCAGAGATCTTGACGTAAGACCAGTGTCTGAGATTAATGCATTAGATATTTTAAGCAATGAGAATATCATCTTCGGTGATGAAAAGCTTATCGCTAAAGTTCAAGAGGCGGTGTCACTGTGAGTAAATATCATTCAATTATCAGATATCCATCTATAACTGAAAAAAATACCCGGATGCGCGAAGCACAGAATAAATATGTGTTTGAAGTAACCCGCGATGCATCAAAACCGGAGATTAAAGAAGCGGTTGAGAAGCTTTTCGCAGTTACAGTTCTTTCTGTAAATACTATTCTCGTAAAGGGAAAGTTAAAAAGAATGGGACGTAATGTCGGATATCGCTCAGACTGGAAGAAAGCAATTATCAGAATTCAGGAAGGCCAGACTATTTCTAAGTTCGGTGAAGTCTAAAGCCGGATAGAAATACAAAAGAGGAATTGGAGCAACTTTATGCCAATGAAATCATACAGACCATTAACCCCGACGTTACGTTACAAAACGACAAATACGTTTGAGCAGGTTACAACTGATAGACCTTATAAGCCATTGATTGAAATCAAGGCCAAAATTAACGGTCGTAATAATCGTGGTGTTATTACAGTTCGTCATCGTGGCGGTGGTCATAAGAAGTATTATCGAATTATTGACTTCAAAAGAAATAAGTTCGACATTCCAGGTACTGTTGAGACAATTGAATATGATCCTAACAGAACCTGTTTTATTGCTCTTGTTAGATATCTTGATGGTGAAAGAAGATATCATCTTGCAAGTGTTAATATGAAGGTCGGTCAGAAGTTGATCTCAGGTGAGAACGTTGAAATCGCCGAAGGCAACTGTATGCCAATGAAAAAGATTCCTCTCGGTTCAATGATTCATAATATTGAATTAAGAGATAAAAAAGGTGGACAGATTGCTCGCAGTGCTGGTGCCTATGCAGAGATTGTTGCTAAGGAAAACGGCACAGTTCAGCTTAAGTTTCCCTCATCTGAAGTCCGTAATGTACGTGAAGAATGTTATGCAACTATTGGTCAGGTAAGCAATCATGAACATATGAATATGGTCATCGGTTCCGCAGGTCGTAAAAGACATATGGGTATCAGACCAACTGTTCGTGGAGTTGCCATGAACCCGATTGACCATCCAATGGGTGGTGGAGAAGGTAAGACCGCTGGTGGTGGACATCCAGTTTCACCATGGGGACAGAAATCCAAAGGCTTGAAAACAAGAAATCGTAAAAAGCCTTCCGGTAAATTCATCGTACGTCGGCGTTCGAAGTAAAGAGAAGAGGATAAAATACTATGGCACGTTCAATTAAAAAAGGTCCGTTTGTTGACGACCATGTTGCAAAAAAAGTAGAAGATTCGAATAAATCAGGTCAGAAAAAAGTTATTAAAACCTGGTCAAGAAGATCTACAATTTTGCCTGAGTTTGTCGGTCAGACATTTGCTGTACATAACGGAAATAAGTTTATTCCGGTTTATGTATCAGAAAATATGGTTGGTCATAAGCTTGGTGAATTTGCACCGTCACGGCAGTTCCGTGGACATAGTGGTGCCAAGTCAGACAAATCAGCATCAATGAAGAAATAAGGCGGAGGAGAAAATAAGGTGGAATCAACAGCTACAATAAAGAATCTCCGATCAACTTCAAGAAAAGCATGTCTTGTTGCTGATGTTGTCAGGGGAAAAAATGTAGGAGAAGCTATTAATCTTCTCGAATTAAGTGTAAATAAAAAAATTGCAATAGATTTCGCGAAGCTGCTTAAATCAGCAGTTGCTAATCTACAAAGTAAGCATACAGATGCTGCAATCGAAGTAGATGAACTGCGCATTAAAGAAATTCGTGTAAATGAAGGTCCAGTGATGAAACGTTTTAGGCCACGTGCCAAAGGCAGTGCGTCCGGAATCTTAAAACGCATGTGTCATATTACGGTCACGGTAGCTAATTAACAGGAGGAGTTGTGGGTCAGAAAACGAATCCAGTAGGTTTGAGATTGGGTATTACCCGTTCCTGGTTTTCGAACTGGTTCGCCAAAGAGCGTTTTCCAGATTACTTGTATGAGGATATCCTCATAAGAAATTATTTGAAAAAGAGACTTGAGCACGGTGGTATCTCTTGCCTTGTTATCGAAAGAACAGCAAAGAGAGTTACTGTCGCAATTCATACATCTCGTCCAGGTATTGTTATTGGAAAAAAAGGTGAAGAAGTTGAAAGACTCAAGGGTGAGTTACAGCATCTTACACAAAAAGAGATCCAGATCAATATCAGGGAAGTAAAAAAGCCTGAAATGGATGCACAACTTGTAGCTGACAATATTGCTCGCCAGGTCGAGAAACGTGTCTCCTATAAGAAAGCAACAAAAAAGGCTATTTCCACAGCAATCAGAATGGGTGCCGAAGGTATCAAAATTGTGATTAGTGGAAGACTTAATGGCGCTGAAATTGCAAGAGTAGAAACATATAAAGAAGGGCGTGTACCGCTCCATACTTTAAGAGCTGATATAGACTATGCTACATCGACAGCACATACGACTTATGGTAGTATTGGTGTCAAAGTATACATCTGTAAAGGCGAAGTGATTAATCGTGCTGAGAAACAGCCTGCCAAAACTGGCGAAGCCGTTAGTGCATAGGAAGGAAATTACAGATGCTGGCACCAAAAAAAGTTAAATGGAGAAAAGCTCAGCGTGGTCGTATGCGCGGTTTGGCTACACGTTGTAATGAAATCTCTTTCGGTGAATTTGGTTTACAATCTTTGCAACCGGGATGGATTGATAATAGACAAATTGAAGCTGCACGTATCGCAATGACACGTTTTGTTAAAAGAGGCGGAAAAATCTGGATCAGAATTTTTCCGGATAAACCATTCACAAAGCATCCTGCCGAATCCCGAATGGGAAAAGGAAAGGGAGCTCCTGAAGGTTGGGTTGCAGTTGTCAGACCAGGAACAGTTATGTTCGAAATGGCTGGTGTCAAGGAAGATATCGCAAAAGAAGCTCTCAGGCTTGCAGCGCAAAAGCTTCCAATTCAGACTCGCTTTTTGGAAATTGAGAGATAGGATATCAAGTCATGAAAGCAAAAGAAATCAGAGAACTTACTCCTGAAGAGATGACCAAGAAAATCGATCAATGCGAAGAAGAACTTTTCAATCTTCGTTTTCAGGCAAAAATGGGACAACTGGCAAATCCATTGCAGTTAAGGTTAATTCGTAAGGATATTGCCAGAATTAATACTATCCTGAAAGAAAAAAACGTACCTGCCACTAAATAACTAACTGGCGGAATACATCCTGTTTGTAAAAATGAGGAATAGCATGACGGAAAGAAATGAACGCAAAGAGCGTATCGGATTAGTCGTAAGTGACAAAATGGACAAAAGTATTGTCGTTAAAGTAGAGCGTAATTTCATGCATGCTACATACGGCAGAATTGTTAGAAAAAGTGTTCGTTACGTTGCGCACGATGAAAAGAACGAATGTAAAATTGGTGATAAGGTAAAAATTATTGAAACACGTCCTTTGTCAAAAACAAAGAGATGGCGTGTTGGTGAAATTGTTGAAAAAGCAAAATAATATCTCAGTACTTAATATTGCTTAATAGTAAGTAGAGGAAGAAATGATACAGGTAGAATCAAGACTCAATGTAGCAGATAATTCTGGAGCTAAAAAAGTTCAGTGTATTCGCGTCCTTGGTGGAACACGAAGAAGATACGCTACTATTGGTGACATTATTGTAGTTGCTGTTAAGGATGCTCTCCCTAATGGAGCTGTTAAAAAAGGTACAGTTGCGAAGGCTGTTATCGTACGAACATCCAAAGAGTATGGTCGCAAAGATGGAACTTACATCAGGTTCAGTGATAATGCAGCAGTTATTATCAATGAGCAGGGTGAGCCAAAAGGAACCCGTATTTTTGGACCGGTTGCTCGTGAACTTCGCGAGAAAAAATTCATGCGAATCGTATCCTTAGCACCAGAAGTGCTCTAAAGAAGTGAGGAGAGAGTAATGGGATTGCGTTTACGTAAAAACGATACAGTTCAGGTTATTTCTGGTGATTACAAAGGTAAGACCGGAAAAATTCTTAGAGTAAATCCTGAAAAGAGAAGAGCTATTGTTGAAGGTATCAACATGGTTAAACGGCATACAAAACCAAGCCCGAAAAATCAACAGGGTGGTATTATGCCAAAAGAAGCATTTATTGACATGTCAAATTTGATGCTTCTATGTCCAAAAACGGGTAAACCAACACGTGTTGGAATTAATATCCTTGAAAACGGAAAAAGGGTAAGATTTTCCAAAAAGGCTAAGGAGTCGATAGAGTGAGTACAGGAGAAAAAATAATGCCCCGCATGTGCGAGAAGTACCGCAAGGAAGCTGTACCTGGTCTCATGAAAAGATATGGCTATACTAATGCTATGCAAGTTCCAAAACTTGACAAAATAGTTATTAATATGGGTGTGGGTGGTGCGACTCAGGATGCTAAAATGATTGATGAAGCTGTTGCTTGCCTTAGAGATATTTCCGGTCAGAAACCGATTATCACAAAAGCTAAGAAAGCTATATCAAACTTTAAACTCCGTGAAAATATGGCGATTGGTTGTAAAGTTACCCTGCGCTCAAAGCGCATGTGGGAATTCTTTGATAGATTAGTCTCAATTACAATTCCTCGTATAAGAGATTTCAGGGGTCTTCCCAAGAAATCATTTGATGGTTTTGGTAATTATACAATGGGAATCAAAGAACAGATTGTCTTTCTTGAAATTGATAGAGACAAAGTGGCAAAAATCACTGGTATGGACATCTGTATTTGTACAACTGCAAAGAATAACGAAGAAGGCTTAGCGCTTCTTGAAGAAATGGGAATGCCGTTTCGCAAATAAACACAGGGAGATTTTAAGTGGCACGTAAAGCATTAATTGAAAAATGTAATAAGAAACCAAAATTCAGTACACAGAAATACACTCGGTGCAGAAGATGCGGACGCCCGAGAGCATTCTTGAGAGATTTTGGACTTTGCAGAATATGTTTTAGAGAAATGGCACTAAAGGGTGAAATACCTGGTGTTACAAAAGCTTCCTGGTAGTCTCGATAAGAAAGGGTCATAGGATGTTGACTGATCAGATTGCAGATATGTTCAATAGAATTCGTAACGCAATTCAGGCAAAGAAAAGAACAGTTGATGTTCCAGCTTCAGGTCTGAAAAAAGAGATAGCTCGGCTGCTCTTTGAAAATCATTACATCGCGAAGTACGCATATGTAAATGATGGCAAACAAGGCGTTATAAAAATTCTCCTGAAGTATGATGAAAGTCAGGTAAATTCCATTCAGGGAATCAAAAGAGTCAGTACTCCTGGACGTAAGCAGTATGTCCGGTCTGAACTTGTTCCAAAAGTTTTAAATGGAATGGGTATGGCGATTGTTTCTACATCAAAAGGTGTAATGAACGATCGTGATTGCCGCAAAATGAATGTCGGCGGTGAAGTAGTTGGCCTGATCTGGTAGTATTGGCCTTACTGATAGGCTGGACATTGAAAGTCGCAGTATATAATAAAGGAGTAAATCTTGTCTCGCATTGGTAAAGTACCTGTAATAGTTCCAACTGGTGTCCAGGTAACCATTAATGGACAGAAGGTTGAAGTGAAGGGGAGTAAGGGAACACTTTCATCAGTCGTTCCATCAGATCTCTCTGTTCAATTTAAAGACAATGAGATTATAGTTGCCCCTGCAATCGAAAATGATAAAGTAAAGGCATTATGGGGTCTATATAGAGTCCTTATTGATAACATGGTAGTTGGTGTTTCAAAAGGGTATCGTAAAGAACTTGAAATTCACGGTGTTGGATACAAAGCTGAAATGAAAGGCAAGGATCTCAACGTAATCGTTGGTTTCTCAAGCCCTAAATTTGTAAAAGTACCAGCTGGACTCACTTTTGCCGTTGAAAATCAGACAAAAATAGTTATTGACGGAATTGATAAACAGGCAGTTGGACAAATTGCTGCTGACATCAGAAGAATTCGTCCGCCTGAACCATATAAAGGTAAAGGCATCCGCTATGCAGGTGAACAGATCAGACGCAAAGCTGGAAAAGCTGCTGGTAAATAAGACTATTGGAGATTGCAATGAATAAAGCTAAAACAAGACTTCTCTAACGCAAGCGTAGAGCAAGTCGGGTAAGAGAAAAAATTAACGGAACACATGACCGTCCAAGATTGTGTGTAAGACGAAGTCTAAATCACATATACGCACAGCTCGTTGACGACATCAATAGTGTAACTATTGTTCAGGTTGGTAGTACTGGAAAAGAATTTACCGAAAAATTAGGCAAGGAAGCTGACAAAACAGCAACAGCAAAATTGGTCGGAGAAGTTCTTGCTGAAAAAGCAAAAGAAAAAGGTGTAACCAATATAGTCTTTGATAGAAAAGGGTATCTTTTCCATGGCCGTGTTAAGGCTTTGGCTGAGGCAGCCCGTGCAAAAGGGCTTGTCTTCTAATAGACGATGGAAAGGGGTCTAAGGTTTGAATAGCGAAGAAGTAGTAACAACAAATAGTGGCGATGCACAGTTAACTGATAGATTAGTTTCTGTTAGTCGTTGTGCTAAGGTAGTCAAGGGTGGTAGAAGATTCGGTTTCAATGCTTTGGTTGCTGTCGGTGATGGCAACGGTAAAGTTGGAATCGGTATGGGTAAAGCTAACGATGTAACTGAAGCAATTCGTAAAGGCGTTGAAAATGCCAAGAAGAATGTATTCAGTGTAAGCATTGTTGATGGAACAATTCCGCATGATGTTCTCGGTCACTTTGGTGCCGGGAAAATTATTCTCAAACCTGCTGCTCCTGGTACTGGAGTCATTGCTGGTGGTGCCGCTCGTGCTGTGCTTGAGCTTGCAGGAGTTAAAAATATTCTGACGAAATGTCTGGGTACAACAAATGCACATAACGTTGTTAAGGCGACAATGGATGGACTGCTTCAGCTTAAAACTAAAGCACAGATCCGTGCGCTTCGTCAAATACCTGAAAAAGCAAGTGCATGAGAGGGTTATTTAAAAAATGGCTAAAAAACTAAAAATAACACAGGTTAAGAGCGTAATCGGAAAACTGGAAGCACATAAAAGAACTATCAGTGCTCTTGGTTTGAAGAAAATCCACAAAACTGTTTTACATGATGATACTCCGGTTATTCGTGGTATGGTAAATTCTGTAAAGCACCTGGTCACAGTTGAAATGGTTGATGGAGAGTAAAATGCTTAAATTAAATGAATTACGCCCTACAGCTGGTTCAAAGAGAAATAGAAGAAGGATCGGACGTGGTACAGGAAGTGGTAGAGGTTGTACTGCTGGAAAAGGTAATAATGGTCATAAGGCCAGAAGTGGATCATCTACTAAGTTTTACTTTGAAGGTGGACAGACACCTCTTACACGTCGACTTCCAAAAAGAGGCTTTCACAGCCCGTTCAAAGTAGAGTTTCAGATTGTCAATATCAGTGATCTGGAAAATATTGAGAATGGTAAAGAGATCAATATTGAGTTTTTATATGAAAATGGTTTAATTCACAATGCCGGTATTCCAGTAAAAGTCCTTGGTAGTGGTGAGTTGACAAAAACCCTTACTGTCAAAGCACATGCATTCTCAAAATCGGCAAAAGATAAAATTGAAAAAGCAAAAGGGAAAACAGAGGTAATCGACTGTGCTTGAATCATTCAAGAATATCTTTAAGATACCAGAACTCCGTAAAAGAGTTCTTTTTACGCTTGCTATAGTCATTATATACAGAGTTGGTGGCCACGTTCCTACACCTGGAATTGATCCCAGTGTATTGAATGAATTTTTCAAGAATTCGGGTAATTCACTTTTTGGTCTTTTTGATATGTTTGTCGGTGGAGCATTCAAAAGAGTATCAGTATTTGCCCTTGGAATCATGCCATATATCAGTGCTTCAATTATCATTCAATTGTTAGGTACTGTATTTCCTTATTTCCACAAGCTGCAACGCGAAGGTGGGGAAGGAAAGAAAAAGATAACTCAATATACGAGATATGGCACTGTGATTTTGTCACTTGTACAAGCTGTCGGTATAAGTATTTTTCTTCAGAGTATTACTTCGCCGACAACTGGCATACATGCAGTTCACGCAGGAATGCTTGGTATTAAATTTACTATGCTGACAATGGTAGCTTTGACCACAGGTACAATATTTATTATGTGGTTAGGCGAGCAGATTACACAGCGTGGTATTGGTAATGGTATTTCTTTGATAATATTCATTGGAATTGTAGCAAGACTGCCTGATGCTGTAATTGGAGAATTTCAACAATTATTAGCAGGTACACGACATCCTCTTATGGAGGCAGTTATTCTTGCAGTTGTTATCGGTATGACAGCTTTTATAGTTCTAATGACTCAGGCAACAAGACGAATTCCTATTCAGACTCCTAAAAAAGTTGTCGGGCAGAAAATGTATGCCGGTCAGAATACTGTTTTGCCATTGAAGTTAAATATGGCTGGTGTTATTCCGATCATTTTTGCATCTTCCATAATGACTTTTCCAAGTATGATTCAGAGTTTTTTCCCACAGTCTCCACTTATGGAAGCGGTATATAATTGGTTTTCTCCGAACGGGTTTTTGTATAACTTTTTATATGCGCTGTGCATTATTTTCTTTACTTATTTTTACACAGCGATTATTTTTAACCCGCTTGATATAGCTGATAATTTAAAAAGATCTGGCGGTTTTATACCTGGTATCAGACCAGGAAAGAAAACAGCAGAATTTCTTGATCATGTTTTAACAAGAATTACATTGCCGGGATCTGTGTTTCTTGCATTTGTTGCAGTAGCTCCATTTTTGATAATGGGCGCAATGAATATCAATTTCTACTTCGGTGGAACAAGCGTACTTATTGTAGTTGGAGTCGCACTTGATACATTGCAACAACTCGAATCTCATCTTCAGATGAGAAATTATGAGGGTTTCATGAAGAAGGGAAAACTTAGGGGCAGAAGATACTAAACTTTTGCACTTTGTTAAGATAATATGGCAAAGAATGATTCGATTCAGGTCGAAGGAACTGTTACTGAAAATTTACCAAATGCTTCATTTAAAGTGATGCTTGAAAATAAACATGAGATACTTGCTCATATTTCAGGCAAAATGAGAATGAATTATATCAGAATCCTTCCCGGTGATAAAGTTCTCGTAGAATTATCACCCTACGATCTGACCAGAGGAAGAATTACTTACAGGTATAAATAAAGGGGTGATATTTTGAAAGTCCGTGCATCTGTAAAAAGAATGTGTAACGAATGTAAAGTTATAAAAAGAAAAGGTGTTGTCAGAGTAATTTGTGCAAAGAGTCCGAAGCACAAGCAGCGCCAGGGTTAATAACTGAAATTTTAACAAGAATTAGATATAAATAAGGGGGTCCTAACGTGGCTCGTGTCGCAGGTGTAGATATTCCGAATAATAAGAGAAGCGAAATCGCTTTAACTTATATCTACGGTATTGGTAAATCTTCAGCGCAGTTAATTCTTACAAAAGCAGGAATTGATCTTAATAAAAAAGTGAAAGATCTTTCTGAAGATGAACTCGACAAAGTAAGAAGAATTATTGACAGTGAGTATCAGACTGAAGGTAATTTACGTGCAAACACACGTATGAATATCAAACGTTTGATGGACATCGGGTGTTATCGTGGTCTTCGTCATCGTAAAGGCCTGCCTTGTAATGGTCAGCGTACACGTACGAATTCAAGAACTCGTAAAGGTCCACGTAGAACAATAGCTAATAAGAAAAAAGCTCCAGGCAAATAATAGCTTTATAGAAGAGGTTTCACGAAATGAATAAAGAGGCTACTACAAGCAGTAACAGTACCACTACTAGTACAAGTGAAAAATCAAGTACCAGTGCTAAAAAGGTTAAGAAAAAAGCTTCTGCTGAAGGAATCGCTCATGTCAGGGCTACATTTAACAATACTTTGATAAATGTAACAGATGCACGTGGAAATGTGATTGCATGGAATACACCAGGTAAATCTGGTTTCAAGGGATCAAGAAAAAGTACTCCTTTTGCTGCAGGTATTGCTGCTGAAGTCGTAGGGAAACTTGCTTTTGATGCTGGTGTTCGTAAAGTTGAAGTGCACTTAAGAGGCGCAGGAAATGGCCGTGAAAGTGCAATCAGAGCTCTTGCTGCAGCAGGTATTCGTGTTACTGCAATAAAAGATTTTACTGCAGTTCCGCATAATGGTTGCAGACCGCCAAAGAGAAGAAGAGTGTAATCAGTTTCTCAATTCTTATTTTTGAGAATAATAATTTAAGTTTGTAATATAGAGGAGAATCGACATGGCAGTTTATCATGGCCCGCGTTGCAGACAATGCCGCAGGGAAGGTGTAAAACTGATGCTTAAAGGAGAACGGTGCAAATCGGAAAATTGCGCTATTGAACGTAGACCATTTCCGCCTGGCATGAGAGTCTCTAAAAGAAGAAGATCATCCACCGAATACAACACTCAGTTGCGTGAAAAACAAAAGATTCGTCGTATTTATGGAGTTCTTGAAAAGCAGTTTGAACTTTATTTCAAGTCAGCTGCAAAGTCATCAGGTGTTACTGGTGAAAGACTCCTACAGTTACTCGAACTACGTTTCGATAACTTAGTTTATCGTCTTGGGTTTGCTCCTTCGCGGTCAAGTGCCCGTCAACTCGTTCTTCACAACCATTTTTCAATAAATGGAAAAAAGGTGAATATTCCGTCATACCTTCTTAAAGCCGGTGATGTAATTCAAGTTAAAGAAAAAAGCAAAAATCTTGAATTGATTCATAGCTCTTTGAAATCTGTCAGAGATATTCCTGAGTGGCTAAGTGTTGACAAAGTGAAGCTCGAAGGATCTATTATTCGTGTTCCGGAACGTACTGCTATTCCAACAACTGTTCAGGAACAACTCGTAGTCGAACTGTACTCCAGATAAAAGGGAGAATTATAACAAGATGAAATGGAAAAGCTTGATGATGCCCAAAGGCATCCAGATCGAGAATCCAGACAATATCCCGAACTACGGTAAAGTAATTGTTGAACCTCTAGAACGCGGATGGGGACATACAATCGGGAATTCTATGAGAAGAATTCTTATGTCATCACTGCAGGGTGCAGCGGTAACATCAATTAGAATTGATAATGCAGTACATGAATACTCAACAATAGATGGAGTCGTTGAGGATGTAAGTGACATTATTCTTAATATCAAAATGTTAAGAATTAAATTACTTGCTGATCATGATGCGACGCTGAAGCTTGAAGTTAGCGGTGATGGTGAAGTTAAAGCATCTGATATTGAAAAAAATCCTGATGTACAGATTCTCAATCCTGATCTTCATATTGCAACTATAAATGCTGATGCAAAATTGAAAATTGAGATGAAAGTTTCTGATGGCAGGGGTTATGTTTCTGCAGAAAGCAATAGAAGAGAAGATGATCCTATTGGTACAATTCCAGTTGATTCGCTTTTCTCGCCTGTTGAAAAAGTTAATTATATCGTTGAAAATACACGTGTCGGCCAGCGTACTGATCTTGACAAGATTATTTTCGATGTATGGACTGATGGAAGTCTCTCTGTTGAGGATGCTATCGGTTTTGCATCAAAATTGCTTTACGATCATCTCGAGGTTTTTATTAATTTCGAAGGTGAATTTGAACCGGTTCAGGAAACAATTCGCGATGAAAAGACTGAAAAGTTACGTCAATTGCTGAAAATGCGTGTTGATGAACTCGAATTGTCTGTTCGCTCCAACAATTGTTTACGTGCTGCAAATATTCACACGCTTGCTGATCTGGTAAGAAATCAGGAATCTGATATGCTTAAATATAAGAACTTTGGAAGAAAATCTCTTATAGAGCTTAATCAGGTTTTAGCAAATCTTGGACTTACATTCGGTATGGATGTAGACAAAATTATTGGACCAGTTCTGGACTAACTGACTGGTTAGATAATACTAAACAAAAGTATTCAGTTTAAGAGAAGGTAAGAACAATGCGCCATCTGGTATCTGGACGGAAGCTCAATAGAACGGCAAGTCATCGCCGTGCAATGCTGTCAAACCTTGCGGTTTCAATTTTGGAAAAAGAAAGAGTGACTACAACACTTGCAAAAGCAAAAGAAGTTCGCAGTGTTGTCGAGCGTCTCATTTCTTATGGAAAAAAAGGCGATTTACATGCAATCAGACTTGCAGGTCGAAGAATACTTGATAAAGATATTCTTAAGAAGCTGTTTGATGATATTGCTCCAAGTTTTAAGGAGCGTGAAGGTGGATATACACGTATTATCAAGTTAGACAATAGAAAAGGTGATGATGCACCTATGTCGATTATTGAACTTGTTGGACGTGGTGGTGCCGCCGCTGCTATTAGAAAAAGCAAGAAAAAAGTTAAGAATACATCATCAGGTGATTCAACATCATCTCAGGCATCAGCTGGAAAAACTGAGGATACAGGTTCAAAAGCATAGATCATTTTTTATGATTGAATAATGCTGAAAGGATTTATCATGGCAGTAAGTTATAAAGATCTTGGATTAGTAAATACCAAAGAAATGTTTAAGAAGGCATTTGCAGGTAAGTATGCTATTCCTGCATATAATTTCAATAATATGGAACAGCTTCAGGCAATAATGACTGCTTGTGGTAAGTCCAAATCGCCAGTTATACTTCAGGTCTCTGCTGGTGCAAGGAAATATGCAAATGCAACACTTCTCAGATATATGGGTCAGGGTGCTGTTGCAATGGCACATGATATGGGATATAATTTTCCTGTTGCATTACATCTTGATCATGGTGATACTTATGAACAGTGTGTATCATGTATTGACAGCGGTTTTTCT
>Ga0209373_10000636_pt1 | contig 52234 bp, 39 predicted proteins | sample Higcelweek5metaG_FD_187173 | JGI IMG/M metagenome (GOLD analysis project Ga0209373, IMG submission 187173) | Freshwater pond sediment microbial communities from the University of Edinburgh, under environmental carbon perturbations - High... | ecosystem: Environmental > Aquatic > Freshwater >... | reverse complement strand
TGGCGGGGTTAGGAACCGAGTTTACCCGGCGGTAGGTAAGGTCGGATGAATATTGCGATAAAATGCCCAAGCCGGCATTATGGTACATATTCACATCTTCAAGCAAAACATTCCGGCTGTCGGTCACAAAGATCCCTGAATGGTCGCGGTCGCTGTGGCGCAGAACCAGATAATTTCCTTTTGCAGGAAGCCGCTTGAATGCGTAATGCAAACGGATCTGTCCCAATGACAGCTCTTCGGCTTTATAGTTATTCCAGCCGGCACCCAAACATCCATAATCTCCTGTTCTATAAGCCACTGCGCGAGTTTCGCGATCAAACTCCATCGTTCCCCACCAGTCACTTTTCCATCCCTCGCCAACAAACACCAGTTTATCTTTCTCGATGAGATATGGAGACTCGATGGGATCAATCCGGATATCCATATAGTTTGGATTAACCTCAACAACCTCACCGTCAGTGAGTAATGGAATATCCCAGTCGATACTGACCTGTTTAACACAAACATCCTGGCTATTATCAATGGAAAACGGTTGTATCCGGTCGTGGAAAACAAAGTCAGATCCTCCGCAATCCACCGTAATACCAGTCAGTCCCTCAAGAACTATCGCGCAGCGTTTGGGATTGACAACGCTGGTATTTGACTCATAATACACCTTTTCAATACACTTATGTGGCCAGAAATCGTAGCGCCCTTTTGGAAAAAACACCACCGTATTGGTTTTTCCCTTACAGGCAGCCAAGGCTTTCTGCACATAAGGTACCGCGTTTACCCGTGAATCCGGAGAAAGGCCGAAACTGGTGACATTGACCGTATCCGGGTTTGAAAAAACAAATGATGAACAGAGAAGAAAGGAACAAATTAGTACGGAAAATTTCATAACATATTGAAAATTAGAATACAAACATTCAAGTACCCATTCAAAGATAGGTAAATGATCCTTGCATAATACTAGCTGATGTTGGCTGGAGACGTTTCACCCTCATAGCCAATGCACTTAATTTTTGACCGATTGATAGATCACTACCATCCTATTGGATTGAGGTTTTGCCGAATTCAGTTCCTGAGCATTCCAGGTTATCCCGATAACCGACAATAACAACCCACCCACTAACCAAAATCTCTAATCCATCTTCCTATCAATTAATAACTTAACAACTTAATTCTTCAACAACTTTAAGTACTTTAAGTACTCGAAGTACTTTAAATACTTCAAGTACTTATTTCACTGCCAACTTCTCCACAGGCGGCAACTTCGGAAATGCGTTGTGCGGTTCGGTCTGATACCAGTATCCCACGGATGCCATATCATCCTGCAATGGTAAATAGCGGCCTTCGCTCTGCCAGCCCAGCAACTGAATGGTCACTTTCAGATCCTTATCGAACCTGACCGGATCGGTAATATGCCAGCGATATTCGCCAAACCGGCGTTGCTCCGTTTTATTTGCGGCATTTTTTACAAAATGAAATCCGGTATATGGAGTGCTGAAATCGGTATAATGATATACCCCGAGGCTATCCCTTTTTTCTTCAAATCCATACGATCCGTTAAAATAATCCTCGTCGCCTGTTCCGCAGATAGTGGGAAATTTTGTATCCCCATCGAGATAGAATTTGATTTCTCCTTCACCCCACCAGCCCGGACTGTTTGCACCGTGGGCGATATAAGTCCCCACATACTGGCCTTTGCCCTTAATACCATCGAGGATAGTATAATCTTCCTTATATGGAGTTGGATTTACCCGGCGGAACTGAGCATGGAAATTTGCCGAATTTGCCGGAACTTCGGTCTCGCAATAATCAATCTGATAATAGAGTATCAGGGTTTTAGCTGCCAGGTTCTCCATGGTGATGCGGCATTTTTTGTGGTATGGCATCTGCCAGTAGCAGTTGAAACCATTTTGAGGGTTCACGCATACAGCCAGGGAATTGATTTGTGGCTCGTTGCCCCATCCCCAGCCCGAGCAAAAGAAATCTCCTACGGGCACCTCCACCGAGGGTTCTGTTTCATCATCCCAGTAAATCCGGAATATTGCCAGCCGATAATCTCCGGTAGGTGTCATCCAGATATGGTTAATGATCCCGGAACCGGTAATCTCAGCCATGGTGAAAGTTGTTCCGGATGCGATCCGCACATAAGGATTTACTTTCCATCCCTGACCCAGTTCACGGGCCGCGCGGGCTGCGCTTCCATTTTCGAGAGTAGCCATCCCTCCCTGACCCTTGGCGCCGGTCAGATTCTCAGGACTTACCGACCGGGACCTGGCATTCGATAGTTGGTAAAGATTGCCCATACCATTGGGAATCTGAGGTGTCTGCGAATAAAGCAGACCCGGAATAGCCAAAAGCAGTAGTAATAATCTCGTTTTCATGGGGATATAGGTTTATTAGTACAAATTCCGGTTGCAGGCTCATTCTTGACAGTAACACGTAACGCGTAACGGTTTCCGTTCTCCCTCTCTGCCCTTCGCCCTTGGCCCTACAGCACCTCGGCGGAGCCATAATCTTTTTTCCGTCTTCTGCACGATTTGGATCCACTGTTCCCCAGAAAACCCCATCCACCGCTACCGATCAGGAATCCGAATGCATACCAGGCTCCGTTATTGTTCGGAGCATACATGACAATCCGGTCGGAGAAAAGCATACCCACGAAATCAAACGGAGCAATAATGCCATGCAGAAGTCCGCTCCAAAATCCATGAGTATGGGGATTGCTCACCAGATCAAGCCCTTCCTTATGGGCACAACCACTGGCAATGATCACCAAAAGAAGCACTGAAACAACAAGGAATCCGGATTTAAGAAATTTATTCATAGTATGGTTACTTTAGTTTGATAAAGATATAATTTTGGAGCATAGGTTACAATCCAGAATATGACATACAGTAAAAGTGCACATCAGTTGAAAGAGATGATCAATAAAGCTATCGAAGATCATCAGGTTACCAGGGACGAATACGATATGATCATTCATATCGCAACGGAAGACGGCTACATCGATCCTCAGGAAAGGGCCTTATTATCAGAGCTTCAGGACATGATCGAGAACCGGATGGTCAGGGTCGTGGCTAAGTAGCGATTACAACCGGTCAGCCCGTTTATCCGCTGACGGTTATCTCAGCTGAATATTAAAACGTACAATTTCAGATCGGGTTCCGATCCTGACCGGTGCTGCCCATAGGCCGAGTCCGGAGCTCACGTAGAAATGAGTATTTTCAATCTTTTGGTAACCATAAGCTAGCTGATACATTTTCCTGACGATCAGGTTCACCGGAAAGATCTGTCCGTCATGTGTATGTCCGGAAATTTGCAAATCGATACCGTTTTTCAGAGCATCCCCTAATTTTGACGGATTGTGATCCAGCAAAATGACTGGCAGGTTCACGCTCACCGGGTCAAGTATCTCTTTTAACGGCTTTCGTCGGTGTTGAGAAATATCGTCGCGGCCGATCAAAACTATCCGGTTATCAATAGTCAGCGCTGTATCCTGAAGAAGTGTTATTCCCGCACTGGCATAGAATTCTTTGGCCTTCAACACATTGCCATAAAACTCATGGTTACCGAAAACCCCGTACACTCCGTACCGCAACTTTAGTTGCCGAAGCTCCTCGTCCATTTTGTTCTCTTCAACAGGCCTCATGCTGTGATCGACGAGGTCACCCACGAATAAAATAAGATCGGCATTCTGTTCATTCAGGAGTTTAACATACTTTTTTAACCGGTTTTTCCGGATGATGTTGCCCAGATGGACATCACTGGCAGCAATAACCGTCAGTGATCCTGCCGGTCCGTCTCCTTTAGGAATCTCCAGATTTACCTGCCTGATATCCGAATGACGGAACCGATAGTTGCCAATCAGGGATACCAATGCAAACAGGCCGATCACCGAAAGGTAAACGATGAATTTTACCTGTTGATAGTGACCAGTAATCCAATCCGGATAAAAATTCAGAAAATGATTTGACACCCTGACGACATCCAGAATCACTGCTGCGATAATAAAATAGAAGAGCCCGATAACCCAGTATGCCCCGATATTCTCCAAAACTACCACCATACTTAGTGGCAACCGGTTGCCCAATGCCATGGCCACGAAAAACGATAGTGAAACAATCACAAACAGAACAGTGAAAATCGTATGGACCAAAGGATTAGCCGGAATTGCCTGCCATGAACGTTTTAACAGATAGAAGTTGATTCCTCCGTATATGGCTAAGGCAATGAGAATGGCGATTTTATTCATAGTCAAGCAATTTTAAAAAGTATCATCCCCACATACGAAACCGAAGCCGGGCCATTGTTGTAAGGTATTCCGCACGCCGTGACCAGTGCGGTCACGTCGATGCCATGGGCCTCAATCGAGGAGAGGGCTTTATCGGGATACAGACACTCCCGGTCGGGATAACTGCAATTCTCACAATATTTACAGACTCCGGCATTTAATGCCAGAAAGGGATCCAGCAGATGTTCCTCTTTGACCCGACTAAGAATATCCCGGAACACCTTTTCGTGAATAGCTGCAGCTGTCATCATACCCTCAAAATCGAAAGAATCCTCCAGATAATAGACGGTCTGAACCACCAGCCCCTGGTCAAATTCAAGAACCTTGTTTCTGAGTTCATCACAGGGCCCGATAGCCGGCGGACACATCCAGCTGGCATTGTACTTTCCACAGGAGTTCAGTTCGCACAACTGCCGGAAGGAATCGGAAAACTGGATTTCAGAAACCTCTACGATGGCAGCACGAGTGGCCCCTAGCTGCAGGGCGAGGGAGGGGAGATTGGTGGTTGTTGGCATGAGAAGTGACGAGTGACGAGTGACTAGTTTACTATTTTGCGCGGAACAGGGTGGTTTTCAGGGTATCGCGCATGCCGGCATCGAATGAAGTACCGGAGAAAAAGATAACACCACCGGTGCCGGCTTTGCGGGTAATAAGAACCTCTTTGACCAGCAGATCTTTGGTGATTTTATTGTGAGAGGTATGGACACCGATACCCGGATAGACGCCCATGCTTTTTTTCGAAACCCGCACGGCACGTTCGGTATATTCCCGGAACAGGTCGAGGTTATTGGTATAAAACATCGGGCAGATGAAATCCAGCAAATCGGTCTGGGCCCAACTGGCCCAATCCTGTCCGATCAATACTTTTGAGGTCTCGGGGTTCGGGAATACGTCGGCACCCAGCAGAATTTTCTTACCCGACTGGTTAACCAGTTCCCGGATCTCCTTCAGCAGCCCGGTTATTTGTCTTCCATTCCAGTTGATCCATTCACACCAGAGAATACTGCCGTCATCCTGCGAATCGTCGAGCGGTGAGCGGCCATACTCTTTTCTGAAAAGATCGATAGTCAGGCTGTCATAGCTGAATTGCTGATTGACCGGAAACCGCATGTAATCGAGGTGAATGCCATCGATATCATACTTCATGGCAGCCCTGATCTGCCTCTTCCAGAAATCACGAACATCAGCGCGGGTTAAATTCAGCGCATTGAATTTTGTCCCATCACGGTTAACGATCAACCACTCCGGATGATCCTTGATCTCACCGATGCTAGCTGTTTCATGACCGGGACAGAAAGTCGGATGTATCTTGATCCCCCGCTTGTGTCCCTCATCGATCAATACCTGAAGATAATCCCAGTCGAGACCGTTTTCCTCATGTAAAGTGTAGTAGCAGAATAGATTATTGATTCCGATTTCCTGGTAGGAATCAAAGAGTTTGACGATTTGTTCACGGGCAACATCGGCCTTTTTATCGAAAAATGTCGAATGCAGCCAGACACCACGGAATTCGGTTGAAGATACCGGCACGCTCACTTTTTCTTTTTGAGCAAAGGCTCCGAGGCAGAGCATGCAGGCAATCAGGAGAAGGGGAAGTTTTGTTTTCATAGGGAAGGGAGGGTTAAGAGGGTTGTAGTTGTTGTAATTGTTGTAATTGTTGTAATTGTTGTAGGGGTTGTTTACTTAAACAGATAGATCAGGGCGGCGGTGCATCCGATGATAATGACGGTCCAGCGGAGGGCCGAGGGTTTAATGCGGTTTGCGAAACGGCCGCCAAATAAACCTCCGAGTATAGCACCAGCCATCATTACGGCCGCAAAGGCCCAATTAACCTGACCCGAGAAACAAAAATAGATCGCTGCTGAAATATTGATACTGAACGAGATCGCCTGTTTAAGTACATTCAGGCTATTTAATGAATCATCATAAATCAGTCCGAGTACCGCAATGACAATGACGCTCACTCCGGCACCGAAATAGCCGCCGTAAACCGATGCCAGAAACAGCATGACCGGAGCGCCGGCACGTTTGATCAGGGTGCTGTGCTGTTTTCCACTCCGGGATTGCATCCACTTTTTTACCGGAACCTGAATACCCAAAAGCAGACAGGCCAGCAGAATCAGGTACGGAATAATTCCTTCGAAAGCCTTTTCTCCGGTATTCAGCAGAATCAGACCTCCGGTAATCCCTCCGAGAATACTCAAAGGCAGAACCAGGTAAAGCTTTTTTTTATGGGTGGCGAAATCCTTACGCTGGGCAAGAATCCCACCGAAATAACCGGGACAGAGCGCCACGGTGTTAGTCACATTTGCAGCCACCGGAGGTAATCCCAATGCAATCAGCACCGGGAAGCTCACCAGAGTTCCTCCGCCGGCCACAGCATTGATAAACCCTGCTGCCAGGGCCGCTGCTAATGCGATGAGGAGGTCTGTTATCATGCTAAGAATGGGTTTCGGGGATCGGGTCTTGTGTCTCGGGTTTCGCGTTTCGCGTTTCGGTCTCCGGTCTCCGTTCTCCGGTCTCCATGAGTTCCTCCCTGAGTTTAAAAATCTCCTCCGGCCCGACGCCTGCAACAGCCAGATATCCTTCGAGACCGCCATATTTAGTCTGGATCACCGACCAGGCCGAGTCAAGATATTGTGCCCTGACCTCGAATGCTGCATACAGGTTGCTTTTCGGAAATATTCCGAAGGTAAAGATTCTCATCCGTCTGATGATTTTATCGAGCTTTTTGTGCATGAATTCGTTGGATTTCAGGTAATCTTGCATCACAACATCCTGATTCACATCGAGTATCCAATAGATCACTGCGGTGGCAAAACCGGTGCGGTCCTTCCCGCCCTGGCAGTGGATGAGTACCGGTCGGTCGTCCGGATTCAGCAGAATTCTGATCATATCACCCACGGGCTGAACCATCATATCAACCATTTCGCGGTACACGCTATCCATGGCGCCGATGATTGCTTTGTCACCCGAACGGCGCATCAGCAGAGGTTTCAGACGCTCTCTGGTGGGTCTGTCGATGTCGCAGGGTAAAAGAACTTCCCGCATGCCGGAATAATTCCCCGGGGATCTTTTCCGTTGCTCATCGCCACGAAAATCAATGGCTGTCTGCAGGTTTAAGCCACAGACAGCCATTTGGTTTTCCTTATTCAGTTTTTCCAGGTTTCCCGACCGGTATAGTAATCCCTTTCTGATGGTTTGTCCGCTCTTCGTCAGGATTCCTCCTACGTCGCGAAGATTGGCCTCTGCGATTACCATGCCTGGTCCGGCTATTTCATCCTGCATCCTTCGATAGTTTGCATCACTATTTTAATCTCCAGGACGAGTTTTTCCGAATCCGGATCGTTGATCCTCTCTTTAGTGAACAGTTTGGATCCCATTCCCACGCAGCAGACCCCTGCTTTGAACCAGGCCTTCAGATTGTCCGGTTCGGGACTAACCCCACCGGTTGGCATGATCTGCGCCCACGGCATGGGCCCCAGCACCGCTTTCACGAAGCCGGGACCACCTACCGCATCACCAGGAAATATTTTAACGATTCCGGCACCCCATTTCTGTGCCTGAAAAATTTCAGTAACCGTACCACAACCGGGTATCCACATAACTTTCAGCTCCTTACAAGCCTTAGCCATTTCCGGATCTACCACAGGACTCACGATGAATGAGGCTCCCATGGCATGAAACCTGCGACAGGTATCCCCATCGAAAACAGATCCCACCCCCAGCAGCATTCCGGGACAGTTTTTGCTGATGAACTCTTTAACAACCTTAAACATCCCCTCTGCTTCAACACCCCGGTTCGTCCATTCAAAAACCCGTAAACCTCCGTCATAGCAAGCTTTAACAACCCGACAGGCAATCTCCTGATCGGTGTGGTTAAAAACCGGCACCATCCCCCCCGAAACAATCTGGTTTCTAATATTTTCCATGATCAGTTCATTCAAATCATTTTACTACAATCGTATCTCTCCAGAGTCTGGCTTTCCCGATATCCGGAGCATCCTGACGTCCGTCGAAATTCAGTCCGAAATAGGACGAAGGCTGTTCATACAGAGTTTTACCCTTGTAGGTTGCTTTGGTCAGGTTAACCACGGTAAAGGAGAGCTTATCCCCTTTTTGCTCGGAATAAAAGAAATCAGCATTGGTTTCAATATCACCGTACGCGATTTTTCCAGTAGCAAAATCATATTTCGGGCGCTGATAATCTTTAACAAGATCCTCTTTCAGATCACTTTTCATACCCACAAAAATGGTTTTGTCGGCCAGCTTAATTCTGACAGCCATCCCGGCTTCTTCAGTTGAAGCAGGCACATATTCAATCCCTTTGATCAGGGTTTCAGGATTCACCGTTTCGGAATGCGGAATTAATATCGTAACAAAACCAGTCTGTTGCCCCAGTTCAAAGAATTGTCCTGAATATTCGGCAATGGCCATTTCCTGCTGGTAATTACGGGTCTCTTTGTTGGTTTGTTCAAACCGATAATGATTCTTCGGGAAATAGATCAGCAGGTTTTGGTCGCCAGGAACCTTAAGTGTTGCAACTGTTTCATATTTAGTATCATACCAATGATTTCCCTGGTTCACGATTTTTTGTGCATGCCACAGATTTACACCAGTAAAGAACTGTTCAGATCTCGATTTGAGCACATCAAAAACAACAAACATTTCCGGATCTTTAACATAGACAATCACCCGGTCGCTTTCATATCCCATTTCATCATCGATCACGCGCGTTCTGGTATAATCATGATCCGGATAAGTAAGGAAATCAACCTTTTGGGTTCTGGTTTTCCGGTATGAGCCTGCGTTGTGCATGAAATCCATGATGTTCTGGCGGTCAATTGCCGGATGATCAGGCTGTCCGTAACGATATTCTCCCTTGTTCTGGCCAAACCAAACCTTCTCATTTCTAACACACAGCCGGTTGTGGAAGTAATCCTGACGGAACGATCCGTAGTATCCGCTAGGCAGGAAATCGCGATAGCCACCATCGGTCAGCAAAGTAGATCCCTTATAGGTCAACAGGGCGATACTGTTTTCATCAGCATGTCCGTGAGTGACTTTTTCTTCTTCAATAGGAATTGCATTACGCAAATAATCACGGTAGAGTAAGCCACCGTCACCTTCATCCCGGTAATTCAGCAACATATAGGTCGACTTTGCATCCCAGCCGTTGCGGAAAACCATTTTCTTGCCAACCATATCTTCGAGAACCTCTTCGCTCATTTCTGATGGGGCTTTCGGGATAATTTTATCGGATCCGAAACGATAGGCATCGAGGAGCATATAACCAAGACCCACGCTGGTAGGCTTGCTGAGATCCATGAATTTTTGGGAAATCATGGTAGCAGCCCATTTCATATTTGGGTTATTATACTGTTTAGCGGCTGTTTCGAAGAATACGATCCAGCGGTTCCAGTTAGTAAAATTAGCAGCATCCCCGTAATCCGGAATCATACTCTGCGGTGACATCAGGTGGGTAAAATAGTGGGAATAGAAATAGATAGTCGGATTTACGAACAATTCCTTCATCTGGTTTTTGGCATCGGCACAACCGATCAGAGAGTAAAGCCATACGCCATGGTATAAGGATGCATCTTCAATTTCCCATTTGCCCCAGTTATCTGAAAGTAGAGCTTGTTCGTATGTTTTCAACATCGGAGTAACCGGATGATTTGGCAAAACCCTGACGGCCCAGCATAAAGTCTCGGCACGCAAAGCCGACCGGTTCATAGCGCCCCACTCTTGGGTACGGAGGAGAAACACCAGACATTTTGCGATCAGATCTTCAACTTTTGCTTTTTCAGATACATTCAGAATACCTTTATCCTTTAGTTTATCGTAAGCCTGCAGATACCGCATGGTGGTGAAGAAATCAGGCAGTGCCGGCACGCCGTCAACATAATCCGCTTTTCGGCGGGCGATGGCTACCGGAAACTCTTTTGCGTAATCACCGTAAGTCAGGAGAACTTCTTTTGCCCGTTCTGCATATTTCTTATTCCCCTCCATTTCATAAAGGGTTGCATAAATAGCGGCCATTTCAAGCAGGTTACCCGGAGCACGGTATCCGAAAATATCTTCCGGGTCCATGGCTTTACGCCATTTAATCACGATTGAATCTTTCTGACTATAAACATAATCAGCAGAAGCCCTGGCATATTCCAGATACTTCTTCAGCGGGATCTGTTGTACCGGAGTCTGGGCAGTTGCAACCAGACAAACAGGAATCAGGAGCACGAGGAGTAATAAACGTTTCATTTTATAATTATTGGTTTTGTGTTGTTTTATTCCAGTATTTAAAGACATTTAAAATATTCTCCGGATTGGCGGCCGGGCCAAATTCGCATTGTGCGATCACGCCGCCGTTTCTGTAAAGTTTTGTGTAAATCAGGTTCACTGCATCACGGATGTCATCTTCAGTTCCGTTTGGTAAGATATTCTGCCTGTCAATCTCACCCCAGAAAGAGATTTTTCCGGCCACTTCCCGGCTCAAACGATCCATATCCATGCAGAAAAGCTGACTATTGATCGCATTTACACCTACTTCGGCAAGTTCAGGCATGATCTCTTCGATATTGCCATCCGAGTGCATAAAGACATATTTCCCGTAGTGACGGGCAATCTCGCAATACTCTTTATACATCGGTTTGAAATATTTCCGGAACACGTCGGGCGACAGCATCATGGCATGCTGGGTACCCCAGTCGTCCATCAGGAATATGGCGTCGATGTCAGTTTTGGCCCAAACCTCCACCTCTTTGCAAAAATGGATATGCATTCGGTTCAGCAATTCAACATATTCAGGCTCCTCAAACAGCACATCCGTCATCGATTGTTCCATCGTGCGCAGAAACTGGAACCTTTCGAGGGGCCTGACAATGCTCCCTGCATAAACGAATTTGTCGGTCGAATGGCAAAAACGGTTGATCGCATCAGTGTCAATATCGAGCGCTGCATCCGGAGTATGAAAGGTTTCGAGATCTGACCACTCTTTAATCAAAGGCTCATGAACGATGCCCATCAATCCTTCTTCCATATTCATGAACTTGCATCCCCACTCGTCAATGTACAACCCCTTTTTATACTTCCCTCCTGTAAGATTCAGCGGTTTATTGTACACAGCCGGTGCCTGGGCGATATCATCCGGATACATCTGCCTGATCTTCGCCGCATAATCTGGAAACCGCTGTTCAGCCCATGGCAATAGCCACAGATGCCGGGGAATCCGCTCCGGGGAATCAAAATTAAGAGTCTTCTCAACTAACTGACGTGAATTCATTGTAATGTTCTTCTGATGTTTTTTATTGCGTTACGCGTGACGCGTAACGCGTAACGGTTCACGGGTCACGGGTTACTCCAACACTCCCCACGTACCATACGCCTCCACCATCTTCTCTCCCAGCCCTTTAACCCAACGCCTGTCATCTGCCATAACCACAGATTCTGGTGGGAAGTTCTGAATCGCTTCAGGCAGTTCGTTCAGGGCATTGATGCAAATCGTCTGAGACAAGGCAGCTTCCGGTGGACAGATGGTATTTCCCGGATTTTTGCATTTTTCAATACCCACAAAGAGTTTTTTAAATTGATGATCCGAATCGGGATGCCCGTAATTAATGGTAGTTCCATCTGCCAAAGTAGCTACAATGCCATTGGAATCGGCATCCAGACGGATATTGGCATTCTCAAATTCGAGAAAGAAAGCCGGATTCAGCGGATTTTCAGCAACATGGGTTGCATAAAACTGAATATCTACTCCCGTGTCGGTAAGGGCCTTGCAAACAACCGTATCGAAATTCTCAATATCATTGGCACGATAGCGCTTGCCCGTAACCGATACCGGCACTGAACTCTTGTTCATTTCCGGCCCCGAGAGGAAAAACAGGTTGTGCAGGTGATGGGCGTTGGCATTGTTAGCCACACTGTCGAGGATCAGAGTACCGTCATTGGCCCTGATTTTCCCGGCCCAGTTGTTCCGTCCGAAATAGGCATATCCGCGCGGCCACATACAGATTGCTTTCATCCGGATTGCCTTGCCGAATTTACCGGCCAGTATATCTTTTTTCAGATTTTGGATGGCACTGGAGAACGACCACTGATAGCCCACCTCAACCCATTTATCCGTTTTATTTTTAACCGATATCAGTTCCCTGACTTCTTCTGGCGTTACCCCTACAGGCTTATCCACCAATACATTACTGCCATACTGCAAAGCAGTGATCGTCTGAGGCACATGATACTGCAACGGGGATGAAATCACGGTCAGATCTGCCTGGTGACCATCCTTGAAAAAGGAATCAAAATCTTTATAGATCGGCACACCCATGCCGGTCAGCTTTTCAAAATAATCAGATTTTTCAGGGTGCGGGGCAATTACACCACATATAACAGCCTGATCTTCAGGTATTTCCTCAAACAAGGTTTTCAGATAATAAAACCCATATCCATTAATGGCCGAGAATAAAATACGAACTGGTTCCATTTGCTATTTATTTAATATTCTGCTAATTACGAAGATGATCAGTAATAATTTGTTTCGATTGATAAAGGACTTCCTGCAATCCTGACATCTGTTTTCCAATCGAAGTCAGTCCATCGGTCACATCCCAAACATTGGTAAAAATGACCAGTGTAATATCGGTTTGAGGATCATAAACCATCTGTGACAGATATCCGGCATGAGCTCCATTATGTCCATAGCCCAGATTATTGGTATAGGTGATTCCGCAACCGTATGCTGAATTGCTGACGGATTGGGTTGGCATCACATTCATCATGACACTGTTCACCCAGGTGGAGCTCAGTACGCCCTCCCCTCTCAGCAAACTGCGCAGAAATTTTGCCAGATCAACAGGAGTGGTAACCAGGTTACCTTCAGCAACATTTGCAGAGATATTGGATTCTGTGGTATTGATTACCTCGTCTTTGAGCTGGACATATCCCGAGGCAAAAGGCTGGGGCAATTGTTGCTCATTTCCGGCTTCGGGCATCGATGATGATCGCATGCCCATCGGTTCCAAAATTTCATCCCGAATGAACTGACCGTATGTTTTACCGGATACCCGCTCAATAATCTTACCCAGAATTGAATAACCGGTGTTTGAATAATGATAGCCGGTCCCGGGCTTGAAATCATAAAGCCCGCAGGTCGCATTCACACTGATCAGTTCTTCGAAGGTGAAAGTATGACTGGGATGATTTTCTAAAACGAACTCAACGTAATTCTTGCCTTTATATCGCACATCGGCAGTAACCGTATCCGGCACGTTGAAATTCGACACATCGAAAACTCCTGCACGGTGTTGCAGTAGCTGCAGAATGGTTATTTCATCCTTAAAAGGAATCGCATATTCAGGCCCATCCGGCAAATAGGTTTTGCTGGATTTCGGCATGGTATTGGTAATTTTCTGATTGAGATCGATCCTGCCTCTTTCAGCCAAAAGAAGGATGGCGGTGGAAGTCAGTGTTTTTGTATTGCTGGCTGCTCTGAAATGAATAGTATTTCCGGCGTCATCCAGCCCGGCTGTTACAAAAGCTTCTCCGCCAGGGTATAGCACCTGTAACGCAAATCCTCCGGGATAATTACGGTTATCCGCTTTAGTCTTTCTTAAATGACTTTTCAGGTTTAATTGCAGTTCTTCAGATATCGTGTTTTCCGTTTCCGTTTCGACATACACATAATCATCGCAGGAAACACTTAAGAACAGCGCTGCAGTGAATAGTAGAATACGGTAAATTTTCATATCCAAAGTTAATATTTACATCCGCTCAAGCAGGTCAACTGTCGCTATTTCTTTAGTGAACCGATTTATTGACAGCGTTTTGACCTCAAAACCGTTGAATTCCAAAGGGATATTCAAGTCGAGTAAAGGAATCCTCAGATCTGGCTTTCGTGCGACCCCGGTCGTTTCAAACAACCTGATAATCAACCGGTCATCATTTTCCGCCATCTTCATGGCAGCTATACGAACTGCAGTATCTGAAAGAGTAACAGCCTGTTCAATAATTTTGCCTCCTTTTACAGGGAAGCAGCAGAGGCTCATCGAGCCGTGGTTCAGCAGGTGGCTTTCGAGATCAACCGATTCCAATCGCTCCTGTTTCGAACCTGCATTCATCCTGAACCGGAACTGGTGTTCCCCCTGATCGATGCGGGGAGTAAACCGGTCCTGACGAACGACCGGAGTCAGATCATCCACCGGATGACCGGCATAGGCCGGTGAACGCAGCAGGGAAATTCTCAGCTCCCCATCTGAAAAATCAAATCCGTAAGTCGTTTGATTGGCAACAGTGAATGCAAGGTCGTCATTTTTCGAAAACAGCCCGGCCCACTCCTGGGCAACCAACTCCTCGCCCTCCCGGTCGAACTGCTGCACCCCGTAGGCTACCTGTCCCAGACAATCCGGATTTGCCAGCATTCCGGGGAAGGCCATTTTCACCATTTTATCCTTTTCCATCCAGAAAATCCGGACCGATATTTCCACTTCGGCTCCCTGTTTTGGAATCAGGTACCTGACCACAGCCGTTGATGCCTGGTAGCGAAACAGGCCCTCCACTATCACTCTGACCGGACCGTCTTCGATGATCCGCACCGGTTCCACAGGTCCCTGCGTTCCTGCAAATCCGGCTGTTTCTGAGGGGCTCATCAGCCGGAACCTGCCGGCCTGGTCGCGGAACGAATTCACTTTCATCCCCCAGGGATCAGCAGAATCCTTCATCACCAGCAGTTCTGCCGAATCGGTCTTCAGGTAATCTTTTCCATTCACCTTATATTGATCGATCAGACCCGTTTCAGGGCTTATTTTGATCTCACAGGTATCATTTACAAAATGTAATTCTCCCTGAGCGGGGTTCATGGGTTTATCCAGAATGCTCACCTCCTTCAGATAACAGGAGAACCGGTTCATCGACGAAGCTTTCAGCCTTGCCCTGAACACCAGGCGCTTGCGGTGATCATTGGCAATATTGGCCGATTCTTTCTCCAACTGATATTCCACCGGATTGCCTGAATCATCAAAGAGTTCAGGGAGCCAGAAAACCTGGGGGTTGAAATTGGGCTCCGGTCCCTGCAGTTCAACAATCAGCGTTTCGTCGATGTCGTAAGGCTCCGGATTGTAAACCAGTACCGGGAACTCTTCTTTGCGGGCAACCGGCTGTCCGGTCATCAGTTTAAAGAAAGCCCTGGCTTTCAAACGAGATAAAATCTCCAATCCGTGATCCATCCGCTGCATCGCATATACTTCCACTTCAGGAATGGCTGATCCGGGTAAAATATCGTGAAACTCACTGAATAGCAGATCCTCCAGCGCCTCACGCAGCTCTTTCCGGGGATATTTCATCAACCCGGCGGCCACTGCATGGGTCAGCATTTTTTCAGTGGCATAATAGATTTTCTCCAGCTTCCGGTGCATTCCCTTCACGCGCGACATGGATGTGTAACACCCCACGGCCCAGGGATTCAGATCCCCGCTGTAACGGGTCAGCTCACTCCGCCTCTGCTCAAGCTCCCCGAAATAAGCCTCCGGCCAGGAGTGCTTAATTCCCTTATCGTTATCCATTCTTTTCTGCAGCATTCCGAGATCGATCTTCGAAGGACCTCCCCCGTGATTGCCAATACCCCAGAGAAAAAGCCCGGGCTGAACATCAAAATGGGTTTTCTGCCATTTTTCGAACTTTTCGTCGGCCTTGCCTTTTTCAGAATTGTAGTGCTCCGTCGATCGGTGAGCCAAAACCTCCGACCCATCAAATCCTTTCCAGATAAAGTCTTCAGGTAATTCCAGATGCGCTGCACCCGGGCGGCAGAAAAGATAGGAGGTATAACCCGATTTATTTAAAATCTGAACCAACCCCCTGGTGTGGCCGAACGGGTCAAAATTGACCGCGGTCTGTGGCTCTACACCAAACTTCTCCATGAAATAATTCTTACCGATAAGTATCTGTCTGACAAACGATTCCCCCGAAGGTAGATTGCAATCGGGCTGAACATACCAACCTCCGATGATTCTCCACTTGCCCTCCTTCACCAATCGCTGGATCTTCCGGAACAATGAAGGCTCATATTCCTCAACCCACTGATAGAGCAACGATTCGTTGTGACAAAAGATAAAACCGTCGAATTTGGAGCAGAATTCAGCTGCTATTCTGAAAGTGGACAGGGTTTCGGCCAGTCCCTCTTCCCATTCCCAGAGCCAGACCGGATCGATGTGAGAGTTACAGATAAGATGGATGGTTCGGTTATCCAGAGATGGTGCCATATTTATAAGTGTCTGATATTCATTCCTCCGCTCAATTCAATCACGGCTCCGGTTGCATAGGGAATTTCCCCTGATGCCAGCGCTGCAACTGCTCGTCCGATATCCTCGGGCTGCCCCCATCTTCCTTCAGGAATAAGCCCGGAGGCTATCTTTTGATCATATTTATCCTTTACCGCCGCGGTCATATCGGTATTAATCACACCCGGGCGAATCTCATATACTGAAATCCCGGCCGATGCCAGTCGGTCGGCGTACAACATGGCAGCCATGCTCAGTCCGGCTTTTGATATACAGTATTCGGGGCGCTCCGGAGAGGATGTCACTGCCGACATGGAAGTTATAAATATCACTGAAGGCTTGCACTCTTCAACACGGTTCATGCAATCAAGCATGTAATTCGTAATCACCTGCGTAAAAAAGAAAGGCCCGCGCAGATTTATATTGATCAGCCGGTCGAAACTTTCGGCTCCCGATTCCAAAATATCAACCCGTTTCAGCGGCGCAACACCGGCATTATTCACCAACACATCTATACGTCCGAATTTTGCTGCGATCTGACTCAACACCGATGCATGACAGTCAAGTTCTGATACATCCGCCTTAATGGTCAGGGTAAAAGGCTCACCCGGCTCGATATTCCGCGAAATGCCAACTACCTGGTATCCTTTGGCAGCAAGCGATCCGGCTATGCCAAATCCAATACCCCTACTGGCTCCGGTAACAACTGCAACTTTCATATTATCAATATTTTATCCACAAATTAGCCCAAAAAAAATGTGAAAATTTGTGCTGTCATTTGTGAGAATTTGTGGAGAGTAAAAAATCTTTCCACACTTGCTCAAACCACATTTCTTCTCTGGGGATCGGCCTGACAGACACCCAGCTCTTCTGAACCCGCTGGTCCTCGTCAAGACTGATCTCCAGTATATGATTTTTAGTAAAGACCTCATCGTCTGACTTATCCAGATACTCCCCGATGGCTTCGAGGTACAGGGCATGAGTCAGACACAGATCAAACGTCCGCAATGCTGCGGGAAGTTCCCGGGGATTAACTGCACTCAGATCATGGTTCATCCGGTGCCACAGTTTCCAGGCTTCCTGTACCTGCTCCCGGATGTTCTCTCTGTTCCTGATGATCCCGCCATAATCCGACATTCTACGTTGCAGGTCTGACAGGGCGTCCCGGTAAGAAAGGGATCCGGTACCTGAAAGAAGGCGGGTGATCTTTTCCGGTATCGTTACGCGTGACGCGTGACGTGTGACGCGTAACACGTGATCGCCGGCAATTTTCATCGCAGCACGAATGCTGCCTGTTTGTCCGGAGTTCAGCGCCGAACCACCCGGGCGCGTATTGCCGTGTGAACCGTTCACTTCCCCGATCGGGAAGAGATGACGAATATTGGATTCCCACCAGATGTCACCGGTTAGCCCACCGTTATTATGCTGTGCGCAGACCGCGATCTCGAGGGGTTCTTTGGTTATATCGATGTCATGACTCAGGTACAGATCGATGGCCGGCTGATTCATGAGCTTAAGCCTTTCGATGGGCGTTTCAGCTATGGCTCCCGATTTTTCGATATATTCCCGGGCTTCGGGTTTCAGCTTATCCAGACTGAACCCGTCCGGATTTTTCGTGAAATCCATAAAAACGCGCCTTCCGGCTGCTGTTTCTTCCTGCACCAGCAGGTCGATCAGCGATGAACCATAGTTTTCAACTTTCTTCGGATCAAACGGCCACTGATATCCTTTTAAAAATATCGCGGTATAGAGAGACTCCTGATCCGGGAATTTATTTTGCAGAAATTCACTCTCCCCGGTACCATCCTGATTAACAGAATAATATCTGGGCACTACCTGTTGATAGGAGCCTGAGAGGTTCCAGCGAAATTTCGTGGATGCAATTCCAAACTGAGATATACTGAGATTTTGCCCTATGGCTCCGATTTCCAAAGCAATACCGATGGAGCCGGTCTGGCTAACCGGGTAAACCGAATTCCGGTAAATGCCGGCCGGGCCACCTGTTGCCAGTATCACGTTGATGGCATCATAAACCACCAGTCCGTGTCCGGGTTCTGCTGCTTTATCCTGATGTATTCCGACGGCCCCGCAAACCGATTTTCCTTCGGGAGAATCACAGGTCAGCAATTCGATGATCACGATACGATTGTGAACCGGAATGCCATACTCCCCGACCTTTCGGGCCAGGCATTCAAACATAAGGTGCGAGGTGAGTGGTCCGGCCGATGTGGCCCGCGACCTTGGATCGTGATCCGTTTTATATCCGGGATATGATCCGTACTGATTATGCGGGAAAGGCACCCCCAGTCGTACGAGATTGTAAAATGCCTGCACCGAATGCTGAGCCTCGCAAAGAGCGATATCCCCATGCATGGCCCCGCCCTGGCTCAGATCTTCAGCCATCTCGAAGGATGAATCCGGCACGATTGAATCGAGCGATAGTTTATAGTAGGTCTGTTTGTCGGATCCGGCATTATTCGATGTTCCCCCGCCCCACTGTTCCGTAACGATGACAATATCCCTCACCCCTGACTCCCACAGGCACAGCGCAGCATTCAGAGCTGCAGCTCCGGAGCCGATTATCAGGGTATTTACAGAATGTGTGTTCACTACTGTTCTCTCCGGCCTTTATTGGAATATCGGTAATCACGCACTGCACATCCGGATGGCACACCCAGCCTCATGAATTCGGTGCATTTCGAGCAGGATACGCATACTTTCTTCGGATCGAGCTTTCCATTCTTTATCAGGTCATTAAAGGCATCCGGATAAGCAAAGGAACTACGGCCCAACCCGATGAAGGTTGCTTTTTTCTCCTGTAACACACCGGCACCCACATTCGGATAAAACTGCCGCAGCCAGGAGTAACCTGTTCCCACGATGCTCAACTCAGGGAATTCATGCTGAAGTTCTCCCGTAATCCTGATCATCCGGTCGATCCCGGTCAGCGGATGTTCTTCCGGCACCGGAGCATTGAATACTCCCCGGTCAAATGGTCGTCCGACAAATGCATTATATCTTGGAATTCCGGCCGAGATATTCCATAGTGGAACCCATTTGGAGAACTCCCCGATTAGCTTTTTGATTTCTGTCAGATCAATCGCTGAAGATCCATCGGGATTCATTCCGAACCCATACGGATAGGGAATCAGGTCGAAGGCGTTCAGCCGAACGGCCTTGATAATTTTTGATGGTGTGCTGAGCACATCCCTCATAAACCGCGTTCGGTTCTCAAAAGATCCGCCGTAACGGCTATCGGTTCGATCGTATGCAAACAGGAGCTCATGCAGCAGATATCCGTGGCAAGCCTTCACATCCACGGCATCGAACCCGGCTTCCTCAGCCAAACCGATTGCCCGGATATAGGCGGCCTTTATCTCATCGATCTCTGCATCTGAATAAAACTCCGGCTTGCCACCTTGCAATTCCAGAACCGGGTTGTTTGAAAATATCTTGTACTGATAATCTTTATATGGTTTGCTGTAACGCCCTGAATGGGTCAGCTGCAACACGATAAAGGGACGATAGTCTATACCGAAAGCATCGGCTGCAGTTTTCCGGATATGATCGTTCAGCTTCTTGTATTCCTGAACATTCTCGGGGTTGATCATAAACTGATGCGGGTTCGATCTTCCGTCGGGTACTACGCTGCAGGCCTCAAACCAGATCATCCCATTACCACCGGCTGCATATCTTCCATAACGCCGGTAAGCCAGTTCAAGGGGGATTCCGGTTTCATCAGAATCAAAACCCTCCATGGGCTGAACCGTCAGCCTGTTAGGCACCTTAATCCCCTGAATCATTGTCGGTTGAAACAAAGCCTCCACCGAATCCGACCAAGGCAGGTTGATGCCCAGTTCTTTTGTTTTTGCAATCAGCTCATCAGCCGATTTAAACCGGAATTTTTCGTGTTTCGACATCGTTTTTCAAGTCTTTAACATCCTGCGCCATTCTGATCTCACACACTGCCGGCCAGTCGGGCCGGTTTAATATCGAAAGGGATCCCTCTTCCATCTTTTCACGGGTCAGTTTTGATAAACCCATGAGTTTCTTGATTTCGCCCTCATTCAAATCCGGGAACTCTTTGCGGAATTCCGGATCCGATATCGGAATATCGAAATCTCCGCAATGATCCTCGATGTTCAGGTTAATATCACACGGCAAAGTTTCCAACAAGGTATATATCTCGCCAAAATCAACGATCCCTTTTCCATAGGGAGCCGTAAATGACTGAAATCCGGTTTTACTGGCCAGAATTCCGCCATCCTTGATATGTGTCGATACGATCCAGGGCAATATCCGTTTGGTCGACATCACCGGGTCTTCGAGCATCGTCAGTACATTCATGGTATCCTGGCAGATTCCCAGCCATTCACCCGGTTTGGCTCCGAGGTCTTTAAAAACCTGTAGAAGTTCAAATGTAGTGAATTCAAAATGCGTTTCGATGGCCAGGATGACTTCATGGTCCATCAGCATCTGTTTCTGGGCATCCAGAGCTACCGTCATCTCTTCGAGCAGCTGTTTCGTTGGCACGGCCTCCTTGTTCCATCGCATCCGCCCGCCTGAACAGGAACGTACGATTTTGGTTCCCAGCGCCTTGGCTTCTTTAGCCGCACGCAGGTTATGTTCAAACAGGTCCTTCTTTTCCCAGGTCGATAAATTCCGGGGCACATGCTGGCCATTCCCCCACTCCAGGTAGAGGTTGTTGGCATCAGCATAATCCTTCAACTCCTGAAGCTGTTTTTTTCCGAACAGCTCCCTCGAAGCATCATCCAAACCCGAAAAGGCAACACCTTCAGCGCCGTGATCCATTGCCCACTGCATGGTTTGCAGCGGGTTGAGATTCAACGGAAACAAACCATAATTATCTATTCCAAATCTAAATTTCATGATTGCCCGATTTAGAAAACAGGTTCCCCTGCTTTGCGTTCAATGTAATTCATATCGATATACGGATCATCGTTGAAATATGCTTTCATCATTTCGATCCGTTTCTCCATCAATTCCGGCAAATTATTGCCATAAATCAGCGGAGTCTCACCCTGATCGGTCATGGCAATAAATTCAATGCCTGATTTAAAGAGATCGATGACCTCCCGGGTATTGTTCATTTCGAGGGTCATCATCGCCTGCAGGTTCAGCTTATGCTGTTTTTTCACTGCCTGATCTGTCGTATTCATGAATCCATAAACCGATTCCACCCAAACGGCAATGTTGCGTTGCGTGGTAATCCAGCAACGGAGGGCTTTTAAGCGAACCAGCTGATCGGTAATGATCGGGGCAGGATTGCTGACCCCATCAAGAATCCCGATTGCTTCGGTCAGGCCCGGAAGCACATTTTTATCGATGCGTTCCACATCAAGCTTGCTCTTTTCAGCAGTGGTAAGGGTGAACAACACATCCTTGCTGAGATCGACATTATTTGGGTTGTGCGGTGTGGTGCACATGAAATCTTCGTAGAAGTCGCGGTCAGTTTGCGGAATCTTCTCTATATCAGGCACAAAAGGCCTTACCCACAAACGATACCAGGTAAACCCGATGGTCGAATAGAGCGATGAGATATTCGGGAACCCGATAATTCCGCTTTCTGCCACATCCCAGGCTTTCAGCAGAGTCTTATAGCTATCGTCACCGGTGTGTTTCCGGGCATACGATTCCAGCACATCATCAACCGTTCTTTCGGGGTTCAGCTGATAATTCCGGAGCACCTCGTGATTGATGTTGTAAGGAACTTTTTCAGGCGGGAAAGTTCCGCCCATGTGTGCTAAATAGTTGACTCCATTATCGTGTAATGTAGCAAGGCGTTTGCGGGTAAGTTTCGGGTAAGGAATACCGAGCAGCGGGGCAAACATGGTTTGCGGACCGTAAGCATAGTAGAACGATACCTGAGATCCCTTATCCTCAATTCCCTGGAAAATAGGTTTCTCGCGTTCATCAAAAGCCTGCTGGAACACACACCCTGCGTTGATATCTTTCCGGTCGGGGTACATCGGATGACTGTAAGGCATATCCCAGCCGCGCTGAATCAGCGATGCGGTTTCCAGATCCAGTTTACCTTTCAATCCGTTGATGATGATATCGTGTTCACCGTAGAACGATTCCATTCTGGTGATGATTCTGAAGTCAGGGTTGATTTCAGCGGCTGCGTCTTTCAACACGCCAAAGAATCTCAGTGCATTATCTCCTGCGAGTTTTGCAATTTCGGCATCATCCTTCCACTCCCTCACCAGGTAGGCACCGCCATTGCGTCCTACATATAATGATTTCGTGTGCTCAAAACCGGCACCACTGTCGTTGGTCCATACATTCAGGAAACCCAGGTCGGGAACTTCCTTCAGCAATTTCTGGATCATCTCGGCATAATGGGCCAGGACTTTCGGATGGGTGATGGTCATATTGAACCGCGGTCTGAAACTGCGGAACGGATGGTCGATACGGGCTCCCCGCAACATCGGGTACTTAACAAAAAACTCTTCCGGCACCGACCGGGGCTCAAAACTGAGCATTCCCGGAATCAGTCCGTATTTACGGGCCAGCCGGGCATTATCCTTCAGATAATTCAGGTTGGCAGCCAGGTAATAATAGGGGTAGATACCCTTGTTAAGTGTGCTGTAAACAAATTGATCGAGCGCCGGGCAATAAGTGTAAAACATCGGATAAGTTTCACCTTTCGGACCGGTCTCGATAGGCATCGGTGAACCCAGACCGTTTACCTCAACATGTGTAAACCCGTTACGGGCCAACTCCTGCATATAAGTCTCACGATCAAGCCCTTGCGTAATTCGTCCCTCCTGCGTGAGGAAATAATCGTAAGCCACCCTGTGGTTTTTAAAAGCCGGCTCAAAGACTTTTCCTTTAACAAACGCACCAACCTCCTCATCGATCAGATCCGATAAAATGTACTTGACAAATCCGTATAAATAATAGGGATGTGATGACACGATGCAGCCGGAACCGTTTTCATCGATTTTCAGATAATTGAACTGATCCGGCAGGTTTTCCGGCAATCCGGATATGGATGTTTTAGTGGAACTCAGGCAGGCAATTGTTAATTTGCCGCTCCCGTTTCCAATCATTTTTTTTAATTCTTCGTGAACCGTACAAACAACTTCAGGAGACCCTTCGTGGGCTTCAATGTTTTTAATTCTGTTTAACGCTTCTCTTAATTTCATGGTTAATTCTATTAGTTTACACACCTTTCAATCATCAAATCAGTACATCAGCACATCAACACATCAGCACATCAGCACATCTTCTTAATCTCTTCCAGTATCTTCTCCACCTCAAAATCCTGGTTATAAACGTGGAACGAAACCCGGATGGCATTTAATCCGGCTTCAGGCACCACCCGAACACGGAGACGTTTTTCATTCGTCAGAATATTTGCAAATTTCTGAAAATCCTGTCCGGTTGGTTTAAAAGTAATCATCGAGGACCGGTATTCGGCTTCGTCAGGAGATAGAACTTCGATGCCAGGTATTGACTTCAGTCCCTGATAAAAATGCTCAGCAAGGCCCATATTATGTTCGCTGACTTTATCCAGTCCGATGGCAGTCAGAAACCGGGCAGCAGTTTCGAGTCCCCGGTATAGTGATTCATTCTGGGTACCATATTCGAATTTTCCTGCCGTTTCGTGAAGTTTGATTTCACCGGTCAGAATATCGTGACTATCATCGGAGTAGGCTCCAACCACTGTTGGATGAACCAGCGGAAGTTTATCTTTCTTAATGTAAAGCAAGCCGGTTCTTTTCGGGCCGAGCATCCATTTGTGTCCGCAGCAGGCATAGAAATCAATTCCCAGAGCCTTCAGGTCGATCGGCATGGTACCGGCAGCCTGAGCTCCATCCACGGCATACAGAATTCCCCGTTCCCTTGCCATCGTTGCGATTTCGGCAACCGGGAGTTTTTGCCCGGTGGTACAGGTGATATGAGAGTGAATGATCAGTCGGGTTTTAGGGGTGATCAGGTTTTTGATCAGGTTGACATTATGGGCCCCGTTCTTTTTGTCGGGGACAAATGTTTTGATCACGATGCCGGTCATCTGTTTATGGTTCAGTAGAGGCAGGTTCAGTGCCACATGTTCATGCGTGGTTGTGATGACCTCATCTCCTGCTTTCAGTCCAATACCATTGAGAAGGATATTGATACCCTCAGTTGCCGAGGAGGTGAGTGCCAGTTCTTCAGGCACGCAACCCGGACCAAAGAATGGTGCGCAGCTCTGCTTGATCTGCTGCCAGACAGCCGCATCGTGCCCGGGTTTTGGATATTTCTCCAGCTCGAGCATCGAGTTGGTCACCATGTCGAGAACTGCTTTGGGAGCTGCTCCGATACCTCCGGTATTGAAATAGGCATAATCCGAAGGGAAGGTAAATTGCTTTCTGATTTTTGCCCAGTAATCCACCATATCGGGTGCCGTGGCCAGGTCAGCCGAAAACTCTGCGGGTGTAGCAAATGCATTTCCCGCCCGGCCTAACATCATTCCCCCTGATACTAGTCCCAGTGATTGTAAAAATTTATTTCGGTTCATTATTTAAACTTGATCCGGACATCTGCCCGGCCTTCAATTTTTGAAGAGAAATTAACGTATTGACTTTGTTCGATCATCTCAGTTTGAAAAACTGTTTCAATCTGATTGACCATGACTCCTGCCACCTGATCAACAGATCCGATCAGAACGTGGAAATCAGCATCTGCATCACATTGAACGTCAATAGTTAATTCTCCGGATGTATATTTATATTGATATTGCACTCCGGCATTGGGATTCCCAATACCCGAAACCTGATACCCCACTCCCACCTCTGCGCTGTTTATTCCAGCCGCGAGCCAGCGGGGCGAAAGTCCGATTTTTTCGAATCGCTTCAGTCGGTCTTCGATGCCGGCAAGGCCTTCGATCAGGGCCCACATCATTGCAGATGAGCCCCAGCCGTCGGTTGGCATAGCTTCAGGACTGGTACTATTCTCAACGCATGTTGGAGTACCGTCGGGCAGATACCAGAGGAATGTCTGGTTCTTTTCAGCGATCAGGTTATAATATTGCTTCAGAATCGACACGCCATACTCCTCAAAGCCGTGATTAAAGGCTGCTTTCGCCAGCTCGGCGCCGGCCAGCGGAAAGATTCCCCCGTTGATATAGGCACCGCCGATCAGCTTCTCGTCGCCGTAAACGCCATCCGGGAACGGCGGGTCAATCGAAAACCATTCGGCAAAAGAATCTGTTGTGGCTTTCCGCCTTTGATACTCCTGAATGATTGAAACAGCCATTTCATGAGTAGTGATACCCCTGTTAATGCTCATGGGGTTTGCCATACTGAGCTGACTCGATTCATCAACTCCGGGCACGGTAAATGGAGTCAGTTTAACAAAATGAGTCAGATAATCCCCGTTCCAGCATATTTCCTGTACCTTTTCAATGATATCCTTAGCCTTTTGCCGTGGCCACAGGGCCTTATCGGGTTGGCCGAAGTAATCGTACAGAGTTGCCAGGATATTCAGTGCCTCATAATAACCCGAATTATCACCATGGAAAATTCCCCAGAAAGTATCGTCATCAATTTGAAAATGCAGCCAGGGCTGTTTTCCGGCAGTATAGGCAAAATCCCAGGTATCTATGGTATAAGCACGCTTGACAAGCCCGGTAGCCTGATCCACACGTTGCGGATGAGTGAAGATATAGTCGAGGGCCCGCTCCATGTTCGGAATCAGTCCCCTGACCCATTCATCATCACCGCATGCCTGCCAGGCAAGCCATGCGGCCTTGATAAAACGAAACTCAACATCAGCCTCCACAGGAACCCGAACATATTTGGTCCAGTTTTCCCGTTCACAGGGAAGCTTTTCGGGGAAGGTTGTGAAATAATCGAAAATTCTTCCGTTGGCAGCCTGAGTTGATGCAAAATGACTCACCGTACTTTTTAGATCTGTTTCAAAGTATTTGGCACCTCTCAGCATATCTGAATGATCACGTATCCAGATTGATTTTGCATCAGGGGAGCGGTATCCACGGATCTTTTCTCCGTCGATCGAAGTCTCCAGGGTATCCTGTTCCAGAAATGCCTGCACCTTTGGAATCAGGTCATCAAAGGCCTTTTGGCCGGTCTTGATAAATGTTTTACTATCCATTGTACTTGTCTCTTATCATACGTGACGCGTGACGCGTAACGTATAATGGGTCACTCATCACTTATTTTATCGTCACCACCGCCCACAGCAACAATATTACCAATCCTACCAGCACCCAGCTTCCAAAGAAACCGATATAGTCGATTTTCTTCCATTTGCGGAATTCCCACTGGCTTTTCGGGAACATTTTTTCTTTGTCAAACTGAGCATAATCTGCACGGCCCCTGGCAAGTGCCAGTTCATCCTCTTCAGGAGTTTTTTGAACAGGAGTATGCAATTTCGTAAAAAAGTCATCGAGGCTCTTTTTATCGATTGGCTTTGTAAACCAGGATATCAGAAATAACAACAGGAAAGGGAAAAGAGCATCAAAGAAAAAACGCAATGCAACCAATTGAGCCTTTTTAAGGTGAGTCATATCGAAACCGAGCCAACTGATCACCCATATTTCAGCATGGAACCGGTCAACTCCGACTTTCGGGGAGTTTACATCTTCAGGATTATCCCTGGACACTTTATCAAAAAACACCCCAACAGGAGCTATAGCTATTGATTTTTCAATCTTTTGTCCAACGATAGTAGCTCTTCCGGCATCAACATCCGACTGGAGAGCTTTTGTTTTCAGGGTTGCCTGATAAGGTTGAGTTTCCACAATCAGATTCGGATTGTGTTTAATGGAGTCAATTGCAGGAAAAAGATTCGGTATAATGGTATAAATAATTATACATATAGCAACCTGCCATATTACAGCCTGCTTGGTAACTCTTCTCCAGATAAAGCCCAACCAGATGGAGGCTCCGAAAATTGCCGGAATTGATATAATGTACTGGAAAAGCTCCAGCAGGTTATCAACCATTAAAGCGATGCCGATGCCACCGGCAAGAGTAACTCCGATTACCACGCGGCCCACATTCAGATAATGCGCTTCTGATTTATCGGGATAGAATGGTTTATAGAGGTTTTTAATAAATAGTGCGGCGTAAGAGATTGAAGTTGAACTCAGTGTTGACATGTTCGCTGCCAGAATTCCAGCCAGCATCAGACCAATTGCTCCCGGAACAAGTAAATCAGTGGTCATAACACCCCAAATCAGGTCAGGGTCGCTGAGAGAACCGCCATAAATACCTATGGCCAATAAACCCGACAAGGCCCAAAACACCATAATCACTCGTTTCGAGAACATCCCTCCAATCATTCCGATACGGGCAGAGTTCTCATCTTTTGCAGAGCCGGCGGTTTGCATTCCCGTTACCACGGCAACGATGGAAATCAAATTTGCCAGAGACATGGCCAAAATTGTATACCAGGCATATTCACTCATGGTTGCCGAGCCAAACAGCTCAAACATATAATCAGGCACTTTAGCGTGTAAACCTGAAAAGCCACCTACCACATGTAAGCCTGCAGGAATAAGCAGCATAGAGAATATCAATATCAGAATCCCTTGAATTGCGTCTGTTATGGCCGCTGCCCGGAATCCCCCCATCATAGTGTACAAACCCACCACAAGTGCATAGATCAGGTAGAACCAATTCTCATTTGTATAAGAGAAGAAAGAGTGCAGCTCACCTTTTTTATTTTTATCACTAAGTTGCTGATATCGAACCTGTTTATCGGCAGTCAGGCCAGCAACCAATTCTTTACGAAGTGTTTGAAACTCTTTGAATTCAGCGATACTTTGCTGTTGGGCCGGAGTACAAACTTCAATTGGCATTGGAGTCATGGCCGCCATAGTTTTAGCAGCAACCATATACCCTACACCTCCGCCAATCAGAGCCATCAGAAGAGTGAATATGGCATAACCTCCACCGAGGAACCTGCTTCTGAATCGTTCTTCGTAATAATCCCCAATGGTGGTTAACCGCACACGGCGGAAAAAAAATGTTGAAAACCAATAAAATGGAGTCAGGAACAACACCAGAAACTGGATCCACATCCCACCGATTCCTTGTCGGTAAACCTCCCGGGATACGGCAACCGCTTGATCTGCATTAGTTGAGGTACCAAAATTCAGAAAAAACTGATAGGCTTTACCCAGCGTTCTGCCGGCCAGGAAAAAATCATCCTGTGTCTTATTCTTTGCTTGCGACTTTTTCCCAATATAAAGCATTACAAGAATGAAGACCAGAATAATAATAAGGTCGATGATGTGAAGTCCAAAGAGCATTGTGATAAGAATTAAAAATGAAAAAAAATTAAACGCTAAATATAGTCCGATATTCCATACATCCCAGAAAAAGTCAGACTTCTTAAAACACGATTTTTAAGAAGTCTGACCTGGGATATCAGGCAATTTACCTGACTTAAACTAAACTCTGAAATAATGTTTAACCACTTTTAAGTTTAGTTCTGTTTGCACAATGGATTATTATTCATCTCATTTTCCGGGATCTGCAACGTCATACCTGATACGGGATAAGTTGTTTTAACCACATGGTTTGCTGAATTGGTACGGTCGACCGGGATATTCCAACGTTTGTTGTTGTAGAATTCACGGCCACCTTCACCCCACAATTCAATGCGGGATTGCAGCTGAACCATTTGTAAAGCTGTCATACCAGCCATTGCTGGGTAGGTATCGCAGGTCATTGGTGTTGCACCGGTTCGTGTGCGGGCGCTCAACAGGGTATTCAGAGTTGTCTTAGCAGCAGGTGAATCACCGGACTGTGCCTGAGCCTCAGCTTTCATTAACAAAACCTCAGAGGTGCGCATGTAGTAATCGGCGACATCTCCGGCTGTGTTGGTTGTTGCAGTAGCTGAACCTACACCATGAGTGTTTGCGAACTTGATGTTGGCATATTTCGGAATCCATGATTTGACTGCATTTGGCGGATAAGAAAAATCACCATAATCAGCCGCCAGGAAGTTGTCTTTACGATAATCATCCTCGGCGAGTTTTTCATACAGTTGGTTGTCGATGCACTGATAGAATCCGCTCACACCTCCGGAACCACCACCGTAAGAGTTCATCCAGGCGTTGTGGGCTTTAACTGAATTTGCTTTCGGCCATCCGAGAATAACTTCCGGGTTTACGGCAATATTCAGGAAGCCGCTGTTGTCAGCCAGATATTTCGCCGGAGTATCCAAATTGGTACCTCCAACATTTTGGGCAACATAAACGCTTTCAGTCATCAGGCTGGAATAGGTACCCATGATTTCATTGCAGGCTGTGACTACAGTAGTCCAGTCGCCGGTCCATAAGGCAACACGTGCCAGAATAAAATCAGCAACTGCCAGATCGATATCGGTTGTGATAGCAGTTATGCCCGTTCCGGCTTCATTGAATAGTTTTACAGCAGTTGTAATGTCGGCTTTAATGAAATCATACGTTTCTTCAGCTGTCGACCGTGCCTTGTAAGCCTGAGTCGGTGAGTATTTGTCATACAACATCAATCCCAGCTTTTCTTTCCCACCTTGCAGGTAAGCATCCTGATAATTCTCCATCAGGTAATTGTAGCTAAAGGCGCGAAGGGTAAGTGCTCTGGCTTTGTATTCTTTCAGCACTTTATTCTCACCCACGATATCGTCGCTGAGGTACTCCATGATTTTATTGGCTGTGGTAATATTATTCCAGCAATAATACCAGTACGGAGGATTTTTATCAACGGCAACCGAGGTGAAATCATTGAAATTGTATTCAGCATATCCGAAGGCATTACTAACGGTTTTAGTTCCGAAAACAATGTCATTTCCTTCGAGGTTACGCATACAATCCAACCCCTGATTGGTGTAATAGCGTCCATCGGCGCTACCTGTTCCAGCGATCGCGCTCACATGGAAATAAGCGGGTAAAGCATCAGCCAAACCGCCCAGAACCTGCTTAATGGTTGCATCATCCCCACTGGCCAGTAATTCCTTAATCTGTTCTTCAGTTATTTGGCTAGGGGGAGTAATATTGAGTTTATCAGCACAAGAGGAAACCAGTACTCCTACAAATGCAAGTATAAATAGATATTTTTTCATTGTTCTAATAATTAGAAGGTTACATTAAGACCTAAGGACATTGTCCGCATGTAAGGATAAGCATAAGCTCCAACTTCCATACCACCAACCAGAGACATACGTGGGTCAAATCCAGCGTGCTGGGTTAATATCCACATGTTATCCATTGATGCGTACAAACGAACTTCGCTGACAGCAAGCCTTCTCAGCAATTTTGCCGGGAGAGTGTATCCAATCACAATATTCTTGACACTCAGGTATGAAGCATCAAACAGGGACATATCGGTGTAGGCCCAGCTACCAATGGTGGAACCGTTGGCATATTCGTCACCGGTGTACATCTGCATCGGGAAATAGGCATCCGTGTTCTCCGTGGTCCAGGTATTTCCGATCAATTCTGAAGAGAGTGCAGATCCGATATATTGATTACGGTACAATCCGTTAGCATATTCAACGCTCAGGAACTGTCCACCGATCTGACCGGCTAATGTTGCACTGAAGTCGAAATTCTTATAACGGAAAGATGTAGTGAAACCACCGATAAAGTCAGGAGTTGCCGTTCCGAATTCATAACGGTCTGCCTGTGAATAATCGGTTGTCGTTACGTCATCACCTTGAGCAGCACCCGTGTAGGTTCCTTTGGTGACATCAGCTGCAGTAACCTTATGATAGAACAAAGGAAGACCGGTATTCTGGTCAACCCCACCATATTTGTACAGATAGAGATTAAAATAGTCTTTGCCTTCACCACGCAGATAAGTAACTGATGAAGCGCCGCCACCAGAAACCGTCCAGGCATCAATACTGGCTGTCCATGCACCATCAAGTGCAACTGAGCCTGTTCCGGCCGGAACTTCCAGTAATACTGATCTGTAACGTGTGCCATTTAATGACATTGTCCACTGGATTTCAGGAGTTTTGATAATCTCATAGCCCAATTCGATTTCAACACCCCTGTTTCTCAATTTTGCGGTATTTTTTTCGAGTGACATCTGACCAAGTGAGTAAGCCAGTGGTTGTGACCATACCATATCATGGGTTGTGCGCTGATAAAAATCGAGGGATCCAAACAAGCAATCAAACATCCGGAAATCAGCACCCAGGTCGATGGTGTGAACTTTTTCCCATGTCAGAGCATCATTAACAAATCCTCCCTTTGTTAAGGTATAGGATACCGGTGAGTAAGAAGTTCCACTATAGGTATAGCTGCTGGCGCCTAAACTCCAGGTTTGATATCCCGAATAGTTGTTGATACCATTCTGGTTACCGATTACACCATAACTGGCCCGGAGTTTCAGGTCATTCAGCCATTTGGCATCAGACAAAAAGTCTTCATTAGAAATACGCCAGCCACCGCCAACTGACCAGAAAATACCCCAGCGGTTTTCAGCATACTTAAATTTCGAAGAACCGTCATCACGGATGGAAGCCGTAGCGTAATACTTATTATCATAAATATAGTTGGCACGGGAGAAGTATCCTTCCATAGCCACGCTATTAGCCGAAGCGCTTGTGCCGGCGAATGTACTGCCCGTATTTAATCCGACAAAATTTGCAAAAGCGGGAAAGTCAGGGATCAATGAATAAGCACCCTTATAATTCAAGCCCATATCTTTATAGGAGTTGAACTCGTGACCGGCCATAGCATCAATATGGTGTTTTCCATAGTCGTGTGACCAGTTGAGAACTTGCTGTGTGTTGATGTTATCGGTTTGAGCATAGGATTTTCCCAGGGCTCCGTCATAACCGGTAGCAGCACCGTCGACCGGATTCCAATAACGGGTTCTCATTTCAAAAGTATTGTCTGACGCAAGGCTAACGGTGAATGTGAAGTCTTTTAAAAATTTTGCTTCCACATAACCGCGGAGATTTAAATCGTTTGACACTCTGGTATCGATATCGTGATCCAGATCGTAAATCAAATCAGCCGTTGACAGAGGGGAAGAAGTTGGTCCCAGCGGGGAGCCCGATTGTCCGTCAGCTTTGTGAACCACCCGGTTTCCATCAGCATCCAGGATGTAAGATCCGTCAAGATTATGGGCCCAAAGCGGAATCAACTGATTCTGGCCGTTCATCCAGCGGAATACGTTGGCCACAGCTGATCCCGGGTTACGTCCGTAACGGGTTGCCGGGGATTGGGTTTCACGATTGGCATAAGCCGTGTTGATACCAGCCTTTAACCAGTCGGTGATTTTAGCATTCACATTACCGCGGAAGCTGTAACGATTGAATTTTGAACCCCGTATGTAGGAAGGATCCTGCAAATAGCCCAGTGACATGTAATAGTCGATTTTTTCAGAGGCACCACTTACTGAAAGGGTATGCTCCTGGCGGAATTTATTCTGCAGAAACTCCTGATCATAGGTATCGTTGTAAAGCAAGGTTGCTTCAGGATTCAGTTTACCGTCGAGACCGACCAGGTAAGCGCCAGACATCGTTGAACTGGCATTGGAGCCCGAACCTGTTGATGTATAGATTGCACCCGGCACACTATAAAGCATCCAGTTACCCAATTCATTTCTACCGAAATCTGCGGTTCCCTTGTAATCAAACAAATGCTGACTGGCAAATAAGGCAGCCTGTTCATGGGTCATGTTCGGATTCTTTACATTGGTTGTGTATTTGGTTGAACTTTTGTAGCGAGCAGCATTGTAAATACTCAACCAGGCATATTCATACAGATCTTTCGGATCCTGAATTTTTTCATAATCAAAAGGCCCCTGCTGGTTAATACCGATACGACCTTCGTAAGTAATTTTGGCTTTCCCTTGTTTACCTTTTTTGGTTGTCACTAATACGACACCGTTGGCACCACGGGATCCCCACAAAGCTGTTGAAGCACCGTCTTTCAATACCGTTACTGATTCAATGTCTTTTGGATTCAGCGTAGCAAGCGGGTTTGACGGAGTCGGTGTGGAAGCCGATTGGAAAACAGGCACACCGTCGATGACGATCAGCGCATTTGAGTTATTCTGGCTGGCAGTACCCAAACCACGAATACGGATGCCCATATCGATACCGGGCTGACCATCGAGGGCTGAAACCTGCAGACCGGCAATTGAACCTTCCAGTGCTCTTGTCAGAGTTGAGTTTGACTGAGCAGCAGCCAGTTTGGTATCGAGTGAACTTACCGCACCGGTCAGGTCTCTTTTCTTGACAGTACCGAAAGCCACCACAACCACCTCGTCCAGGAGTGATACATCCGGAACCAGGGTAATGTTGATTTCATTTCTCCCGACTACAGCAGCTTTCTGGTCTGCATAGCCGATGAAAGAGAATACCAGAACCGAATTTTCATTGGGTACATTGATCGAATATTCTCCTTTTTCATTGGTACTTACGGCAATCGACGTGCCATCAACCTTAACGTTAACACCGGGCATCGACATTCCTGCCTCATCAGTGACTTTACCGGTCACTTTTTTCTCAACCGGCTGTGCATCTTGTTCAGTCAGATACTCAGGAGCAAGAATGATCTTGCGGTCAATAATGGTGTACTTTACATCCGTTCCGTTAAACAGTCTGTCAAGTACTGCACTGATCAACTGGTTTTTTGCAGTAATGCTGACTTTGCGGTTTGTGTCGAGCAGTTTCTCGTTATACAGGAAAAAGAATTCGCTTTCTTCTTCAATCTGGTCCAGAACTTTTACCAGTTCTATTTCAGAAAAATTGAGGGATAGCCGGGTTTTCTCAGAGTAAGTTTCATCGGCGAGTACTTGCATATTTCCAAAAACCAGGAAAATGACTGCAAGACTCAAAATTGAAAAACTTCTTTTCAGAGAATGCTCAAACAATTCCCCAAAAGGTTTGAAATTATTCATAGATTTTTCATTTTGTTTTGGTTAAAAAATTAAGTAAACAATTGCAGAGGAATTCGTTATCACGTTTCCCTTCCGGTCAGGTAATATTTAGGGTCCATGTATTGTTTTCATCACAAGGGTTTATTGGGTTAATACTATCGTTTTATAAGATGAATGGTCACAATTTCCTTTTCATAGCTCCCATCGGCATGAAGAGTTCTGGGAGTAATTTTATAACTGATCGGGGAAGTAAGGGATAATAGCCTGAATACCTCATCCAGTTTATCATCTTCAAAGGTTCCCCTGAATGAATACTTTTCGAGCTCCCGGTCAGCGAGTACCACTTTAACATTATACCATCTCTCGATACGCCTGGCCACTTCGGCCATCGGATCATTGTTGAACACCATCCGGCCTTTGGTCCATGCCTGGTATTTTGCCGGATCAGCCTTCGTCTTGCCAACACTTCCGTTTCTGTATACCAATCGTTCTGAAGGCCGCATAGCCACTTCATCTCCCTGATTATCCATAAACTCGACTTTCCCTTCCTTCAAAACAACCTCCACGTAATTTTCAGCCGGATAAGCGTTGACATTGAAGCTGGTACCCAACACCTTTACCGTGGAGTTTCCCGTATTCAATATAAAGGGGTGCTCCTCATCCTTTTGTACGTCAAACCAGGCTTCCCCTTCCAGAGAGACCATCCGCTTATTGGTGAAAGGAAGGGAATAACTGAGCTTCGAACCACTGTTGAGCATACCGGTTGTTCCGTCAGGCAGGCTGAATGAAACCCGCGATCCCATTGGAGCAAAGATTGTCGATGCAACTTGCTGATTGGCTGGAGCAGGAGTAACCGAATGATGCAACTTATTGAAAAAGAACCCTGCCGACAGGAGGAGAGGTAGAAATAAAACTGCAGCAACCTTCATGTAACCTCCTGTAAATCGCCGCAAAACAGATGGCTTTATAATATCTTTTCTTCTATTTATGTCGCAGTGAATTTGCCGGAGAATATGGTCAAGGTTAACATTCGATGGCTGTTCTTCAGGTATTGAATCCCAACTTTTTTGTAATGCCCGCCGAAGAATCTCGTGATCCGGCCCATTCAGGAACTGTGATTCCACCCGGGCCTTTTCGTTATCGTCACTCAATCCGGCAATATATCTTTCGATTTGATTAAGATCAACTTCTTTCAAGAGTAATTGTTTAAGTATTAATTTGGTTATAGGTTTCCCTACATTATTTATATCCACAGAGCCCAGCAATCTCACATGAAAACAGCTCTTTTTTTCATGTTATAAAACAAATTTCCTCAGGGAGGAAACCACGATCGGACTAACGTCCAGCAATTAAATAGATTATGAAAAGCAAGGCTATCTGCCAGTGTCAACATTCATCAACCAGACGAATCCGGATAAATTTCAGCGCTTCTGACATGTAGTTGTCAACAGTGCCCGGAGCAAGGCCTATTTCTTCAGCAATTTCCCTGGTGGATTTACCTTCCTCCTTACTTTTTACAAAGATGGCTCTCTGTTTTTCGGGAAGTAAACTGACAATATGCTGAAGCCTTTCTAAAAAAAACAGGTAATCAATACCCTCTTCAATCTCAATCGATGAATTGGGATTTTCAATCAGGGATTTATCAATGAATTGTTGCTGATAACTGCTTTTGCGGAAACACTTACAAATATCGTTGTAAGCGATCGTGAACAGGTATGATTTAAAGGATGATTCTTTATTCAGTGTTTTATGATTCTCCCAGAGTTTGAGGAACACTGATTGTACAAGTTCCTCGGCCTCCGCCCGCGATCTGCAATACTTCAGCCCAAATGCATAAAGCTTTCCTGCATACTTGTTGTATATCAGATCGAATGCTTCAACATCGCCCTTTTGTAACCGTTCAACTAATTCAGTATCCTCTGGCAACACTTTCACGATTTTCCCATTTTGATACATCCCTTGCAATAACCACCTTTCACAAATATAACAGATTAATTCAAGACATCCCGTTCATGCTGCATTATCCTAATGCTCTGAACAGGATCAAAATACAAAAAAATGGTATAACGAATATTACTCATTTTGTTTTATTTTTACCGCATTGAATATTCTTTATCGGAAATATCATTATCCTGAACTATCCTCGAAACCACTCGGGTTTTGACAGGAGGTGTTATGTTTCCAATTCCCGCCTGTCATTTTATATAATTTCCTGTAATTTAATTATTTGTATCTCTTAAATAAAGAATAATCATGGAACAATCCAATCGTATAGCCATTATCGGCGGAACCGGGAAAGCCGGCAGATATCTGGTTAAACAACTAATCAATCAGGGATTTAGTTTAAAAGTCCTGCTTCGCAATCCCGACAAACTCGATATTAATGAACCACTGGTTGAAAAAGTCACCGGGGACGTCAGAAATTATGAATCCGTTTACTCACTCATCGAAGGATGCAGCGCAGTAATCAGTACCCTGGGACAACCCAAGGATGGTCCTCCCCTCTTCACGGTGGCTGCTGAAAACATCATCCGGGCCATGAATGAATTGCACATCCGGCGGTACATCATGATCACCGGACTAACCCTGAATGCCCCGGGTGACCGGAAGAGTTTCCGAACCAGATTGCTGTCGCGGATCATGAAGCTCAGCTTTCCCGCAATCATTGCCGACAAGCAGAATGAGTTCGCGAGAATTTCGCAATCCGGCCTCGACTGGACGGTGGTTCGCCTGCCGGTAATCGAGCAAACGGAGAGCTCCGGTCCGGTGCACATCAGCCTGACCGACTGTCCCGGTAAAAAGATCAGTACAACTGACCTGGCCGGGTTTCTAATCAGTCAAATGAAGGATGAACAATATATCGGTCAAGCGCCGTTCCTGGCGAACTAAATAAAAGGCGGCGGGTCTTTCGATCCGCCGCCTTTATTTCATTTTGCCAATATTGCCTATTTCAGATATCTGTCAAAGAGCTCTTTCAGCTCTTCATTGGAATGGAAGCCCAGATTGTCATTAATCAGTTTCCCTGATTTATCAAACAACATATACCTCGGTATTCCGCTGATTTTGTATTTGGATGCCAGATAATTCCATCCATCCTTATCGAGCCGGTAGTGCTGCCCTTTAATATCGGGCACCATCAGATCATCGGTATTTATTACCTGCGCTCGTTGTACACGCCAAATTCAGTTATGGAAGGCGGATTTTCCGATTGCTCAATTATGATCCGTACTTTATCTCCCCAGACCCGGTTGAACCGGTGGATTTTGATCCGGTTGGGATTTTCGCCGGAGAAAAGAGATTCCCAAACCCCATTTTTCAAATATTCAAGCTGATATTTTTTAATGTTGCCTTTGTCCTCCGTGATCACAATCAGGTTAAAAGGTTTTTCCCGTTCAAGAGTCACCTGATACCAGGGGACATTCACTTCAGCATTGGAGGTCCAGCTGGTTTTAAAACTGTCGTCATTGGCAAAGTCCATGATATTCATGTCATCGCTCCACGAAGCATCTGAAGGCTGATGTTTAGCAATATTGGATGATATAATGGGTGCATCACAGACTGGCAGTGCCGGCAGCGGGCCCTCATTTTTCCAGAGCTTTCCGATCTCTTTAAGGGCAGCAAGGGCATTGTCATCAATCAATCCTTCACGGTTTGGCGCAACATTCAGAATGAAATTGCAATAGACCTTATTAAACGGAATAATATCTTCATTAACAAGCACTTTCGGATCTTTTACCGGTTCCTTGGGGAAAGATGTTTTCCAGAACCAGGCCCGGTTGATCGGTAAACACGAGAGCGCCGGCAAACGGTTACTCTCTTTTGAAATGTGCTGCCCTGCCCCCTGCTCGTATGATTTAATATCAGTATAAAACAGGGCTTCAGCGGGATACTTGGCTGCATTCAGATCCATCACCACACAGTTTGGCTGTATCGATTTAACCAGCAGGTAAATATCCTCAAACGGGATATCATCATAAGAGATTCTGGACCATGGAGCATCCCAGCCATCGATGATCAGGGCCGTTATTTCTCCGTAATTGGTGAGCAGCTCCCGCAGCTGGGCTTTAACCATTTCGATATGGTTCCGGGTAATATATCCGGGGCGGAGTTTGTGATGGGTATCGAGAATGGAATAATAGAGCATCACCTTTAACCCGCCGGCACGGAAGGCATCAGTATATTCTTTCACCACGTCGCGCTTCAGCGGACTGTTCATCACGTTATAATCGGTGGTTTTGGTATTCCAGATGCAAAAGCCGCTATGATGCTTGGTGGTCAGGCATCCATAAGACATGTTGGCTGATTTGGCGGCCCTTGCCCACTGACCGCAATCGAGTCCGGTGGGATTGAAGATGGCTGGCGAAGCATCCGGATCGGGCCAATCCTGGTCGGCAAAGGTCGGAATATTGAAATGGATAAACATTCCGAACCGCAGGTCAACAAATGCCTGCTGATTGGCAGCAAGCGGTTTAGCCAGAGGAGCAGGAATAGTCTGGCTGATTCCTGAAATAGTAACGGCACCGAGTATAAAAAGGAGAATTGTGTTTTTGAACAATTTCATATCGAATACTTAAAATATTAATTCGGGAAAAAGTATCGTAACATATTGCTAAGCTGCGCTTTCCAGTTGCCCCAGGAGTGACCTTCGTTCACCTCTTTATAAACAAAATCCACTTTGTTCCGCTCGAGGATCTGTTTCATGGCCAAGGCCTGTTGTTGCGTATCATTAATAACACCTGTAGTCAGGTAAATCCGGAACGGGAACCAATCCAGCCCAGCAAACCGGTCGATGACCGTTTGATTGAAAGCCGGCGATTGGATGCCCAGCAAATGAAAATCATTCATTCTAACAGCTCCGAACCAGGCCGCATTCATCCCCCCGAGAGAAGCACCCAGGATAGCGCGGTCATCCGGGCAAGCATGGGTTTTGTAAGTTTTATCGATTAACTGGACTAGCTCACCACCCACAAAATCAGCAAATTTCTGATTGCAGGTATATTCCTCAGTCCTGCGGTTTTCAGATTCATTACCTGGTTCACGGGGATCAATGAAAACGGCTATTACCGGTTTGATCTCTTCAGAAAAGATGAGGTTATCCAGTACGGTCACCAATGCTCCCTTAACATCATCAGCATACTCCTGTCCATCAGTCACATAAACAACCGGGAGGTTTTCACAGCGAAGATAATTGTAGGGAGTATAGACCTTATAATTAACCGGATAGCCAAGATTTTTACTTTCGATCAATATGTTGTCTGTCAGGGTGCCCCTGATCACATCAGGGGCCAGTTCCGTTTCGTCAGGGAATTGCCAGCCCGACATGCGCAACACGGAGTTTGGTCCCATGCCGCTCATTTGCAGGTAAGGATTATCCGGATCGTTGATCCACTTCCCGTCAACCACGATTTTGTAATCGAGCCTGGCGTCTTCCGGTAACTGTTTAATCATAATCCAGATATCGGAAAGCCCTGCCCGATTTCCTTCATATTCAGGCTGATCTTTGTCCCACCCATTAAAATCACCGGCCCAAAGCACCGCTTTTGCTTCTCCCCGGTAAAGGAATGCAACCGAATCAGCTTTCCGGTAAGGAATCTGATTATCACTTTTCAGGTTTTTCCATAGCTCATTCACCTGAATATCTCGTTCAGAGCGGTCCTTGATTTCAGAGATCCGGTTAAGGTCGCTCCTGAATTCCGTAAATGTTTTATATGGATATCCGGCCGTCTGGCCAAATAGCGCCTGCAGCGGTATCGTCATGAATATCGATATCAGCAAACTTCTCCAATTATTAAACAATCTGGATTCCATCACTTTTTTTTACTCGATTTAGCTTTCGGATTATACTCCAGCGCCAGGTTCATCCAATATTCAAGATCTTCATCCATATCGACACATTCAGGGTCGATCATGATAAAACCCCTCATACCGGATTCATCCATCGGCCGGGTTCCTGGTTTTTTAAGCGCATCCTCATGAAACAATGGGTCAACGCGTACCATCATTTGCTTGTGCAGGACCCCCGTGCACATCTTGTCATCAACCATAAAACAGACTCCGCCGAACATCTTTTTGGCAAAAAAAGAGAACCGTCTTTCCTCGTACACGCGTTGCATCCGTTCAGCAAGAAATTCATCATACGCCATTGTCAGTCAATTTATTTTGTCCATTGCCACCCTTAAAGTCACCAAATTCGTTAAAATAAATTTTCAGCAGGACCACGAACAAAGTGATCATCAACGGTCCGAATATCAAGCCGATAAGTCCGAATAATTTTGTACCGACAATAACTCCGAGAATGGTTATTACCGGATGAACATCGGCTAGTTTTTTCTGGAGTACAAATCTGGCAACATTATCGACTGATCCCACCAAGATGAAACACCACAGAACTAATCCTAAACCCGCCCACATATTGCCGGTGGCCAGTGTGAAGATCACTACCGGAATATATACAAGCGCGGCCCCCACCACAGGGATCATGGATGAAATTGCGGTCAGAACCCCTAATAACAAAGCCTCATTAATTCCGAAAATCAGGTAGCCTATCAGCGCTACTGAACCTTGCAGGAGTGCCACGCTTGGAATGGTCACCGCATTGCTTCTGACCATTCGGGTCACCTCGTTGACTATTTTCTCCCTGTTTGCCGGACTAAAAGGCAGGTTTCGGTACAGGAAAAGCTCAAGTTTCCGGCCATTAACCATCATGAAAAACAGAAATAAATACATGAATACCAGTATTAAAACTGTTCGGAGAGTGCCGCTCAGCAACTCCTGAGCAAAGTTTGTGATTTTGCCGCTGACTTTCATCAAAGAATCCTGGCTCAGAACAGCGAGCCCAAGCTCATCCTTGAGATAAGTATTGATCTGCCGGAATACATCGGTAAAGAAATCCGGTGATGAAACCAGGGGCTCAATCTTGATAATCAGCAATTTAATAATAAACCAACTGGGAATGACGATAATCAAAACAGTGCCCAGCATCAATATTGCCGCAGCCAGCCAATCCTTCATGTGCCTGGTTTCAATCAGCCACGACAATGGCTTTTTCAGTAAAATATACAAAGCGATGGCGCCCAGCAGCGAGGGAAAAAGAAAATACAGTTGTTTCCAAAGTACCCAGGCCATTATCAGAATCACCCCTATCAGGATAAATTGATAGACCTTGGCCGGGGGAATAGTGTTTTTCATTTTGTATCGGTTTTAGGCAAAGATAATAAAGATGGGAGGGGGAAGGTTGGGATTGTTGTAATTGTTGTGGTTGTTGTGGTTGTTGTAATTGTTGTAATTGTTGTAATTGTTGTAGGAGTTGGGGCATGATCGTTTTTTATATATTTGAAATCAAACTAACCCCTGATGAGAAATAAATCCTTTTCCCCAGCCTTGATTCTTGTGCTATGTGCGTTGTGCCTGAATAAGCCAGATGCGTTCAGTCAGACTATTATGCCACTGACAGATAACATGGATATTCCGTCGAATTCAAACATCAAACTGCAAACCGGGACATACCATTTCGGTGACGCGGTTAAGGACGGGGTTATCCGGATTGTAAACAAAGAGAATATCACCATCGATGGCGACAGTGTGGAGGTGACCGGTGCGGATTATGCCGGATTCCTCATCTGCATCGAGAATTCACGGAACATCACCATTAAGAATTTTTCATCGGTTTCAACCTATTATTATGCAGTTTCGGCCAAAAATTCATCGGAATTGAATCTCGACAACAATGATTTCTCTTATAATAAAAAGGACACCAGTGGCTGGATTCAGATCTGGGGTGAACATGCTGAAGCACTCGGCGGAGGTGTGCTGATGTACCGGTGCGGAAATTCAGAATTATTTGATAACAGAATGGTTCAGCAAAATGACGGGATCGCGATGTATGAGTGTGACAGCATCTCTGTTCACGACAATCTTTTAAACTGGAACTGCGGATTCGGTATCCGGATGAATTTCTGCAATTATTGCAATATCCGGGATAATGATTGCTCCCATGTGAACAGGATAACTGATCCCAGCGACTGTGCGGCCATCCTTCTGATCGCTTCAACCAACAACAGGATTGAACATAATGATTTCTCCTACTCCGGCGACGGAGTGTTTCTGAGTCAGCAAAACCATACCGATACCCCGTGCCACAACTTTTTCGGATATAACAATTGCTCCTATTCACCACATAACGCCATTGAGGCCACTTTTGCAGATTACAACACTTTTAAGGGGAACAGCTGCAACTATAGCCATTACGGATTTTGGCTGGGATACAGCTCTCATTGCACACTGATTGATAATGAGATGATCGGGAATTTGCAATCGGGAATTGCAGTCAACAAAGGATACAGCAATACTTTCCAGAGTAATGCCATCCGGGAAAATCCTTTTGGAATCGAGTTATGGGAAGGCGACAAAATTGCCCCATACGAGGAGCAGGACTCGCGCGACTATCTGATTACCGACAACCTGATCGAAGGCAATGTTTTTGGAATCAGCTCGATAGTTACCGAGCATCTCATCACTAAAAACAACATTTTCTCCCGTAATAAGGAAGATATTTATCTGGAAGACAAGCCTGTTAACGACTCCATCACCGGCAATATTTTCAAATCCCCTACCCTTTATCATATCAGAAGCACCTCAACGGAGCCGGTTTATGCTGTAAATAATACATACATCCCTATGATCGATAGCCTGATACACAACCGTATCGTTGGCAATATCACCTGGATGCCGTATAACCGAACCGATGAGCCCAAAGTACAAGAGACTCCTCCATGCGACATGGCTGAAAGGCCGGGTGTTTGGACCATTTACGCCGATCCCGGGTATGGCAAGCGCGCGGAGGAAACCCTCGAATGGGATTACTCGAACACGAAAGTCGGAGCCGCCTCTATCAGGATGTACACTCCACGGGGCTGGGATGTGGGTTTGAACTACCGGCCGGGAGAGGATTCCCTCGCGTTGTGGAATCTGTCGGAAAACGACACACTTTCGTTTTATGTTAAAACTCTAAACCTGTCATCTTATGGTTATCAGGGCTTTACAATCCGGGTTGGCAATACCAGTCAGGGTTATTATCAGTATACCGGAGCGGCCGGATTGCTGAACAATGCAAAAAACAGCTGGAAACGGTACCGGATCCCGCTCAAAGGGAACAGTTCCTTTACCCGGACAATCGTTGGAAACATGAGCCTGTCGAATGTGAATTACGTTGAATTCCGTGCCGATACCTGGGATTATGGCTATACCATCTGGTTCGACGGAGTTCAGTTTAAGGCCTGTACCCCAACGGGTATTGATGACACTCCCGTTTCAACAAACTTCAATTCAGGATGTTACCCAAATCCGTTTTCTGACAAAACCACCATTTGGTTCGATCTGCCTGAAAGCGGACCGGTGAAGTTGGCGATCTTTGACCTGACCGGACGATGTATCACCTCATTAATTGACCAAACGATGCCGGCCGGCCGGCATGAAAAGGTTTTCTCCAAAGGGAAGATGCATCCGGGAATCTATTTTTACCGGCTGCAAACCGGGAAGAGGTTGGTGACGGGGAAGATAGTGACGAGTGACGAGTGACAAGTGACGAGTGACCGTTACGCGTGACGCGTGACGCGTAACGAGAGCAACATGGCAATGACAAACAGGACCAGCGACAGTGTTCCACCGATGAGAAATTCTCTGGATTGGAAGTGGCTTCCGATGATTCCGGCCAGGATGTAACCGATGCCCCAGGAGAGGTGTACCCAGGCAAAATGAGCGCCATAAACCTTTCCTTGTTCCGGCAACGGCACATTTTCAGCAATCATGATTTGCGAGGGCAGATAGGAAAATCCCTGTCCCATTCCGGCAAATATCCAGAGAATCAGTAAAACCGTATAAGGCACGAAGTTGGCGAAAGAGACGGCCGGAATAATCAGAATAACTGACAAAAACAGAAGGATTCTCTTATTGTTGCTGCGATCGATCACATTTGAGCTAAATGCGGCAACGGTAGCTCCGATCCCCATAGCCATCATGATATATCCATAATACTGATCGCTGAGCCCCATGCTGCCTTTTACCAGTCCTACGGTATTCACCAGCACCTGTGCACCGGCAATGGCAATGACCATTTCGATCAATACAGCAAAGCGGATGGGCTTGTTTCCAAACAACATTTTTGTTCCTCCGGCAATGTCTTTCCACATACTCGGCCGTGAATAGATATCATCAGGTTTTTTATCGGCTGCGATGAGTTTGCCCGGTATGGCTAAAATCAGAACGGCTGCCAGCATGAACGTAGCCGCATCGAAAAAAAATATCTGGCGGGCTCCCATAAAGGCAGCCAATCCCCCGGCCAGTCCGGGCCCGAGCATCCCCAACAACTGCCAGGTGGCATTACTTAAAACGATGGCATTGGAGTAATTCTCTTTTTTGCCGATCACCTGTGGAATGGCCGATTTAAATGCCGGGATGAAGAAGGCATTGAAGATATTCAACAAAAAGATCAGGCTGTAAAGTTGCCAGAGCGATTGAACAAACGGCAACGCTGCCACTATGGCCATCCGGATAAAATGGGTGGTATAGAGGATTTTCTTTCGGTCAATACGATCTGCCAGTACACCGGCATACGGGCCGAAGATGATAAAGGCGGCAATGCGGAGAGTGAGGGCCACCGAAAGAACCCCGGCAGAGTGATCGCCACCGAATTCAAAGGCCAGTAAAGCAATACCCAACCAGGTGACTGCATCGCCCAACAGACTGACTGCCTGCGCAAAATACAACCGGGCAAACAGTTTATCCTTTAAAGCCCCGAACGGGCTGATTAATCTATTGAACCGGTCCATAGTGGTAATCGAAACAGGGGACCATTGAAACACTTATCTGCATATCTTTAAAAAACCTCCTTTTAATTTTTGGAAAAACCCAATAGGCAACCTTGGTGCTGACGATTCCGAATCCCGCACCGGCAACAACATCCGTGAACCAGTGCCGGTTATTATACATCCGAAGGAATCCCGTTCCGGCTGCAATGGTATATCCTGCAACACCATACCAGACGGACACATCCTTATATTCCTGATACAGGAATTCAGCACCTGCAAAAGCTATGGCCGTATGGTTCGACGGAAATGAATAGAAATTCGATCCATCCGGACGCTCCTCGTTGGCAAAGTATTTGATACTCTGAATAATACCCTCCGTTACCAGCATCGAGGTAGCCAGGATGATCGATCGATCGAGAAAATCATGTTTACCTTTGATCCCTACCAGATTCAATCCGTATGCCAACCCGGCCGGAGCGAACAGCGTGAGGTTATCAATTTTACATTTTGATCCGCCCCATCCGGTTATCTCACTTCTGATATCCAGGTTAAGGTTTTTGATGGGTTGAACGGCCAATCCGGCAATTCCATAGGCGATAAGAGCAGTCGGGATAATCAGTTTTTTGGGTGAAAAGTGATAAACCGGATCGGTTGAATTTCGCAGTTTAAGTTCTGCATTTTGACCCAACGAGCTTACTGTCAGGGAGATTGCAATAACAATCAGTATAACTGGCCGGGCTGGCATCATAAGTTATCAGCCCTCCAGATTGTCAGGTTTCTTGATTTTGTCATCCAGCCATCGAAAAAACACGTTCACCACGACCACGGCGACAACGGAAACCAGCACCTCCTCAAAGTAACCGGCAGCAGCCAGACATCCAATACCCGAGCTGCACCAGATGGTGGCAGCCGTGGTTAAACCCTGAATATTTACTCCCTGATGAAGGATGACCCCGGCACCGAGAAATCCGATGCCGGTAACGATCTGACCAATGATGCGGGTGGCATCGCCTCCTTTGTCGGCTGTTATCTGAAAGGAAATCAGTACAAAGATGGCCGATCCCATTGAAACCAGCGTATTGGTGCGTAACCCGGCACTTTTGTGATGGATTTGCCTTTCAAGGCCGATCAGCGCTCCGGCAAACATCGCAACCAAAATCCTGATAATAAACTCCTTAAGCTCCACGGCTTTGCTTTTAGTTTCGGCAATTAATATTCGATAAAACTAAATCTTTTTAGAATGGAATCGTTGGCAAAATAAATCCGGGATGCCTGATCCAGGTAAAACGGCCCCTTATCAATTGATGATCTGGATGTTAACAAACCAATTCCATTTTCAATATTGGAAAACGGAGTCTCGTTAAAATCATTAATTCCCCCAAGGTATTGTATGTATTTAGCGTAATCCGACAGCCCGGTATTGATGATAAACCTTACCTCACCAAAATATCTCCGGATAATATGTTCATCGACTTTCAACATTTTATCCAGTTCCTGAACGACCAGGTCATAGGGAATTCTGACTTCATAGTATTTCCCATTAATATGGATATCATTATTTTTCTGAAGCGTAAGCGTTTGGGTGACAAGGCTATCCTTATACTTCTCCATGATTTCAAACTCGATATCCAGCTCATTCCAGTATCCTCCCGACCATTGAACTCTCAGCGGATTGTCAGGAATAATGTAAATGTACTGTTGTGAAGGATTGGGTGAATAAATCAGCGGTGGGGAGATGATTTCAGTCGATGCCGTAGTAGGAGGCAATCCGGGAACTTCAACCTGGATGCTTAATTGTTTAGAATTGATTAGACCATTCGGTAATCTTGGCGACAAATTCTTCCCAAACTGAAACAGATAGCGCTTCTTATATCCAAAATAGCCCTGCGTTGCGACGTCCACCTCAACACATTTTGGCTCGATCGTGACCTGCTTGGTGCCATAGGCATTAGATAACGTAACGTTGACCTTTACCTCCTTGAAAAACAGCGAATCCGATATTTTTCCTGTTAACGCAGGAGGTTGAACACCACTAAACATCCTTTCTACCAAAATAGAATGCACCGTGTCATTCGGATCGATGACACAAAAAATAATGGGTTGGGTAACGAAAGGCTGATGTTGGATGTCGACACCCTCTTCACAACGGGACAAAAAGAGTCCCCCGAGAACCAATAATCCGATAAGTTTTTTCATAATCAGATAATTACGTTTGCGGGGGACACTTCAAATATGATCATTGGTCGCTCATAAAACGGAGTCGGGGCGACCTGCCGGTCGCTCCCTACAGGGATTTTATGCGGATGTTCCGGAAGCGGAGTACTGAGCCATGGCCCAGGAATCCGATATGACCGGTAGTCCGTTTGAGTCCCGGATGATCGTTATGATCGAGGGTGCCGTTTTTGCTGGCTTCGGCAATATCACCATCGACGATAACTGTTCCGTTAAGCGTAACCTTTATGCGGTTGCCCTGAACAAAGATCTCTTCTTCGTTCCATTCGCCAACCGGTTTCAGGAATCCGCGCCGGGCAGGAATAACTCCGTAAACAGAGCCATGATACTGGTATTTCTGCAGATTTGCATAAACAGGAGCATCATTATCGAGCACCTGAATTTCCATCCCGACATAAGCAGCATCACCTTCCAGCGGTGCACGAATCCCGATACCATTGTTGGCTCCCGGGGTCAGTTTAAATTCGAAGCGATAGGCAAAATCAGCATACTCTTTTTCGGTATACAGGTTTCCGGAACCCGGTCCAGATGCAGCAGGTTCAACAAGAATCTCGCTGTTATCCACCTTATAGTCGGTTTTGTTCCCTACCCATCCATCCAGGTTCTTGCCATTAAAAAGTGAAGTAAATCCTTCAGCCTGTTCGGCAACAGTCAGGTTATAGCTGTCGCTCTTAATTTCCCTGACATAGATATCCCGGAATCCGAGATTGGTTCCGTGAGCCTGCAGTTCAATTGAGCCGGTCGGGAAGATCTGGATATTACGATCCCAGTAGTTTTCAAGAGTAACGTTGTTCACCACGGTAATGCCATTCAGTATCACCGTAACCTTTTCACCTACCATTTTGATATAGAAGGTATTCCAGTCATTGACCGGATTATCGGCAATTTTAAGGGGTTTCGACGGATTCTTTTGGTTGTTGTACAGTCCGCCTGAACCTACCTGAGCACCGACATCATGGCGGCAGGTATCCCATATCTGAACCTGCGGGGCACCCCGAAGGTAAATACCGCTATCACCATCTTTGGTGATTCTCCAGTCGACCCACATCTCAAAATCGCCGTACTCTTTCACCGAGCATAGGTTATTCCCTTTCCCGTTGAATACAATCATACCATCTTTCACGCTCCAGCTTTCGCTGATCGTTGCATCTGCATCTTTCTGTTTCCGGGCCAGTTCCTCTTTCGACATTTTCGCGCGGGCAATCGGATTTTCAACCAATCCCTGCCATCCGGCAAGGTCTTTTCCGTTAAACATCGGTACAAAACCGGCATCCTTCGGCATATCGGCCAACCAGGTGCGCATATTTTCCTTCATATAATCGCTTTCCTCACCACTGATCACTGCGATACATTTTGTAAGGATCTGTTTAACCGTTTCGCCATACATGCCTTCCCTCGAGCCCGATGGAGGCAGGGCAATACCCATGGCAATGCGGGATGCCTCATTCTGAACATCCTTGTCATCCAGATATTTAGCCACAAAAACAAGCGTCAGAAAAGTGCGGTTACCTTTGAGTCCTTCGATAACCATTTTCTTTTGATCGGCAGTTTTTGCCAGGGCCATCACTTTGCGGAGCAGAAGGAGTTTCTGGTCGGCATTGATTCTGGATTTGGAGATTTTCTCTACATAAGACTTGTAAGCATCCGTCTTATATTTCTCCGGGCCAGCGGAAGCAATTGTGAACAGCTGGTCACAGACGCTATAGTCTTTCCATTTGGTCAAAGCGGTGAAAGCCAGATCTTTGAAAGAGCCTTTCTTCGTATTAAACTCACTGATTACCAGTTTCAATGCATCATCACCACCAATGCGTGGTAATACACCCAGCAGTTTTTCTTTCAGCGCTTTTTTGGTCTGATAAGCTTCGATCAGGATTTTGGTAGGTTCTGACGGTTTTTCGGCAGCCAGAGCAGATACGACCAGTGCATTCTGTACATGACCAACCGCAACTACATCTTTAGTGTTCTCCAGCAGATTGATCAGGGCCGGAGTATTACCGGCAACCGATACCATCGGGAGCACTGCAAAAGCTGCAGCTGAAACAGCCGGTTCTTTATCGGCGGTTAATGCCAGTATCCGGTCGAACTGGCAGGTTGCCTTGCGGGCACCGATCAAATTAATGAGTACCGGTTTTGCAACTGCAGGAACTTCATCAATAGCAGCAGCGACTTCGCCAATCTCTTTCAGACTGACAATCGTGTTCAGCATCGACTGGCAGGTGTCGAGTTCAGTACCGGTAGCTATTTTCAGATCTTCCAGAACATTTGACAACACCTTTTTACCTTCGAGCGTTACCAGCGCCTTTAATCCAGCTGCCCTTAAAACCGGACTTTCGGATTTTGAAGATTTATAGAAAAGCGGCATTGCCAGCGGATCAGCAATTTTACTGAGCATGGTTATGATTTCGGCGGCAACCTCAGGTTTTGCGGTATTGGCTTTATCGATCCATTTGCGAACTGCAGCAACATCTTTAATGCCTGTTGCAAGGTTAAGCGCACCGGCTCTGTATTTCGGATCCGGACTGTCTGTTGCGGCGATCAGCATATCCAAAGCTTCGTATCCGAAGTTCCGGGTCATGATCCCGAGAGCAGCCATTCCGTTGGTAATATTGGCGGGACCACTACACTCCTTAACGAGCATGGTGCAAACCTTCTTGGTAATGTCAGTATCCACTGAAGCAACATTATCGGCATATCTGACCAGTGACCGGGTAGCTTCGGTGGGTTCATAGCCGAATTTGGCTTTTTTAGCGGCATCGATCATGACCTCTGCGGATTCTTTCGATCCGATCTGTGATAAAGCATACAGAACGGCTTTTTTCAGATCAGGGTCAGTAGTGGCTGCCAGGGGGCGGATAGTTGCTTCGGCACAGTATGCGCCATAATCTCCCAATCCTTTAACCACAGCAATCTGGCCCTTGCCTTTCATATCCGGCAGAGCAATTTTCAGGGCATGCATGGCAGGGTGATTCTTCATGTTCACGAGAGCCGCCGTTGCATATTCAACCAACTGAGGATCTGACAAATACTTACTGATCGATTCTACAGCTTCGTCTTTGGCAAAAAATTTCAGATGATACAGGAAAAAGGATTTCACTTCCCAGTCGGTAGCTTTATCAAGTGCTTTTACAAAAACTTCGGAAACCATCAGCCGGTCAGCTTCATGGTTACCGTCACCAAGCACCAGTGCCAGGGCATTCAATGCAAAGCGGGCGTTGGTGTCGTCGCCGGTACCGGCCGGAACGACCAGTTTGGTGAACTCAGCAATTCCCTGATCACCCATGGCGATCATACTCTGTACCGCTTTATCTCTCTGTACCAGATCCTTTGCAGGCATCTGGGCCAGAATATCGGCCACCTTGGTCGAAAGGAGCCGTACATCCTGTGCCTGCAGAGCTGTACCCAGCAGGCAGGCAATCATTATCGTGATATATTTTATTGTTCTCATTTTCAGTGTGTTTAAATTTGCCACGGTCCCCTCATCGGTTGATTGATCATTCGGTTTGCACCTTCGTCATCAATGAATTCCTGTTTTACAGGGTCATATTTCAGTGAACGGCCCAGGCGGACTGCAACAATACCCATGTTAACAATGGTGCTTGAGCGGTGTCCGTTCATTTCGTTCAGGGCAAACTTGGTGCGGGTTTTAACCGTTTCGCTGAAAGTCATGATCTGAGGTTCAGGATCGGGCAATGTTTGAATAAAGCTTTGCAGATTAGGAATATCCGATTTGAATCCTTTATAGATTTTACCCAGCGGACCTTCGATATAGGCAGCATTTTTATCGCGGTTTTCACCGTCGAGGATAATCTTGCAGCCATCAGCGTAGGTGTACTCGATTCTTCTCCAGGAGCCCACGGCATCAGGATGTTGCTGCGGAGCATCCACCTCAACCATAACAGGGCTGGTATTATCTTTGCCCAGCATATACTGAACGGGGTCGAGATAGTGCTGACCCATATCCCCCAGTCCACCGCCATCATAATCCCAGTATCCACGGAATACTGAATGTACTCGCTCGGGATTGTAGGGCTTGTAAGGGGCCGGTCCTAACCACATATCGTAGTCGAGTTCTTCAGGAACCGGCATTGGTTTGAGGTTGGTTTTTCCGCTCCAGTAGAATTTCCAGTCGTAGCCGGTAATACCGCTGACGGTAACTTTCAGCGGCCATCCCAGGATACCGCTGTCGATCACCTTTTTCAGGGGTTTTACATCGGTGCCCAAACCATAGAAAGTATCTTTAAAGCGGAACCAGGTATTCAGACGAAACATCCGGCCATGATTATTAACGGCTTCAACAACTTTGATACCTTCACCGATAGTACGGGTCATTGGTTTTTCGCACCAGATGTCCTTACCGGCTTCGGCAGCAGCAATAGCCATTAAACCATGCCAATGCGGCGGTGTGGCAATATGAACAACATCGATATCGGGCCTGGCAAGCAGTTCCCTGAAATCGTGATAACCTTTTACATCAGGTCCGGCCTGTTGGATGGCTTCTTCCATGTGTTTACGGTCAACATCACATACTGCGAGCAACCGTCCTTCATAACCAATATGCCCGCGGCCCATACCGCCAACCCCGATGATCCCCTTGGTCAGCTGATCACTTGGTGCCGTATATCCCGTTCCGCCAAGCACATGGCGAGGAATAATCGTGAAAGCTGCAGCTCCTGCCACACCAGCTTTCAGAAATTTCCTCCGGTCAAATGTCTGTCTATCTTTCATTTTGATAAGTTAATTATTGCATTCTTGTTGAGTCTCCGAAGGTAGGATTTTCTCGTCGTG
>Ga0209373_10000635_pt1 | contig 52365 bp, 40 predicted proteins | sample Higcelweek5metaG_FD_187173 | JGI IMG/M metagenome (GOLD analysis project Ga0209373, IMG submission 187173) | Freshwater pond sediment microbial communities from the University of Edinburgh, under environmental carbon perturbations - High... | ecosystem: Environmental > Aquatic > Freshwater >... | reverse complement strand
GTCCTAAGATATATAATAACTCGTATCATTAATATTACTATTCGCACTTGAAGCAAGTGAATTTAAATTGTTTAAATTCACAACTTTTGATTCATCGACACCCCCTGTTTTAGGGTCTGTTTTTGAGGACGATTTATAGACAGAAGAAGATGCTGGTGTCTTGTTGTAAAATACTCTATTAGGATATGTTGCCATAATTTCCTTATTCGGGTTTATAATTGTAATATACTTAAGATCCTCAACACTAAAATTAGTAATTTTAGGTGAAAGCTTCATCTTTTTTCCAGATAAAAGAATTGTGGATTTAGGAATAATAAAAGTCTTAGAGACACCTTTAACTTCCCACCCTGACAAATCTAACTCATATTTAGATTTATTCTCAAATTCTAGATAAGGATCAGAATAACCACCAACAGAAGAGATATAAAGACTTGATGAAATAACTTTTATAACTTTACGAACACTAACTTCACTTTCAAAACTTCCACCACTTTTATAAAACTCTAAAGAAATAAGATACTCCCCTTCATACCAATAAATATGATCAAACGGTTCTGCATTATTACTCTCTAAATAAGAACCATCACCAAAATTCCAAACAAAACGCCCTACATTATAGGTCGTTCCTTTATTATTATAAACTTTGGGTTTTATTTTTAAAGCAAGACCTGAAATTGCAACATCATCAGAGGTAATACTCGCATCGATCTTAGTTATTTTGGGTTCTGATTTTTTAGAATAAATACTTGAGGAAGAGATACCACCTCTTACAATACTTACCTCCGAATTTTCACTCGTATCTTCTTCTGTATTAGTAGAGACAACATCTTCCTTGGAATAAGACAAAGAAGCCATAACATTCCTAGGGTCTAATCCATCCCATATTTTTACAATTCCAGCAGTGTTATTAAAAGAAATTGAGGCACTTGTAACAGACCCCGAAAAAGATGGGTACTCCTGCTTGAAAATATCTTTATCCTTAGCAATAACTGCATATTCCAAAGGACCTATATTCAAATCTTCATTTATGTAATGAAGAGATTCTTTTGATTCCCCGCCACTTATTCTCCATGCATTTTTAGACTGTCCTCCTGTTATTGTTAATTCTTCATCGCTATCATTATAAAGCTTGACCCACTCACGACCATCATCTGCTCCTTCTGGGTCGTACATTATTTGTGAAATTTCCAAGGAAGCATTTGCTTTAAAGGCAAACACAAAAAATACTGCTATTAAAAAAACATAGCACTTTATTTTTTGTAAATTTTTCATTAAATTATTCTAAGACTTTAAGAAGGACATCTTCTGGTACTTCCTTCTTAGCTTGAGGTTTTTGCCAATAATTTTCTCGATCATTTACCTTTTCTTTTTTACCATTATCAATAGAATCATTTAAAGAATTAGATTCTTTAACCCCATCATCATCACTCACTAAAATAGTATTGTCTTTAATTTCTTCTTGTTTATTTACAATAATGAGAGGATCTCTTTTATCGGATTGGACTTCTTTTGTCTCCATTACTTTTGCCAACATGTCTCTTAAAGATGATTTATTTGCTTCAGATGCCTCTTTTGTATTAATAGCCCTAGGGTCTAATTTATTCGTATTGTTCTGCTTGGATAAATCATTTAAAGAAATTGGTTCAATTATTTCTTTCTTAACTTCTTCTATTTTTCTAGACTTAAAATCTTTTTTTAAATCTTGTTCTTTTATATTTTCATCTTTAATTTTATCCAACAAACCTTTTAAAAGAGGAGATGGTCCAAAAGTTTTATTCTCTTTTTTAACAAAATTTTTATCTGTTTTTTTATTATTAAAATTATTATTAGGTTTATTATTAAGATAAACAGACTTATTAGAAACTTCCTTATCTTCTTTTTTTACAAAATTACTTGATAACTTCTTATTATCTACAGTAAATTCTATACCAAGAGCAGCAAGTGGTTCAATCGATAAATTATCTTCTTGACGTATTTGTTTTACAACAGAAAAACCTCTTTCTGGTTTAATTTCTCCAGATTTAATTTTCATCATACAGTCCTTACAATAAACAGGCCTACCCTCTTTAGGTTCAAAAGGGACCATTGTCACCTTTTTACAATTAGAACAATCAACCTTATATTTTGAACCACCATCTTCTGTTTGAAGAGAACCACCCCATCTATTAATATTCTCTTCTATTTCTTCTCTTGGTTTAGCATAAAGAGACCTAGATGATTCTATTATTTTATCCTTAACCCCATCTGCTTTATTTATCTGAATAGGAGGAAGGGTTACAGCAGAGAAAGGACGACTAGTAACTCCATCAATCATTAATTTTAAATATATATTATAGTTTGGCAAACCGACAAGGTCTTGAGCTGTAAACTCTGGGCTAAATTCTTTTTCTAAAAACTCTGCATCATCTGCTCCAACGCGAAAAATAATCATAGTTCCAACGTTTCCAAAAACGGCATCTGAAACTTTTGAACCATCCTTAGTCTCAAGCTGAGCGATATATTGGTGAGCCACAATAAGATTCAACCTATACTTACGAGCCTCAGAAAGAATATTCGCAAAAGATTCAGTGGCAAAGTTCTGGAATTCGTCAACATATAAATAAAAATCTTTTCTTTCTTGTTCAGGTATGCGAACACGCTCCATCGCAGCAAGCTGTATTTTGGTAATAATCATACCTCCCAAAAGAGCTGAATTATCTTCACCAATTCTTCCTTTTGATACATTTACCAAAAATATTTTACCTTCATTCATTATGTCAAAAATATTAATAGTAGATTTCTCTTGACCTAGGACATTTCTAATAATAGAAGTGGACAAAAATTGACCAACTTTGTTTTGAATCGGAGCAATTGCCTCATTTCTAAATTGGTCTCTCCATTGTTCGTATTCATGAACCCAAAAATTCTTAACAACATGATCTTTAAGATTACCAACTATCATTTGTCTATAATCTTTATCAACTAAAAGCCTAGGAATACCTAGAAGTGTCGTACCTGGAGTATCAAGAAGGGCTAAAATCGCATTACTCAAAATGTATTCCATACGAGAACTCCATGCATTTGCCCAAATCTTTGTAAAAATACCCATCAAACCAGAAGAAACTAAATGTTTATATTTAGGGTCATCTATTTGTAAAACATTAAAACCAATATGAAAATCGGTGTCTGCTGGATTAAAATAAATAACATCTTTAACTCGGTCTTCCGGGATAAGCTCTAATATTTCTTCTACCAACTCACCATGAGGATCAACAACACAAACACCCTCCCCATTTTTTATATTTTGAGAAATAAGATTAGATAATAATACAGACTTACCTGTACCTGATTTACCTAAAACATACATGTGCTGACGACGGTCTTTACGTTTAATACCAAAAACAGTATTATCATTACGAAAATTTGTCTTAGCAAAATATGTTATATCTTTATTGTGTGGGATTTCATCATCCATATTATTTTATATATTATACACTGTCTATTAAAAAAAATATATCTAACCAAGCATTAACCTGAGAGCTTCTTCTTTGGTAATGGCATATTTATTACGAGAAGATTTTATTATTTCTTCTTTATAAGATCTATGGGTTGCAGGTAATACACGCAAAGTTTCTGCAGAAAAAGGATCATAGCTTTCTCCTTCTATTATCATCTTAATATAGAATTCCCCAATACCAAGATTTATCATATCTTTAATATCGAAAATTGGGGCGAATTCAGGCTTAAGCTTTGTAGCATCATCCCCTCCCACACGAAAAGTAATAATAGTACCTACGTTATTCAAAATGGCTTGCTCTATTTTAGGAGAAAGCTGAGATAAATACTGATGGGCTATAATAATATCCACACCGTACTTACGAGATTCTGAAAGCATACCCTCAAAAGAGTCCGTTGCTATATTTTGGAATTCATCGAGATAAAGATAAAAATCTTGACGACTTTTACTATCTAAGTTAATCCTACCAATACCAGCTTGTTTAATCTTAGCCAAAAATATCGCACCTAAAAAAGATGAATTTTCTTCCCCTATTTTATCTTTTGAAAGATTAATTAATATTATCTTTTTTTCATTTATTAATTTATCTATATCTATTTTATTTACTGTCTGACTAAAAATATTACGAAGCATGGGGTCAGACAAAAATTGGCTAAGTTTATTTACTAGAGGGGCTATTGTGTCTGTATCAAACTTGGAAGACCATTCATCAAATTCAATTTGCCAAAACTTTTTAACCATCTCATCTTCAATAAAAGGAATTATCTTCTGTCTATAATCACGGTCTGTTAGTAAACTAACTATGCCTTTCATTTTTGGTTCTGTGTAATCAAGAATGGCTAACATCGAAAAACGAAATAAATGTTCAAGGCGAGGGCTCCATGTATCATCAAATTGCTTCTTCAAAATTTCTACAAAACTTTGAGTAAGCTGATTCTTAAAAATTGGACTCACACCAGAAAGAGGATTAAAAGAGATGGGGAAATCGATATCTCCTGGATCTATAATACAAACATCATTAACCCTATCTTCCCCAACAAAATTTAAAATATCTGTAATAAGGTCTCCATGAGGATCTATAACACAAACACCATAACCATAAGCAATATCTTGGCGAATCATTAACTCTTGAATTTTAGATTTACCAACACCAGATTTACCTATAATATAAACATGGCGTTTACGGTCAACACGCTTAAGACCGAAGATAAACTTCTTTTCTTCTAGAGAAGCTACATAATTTGTGCGACCAATAAAAACAACATCATCCTGATCTACCTTTCCAAGAACAGGTAAATCTGATGGTGGTGGAGCGTACTTAATTATTTGAATTTTGTTTGGTTTATTAAGTGACATATTTACTTTTTATATTGTATCAAATTAAAATAAAATAGTATATTAATAATAATTTAAAAAATAAAAATATTTAAATCTTTGATTGTTATAGCACTCTTTTATTGTTATAATAATTAATATGAATAATAAAGGAAAAATTACATCTGAAAACACCTTACCCGAAGAAAAAGAAACTTTATTAGAAGAAGGAGACCTGACCGCCCTCACAAATGTTCGGGAGCAGGCGGGAGAATATATTAAAAAAGTTGGACCTGGAATAGTAACAGGAGCAGCAGATGATGACCCTTCTGGTATTGCCACATATTCACAAGCAGGAGCCCAATTCGGAACAAGTCTTCTTTGGATCTCAGCTTGGGTTTACCCACTAGTAGCAAACATCCAAGAAATGTGTGCCCGTATCGCACTAGTGACAGGTAGAGGCCTTGCTTCAAATATAAAAAGAAACTTTTCTAAAGAAATTCTATACGTATGCACTTTCCTCTTATTCTTAGCAAATACTTTAAACATAGGAGCTGATCTAGGAGCCATGGCTAAAACAGTTCAACTCTTAGCTCCTAATTTATCATTTGTATTTCTTGTTATATTTATTGGGGTTGGAGGACTATTCTTAGAAATAATGGTTCCTTACAAAAAATACTCAAAATATTTAAGATGGCTTGCTATTGCTGTTCTATCTTATGTATTTACTGGTTTAATAATTCATATGGACTGGTCTCTTCTTATTCATGATGGATTCATACCACAAATAACATTTTCAAAAACTCAAATACTTCTTATTACTGGACTACTTGGAACAACAATCTCTCCTTACCTATTCTTTTGGCAAACATCAGAAGAAATTGAGGAAGAAATAAGTGAAGGAAAAACTTCAATAAAATCAAGAAAAGGAACAACACATAAAGCAATGAAAGAGATGAGACTTGATATCTGGCTCGGAATGTTTGTAACAACAATTGTCATGTTCTTTATCATTGCAGTTTGCGCAAATACTCTTTTTGTAAACGGAATAACTAATATAGAAACTGCTGCTGATGCAGCAAAAGCCCTTACCCCTTTAGCTGGACGATTTGCGGGATTACTCTTTGCTATTGGAATCTTAGGTACTGGACTACTTGCTATCCCTGTCCTTGCTGGCTCTACTGCATATGCTATATCAGAGAGTTTCGGATGGAAAGAAGGACTTTATCGTAAATGGAAAACTGCTCATGCATTCTACGGAGTTATTATTGTTTCAATCTTAGTTGGTATACTTATAAACTTTATCGGTATTGACCCCATAAAAGCACTTATTTACTCTGCTATTGCAAATGGTCTAGTCGCTCCTGTGATATTAGTATTTATAATGAAAATAAGTAGTAGTAAAAAAATTATGGGTGAATACAGGAATAAACCAATAACAAAAACTTTCGGATGGATAGCTACTGTACTTATGGGAGTTACAGCCATCGCCGCGATAATTTCCCTATTTTAAAAAAGAAAAAACCCACCGAGGCGGGAATTTTTAAAAAATAATAAACAAATTAATGAAAAGGGATAGCTGTTCCTTCTACATAAGGTGAAGGTGTTGATACTAGTGTTTCATTTTTTTTGTTTGATTCTGAGGGCAAAGCCCAATAAACTACATACTCCATAAAAAAGAACTTTAATTAAACATTGAGAGTAATACTAACCTATTTTTAAAATTAAGTCAAAAGATAACAGGAACGAGAATACTCTTCTCGAACCTTACAGGTTCAGTACACCTTTCGTAAATTTTGTGTATCACGAGTTACTAAATATTTTGCTCCAAGTATTCGCAAAATATGTAAGTACTCGCGACCCCAGCTCGGTAATTTTTCTACTAAAAAATTAAACCTGCGCTTTCCACAGCTAAAAACAGCACATAGGTGCTGTTTTTATTAACGCTGTGGACCCTACAGGACTCGAACCTGCCACCTCCTCATTGCAAATGAGGCGCTCTAGCCAGATGAGCTAAGGGCCCAAACTCAGATACTTCTATATATTATATTATTTTTAATTTTTTGCAAGAGTGAAATATAAAAATAATTTAATATATTTATAAAACAAAAGGACCATAATTATAATATATAAATATGGTCCTTTTCAAGAACAAACCTTTAAATTAAATTTCAGTTAAAATACCATCAAATTCTGGACCATTAGCCTCTGCTTCAGCTTTGGTCATACGAACAACTCCATCTTTATGGTGTGCAGGTGAATAGATGGTGTAAAGTTTCAAACCTTTTTCTCCTGCTATTACATTATGCTTTGCACCACTAGGAACAATAACAGCATCACCATCCTTAACTTCATAAATTGTCTCATTTATTATAACCTTACCTTCCCCAGATTCAAATCTAAAAAATTGATCATTTTCTTCATGAACCTCAAAACCTATATCTTCATTAGGGAGCAAACTCATGAGAACCAATTGACAATGTGCTCCTGTATAAAGAACCCTCCTAAAATTTTCATTACTAGTTGTTAAACTTTCTATATTATCCTTATATCCTTTTTTCATAAAAATTTATAAATTATTATTATTAATAAATTAATTGTAACACATTATTTAATTTTTAAAATTGCATCCGAGACAGATAATCCTTCAAAAATTACAGAATGAATAAGTTTGAAAAAACTTAAATCTGCTTTTATATTTTTACTTATATTTTCTAGATTGCGAAGAGTATTTATCCCCTCCTTTGGATAAGATAATTCCCTATCGACCTCTTCAAAAGTTTTCCCTTTACCAATTTCTATACCCAGTTCACGGCTCCTTGATTTTAAATATAAATCACCAGCACATGCCAAACCTAGAAAAGTTTCAGGATATGCCCCCATACTAACACCAACACTCTCCATAGCAGTCAAGCCTTTAGAATAAACAAATGCTTCTGTATTCTCGCCCATTCCAGAACCTCGAACAAGCCCGATAAAAATATTTATAACATTTTTAAAAGTAGCTCCAACTTGAACACCTACAATATCGTCAGATAATTCTATGCGGAAATTATCACTCTCTATGATGTCCTTCAACTCTTCTTTACCTTCACCCCCAGCAAGAACCATCCCAGAAAAATCATTATTCTCTATTCCTTGAGCAACCGTAGGTCCATAAAGAAAGAAGAAGCTACTATCAGTGAACTCTTTAGATAAAACAGTTGATAGTAAATTACCATCACGAGAAAAGCCTTTCGAACAAATTAGAATCTTTTTATTAGATAGTTCATTCTTGTGTTTTAGCAAAACATCAAGCACTGCGTACGAAGGCACTGCAACAAAAATTATATTTGAATCTATTATCTCATCTTTGTAAATAAAATGACCCAACTTTGACAAATAAGAACCTAAAGCAGAACCGAAAGTGCCGTAACCTAAAATTGAAATTTTCATATGAGTAAAATGATACAAATTATTTATATAATTTGCAATAAAATATCTTTTATTTATTTTCTGAGGAGTAATCTATACTTTGAGTAATAACCATATCTTTATAACTAAAATAATAGTTTATAGAAATAATAGTAGAAATTATAGCAATAACAACCAGTCCGTTTATTATAAGATTAGGATGATGATGTTTTATCTTAATAAAAATATTTAAAATCAAAACAATAAAAACAATCAACCCGACAACATACAAAATCATATCTGTAGAATTCCTAGGTGAAGTTATAATCTTTTGCCAAAAAGAAATTTCTTTTGTTGTTGTATTTTTTTCTACTAGAGTCTCTTCAACTTCAGCACCAAGAACTTTTGGTATTTCTTGTTTTAAAATATCTGTCCCTGTGGTAACTTTTTTAACCGAAAGGTTCGTAACTTTATCAACATTAATAACTTTCTTAACCTCCTCTTTGATTGAAATTGGATTTGCATATACTTGAGCAACAAAAATAGTTTGCCTGCCTTGGTAAATACCAGTAGCAATCCCCGTCCCAACTTCTGTATATTTATCTTTTACAATATTTGCTCTATGGGTTGGACTATTCATCCAAGCATTAGTAACATCTTTTGAATCATTGAAATTAATAGCCAGATTCTCACCTGCATATTGATATTTGTATCCAGAAAGGTCTATCCAATACCAAGGAGTTTTACCCTCTGGGCTTGTATGCGCAAAATAACCCTTAGTGGCCATATCGTTAGCTTTCATTTCAGCCGCTTTTTGTAGAAGAGAATTAACAGTGAGAGAAGAAAGATTTTGAGATTGACGTTCTTCATTTGTAAGAGACGACAAAACTGCTGGTAACACAGCAGCCATACCACCCGTTCTATTTAAATGAGTAAGAGTTGGTAAAAGGAAAACAAAAGCCTCAACAAAAATAATAAAAATGGCAACATTTTTAATATTTTCTTTCCTTAAGAAATGAGGACGATGTTCATTCCCCTCATGAGGAATAAAATGCTTTTTAAACCAATTTAACATATAAATATTATACACAATAAAATCCTCCTTGTAAAGGAGGATTTATTTAAAAAATTTATTAAATTAAATTTTTGGAGCTTTTGGATTTTTCTCAAATGGTATTAATTCTGGATTTTTTAAATCTAAATCTGGACACATTATCTTATTTACTTCTGTCTGAGTTGTTTGGTAGAAAATTCCTGTTGGTTTTAAGAGATTCCAAGGTTTAAGGATTGTATCTGAATTTTTTTCTTGAAATTTCATTAAAAATTTCTCTGTAAGATCTCCAAATACCCCATCCACTTTCAACCCAGCTTTTAGATAATCATTCAAAAATTGTTGTATTTTCTTCACAGAGTCTTCATCATTCTTATACCCTTTGCGTAGAAATTTATCTATATAAATTCCGCAAGAAGTACTTGCACCAAGAACCTGACCACCAGTAGCAGAACTAAAACCTCCAACAACGTGACTCCTACTGCTACTACTCTTTAGACATTCTCCATTATCATTCAGATATCTCCCATCTGGTATTTCAGTCTGTACTCCATCAATATTAAGACAAATATCTTTGACTTCCTCTTTATCTAAAATACAAACTTCACCATCTAGATGAGTACCCTTTTCGCAAATTGGTAGTACTACAGGACAAACACCATTCGTATATGCCTTAGAAGAATTGCCACCGTCTAAAAGAGAACAATCTAATCCACCATTTTCAGGTGATGGATTTGTGCATGTTCTTGTTTGAGTTCCAGAAAAGCCACATACTTCACTCTTTGTACTCCATTCACTCCAACCACCATTTATTGCGGTAGGAAGGCAAGCTGGGTTTGTAATTGTTTGAGTACTCTCTCCTTCACAAATACTACCTCCATTTGATGGAGACGGATTTGTACAAGAGCGGGTTCGTGCTGCAGATTCTCCGCAATTATTATTATTTAAAGGGGACCAATCTGTCCACCCTCCATTAACAGGAGCAGGAACAACACTAGCAGTTGCTCTAGCAAGAATAGGTGTAATTAAAAATGTAAACGCAAAAACAAAACTAATTAATAAATATTTTTTCATATAATTACGAATATAATACTTATTTAGTAATATGTCAATGTTGAAAAATATCTATTATTATTTAACAAAAACTAATTTTAAAATATGATCTATAAATTCTGGCACACTAGAACCAACATTCTCTAAAGCTTTAGGTATAGAACAATCATCAGTAAATCCAGGCAGTGTATTCACCTCTAATGCATAAATACCATTTTTAGGATGAATTATAAAATCGCTTCGTGAATAATGTTTGAGATTCATTCCAGAATGAATAAGAGATGCAACCCTTTCAAGATTCTCTTTCTCTTCTCTTGTAAAGTTACCTGGACAAATTTTTTCTGAATTATTTGAATATTTTAAATCATAATCAAAAAAAGTTTTTGATTTTGGTATTCTTATCTCTATAGGAGGTAAAGCATAAATATTCTTATCTCTAAAGCCATCCACAACAGCAACTGTCGCCTCCTTCCCTTCTATAAATTCTTCAACCAACACACTAACCTTTTCATTAACTCCAATTTGAAAAGCAAAGACTAATTCATCAAAAGTTTTACAGACATGAATACCCATAGAAGAGCCACCAGTTAGTGGCTTCACTATCCAAGGAGGCGGTAAAAGCCTAAAAACTTCATGAGCTTTTTTAAATGAATACTCACTTTTTGGACCATCCAAATCTTCTAAATAAGCAGGAAAAAGTATATGTCTTGGAGTATTTATTCCCAAACGAGAAAAAGCTTCTTTAGATAAAGCTTTATTATATCCAATAGCTGAAGCTAAAGGACCAGAGCCAGTATAAGGAATCCCCAATTGTTCAAGCTCTTGCTGGATTTTACCATCCTCCCCATAGCTACCATGTAAAGCATTAAAAATAACATCAACCTTATTAATAAGATCACTAAGCTTAATAGGAATCCCACTTAAATGGTAGACGCCATCTTTATCAATAAAAATATCAATAGCTTTATATTTATCTTTTAAATAACTCTCTCTTAAACAAGAAAGAATATTAGCTCCAGTCTTTAAAGATATTTCATATTCAGGAGATACCCCTCCACGAACAACACCGACTTTAATCATAGACATATTATACCACTTCCTATTTATTTAAAAAACTTTTATTTCTTTTTTGTTTATGAAATGTAATTGCAAATCTATGTGATTCACTATTAGCGAGTAAAATTTGTTTTTTATATTTCTTAATTATATTTTCATCACCTATTATTGCTTTAGCTTTATGCCTTTCATCTTTCAGAACTGAAACTATTTTTATATCTGGTAAAGTTTCCATAAAAAGGCTTAAAACTTTTTTCGCAACATTTATCTGCGCCTTACCCCCATCTACAACAATAATATTAGGAAGTCTCCATTCTTCATGTTTTAGACGACGAGAAAGAATTTCTTCTAACGCACCTGTATCATTCGCACCACTTTGAGTTTTTATAATGAATTTTTTATATTCACTCTTTTTTACTTCTCCATCTTCTAATACCACCATGACTCCAACCATATCTTTCCCGGACATATGGGCAATATCATAGGCTTCGATACGAATCGCATTCCCTCTCTCCTTAACAAGGAGAGAGCTGGGGAGAGATGAATTAATTAAGAGTCTCTCCTCATTCATCTCCTTGGTAAGGGAAGGAGAAATTAAATCATCTTTAATTAATGCTACATCGTTTATATGATTTAATGCAAAAATTTGATTGCGAACCCTAGCGGCATTTTCAAAATCCTTAGATTTTGAAAATGCCGCCATATCCTTCTTTAAACTTATTAAAATACTTTTCTTTTTTCCTTGAAAGAATAATTTAAGATTTTTGATGTTGTTTTTATATTCTAAAATATTTTCTGGGGTTAACTTAATCTGTCTATAGAATTCTTTATTATTCTTCTTTTCTGAATCATTATCTAAATATGGAAAAATTCTACGAATTATCTTCGTCGCTTCTTTAAGCTGTGAACCATTTGGGAATGGACCAAAAATTGAATCGTATTTTTCTTTTTCTAAATTTCTACCACGAACTATTAAGACTTTAGGTAACCCCCCTAAATCCCCCTTGTCAGGGTGACTTTGGATTCCTCCTTTTGTTATACAAACATAATTAAAACTTTTATTATCTTTTTCTTTCGTATTGTATTTCGGTTGGTATTTTTTTATAAGATTTGCTTCGAGAATTAAAGCCTCTAACACATTATCTGTCTCTTGCCACTCCAAATCATTTGCCTGAGTCACCATATCTAAGATAGCGGAACCACGAGTGTTTATAAGATCTTTCCCAAAATAACTTCTTACTCTATCTCTGAGCGAAGTCGCTTTCCCTATATACAAAATCCTCTCAGCTAGACCTTGCCTAGATGAGAATTTATTTTTAATAAAGAAATAAACGCCAGACTTATCTGGGATTTTCAGTTTTTTCAAATCTTGACTTTTCATAGATTTACTATATTATAAAAGCTAAATAAATTCAAATAAATAATACATAAAAATTCAACAAAATGAATACAGTAAAAAAAATAGGACAGAGAGACTTTGAAGTAATAGTGAGGATAACTAAAACAGAAAAAGACGGAAGTGTTGTCTATGAAAACAAAGAAGTACCTTATCGCTCTTTGTTTAGACCGATACAAATCGGAAGACCGATTTATTTATTCAAGGAAACAAATGACCCTAATGAAAAACCTTCATCGGAAAGATTATCAAGTAGAGTAAGAGAAATTTACCAAATTAGTTCTAAAACCTTCAAAGCCGTAACTAATGAATGCATTGCAACTTTTACTTTCTTCTGAAAATTATTTATTCAAATTAAGAACAAAAGGTACCATCGGTGCCTTTTATTTTTTTCTTAAAACTTTCTTAAGATATTTCCCAGTATGACTAGCTGGGTTATTCGCTACTTCTTCAGGTGTCCCCTTTGCTACAATTTTACCACCACCTAACCCCCCTTCTGGTCCTATGTCAATAACATAATCAGAAGACTTTATAATATCCATATTATGTTCTATAAGAACAACAGTATTGCCCTTATTTACAAGCTTATTAAGCACATCTAAAAGTTTAGCGACATCATCGTAATGAAGTCCAACAGTTGGCTCATCCAAAAGATAAATAGTTTTCTCCATATGCGGACGATAAAGCTCTGAAGAAATTTTAACTCTTTGTGCTTCTCCACCAGAAAGAGTTGTTGCAGATTGGCCAAGTTTAAGATATCCAAGACCTACATCGTTTAAAGTTCTTAATCTGTCATAAATATTTGGGATATCTTCAAAAAAAGTAAGACCCTCTTCAACAGTCATTTCCAAAACTTCATGAATATTCTTCTTTTTATATTTTATTTTAAGAGTTTCTTTATCAAACCTTTTACCACCACAAACATCACAAGTTACATAAACCGTAGGTAGAAAATGCATTTCAACTGCAATCTCCCCATTACCTTCACAAGCTTCACATCTACCACCTTTTACATTAAAAGAAAATCTATTAGACTTCCAACCTCTAAGACGAGCTTCTTCACTTTCTGCAAAAATATCACGAATATGAGTAAATGCTCCTGTGTAAGTCATAATATTAGAACGAGGAGTTCGCCCTATCGGAGATTGATCTATAAGAACCACACGAGACAAATACTCTGTGCCAGTAAATGATGCACAATTATATATTTGAGCTGAGCGAAATTTCCTTTCTAATTTTGCTTGTAGGTTCTTATGAAGAATTTCATACATAAAAGAACTTTTCCCAGAACCAGAGACTCCAGTAATTGTTACCATTTTACCAAGAGGAATTTCAGCATTTAGATTATCTATGTTAAAAACTTTTCCTCCAACTATTTTTAAACTTCCCTTATCGTTAGACCTTCTCTTCTCTGGAATTTCTATCCTTATTTCATTACGAAGATATGAAAGAGTGCGAGAGTTTGAAATATTTTTCGGAGCATCTAGTAACTCTTGCAAATATCCAGAAACAATAACTTGCCCCCCATGAACCCCAGCTTTTGGTCCAATATCTACAATATAATCAGACGCAAAAATAGTATCTTCGTCATGTTCTACGACCAGAATGGTATTCCCCAAATCTCTTAAAGATTCCAATGTTTTTATTAATCTATCATTATCTCTTTGATGAAGACCAATAGTTGGCTCATCTAAAACATACAAAGCTCCAACAAGTCTTGAACCCAACTGAGAGGCTAGACGAATACGCTGAGCTTCACCACCCGAAAGAGTATTTGCTTTTCTATCCAAAGATAGATAATCTAAACCAACATTCAAAAGGAATTGTAAACGAGATTCTATCTCATTAATTACAACTTTTGAAATTTCTTTTTCCTGTTCGTTAAGTTCTAGTTCAATAAAAAAATCTGCGACTTTATCTACTGAAAGTTTGGTAATATTTACAATATTAGTCTTCTTTTTACCAATAAAAATATTTAATGATTCAGTGCGAAGTCTTGCACCTTTACAATCATCACAAACTTCTGTCCCGCCAAAATATTTAGTCCCCAATCCATTACAAGTCGGACAAGCTCCGTACGGAGAGTTAAAAGAAAAAAGTCTTGGCTCAACTTCAGGAAAAGAAAAACCATCATTAGCACAAGCAAATTTAGAAGACATAAGAAATTCCTCTTCATCTATTTTTATAATAACCAAACCTTCAGATTCTAATAGTGCTTTTTCTATAGCTTCATTCAAACGCATTTTTGAATCATCTGGATTATCTTTAAATTCATGAATAGCAAAACTATCAACAATCACCTCTATATCGTGCTTAGCTGTTTTCTTTATATCTATCCTTTCTCTTAGTTTTTTAATTTCTCCATCCATTCTGACATTTGTATATCCTTTGTTTAATAAATCATAAAGAAGCTGATAATACTCCCCTTTACGCCCACGAACGACAGGAGAAAGAATTGAAACCGGTGCTTCATTCCACTCCACGCCTAAAACCTTTTTCTTTTTATTATCTTTCTGAAAATTTTTAATCTTATCCATTACAAAATTCATAATTTCCTCATTGGAAAGTTTTTTAATTTCATCCCCACACAAAGGACAATGAGGCTTACCTATACGAGAATAAAGAACACGAAGATAGTCATATATCTCAGTGATGGTTGCTACTGTCGAACGAGGATTATTCGAACGAGATTTCTGATCAATAGATATTGCAGGAGAAAGTCCAGTAATTTCATCCACATCTGGCTTTGGCATTTGATTTAAAAATTGACGAGCGTAAGCCGACAAACTCTCCACATAACGACGCTGACCCTCAGCAAAAATAGTATCAAAAGCAAGTGATGATTTCCCAGAGCCAGACATACCAGTAATAGCAACCATCTTATTCCTTGGCATTTCTAGACTAATATTCTTTAGATTATGGGTTCTAGCTCCTTTTATTATTATTTTGTCTTGATTGTCTCCTTTTTTCATAAATAGTTTTACATTTTAACACAAAATTAACAATTTGACAAAGAGAATATATAAAATATATATTTGTTAAACTTAATTACAAAAAAAACAAAAATAATTTATCTTATATCAATCTCTATCTCAGGCATACCCATAACATATGGACCGACTTGGTATTGTGAAAAATATATCTTAACCTTATCTTTTTTAAAAGTAAAAACATTAAAATTTTCTTCTTTAGGTTCAGTTCCAGAAATAATATTCTCCATAACACCCTCTTCGTAAGCTTTTATATCATCTTCACTAATAAAACCTTTTTTGTCTTCTTCGTTAACTGTCGCATATTGTTCTTTTAAAATTTTACGAGATTCATCTGACAAATATTTCAAATAATTTGAATTATTAAAAATATTACTTAAAGTTAAAACTTTTTTATTTTTGATATCATAATTAAAAGAAATTCTATTCTCATACCCATGAGCTCCTCCAGTAAAAGCACCATAAACTAAAACAAAACTTATATAAGATGAATTACTTTGGATAATAAAAAAATCTGAGTAAAAAGAAAACTTATCATCCAAACTAGGAATTAAAGAAATATTATCACCTTTTATTTGAGTATCATAACGAGCCTTCCAATTCTCAGCACTGATCTTCCTATCATTTTCCATTTGATCTTTCAAGAAGTTCTCTATACTCAAATTAAAATTATCATCAACATTTTTAAAATGAGGATACTTTACATCAAAAGTCATATAATTATCATTTTGGTCTAAACTTTTTGCCTCATAAGAACCAGCAATAACATTTTCTTCATTAAAAATTTCTGGACTTGCTATAGGAGTATTATTATTTTTATAATTAAACTTAGTATAAATAGCTATAGATATAGCAAAAACAAATAATAATCCCCAAATTATAATGTGTGATTTTTTCATAATATTATTATACTACTTTTTCTCCATTTTATTTTTTAATACCACTATCTCATCTCTTAAAATCGCAGCGGTTTCGAAGTCCAGTTCTTTCACAGCTTTATTCATTTCTTTTTCTTTTATTTTTATTATTTTGTCATAAACTTTTTTATTCCTATCTTCATCTGAAAGCAAGAGATTATTTATACTATCTTTTTCATTCTTACCTTTATTGCTCTTGTCTTTCGTAAATGCTTTTTTAAATAGTTCAACATCTAAATCAAGTTCGGCATTTACTGACTTTGCATGTTTATCTTCTAAATCTTCTGTAATATCTTTTATTTTCTTAATAATAGTTTTCGGAGTTATGTTATGTTTTTTATTATAAGATACCTGTATCTCACGACGACGATTAGTCTCTTTAATAGCTCTCTCAAGTGATCCTGTCATAACATCAGCATATAGAATAACCCTTCCCTCAACATTTCTCGCAGCACGACCGATAGTTTGAATAAGGGCAGTTTCTGAACGAAGGAAACCCTCTTTGTCTGCATCGAGTATTCCAATCAAAGCAACTTCTGGTAAATCAAGACCCTCACGAAGAAGGTTTACACCCACAAGAATATCTATTTCTCCTTTTCTAAAAGAAGTTAAAATTTGAATTCTTTCAATTGTTTTTATATCACTGTGCAAATATTCTGCTTTGATTCCCTTGTCTTTCAGATATAAAGATAAATCCTCCGCCATCTTCTTGGTTAAAGTTGTTGCGAGAACTCTAAAACCCCTTTTTATAGCTATCTCTGCTTCTTTAATAAAATCCTGAATCTGACCGGGGTATTCTTTATTAGCACCCACTGGCCTTACTATAACTTCTGGATCAATAAGCCCTGTAGGACGAATTATTTGTTCTATTATCTGCGAACTTTCAGACTTTTCTTTATCACTTGGAGTCGCGGAGACATATATAACTTGTCCTATTCTTTCTTCAAATTCATCTATTTTAAGAGGTCTATTATCTTTAGCAGAAGGCAAACGAAAACCATAATCAACAAGAGTTCTCTTTCTTGAAGCATCTCCTGCGTACATACCACCTAATTGAGGAAGGGTTACATGAGACTCGTCAATAATAGTAAGAAAATCCTCTTTAAAATAAGAAAGCAAAGTTTCTGGAGCTTCACCCTCCTTTTTTCCAGAAAGATGTCTTGAGTAATTTTCTATTCCATTACAATAACCAACTTCTTTAATCATTGCCAAATCATAACTTGTCCTTCTTTTTATTCTTTCAGCTTCTAAAAGCTTACCTTCTTTTTCAAATTTTTTGAGTTGATTATTTAATTCTTTCTTTATGTCTTTTACAGCTCTATTTATTTCTTCTTTTTCTGTAATAAAATGTTTTGTAGGGAAAAGAAAAATATTTTCTTCATCTTTTAAAATATGAGAAGACACGGGATCTACTTTTAAAATACTAGAGACTCTCCCGTTCTCAAACTCAACACTATAAACAAAAGTTTCAGACACTGGCATTATTTCCACCTTACTACCAATAGAACGAAAAGTCCCAGAATTTAAATCTGCATTCGTTCTTTCAAAATGTATTTCAATGAGTTTCTTCATTAAACCCATCCTATCTAATTTCATTCCCTTTTCTATTCTTAAATTTACTTTTTCATACTCCTTCGGACTTCCCAAACCGTAAATACAAGAAACCGATGCGACGATAATGACATCTCTCCTAGTAAGAAGTGACTGCGTAGAAGCATGACGAAGTCTATCTATTTCTTTATTTATCTGTGCATCCTTTTCGATATAAGTATCCGTAACAGGCATATACGCCTCAGGCTGATAATAGTCATAATAAGAAACAAAGTAATGAACAGCAGCATCAGGAAAAAATTCCTTAAACTCTTGAGCAAGCTGAGCTGCAAGAGTTTTATTATGAGCTATGACCAGAGTTGGCTTATTATGCTCTTGTATCACATTTGCAACAGTAAAAGTCTTTCCTGTACCAGTCGCTCCAAGCAGTGTCTGCTTTTCCATTCCCTTATTTAATCCATTTACCAACTCCGAAATAGCCTTTGGTTGATCACCATCTGGTTTGTATTCACTCTTTAATTTGAAGATTTTATTCATATAATTAGTTCAAACCCCCTAAATCATATTGTCAGATATACTACTAATTAAACCCCCTAAATCCCCCTTGTCAGGGGGACTTTTAAATTCCACCAAACAAGAATGCCTCTCTTAATATTATCTCATTTTCTAAATTTTTAATAATATTTTCAATATTGGATAATACATCTTTATTTTCATAACGAATTACCTTTATACCATATTTATAAAAAATTACATCCGATCTCTCTTTATCTTTATTCTTTAATTTATCATGAACTCCACCATCAATCTCAATAGCCAATAAAAGTTTCGAACAATAAAAATCAACAATAAAATTATCTATCATTTTCTGTTGTGTAAATTTATATTTTAATAATTCTTTATTTCTTATAATTTCATTCCAGAATACAATTTCTGATTCTGTTCTATTTTTTCTTAATTCTCTAGCAAAAGAAACCAACTTTTTATTATATGGAATAAATTTTAAATCTAATTTCTTTGAATTTTCTCCTCCCCTGACAAGGGGAGGCTGGGAGGGGTTTGGATTATTCATACATTACAAGATTAACTTATTTTAGAAAATAAAAAAAAGAGACCGAAGTCTCTCTTTATGGGTGGCCAGTGATCAGTACTCTGGTCTTTTTGTCTAGCATCTGGACAACTTCCTTTCCACTAAACGGCTTGTGATCTAATAAAAGAACTAATTTGTCTCATAAATAAAATTTTAAATTAATATTTATTAGCCATTTAAACCTTAACAAAATTAGTATATCATAAAAAAAATACAAATCAAATCTTATATTTCCCTAAAAATTCTTCTTTGAATTCAAAGAATTTATCGTCTAAAATAGCCTGACGCATATCAGAGACTAATTTATTTATGAAGTAAGTATTGTGAATAGAAGCCAAGGTTGCACCAAGCATTTCTTTGGCCCTGAAAAGATGAGATAAGTAGGCACGAGAATAATTCTTGCAAGTATCACAATCGCAACCTTCTTCTACTTTATTAAAATCATTCACAAACTTTGCATTCAAAATATTTATCTTTCCATTTTTTGTAAACATACTTCCATTACGAGCAATGCGAGTCGGACCAACGCAATCAAAAAGGTCCACTCCATTTTCCACCCCCATGAATAAATCTTCGGCTTCTCCTATCCCTAGTAAATGTCTTGGCTTCTCTTCAGGAAGAATCTCGTTGACCCATTTACAAGCATCTGCCATATCTTCTTTTGCAAAAGAACCTCCAATACCAAAACCATCAAAACCTTTACCTTCTATTTCCATATCTGCAATGACTCTGGCAGACTTTTTTCTAAGCTCTTCACTTCTTCCACCTTGCACAATACCAAAGAGAGCTTGGGGTAAACTCTCCCTACACCCGGTGTAGGGGTACTCTCCTACACCGGGTGTAGGGAGATATTGCTCCTTTTCTTTTTCCAATTCTAAATGCTTATTTAAACTCCTCTTTGCCCAAGCGTGAGTACGAGAAAGAGCCTCTTCTTGATATCTTAAATTTTCTGTAGGACTTGTGCATTCATCAAAAGCAAAAATAATATCAGCACCTAAGTTATGTTGTATTTCTATAGATTTCTCTGGTGTGATGTAGTGAAGTGAACCATCTATGTGAGAACGAAAAGAAACCCCATCATTACCGACAGTTGCAAGCCTAGGCACTCCATCTTCTACACTTGATCTCTCTGGTATAAGAAGCGATGGATCATTTACAGAAACAACTTTAGAAATTTCTTTACCGTAAGCAACACCGAGAGAGAAAACTTGAAAACCACCAGAATCAGTCATGGTAGGTCCACTCCAGTTCATAAATTTATGCAAACCACCAGCCTCTTTTATGAGTTCATCACCCGGCTGTAAATATAAATGATAAGTATTTGCAAGAACTACTTGAGTTTTATTATTCTTCAAATCTTCAGGTAAAACACTTTTGACTGTTGCTTTTGTCCCAACAACAACAAAAGACGGGGTTAGAATATCCCCGTGTGGTGTAGAGAGAACACCAACTCTCCCTAAACTATTTGGTAATTTTTTTTCTATTTTAAAATTTATAGATTTCATATTTTAATTTTTTAAAACCTGAACCCATTTTAAATCTTGAACATTAACAGGAGCAGATAGAATAAATTTCTTTATAGGGTCGTTAGGTGCAGAAATAACATCTCCTATTGTTGCTATAATTTCAGGCTGAATACCCGGTAAAAGAATATTCCTCCCTTTTTCAACAATGAGATCAACGGGTACTGTCATCTCAAAATTACCACCACCTCTACCAACCAATTCAATAGTTGAGTTTAGTTCCTCTATCGTTCCAATAGTTTTCCTTCCAGGACTAGAGTATAAAACAACCAAAGCTGTATTCTTATAGATTTTCTCAATTTCCCCTACAGGAATAATGGCATTTGCATAAACCTTATCCCCTTCATTTATATTAAAATTTTCTCCAATATCTATGATAATAGTATCATAAGGTGAGTTGCTTGGTTTGGACAAAATACTAGATAGTACAAAATTACCCAAAGAAGAAGTCCTTCCTAATAATTCTTTTAATTTAATATTTTCATCTTTAATAATTTGATAATCTAAAATACTATTTTTTAAATTAATATTTTCAATTACTAATTCTCTATTTTTATTAAAAACAGATTTTTTAGTTCTAAATAAATAACCACTATCAGTAAATTCTTCCGAAACAACCATTTTTGATTTCCAGAATGGAAAACCTACTCTATTCCAAAAACCATCAATAGTAGAAAATATAAGTAGAGTAGATAAAATAGAAAAGATAATAAAAATAAAAATTGTTTTTATTATTTTCTTTTTTCTAATTATTTGTTTTTTATCTCGGAACTGATATGTCATCTGTATTTACTAAAACTTCTTTATAATTTTCAAAATCATCTAATATAACCCCTGCCCCACGAGCAACTGCGGTGAGAGGATCTTCAGCTATATAGATAGGTACTTTGAGTGCATTAAATAACATAGTATCCAACCCGTGAAGAAGAGCTCCTCCTCCAGAGAGAACAATACCTCTGTTCATAATATCTGAAAGTAATTCTGGTGGAGTTGTTTCTAATACTTCTTTAACTCCATCAACCAAACTTGTCACAGAAGCAATTATTGCTTCTCTTATGTCTGAATTTGTAATGATAACCTGCCTTGGTAAGCCTGTTACCAAATCACGCCCCCTGACTTCAGCCTCTTTAGGCTCTCCTTCTAGTACAGTTCCAATTGATATTTTTATATTTTCAGCAGTTCTTTCTCCAATAAGAAGCTTAAACTCATCTCTCATATAATTCATGATATTAGAATTAAGTAAATCTCCTGCTATTTTTAAATTTTTAGCTCTTACAATACCTGACAAAGAAATAACTGCAACATCCGTAGTTCCACCTCCTATGTCAATAATAACAGAACCGACGGCATCTTTTACGGGAAGTCTGATACCAACAGCGGCAGACATAGGCTCTTCTACTATATAAACCTCACGAGCTCCAGCAGAAAGAGCCGCATCTTCTACTGCTCTTATCTCAACATTAGTAATACCAGTAGGTACCCCAACCACAACACGAGGGCGAATAAACTTTTTAGATATTTTTTCCGTTTTATTTATAAGATAAGAAAGCATTTCTTCTGTAACTTCAAAATCAGAAATAACTCCATCTACAACAGGACGAACAGCTCTCAAGTGCCCCGGAGTACGCCCGAGCATCTGTTTGGCTTCTGCACCAACCGCCACAATCTGACCAGTTTTCTGATTAACAACAACAACAGAAGGTTCATTAATAACAATACCATGCCCCTTTAAATACACTAAGGTGTTTGCTGTACCCAAATCGATCCCGATATCATTTGAAAACATTTTGTAAAACTTTTTAAGCATATATAGTAAGACAATCCTAGTGTTTAACTTGCCGATTCTGTTAAAATATTTAATAATTCCTCCCTAACTATAATTCTTCCATTTTGTTCTATTCTTTTCTTTATTTCGTAACCACCATCTGCCAGACTTCTTTTCGAAACAACAATACGATAAGGCATACCAATAAGATCCGCATCAGCAAATTTCTCTCCAGCACTTATATCTTCTCTGTCATCAAACAGAACCTCAACACCTTTACTTAATAATTCTTCATATAAAGAATTTGCTTCATTGATAATAATTTCATCCTTACCTAACAAAAGTAAATGTACTTTAAAAGGAGCAATGGATTCTGGCCAGATAATCCCCTTGTCATCAGAAAGAGCTTCCACTACTGTACCCATAAGTCTACTAAGCCCAATCCCGTAAGAACCCATAACGACTAGATTCTCCTCACCTTTTTCATCTTTATAATTTAGATCGAAAGGTTTAGAAAATTTTGTCCCAAGTGAAAAAATATTTCCAACTTCTATCGCCTTTTTTTCAACAAGATTTTCTTTATTCAAACCAAGACTTTCTATAACTTCATCTGTATAAACTTCTTTATTGATAGCAATATTTTTATCTTCATCTATATAAATAGTATCTTCTCCTGCACCAGTTAGAGTTTGAAATTCATGTGAAAATTTTGAAAATGTTCCACCTGAAGCAAAAGTCATATATGTTAAATGCCCGATACCTACCCTATTGAAAATATTCTTATAAGCTAATTTTGCTTTTTCATAAAATGAATTATGCTCTTCTTCATTTTTAGAAAAAGAATATAGAGCCTTCCAGTAAAATTCTCGGCCTCTTAAAATTCCAGATTTACTTCTCACTTCATTCCTAAAAATTTCTTTAAAATCATAAGGATAGATTGGTAAATCTTTATAAGAACTTATATATTGTTTTAAAATATTTGAATGAGCCTCTTCATTTGTAAAAGACAAACCAAGCTCTCCTCCATTTTTTAATTTAGTTTTAAACCAATTATCTACCACTTCATCATCCCATCTTCCAGATTTTTCCCAAACTTCCTTACTTTGAAAAATAGAAGTTTTCATCTCTTGCCCACCTATAGCGTCCATTTCTTCTCTTATAATACTCTCTATTTTTTTAATAACCCTTAAACCGAGTGGTAAATAAGAGTAAACTCCAGCCATCTCCTTATTTATAAAGCCTGCTTTAATAAGAAGCTCTGCATTCAAAGAGACCTCATCGGAGGGACTTTCTTTCTTTGTTCTTGTAAATAGTTTTGATTGTCGCATAAACACATACTACCCTAAAAATCCCTTTTTTACAATAAAATACAAAATGATAAAAAACTTATTACCCATAAAAATAACCCTCATTGTAAATACAATAAGGGCTGTCATTTAAATTAAACTAGCCTAATGCTAATTTTTTTTGAAGTTTTTGCACTTCGTAGATCGTCATCAATTCTGGAGTTTCCTCCTTAATGCCTTCTGCAAGAAAAGAAATAAATTCTTTTCTTACATGAAATTCTTCTGGAATTTCCTCAGCAGCAATCTCCGAGGTAATATTCCATACATACTTTAAATTAATAAAGTCTCGAATAAACTTTTTTGGAACTTCCACTAACAGTTCGAATGTGCAATCTTTGATTGTACAAACGATATCCGCAGGCAGTCCATAAAGCTCTAAAAATAATTCTCTCAATAAAATCATAACTTTATTTTTTAGGTTAAATATTTCTAAATGAACATTCTCAATAGAATTATATACTATATAAACAGATATGTCAACATGGTTAAAATTGACATTTTATGATAGTATAGGGAAATGTTTCGTGAGGGATTTTAACCAAAATCACCTTGTAAATAAAGCCTAGACCTTGTGGTCGGCTGAGCTGGAATGCTTAAAAACGGAACAATTATAACCAAAATCCGCCCGAAGCGGATAATTAATTAATCATAGAATATGAATATACAAGATACAGTGATAGATGCGATGTTCAAGGCTGGAACTCATTATGGGTACCAAAAGAGTCGTCGTCACCCATCCACAACCCCTTACATTTTTGGGACTAAAAATGGAGTAGATATTATAAATATTGAAAAGACCAAAGACCTTTTTGATAAAGCAATGGCGGAAGTAAAATCTTACGCAAGCAGTGGTAAAACAATCCTTTTTGTTGGAACAAAGCCTGAAGCTAGACAAGCAGTAATAGAAACAGCCCTTGCCCTAAACATGCCTTATGTAAATGAAAGATGGGTTGGAGGAATACTTACAAACTTCCATGAAATCAAAAAGAGAATTACAAAACTTCTAGATTTAAGAGATCAAAAAGAAAAAGGTGGATTAGATAAATACACAAAGAAAGAACGCCTTCTTATTGATCGTGAAATGGAAGATATGACAAAAAACTTTCAAGGTATTACAAGTATCACGAAAGTTCCAGATGCAATTTTCATAATTGACCCTAAAAAAGAACATATTGCTGTTACTGAAGCAAAGAAAATGAAAATTCCAGTAATATCATTATTAAATACAGACTGTAATCTAAAGCAAGTTGATACTCCAATAGTAGGAAATGATGCATCAATATCAAGTATTACTTTCTTCATGGAGAAAACAAAAGATGCCTACAGAGAAGGTGTCATCGGAGTAGAATCTAAATAGTAATTATTATTAACTCACCATGTCACTGAACATGGCTTAAGATAAATTAAAATATTTATGTCTATTAAAATAACAGCGGAACAAGTAAAAGATTTAAGAGACCAAACAGGTGTTTCTGTAATGCAATGTAAAAATGCACTTGAAGAGGCTGAAGGAGATTTCGAAAAAGCACTTATAATTCTAAAGAAGAAATCAAGTAGTATTGCCGTCAAAAAAGCTGACCGTGATGCTTCTGATGGAATAATAATAGTAAAAGAAAACGAAACAAAGGCAATACTACTAGCCCTTCACTCAGAGACGGACTTCGTCGCAAGAAATTCCGATTTTATAGCATTAGCTGACAAACTTGCTAATCTTGCAATAGAAGAAGGAATAGAGGAAATGAAATCTAAATCTCTAGATATCATAAACGAAGTAGTTCAAAAAGTAGGAGAAAAGATAATTCTTGGAAACGTAGAAGAAATAGAAGGTTCTAACCTAGGTAGCTATGTCCACAACAATAAAAGTGCTGTTATCGTATCTTTAGAAGGAGGAAATAAAGATATAGCAAAAGATATTGCTATGCATATAGCAGCGATGAAACCTGTATTTACTACAATGGACGAAATAACGGAAGAAGATAAAAAGAAAGTTATAGAGGTTTTTGAAAAAGAAGTAGCTGGTTCAGACAAGCCAGAAGAAATAAAAAAGAAAATGTTAGAAGGTAAAATATCTACATATTTCAAAGAACAAACTCTTATGGAACAGCCTTTTATTAAAAATTCTGATGTAACAATCAAACAACTTTTATTAAACAATAAGGCAACTCTTACAAAATTTATTCGTGAATCTATTGGATAATTAATTATGATTATTCTTATTGCTATTTTCCTTATTTCTATAATTTCAGCTTTCTTAATGATTGCTTTTAGAGTATGGGAAATTAAAACAAAGCAAAAAGAACTCCCCGAAGAAATAAAGAGTATTTCACATATACCCTTTAGACATATAGAAAAGAATATGCTATACTTGACCAAGCACGTAGTTCAAGGACTCGTGCTTGTGACAGTAAAGTATTGGTTTATATTCTCAACAAAAGCCAAAAAGTGGCTAAACGAGAAATGGCCTAAAATTCATAAAGCCATAAAGCCAAAACACTCAGAAGGAAATGGTAAGAAAGAAATGTCTTTTACAAAAAGAGCAATTCTTGAATCAAAATTTAAAATTAAAAGAATGAAGCAGAAAATTAGAGAAGAAATAGAATAATTAAAGCCGCTTTAGCTGTTTTGATAAATATCAAAATATTAGTATAAATTTTATTCTAAATTAGAAAAACAAATACGCCGCTTTAGCTCAGTTGGTAGAGCAACACTTTTGTAAAGTGAAGGTCCTCAGTTCGAATCTGAGAAGCGGCTCCAAATAAAAATAACCTACTTTTGTAGGTTATTTTTATTTGGAGACTACAATGGCTTAATTATATTTTTTATTGTCCCATTCACGCCATCTTTCTTATTAGAAGTTGAGTCATCATCTTCTTCAATTTTAATACTTTCAAGTTCTGGAAATGATTTCTCTATCTCTTCTAAACTCTTAAACCCACTATAAACCTTGCCGTTAATCACCATAGCAGGAAGATTATCTGGAACTTTATAAATAGAAGTCATAGCTTTTATGGCAGAGAGGTCAAGATTATAATCAAAAGAATAAACACGAAGATCTGGATATTTCTGCTTCAAACTAGTTAAAACAAATCCTTGCTTAGTACAGTCAGTACAATCATCATTCTTGTAGAAATAAAGGACGAATACGGATCTTTCATCACAACGCTCTTTTATTTTCTTCATAAGAAGATAATCTTTAATCTCCAAAAGAGAATAATATTTTTTGAGACTTACAACGTCAGTATCATCAATTCCAATATTATTTTCACTATAAGAAATCTTATCTGCGAGGGAGTTAAGCTCAGAAGACAATATCGAATTTGAAACATCTTTACATGATTGTTCTTGAAGTAAAGAGAATTGTGTTTCTGAAGACATTATATCTAGAGAAATTTTACTTTCAATATTTTTAAGTTGGTCTATTTTTTTATTGTTAAAATAATTAGAAATCCAAAAACCTGAAATAAAAATAGTTAATGTAATAAATAAAACTATTGTGTATTTCTTCCAATCATTTGGCTCATGTTCGTGTTTTATATCTTGATCTTCATTCATGTTGTTTTTTTGGTTACTCGTCTTTCAAAAGTCCAACTAGACTCTTTAGATCTGATTGCATTATATATTGCATTCAACATCCAGAAAGGTGCGATAACACTATAAACTATAAAATAATAAATAATGGAAATAGAGAAATTCGACTTCCCCTCTGCCATTTTCCTCCCTATTAAAACTGATACAATAACTAGTATATACATAATTATAGAGAAGAACAATACCGCTTTTGTACTTAAAAAGAACCAGTCAAACTCATAATGAAAATTAAAAAGATTAGAAAAACCAACCGTATTTATCTCCAATATCTTTAAATATATAAACCTAAAAATATTACCAATAACATTTATAAAAAGAAAAATAACACCTATAATACCTACTAATCCTGAAGGTAGGGTGAATAAAGCAACAGTTCCATATTTCTTTTTAAAAAGCAAACGACGATAGTCTATAAGGTTTTTAATAAAACCATATATCCATCGTAGCCTCTGACGATAAAGCTTAGAGATAGTATCTGGAGTATTTGTATAAACATAAGCATCTGGACAGTGATCTATTTTGTAGCCATGCTCTTGCATCCTTAAAGCTATCTCTTGATCTTCTGTGTTATGAGCTTTATGATAAGGACCTAGATCATCAAAAACTTTCTTACGAAAAATAGAAAAAGGGCCAGGAGTAACATGGATTCCACCAATTAGCCCCATTGTCTTTTTAATATAAACAGACATCATGTATTCCATACTTTGAGCGTGCTGAATAAAATTATTTGGATTATATGCAATAATAGATGGACAAACTGCCATTGTTTTAATGTCATTTTCAAAATAACTTATAATTCTTTTTAGAGCTTGAGGGTGGACAAGAGAATCAGCATCTAGACATCCAAAAAATTCAGAATCAGATTTTTCTATTGCTAGATTGAGAGCAGTATGTTTACCTCCATTCTCTTTATGTATCAAAACAACACTTGGATTATCTTTGAACTGTTGAGCCACCTCCCAAGTGTTATCCTTACTACCATCATCAACTATTAAAATTTTTATTTTATCTTTAGGATAATCAAGATCTAATAAAGAATTAATAGTTTTTGAAAGAGTTTTACCTTCGTTGTAACAAGGCACAGCAATAGTAACGGTCGGATACCTCTTAAGATTTAAACGTTCTGGGTTTTTAACTATTTTCTTTCTTTTTTCTATGAAGGTTGATAGATAAAATATCTGCGCATACATAGCCACAAAACAAAGAGTATAAAATATTACATTATAAACAATATTCATAAGTTTCTATATTATATCATAATTAGAAGCTTTATTCAAATTAAAAAAGTGCTATAATAAACGAATGGAAAACAATATAACAAACCCAAAAATTACAACACCTGTTGCAATAATAGTAGCAGGAATACTTATAATGATAGCTATTTTAATAACAAGAGGTGGAAATATGAATAACTCCTCAAATAAAGAAAAAACTCTATCAGAGCAAGTAGGTGTGAACAAAACAAAATTTACACAATGTATGGAAGATACAGATTTACAAGCATTAAGAAACCAGACAAATATTGCCGCAGAATTAGCAATGAAAGGAATTCCAGCTGAACAAAGAGGAACTCCTTACAGTGTTGTTATAGGTAAAAATGGAACAAAAACAGAAATTCGTGGTGCTTATCCTAAGGAAGAAGTTTTAAAATTAATAGAAGAAGTTAGAGCTGGAAAAGTTACAAATCTATACGGAGGAGAAACAACAGGATACGTAGAGGGTGACCATATTATGGGAAACCCAAATGCCGAAGTTTTGATAATAGAATATTCAGATTTAGAATGTCCTTATTGTAAAAGATTTGGTGAGACCATGAAAGAAATAGTAAATGAATCAAATGGTAATGTGGCTTGGATTTATCGCCACTGGATAGTTCACCCAGGCGCCCTTCCTAAAACAGGAGCTGCTGAGTGTGTCGCTAAACTTAAAGGTAATGATGCCTTCTGGAAATACGTTGATTTGGTTTTCGGTTTAATGAAAACTGCTGACGATACTACCGATACATCCAATCTTTAATCTTTATATCTTAACTAAATTATAAAAATAGCCACCGATTCAACCGGTGGCTATTTTTATATACTAATCAAAATAATTTCTAAGTCTTGCTATCTTTTCATTATTACGAAGCTTTTCATGAACCTTTGCTTCAATCTGACGAATACGTTCACGAGTAACTCCAAATTCTACACCAACCTCTTCAAGAGTATGTTGAACTCCATCATTTAATCCATAACGAAGTTCTAATATCTTTCTTTCTTTTGGATTTAATGTATCCAGCACTTCTTTGATTTGATCAGAAAGAATTCTTCTAGAAGAATCTTGATCGGGGCGAAGAATCTTGTCATCTGGGATAAATTCACCACGAGTTGATTTCTCATCATCATCACCTATTGGTTGCTCCAGAGAAACAGTTTCTTGATTTATCTGCTCTATAATGTGAATCTTTTCTACTTCTATTCCCATTTCAGTTGCTATCTCCTCGACAAGAGGATCTCTACCTAAATCTTGAGATAATCTCCTAACAACTTGCTTGTATTTAGATATTGTTTCTACCATATGAACAGGGATACGAATAGTACGAGACTGATCGGCCAAGGCACGAGTTATGGATTGACGAATCCACCAAGTTGCATAAGTTGAGAATTTATACCCCTTTGTCCAGTCAAATTTTTCTACTGCTTTAAAGAGTCCTAAGTTCCCCTCCTGAATTAAATCAAGCAATGTAAGATCTGAACTTCTACCAACATATTTTTTAGCGATAGAAACGACAAGACGAAGGTTTGCACGAGCAAGTAAATTTTTAGCTTCCTGGTCACCCTTCTCAATACGACGAGCCAAATCCCTTTCATTAACAGCAGAGATAAGAGAATATTGCCCTATTTCCTTTAAATACATTTGGATCGAATCATAAGAAGAAGCATCTTTGGTATATTTTAAAATCGCTTTATCACCTTCACCATCTAAATCTAGAAGATTTCCTCCTTCAAGAACATCAATACCTGCAACGGAGAATTTCTCATAGAGTTCGTCTAAGAATATGACATTATTTTCAATATCTGGAAATGTTCTAATAATTTCATCATAAGTAATAAAACCTTTCTTTTTACCCTTCTCGATAATTTCATTTGACTTTATATCAAGTTCTTCGATCTTCTTAAGGGTGTTCTTACTAAGAACTTTTTCTTTAGGTTTTGCAACAACTTTTGGTTTACTCTTTACAATAACTGATTTTTTTACTATCTTTTTGACAACTTTTACCTTAGCTTTGACTATCTTTTTTGATTTTGAAGTTAAAACACTCTTTTTAACAACTTTTTTTACAGGACTTTTCTTAATAACTTTTGTTTTATTTTTAACTACTTTTTTTTGTTTTTGTACTTTTTTCATAAATTTTATAGTAAACGATGATTTTTAATTTCTTGTATTTTTTTAGATATTTTATCAAATTCGACTAATTTTTCTTCTGTATCTAATGGCTGTAACTCAATCTTTTTATTGTTTAATATTTCTTCTTCAAGATTTAAAATCATTTCTCTAATTTCTCGACCTATATCTTTAATCTTATCTATATAATTTTCTATTTCAAAAATCAAAGCTTCTTTGTGGGGTTCATATATTTTTTTGATTTCATCAAAAGATTTCTCCCCTATTATTTTTATAAAATCATTGATTTCTAAAACTTTATTATCTTTATTCTCTTGCCAATAAATAATTCCAATTATTTTTTTCTCTAAAATTTCTTTTTTCTTTATCTTATTATTGTTAGATTCATCTTTTTTTTCAACGATTTTAGGAGATAAAGATAAATTATTCTTTTCATAATTATCATAATCTTCCAATATAGCCTTAATTGGTATATTTGTTCTTTGGTGTATCTCTTCAATATAAGAAGACTTCTCTATGGCACTCTTAACCACAACTAGGAATGGAAATATAATTTCTCTAACTTTCTTACCTCGAATCCTAATATCACTCGTACTATTACAAATCTTTTCTAAATGAAAGCTTATTATATTTAAAGAATTTTTTATTATATCCTTCCAAGTTTCAGGATTATCTAATATGATTTCGGCAGGATCTTTCCCTTCTATTAGATTTGCTATTTTAACTTGCATATCTAAAGATAATGCTATCATTGAAGCACGACTTGTAGCTCGAGTTCCCGCAGAATCCCCGTCAAAAGCAAAAATAATATTCGGAGATAGTCTCTTTATAAGTCCCAAATTATTAATTTTTGAATTATTATCAACAGTGCTATCTGAGAATGCAGTACCTGACACAGCCACAGTATTAGTAAATAAAGCTTGGTGTGACATTAACAAATCCATCTGCCCTTCAACTATTATACTATACCCCCTAGTCCTAATTGAAGTCTTTGCTTTATCTATACCAAAAAGAACATTAGATTTGTTAAATAGTGGAGTATCTGGGCTATTAAGATATTTGGCTTCATCTTTCTCATTAGATCCAAAAATTCTACCAGAAAAAGCAATAACCCTACCACTAGAATCACTTAATGGAAATATTATGCGAGAACGAAATCTATCATAACACCTTCCATCTTTACTCTTAATAAGTCCGACAATTTCAATATCTTCTTTTTTAAAACCCTTCTTAGATAAATAATCAAATAGAGAGTGCCAATTATTTTCAGCATACCCAACCCTAAAATCTTTTATAGTTTTATCTAAGAGACCTCTGCTGTGCAAATAAGCACGAACTTCAGTATTGTTTTCATATTTACTCTCAAAGAAACGAGTAGCCTCTTCCATTATTTCAAAATATTTTTCTTTATCATCTTTAACTTCTTTTGAATTTAATTCAAGAACAACACCTGCCCTATCTGCTAAAAGTTTCAAAGATCCAAAAAAATCTAAACCTTCAAAATTTTCAACAAAAGAAAAAATATCGCCCTTGGCTCCACACCCAAAACAATAGTAGCTCCCTCTCTCTTCTGATATGAAAAAAGACGGCGTCTTTTCATTATGAAAAGGACACTTAGCTCTATAATTCCTTCCTGATTGTTCTACTGATATATATGACGATATAACATCTACAATAGAAAGTCGTTCTTTAATTTTTAGAACGGATGTTGATGACATATTTTATTAAGGATGAAGCCCTAAGTTTATACTTAGGGCTATCCTTTATTATTACAAATCAGTATCTTCTTGTATCACTTCCTCTTTCTTAACCCCAAAACCTGTTCCTGCTGGGATAAGACCTCCGATTATAACATTTTCTTTTAGACCTCTTAGATCATCCACTCCTCCACGAATAGCATTGTTTATCAAAACTCTATTTGTGTTTTGGAATGAAGCAGCAGAGAGCCAACTCTTAGTAGTCAAAGCAACTTCAGTAATTCCAAGGACTATAGTCAAAGCTTCGGCTTTTTTACCCTTTTCTGATTCTACTCTACTATTTTCATCTATGAGTTCAATCTTTTCTACTATTTCTCCAGGAGAGAAAGTTGTATCACCTGCATCTTTTATTTTCTGACGTGAGAACATTTGACGAATAATTATTTCAATATGTTTTCTAGAAATTGAAGCACTTTGTAAATCATAAACTTTATTTATTTCATCTACGATGTATTCTTCTGCCATTTCCTTACCTCCATATTTAACTATTTCATTTATATCAGCAGAACCATCAGATAATAATTGACCTTTCTTTATATGGTCTCCTGCTTTAACTAAAGGCTGACGTCTGAAAGGAATAACATATTCCATTTCATTAGTCTTCTTATCTCCTTTTGTATCAGAGAGAACTTTCATTATTTTTTCTTTACCATTATCCTTTATTTCCAAAACTTCACCTTCTGTCTGGGAAACTATTGCTGGGTTCTTAGGAATTCTTCTTTCAAAAATTTCTTCAACACGAGGAAGACCTGTAGTAATATCGACAGTAGCGACACCTCCGGCATGGAATGTTCTAAGAGTAAGCTGAGTTCCAGGCTCTCCGATAGCTTGAGCTGCGATAATACCAACAGCTTGTCCTATTTCAATCATAGAATTTCTTCCAAGATCAAGACCATAACAATTCCTACAAATACCATGAGTTGTCTCACAAGTAAGAGGAGTTCTTACGAAAGCTTCAGTAATACCCATCTTTTCTAATAAGGTTGCATCTTCTTTCTTAATAAGAGCTCCTTTTTTAAATATAACATTTCCCTCTTTATCTTTAATGTCAGAAAGAAGAACTCTACCGTTTATATATTTAACAAAAACTCCATCAACAGCTACAACTTTTTTACCTTCTTTTGTTCCACAATCTTCTTCGGTAACCATAACATCTTGAGCCACATCAACTAGACGACGTGTAAGATAACCAGCCTTTGCAGTATTCAAAGCAGTGTCGGCTGCTCCTTTACGAGAACCGTGAGTTGTAATGAAATATTCAAGTGGAGATAATCCTTCTATATAAGATGGGATTATTGGGAAATCTAATGTAGCACCTGAAGTGTTTACAATTAAACCTTTCATTCCACACATCTGAACAAGAGAACCCATATTACCTCTAGCTCCTGAAGTTATAAGATCATAAGTAGAACTTCTCTTATCTAGAGTACCAGGAATTATCTTTTCAATTTCTTTCTTTGCATGCTCCCATATTTCAATAACTTTTTGATATTGTTCATCTTCAGAAAGAAGACCTTCTTCGAACTGACTACGAACAGCTTCTTCTTCTTTTCTTCCAACTGCAACAATTTCCTTTTTACCTTCAGGAACAGAAACATTATCAATACCCCATGTTACACCAGAGTAAGTAGCATACTTATATCCAAAATCTTTTATTTTATCTAAAACATTTGGAGTAGCATCTATACCATAGTGCATAATAAGATCATCAATAATAAGAGACATTTTCTTAATTGTTATCTCTTCATTCATGTAAGGAAAATCTTCTGGGAAAATACTATTGAAGAAAAGTCTTCCTATTGTAGTTTCAAAAGGTTTACCTTCAAATTTATTATAACGAACTTTGTCAGTACCAAGAACTTTGATTTTAGCACGGAAAGTAATAACACCAAGATCAAAAGCTGTGATAGCTTGATTTGGACTTCCGAAAGCCATACCTTCACCCTTTTCACCATCAACAGTTTTTGTCATCCAGTAACACCCTAAGATTATATCCATCTTTGGCATCACTATTGGTGAACCATCTTGAGGTTTAAGAAGGTTTTTATTTGAGGCCATATAGTCACGAGATTCTTCTTGAGCTTTTTCTCCTAATGGAACATAAACAGCCATTTGGTCTCCATCGAAGTCCGCGTTAAACCCAGCACAAACAAGAGGATGAACCTGAATAGCATTACCTTCGATAAGAATAGGATTGAAAGCTTGAATACCAAGTCTGTGAAGTGTAGGTGCACGGTTTAATAATACATATTTACCTTTTATAACCTCTTCAAGAATTGCCCAAACTTCAGGAATTCCTTCTTCTATCAAGCGATTAGCTCCACGAATATTGAAAGCTAATTCTGTTTCTATTATTTTTGAGATAACGAATGGCTTAAAAAGCTCCAATGCCATATGCTTTGGAAGACCACATTGATTTAATTTCAATAATGGACCAACAACGATCACAGAACGTCCAGAGTAGTCCACACGCTTACCTAAAAGATTTTGACGGAACAAACCTTGTTTTGATTTAAGGTTATCTGACAAAGATTTTAAAGCTCTCTTCTGTGAAGAAGAAACAGCCTGAGTATCATTTTGTTTTGCGATTGAGTTGTCTATAAGAGCATCTACTGCTTCCTGAAGAATTCTTTTTTCATTACGTAAAATTACATCTGGAGCTCCTATTTCTTTTAATTTCTTTAGACGGTTGTTACGATTAATAACACGACGATAAAGATCATTTAAATCGGAAGTTGCATGGCGTCCACCATCTAGTGCAACCATAGGACGAAGAGCTGGAGGGATTACAGGAATCATTGTCAAAAACATCCATTCTGGACGAATACTAGACGCAATCATAGAACGGATTAAAGACATTCTCTTTTCTAATTTTTCTTTATCAATACTTGAAGCCTTTGGAATAATAGCTAAAGTTTCTTCTTTCAACTTTTCTAGATTTAAATTTTTAAATATAGTGTAAATAGCTTCAGCTCCGATACTTGCTTCAAAACAACTTCCGTATTTTAATCCAAAATGATGATAAGCTATTTCGTTCAAAACTTTACCCGGAACTATTTCAGATATTTCACGCTTAGCATTTAAAATTAATTCTTTTAATTTTTCTTTATCTTCTTCATTTGAAGAACTTTTTATCTTAGCTTTAAATTCACTTTCGAGATTTTTAATTATTAAATCTTTCTCTTCTTGATCTACCTTAACTATTATATATCCAGCAAAGTAAATAACCTTCTCAAGATCAGAAACTGGGATATTCAGAAGAACAGACATTCTAGAAGGAACTCCTCTTAAGAACCATATATGAGAAACTGGTGTTGCTAATTCTATGTGACCCATTCTTTCACGACGAACTATAGATCTAGTAACTTCAACTCCACATTTTTCACAGACTATATCTTTATAACGTATTCTTCTATACTTACCACAATAACATTCATAATCTTTCTCTGGACCAAATATTCTTTCATCGAAAAGACCATTTCTCTCAGAACGTCCTGTACGGTAGTTTATAGTTTCTGGTTTTGTAACTTCACCATAAGACCACTCCAAAATTCTTTCTGGAGATGCGAGCTTAAGTGATATTGAATCAAAATTTGTTGTATCGATTGTTTTCATATAATTTAATATAAATTTAATTAATTATTTTTTGATTTCTTAAGATCGACATCTAGAGATAACCCACGTAGATAATTTAGCAAAACATTGAACGAAGCTGGAACATTTGGTTCACCAATCTTTTGACCTTTGATAATTGCATCAAATGTCTGTGAACGACCAACAATATCGTCAGATTTAATAGTTAACATTTCACGAAGTGTATAAGCTGCTCCATGACCTTCAAGTGCCCAGACCTCCATTTCTCCGAATCTCTGACCTCCTCCTTGTGCTTTACCTCCAAGTGGCTGTTGTGTAATAAGTGAGTAAGGTCCAATAGAACGCATATGAAGTTTATCCTCCACCATGTGATGCAATTTCAACATATACATATAACCAATAGCGACATCTTGCTCAAAAGCATCACCAGTACGTCCATCATACAAAGTAACTTTTCCACTTTCAGGAAGACCTGCTTTTACAAGCTCAGCTTTTATTTCAGGAACAGTTGCAGAAGAAAATGGAGGAACAATAGCCTGATAACCCAAAGCATTTGCTGTATAACCTAAATGCATTTCCAAAATCTGTCCTAGGTTCATACGAGAAGGCACACCAAGAGGAGTAAGTATAACATCGATAGGAGTACCATCTGCCATGAAAGGCATTTCTTCTTCTGGTAAGATAACTGAGATAACACCTTTGTTCCCGTGACGTCCAGCAAGTTTATCTCCAACAGAGATATTTCTAATCTGTGCAACTTCCACAATAATTCTTTTTATAATACCTGATTCGAGATTGTGTCCTTGATCGCGTGAGAAAATTTTAACACCAGTAACTCTTCCTTTTTTACCATGCTCAAGACGAAGAGATGAATCTTTAACATCACGAGCTTTTTCGGTAAAGATAGAACGTAATAATCTTTCTTCTGGAGTAAGTTCTGTTTCTCCTTTTGGTGTAATTTTACCAACTAAGATATCATTTTCTCTCACCTCAGCACCAACAACAATAATTCCATCTTCATCCAAATCTTTTAATTTATTTTCACCAACATTTGGAATATCACGAGTTGTAACTTCTGGTCCAAGCTTAGTATCACGAACATTACATACGAATTCAGTAATATAAATACTTGTAAATTTACTTTGTTTTACTAATCTTTCTGAAAGGATTATCGCATCTTCGTAGTTTGCCCCACCCCATGACATAAACGCAACTAATGCATTTTGACCAAGAGCAATCTGGCCTCTGTCTGAAGTACTAGCATCAGCAAGAACTTGTCCTTTCTTCACAGTATCCCCAAGAGAGACACTAGGTCTTTGGTGTAATACTGAGAAATTGTTTGTACGAGAAAAGTTTATTAAATTATATGTATGCTCTTTATTCTTATCATCCTTAACTGAGATTTTCTTTGCATCAACATAAGAAATAACACCAGAAACTTCAGAAACTATTAATCTACCTGAATCACGGGAAGCCTGCTCTTCAATACCAGTAGCAACTAATGGAGCTTCAGGAACGATACAAGGAAGAGCCTGCTTCTGCATGTTACTTCCCATGAGTGTTCTGTGAGCATCATCGTGTTCTAAGAAAGGAATCATCGAAGTAGCAACTGAAAAGGCTTGGTTTGTAGCAACATCAATAAAATCAATTTCTTTCTTTGAAACCAATCCTGGTTTTGTTTTAATACGAGCTTCAACTTTGTCTTCAAGAATATTACCATCTTTATCATAATCAATACCAGCGTGAGCGATATTGTATTTTTCTTCTTCAAGCGCATTCAAATAAACAACTTCAGAAGTTATTTTTCCATTTTTAACTTTTACATAAGGAGTTTCAATAATTCCAAACTCATTGATTTTTGCATAAGTAGATAAGTGCAAGATAAGACCAATGTTTGGACCTTCAGGAGTATGAATAGGACAAACTCTACCATAGTGAGAAGTGTGTACGTCACGAACTTCAAGACCAGCTCTTTCACGAGTAAGACCTCCAGGACCCAATGCAGAGAGAGTTCTTAGATGTTCAACTTCAGCCATCACATTCTCTTGGTTCATAAACTGAGAAAGCTGGTTGGCAGTAAAGAATTCTTTAATTCTAGCTTGTAAAGGTCTTTGGTTTATAATCTGAATTGGCATTGTTGTACCCACATCAATAGTGGACATACGATCTTGGATGTTTCTCTTTATTTGAGCCATACCCATACGAATCTTTTGCTGGAACATTTCTCCAACATAACGAACACGACGCTGACCTAAGTGATCTATATCGTCACCTTTAGCATGAATATTAGCGTTCAATTCTACGATATGAGAAATTATTGCCACAATATCATCTGCGGAAATAGTACGACGCTCCATTTCTTTATCATCCATACTTTTTTCAAATCTCTTATTGAAACGGAATCTTCCCACAGGAGAGATATCATATCTTTCAGAAGAAAGTATTGTATTTATAAAATCACGAGCATTATCTGGAGTAGCTAAATCACCATCACGAAGACGCTTGTATATCTCTATATAAGAATCTTGCATATTTTTAGCTTGGTCTTTTTCCAGACTAGACTTCACAGCTTTTATAACATCTTCATTATCACCAAAAACTTTTAACAATTCTTCATCTTTATCAATACCCAAAACACGCAAAAGAGAAGTTACTGGGAACTTGCGTTTTTTATCTACTCGAACATAAATAGCGCCATCGGGGTCTGATTCTATCTCTATCCATACACCACGAGCAGGAATTATTTTAGCTCCAAAATATTTTTTACTTTTTAATTCTTGTTCTGTGAAGAATACACCAAAACTTCTTGTAAGCTGAGGAACGATAACACGCTCAACTCCATTTATAATAAATGTCCCGTGCTTTGTCATGAGAGGAACATCTGCCATGAATATCTCTTGCTCTTTTGTTGTCCCAAGCCCTTTATTCAAAAGTCTAACTCTGGTCTTAAGTGGTCCTTCGTAAGTTAGCTTATTTACCTTAGAATATTCCTCATCAAATTTAGGTTCACCTAAGGAAAAAGAAGTGAAGTCTAATTGGAACTTCTTTTCAGAATAATCATTTATTGGAGAAAATTCTTTAAAAACTTCTTTGATTCCTTCTTCTACCAACCAATTAAAAGAAACTAATTGATTCTCTATTAAATTTGGAAACGGAACTAACGGTTTTTTATAACGAGAAAAGTATTTCTTTTCTCTTATATTTGATTTTTTCATAATTTATATGAATCATTTATAATTAATAAAATAATTCCAGAGTAAAACTAGGATTATTTTATTAATTATAAAAACACAAAAAACAACAAGGCGACCAAACCCTATTGCGATACGAACTATTTATAATTACTGGCAATGATATTTTTTAACACAATTTTACACAATTAAAGTTAAAAACCTACAGAAACATTTACCTTAGAAAGGTAAAACTTAAAACTAGTGATTGATTTGCCATGACTCAATCTATTCAATCTGTTGGTAAGTATATAGAAAAAATATAATTTGTCAACCCTAGTTATCAACATAGCCTGTATTTATATTGATGCTGGAGTTTCTGTACTAAAAGGTTTTACTTCTCCTGCTGGCATTAAAGGCAAAGGATTATTCACTTCTTTTATTTCTTCTACACAATCATTATTCTCATCTAATATATAACCACTTGGAATTTCTGACTGATATTCGTCCAAATTTAAACAAGAATCTGGTACTTTTATAACAGGACAATCCCCTTCTGTAGTTTTGGTTTCTCCATTAGAAATAGATAGACAGTAAGTATCTCCAGTTTCTTCATCATAGAGAGTGATACCTGTCCTTTTCTCAGGACTACCAACTTTCAAAGTTCCGACAACAATATCTTTTAGATAGGCAACTCCTTCTACAACCTGATCGACTGTCCCACCGAAAAAGTCAGACATTAAATCATTGATAGTAATCTTTTTAATTTCTGTATCCAAATTTCCTACTTTCAAATTCATCTCCCTTATAGCTTCCACAAGTATCGGAGTCATATTTGAATAATAAACAGAAAGATATTCTTCTTTGTTTTCTGGATCACCATTTATTAATTCTGGGAAATAACTATATAAATCTTGAGCCAAGAAACCTATATTATTCTTACCCTCTGGATTATCATTCCATTTAAAGTTTACAGTTTTTACTTTTATAAGTTTATCCAAAACTGATATCTCTTCTTTTGTTATTGGGTCTATATTTAAATCTGAAGTGATGGTTTTCAATCTTTCATCTGAAGTACAAGCAATACCCGTACCAGTAGAAATAGTACATTCAGTTGTCGAACCTTGGAATCTTGTTGTATTTATGGGACGAGTTGTGGAACCAACCATAAACTGATTGGTGGCGGTGTTGGTGGCGTAGGCACCGATGGCGATACTATTTGAATAATTACCAGTACTTGTTTTGTGCCCGATGAGAATAGATGTGTTGGCGAAAGTGGTTAAATCATTATAAGTATCGGTATTATTGATAGAGCTATTAATACCAGAATCACGACCAATAAATATAGAATTGGCAGCATTTGGAGAATGAGAACCAGCGTTAGATCCAAAAAAGTTTGAATTAGAGGCATTAGTTGCAGATTGACCAGCATTAACACCTAAGAAGTTTGAGTTAGAGGCATTAGTTGCAGATTGACCAGCAACAGCCCCTAAAAAATTTGAATTAGAGGCACTTGCTGCAGATTGACCAGCATCATACCCAAAAAAGTTTGAATAAGAAGCATTAGTAGCTAAATAGCCAGCGTTACGACCCAAGAAGTTTGAATGAGAAGCAGAGGAAGCACTATTACCAGCATTAAACCCAAAAAAGTTTGAATAAGAAGCATTAGTAGCCCCAGAACCAGAAGCAGTACCAAAAAAGTTTGAATTAGAAGCACTGGAAGCAGAATCACCCGCGCTATTTCCAAAGAAATTTGAACCAGAAGCAGAAGTAGCTGAATAACCAGCGTTATGACCCAAGAAGTTTGAATAAGAAGCAGAAGGTGCATTATACCCAGCAAAATATCCTAAAAAGTTTGAATAGGAAGCATTAATCGCAACAGAACCAGCATATTCACCAAAGAAGTTTGAATTAGTAACAGCAGTTACCCCACTTCCAGCATATCCAAGCCCTGTCGAAAATAAATTTGAAGAATTTACAATTTCAATCGGAGAATCTGATGAAGGTATATTCGAAATTGAATCATAAACATATTCCTCAGTAGCTAATACTCCAGATTGAGATGGGAGATACAATGAATAATTTGAAGGTCTATCGCATTCTATATCTTGTTGACTCATACAATTATCAATATAATTAGTAATAGTTGTAGTCCCTCCATATCGTGATGCGATATTTAAACTACCAGAAACAGAACTATCTGTTCCTAATACTAAATCTGGACCGACTGAAACACTACCACCACCAATAGCACTTCCATTCCAATACAAATCTCCATCAACATTATACAAAGCATTAGATGTATTATCTGGAGTTCCATTATTTAAATACAAACCATTTGGGGTAACTATTGAGCCATCAACAAATAAATTACCAGAAAGACCGAGATCTCCACCAGTATACAGACTATTATTATTCGAAGAATTGAAAGAGACATCTCCACTTTGTGATATCTTTGTAAACAAAAGAAGACTTTCATTTGAATCGAGATACGATAAATAAGTAGAATCATCTGGTGATATAGCTAAAGAAGCTCCGACTTGATAATTACTACCAACATCATCTTCACTAATATTAAAAATTGTAGAAGTTGTAGTATCAGAACAAGAAGCATCAGAGCATTTAATGTAATCAATATAATAAATATAATTATCACTACTACTAGTATAAATACCCTTATTGATAGAGATTTGAGGTAGATTATCACTTCCTATTTTCATGTCAGAATACCAATAATAATCATCTCCTTTACTTCCATCCAAAGACCCTATTGTATTACAACTCCAATTAGAAGATTCTGAACACAGAGAACCAATCCCTGAGTCAAGATAAGTAATTTTCAAATCAGATCTATACCCATCACCTGAATCATAAAAACCATATAAAATATATGGAACACCATCATTATTTATAGCTAAACTAGAAGAAGTATTTGTCCCATACCCACCCTCAGCAATTAAATCAACAACAGTAGAAGAAACATCAGTACAATCTGTGTCGTTACATTCATTATAAGTGATATAAGTGTTACCACTACTATTACTACTATTATAATACTCAGTGATGAATCTAGGATTGCCATCTTCTGATATTGTCATAAAATCTCCAATACCAGAATCAAGATAATATCCATCAGTTGCACTAGTAGGTAAAGGTATTTGTGAACATCTCCAATTACCAGCAATTATTTCACCCATCCATATACAACTACTTTCTGTACCCGTTCCAGTGTATCGAGCTAAAGAAACAGAATCATTTATACTATCATCACTATTATAGAGAATGTATGGATTATTATTCCCATCCAAGGAAAAAGAAAATTGGGGAGATTTTCCTCCATTTGAATAACCAATATCAACTAAAGCATCATAACTGGAAGAATGACCATCTTCTAAAGATGAGCATAGGGCATCAGTACAAACTACATATCTTACCCCCACGGATGTCCCGTATTCACTCTCTATTTCGTATGCAATACGAGGTTTATTGTCTGTACCAATTTTCACTATTGGTCTAAAATCTGAACGAGTTATAAAACTATCATCAATTAAATTAATAACCCCATCATTACAATTTGGATCAGAACAAACCATTATGTTTAAGGAGGAAGATAAACCTGAAGCATAAGCTGTTGGAATAAAAGTATTAGCATATTCTTCTGGTCCCGAGGATGATGTCGTTGTATAAAAAGCTATAACAGGATTGCCATCATTATTAATAGCGATAGAAGAAAACATATCAAAACTGCCACTGGGTAAAATTGATTGACTTTGACCATATATTGATGCAATTGGATTATATACATTAGAAAAAAGACCTCCCTCTATCGAAGTATTCACAGATGCAGTACCGCTCCCTACATTCACATTACCATTATGATAAATATTTGAAGTACCAGTCAGCCAAGGAGAAGAACCACCGGAAGTTAACAAAACTTTACAGTTTGTATCAGTAGGTGCACACTCTGGATCGAGTGTGGAACCTGGAGCATAAGGATTACCATTAAATAAAGCAAAAGTACTGGCGTAAGCTCCGAGTAGAAGTACGAATAAGAATATAGAAAAAATCTTTAAGAAAACTTGTGTTTTTATTTTATGGACCATTTGTTTATTATATCAAATAAAAAAAATAAAAACCATAATTTTTGATAAATTATGGTTTTTATTTTTACTGTAAGGTTCCTAATAAATAATCATCTAGCAAATTCTTAGCTCTACTTGAATGAGCAGATCTACTTCGACCAGAAGTAGCATAAGGATCTTGAGTCATATATGCATCGGTGGCATCACGACCACAAGTAGCAGACATTGTGCTATTTCCACCAGGGTGACTACCAAAATAACTTGTTATATCATAGATATTACCACTTATAACTATCCAACAATCTGAAGAAGTATTATGCTTTGCAACTTCAGTCATATTGAGAACTTTTGTATTACTAGAATTATTTATATCTGTTGTATTAGTAGTAGTATTACTCGTAACACTTATAATATCTGCCATATTATTCTTAATATTTACTGGCTGATTTGTACTACTATCTGTATTATCTATATTATTTTTTGTAATTGCTTCTATATCTTTATCTACTACGCTAATTTTTGAATCTTTTTTGTTTTGATAAAAAACTAATCCCGCTGTTAATATTGAGATTAAAACGACACCAAAAATAAATAATGACACTGTTGATAACTTTTTTATATTCATAAATTAAAAATTAAAATTTTCATAATGTATTTTATTAACATCGACTCCATTTTCTACAAACTGACTCTTTAAGCTTTCCATAAAGACCTTAGGTCCACAAATAAATATTTCTTTACCTACTAAAGTACCACTTATATTTTTTATAATATCTACATTTATAAACCCCTTATCTTTTGATGACCATAAATTTACCTTAAAATTATGATTATTACTTGCAATATCTGAAAAATTATTTATATATACAGCTTCAGAACCTTCTTTTACACAATAATATAAATCAACTTTATAATCATAATCCAAATCATTCGCCATACTTAAGAATGGAGTTATGCCTATACCTCCAGCTATCCAAATCTGATTCTTATTATTATTCCTATAATTAAAATTACCGTACGGACCTTCTATCTTTACCAAACTGCTGTTTGAAAGATTTTGAATACTATTAGTATAATCCCCAAAACTTTTGATAGACAATTTTAGATTTTCATTTTGAGGTGAAGAAGAAATAGTAAATGGATGTGATTCATTCTTAATATTCTTATCTATAAAATTTACAAATATAAATTGCCCTGATTTGTATAACAACTTTTCTCCCTGTGGAAGCATTTCTATTTCGGTTATTCCACCACCAAGATAAGAAACTTTGTTTATTTTATAATTTATTCTTTTAGTTAAAAATTTACCAAAGAAAGACTGGCGAATACTTAATATTAATCCAGTAAATGCAAAGATAAAAATATAGAAACCCAAAAAATGACTTCTAGAAGTATCACTATTTATCAAAAGGACGTGTATTATCGTGAAAACAAAAGCAACTATCATAAATTTATGTGACATCTTCCAGATATGATATTTTAATTTAATATAAAAAGTTACAATAATAAGAATTATCATTAGGAGTAATGATAATATTCCCCATGTTACTGACGGACTTATAAAAGGAACAAAAAATAAAGCAGCTGTTTGTGTAGATATTGCTAAATATTTAATAACGAGAAAAATAGGATGGAACAGTATCATAGAAAAAGCAATAGCACCTATTTTTTGATGATTAACATAGACTTTATCGAGTCCTTTAAAATATTTATCTAGAATCTTAAGTTTACTTGAAAGTATTAGGTTAATAGAAAAAAGCATCATTCCTACTAATCCTAAAAGTTGCCCAATACTTGTAGTAATAGTCGTAAAATCATTAAATCGTAAAGATAACGGACTCATCATTATCCAAATTAAAACTGGTATTGAAGATAAAATTATTATTAATAACATGTTATTTTTTTTTCTTCCACTCTTCCATTTCTTTGTGATTACCAGAGAGTAAAACTTTCGGTACTTTGTATTTTTTATTTTTATGTATTAAGATTTCTGGTCTAGTATAAAACTCACTAGAAGAAATTCTTTCTTCTTCTCGAGAATCAAAGTTACCAAGAACTCCTTCTACTTGTCTGGAAATAGAATCAACAAGAATCATCGCGGGAATTTCCCCTCCTGTAAGAACATAATCCCCTATTGAAATCTTTTTAGTTTTGAGAATTTTATCCACCCTTGCATCTATACCTTCATACCTACCGCAAAGCATAATAATATCTGTATATTTCTTCGAAAAAGTTTTCGCCAATTTGGTATCAAACTTTTCAGCGCTTGGGACAAAATTAATAACAAGAGCTTTTGAATTTTTTCTTCTGGAAATTTTCTTCTGTATCGATTCCACTGCTTTTAGTATAGGCTCTGCCATTATTATCATTCCAGGTCCTCCTCCATAAGGTCGATCATCTATCTTTAAAGAAACATTTCCATCAGGCCAAACTTTCCTATATTTACCAGTCACAAACTTACGAGGATTAACAAAAGAAACAAAAATCTTTTTCTCTCTTATTGCCCTACCTAAAATAGACTCATGTAGATATGAATCAAACATTTCAGGAAATAATGTAATGATGTGAAAATTCATATTATTACAATACCACAGAAAAGCCCGCGACGAAAGTCGCGGGCAAATCTATTTCAACTTTGTATTAGATTCCTTTAAGGTCTTCCAATGCATCATCTACTGACTTTGAAGCTTCACTTGCACTCATTGATGGAGATGTTTGTGAATCTGAAACTCTACCACCTTCTGGTTCATTAATCTTAAGATTAACACGAGCGTTGTTCTTCATACCTATAACACGTAGTAGTGTTCGGATAGCTTTTGCTGTGTTTCCTTGTCTTCCGATAATTTTACCCATATCAGCGCTATTAACTGTCATAGTAATAAGTACCCCCATTTCATCTACAGTTCGGTCAATCTTCACATCCTCCGGATGGTCAACCAATGCTTTTACAACGTAGTCTAAAAATGCTTTATCGTCTTCCATAATTGTCTTATAAGAATTATTCGTAATTATATGCAGTGTATCCGACTACAAACTGCAATAACCGAATTATAACAATTTTGTATTTCAAATGCAATTTAAAACTCACCCTTTAGGGTGAGTTTTAAATTATTATTTCTTAAGTTCTTTTCGAGGTTTAGTTACTGACTTTTTTGATAAGACATTTTTCTTCTTACCTTCTATAATCTTTTGAGCTACTAGAAAATTATGAACTGTATCTGAAACTTGCGCCCCATTACTCATCCAATATTTTACACGATCAGCTTTAAAAATGACTTCATTCTTCTTCAAATTATATGAGCCAAGTATTTCTTTAAACTTACCACTTTTGGCTGAGTTCTTAGAGTCGGTTAAAAGGACCCGAAAAGCTGGATCATTCTTGCGCCCTGTTCTTTGTAATCTAATTTTTAACATAAAAGTATCTTACCATAGAGGCTCTGAATAATCAAGCCCTGATTTTACAAAGATTGATAAATATCTTTTCGATGACCAATTGCAAAGAGAATTATGTTATCGCCAGATAAACGAAAAATACCTCTATAAGATCTAGTAATTCTAAAAGAATAAACGTACTCATCAGGGAATCCTTTTAATTTCTTGGTATGGAGTTTTGGATTAAATATATTATCTTCCAATAATTTTTCTTGTGCATATAAAAGGCTTTTGTCTTTCTTTTCTAAAGAGGTGCAACTTTTCTTGTAATTCTTGGTTTTTAAAAGAATCATATATTATTCGAATTCTTTTAAAGATTCTTGGTATGCAGAAATAATTTGCTTTTTATTAACATAAGTATCTAGACTTTCAGTAGGTATCTTAGAAATTGTTATGCCCTGATTGATTATAAACTGTCTAAGTGATGCATTCACAACATCAGCCAAAGAAAGCCCCAAATCTTTCGCTAAGTCTTGTGCTTGTAATTTAAGATCTTTTTTTGTTTTAATTAAAATTGTTGTATCCATATTCAAAAGTATATACTTTTGAATATTTAAAGTCAAGCTCAATAATAAAATTATATGCAAAATATTATCTCAAACAAATCCTTATATTAACCTTTTTGCAATAAAAAAACCCTCCAAATTTTTCAAAATTCAAAGGGTTTAAAATTCAAAGTGTCCACTCTTAACACAAATATACAAAGTATCAGTTGCGGAAGAATGACCGATTACCAGCACGCCACACATACGAAGGATCAAACTTGACCACACCCACATTCCACCCATCACAGTCGAGCCATACGATCACCATGCAAAGATCACCTATTTCATCCTCAAACCAGACTAAACCTTCTTTTTTGTCTTGCACCATTTTAGACGCAAACCCGAAGGCTTCCTCTTTTGAGAAAAAAGTATGACCTTCTGTCATTTCTTTTTCTGTCATAGTCCTGTTATTTACTTTTTCAACAGGATTTTCTGGAACAGGAAGCATTTCAGGAAGATTATCAAAAATTTTCTTAAATTCCCAATAATTAGTTTCAAAAAAACTTTTTGAAATTGTCTTTTCATAAGCCGGAATAACGGAATGCAATTTGGTTTTTTTATTTTTTAATGTCGTTACTACAAACAATGCAATAACAACTCCTAACAATAAAGAACCGAAAATTATTAAGAGTAAAACATAAACTTTAATTTCTATCATAATCTTAAATTTTAGTGAATTTATTTGAACATCCTTAAAAAATAGAAGCTCAAATAAATCCACTAATTTCAAAATTATGTATTTTAAAGAACACTATACTTTATATATTATATCACAAAATACCCATAAAAGTCAACAGCAGCAAAAATTCCATATTTTGTAACCTTTTTGTGTTATACTTTATAATATGGCTAAAAATAACAAACAGGATAATAAAGAAACATACCAGAGGGAAGGTCAAATTAACATATCTCACAAAGGAATAGGTAAAGTGAATTTAAGAGAAACGGGAGAAGTTATAGAGATAGAGCATAATTTCTTAAATACAGCTCTTCATGGTGATACAGTAAGAGTAACACTACACCCCTACAAAAGTGGAGATCCTCAAACAGGAGAAGTAACCCAAATTCTTCGCCGTGCGAACAAAGGGTTCTCAGGAATTATAGAAATGGAAAATGGATTATACTTTTTAGTTCCTAGTGATTTAAGAATGTACACTGATATTCTAATTCCAAAAGAAAAGCTAAATAATGCACAAATAGGACAAAAAGTTTTTGTTGTCATTACAGAATGGAAAGATCATAAGAAATCCCCTATTGGTGAAGTTGCTGAAGTGCTTGGTGCTCCTAACGAACACAATGTAGAAATGAAGGCTATCGCTCTTGAAAAAGGATTCTCGGAGATATTTCCAATTGAAGTTTTAAAAGAGGCAGAGAAATTAAAACAAATTGGAATAACAAAAGAAGAGACTTCAAAAAGAAGAGATATGCGCGACACTCTCACCTTCACCATCGACCCATTCGATGCTAAAGATTTTGATGATGCTATTTCTTTCAAAGTTCTAGAGAATGATTTGTATGAAGTTGGAGTTCATATTGCCGATGTCTCACACTATGTAAACATAGGAAGTGAGCTCGATAAAGAAGCTTACAGAAGAGGCACTTCGGTTTATTTGGTAGATAGGACAATTCCCATGCTCCCCGAAGTTCTTTCCAATGATTTATGTAGTTTAAAACCAGACATAGATAGGCTTACTTTTTCAATAATTTTTGATATTGATAAAAATGGAAAAATTCACAAAGAATGGATTGGTAAGACAATAATAAATTCTGATAAAAGATTCTCTTATGAAGAAGCCCAAAACTCTATTGATGATAAAGATGGATTATTCCATCACGAACTCGCAACACTAAATAATATTTCTAAGAAATTAAAAAAGGAAAGATTCACAAATGGAGCAATATCTCTAGAGCAAGACGAAGTAAAAATAATATTAGATCAAAGTGGTGTTCCAATAGAAGTAGTAGTAAAAGTAAGACAAGACAGTAACAAAATGATCGAGGAGCTTATGCTCTTAGCCAACCGTCGTATCGCAGAAAAAATGTCCATAAAGAAGAAAGGTCAAGCTGATAATATTTTCTTATATAGAATTCACGATTTACCCAACAAGGATAAAATGCAAGACCTTGCTAATTTCCTGAAAAAACTTGGATACAAACTCTCTCTTAAAAATGGGATTATCCCATCAGAAGAAATAAACGAACTTATACATAAGCTCGAGGGTAGTCCCCTACGCGACACTGTCCATACTGCTATTATTCGTACAATGGCGAAAGCTATTTACTCTGTAAAGAATATCGGACACTACGGCCTTGCTTTCAAATATTATACTCACTTCACTTCCCCTATCCGTCGATACCCAGATGTCGTTGTCCATCGAATTCTAGAATCAAATATTATGGGTAAGGTTATTCCAAACGACAAACTAAAAAAGTACCAAGATATAAGTCTTGAAACTTCACAAAGAGAGAAAGAAGCGGCTGAAGCAGAGAGATCCTCTATTAAATATAAACAAGTAGAATACATGTCAGCAAGAGTTGGTGATATATTCAATGGGATAATTACTGGAGTTACAGAATGGGGTCTCTATATAGAAGAAGCTCTGACTAAATGCGAAGGAATGGCTCCTATTAGAAGTTTAGAAAATGATTACTATATATTTGATAAAAAATGTATGTGCATTACAGGCAAAAAGCACCACAAAAAATACACGCTTGGTGATAAAGTCCGATTCAAAGTTATAAAAGCGGATATGAATAGAAAAACTATTGATTATCAAATAATCAATAAATAGAAAACAGGGACTTTAAAATCCCTGTTTATATGAAAATACTACCATTCAATAATATCTCCATGATTTCTGTCCGCTTCCATAAAAACCTCCTTTCTAGTTTATTTTAATAATACACTTTTTGTAAAAAAAAACAAAATATTAAATTTTAACTTATAAATTTAATTAACTCTAAATTTATTTTTAATAATACAAATCTATAAAATAAAGTCAATCTTTATTTTGCATAATTTGTAGCATCTTCAAGGTGAATAGAAAGGAGTTTTGATGCGCCTTCTGCCCCCATGGTAACACCATAAAGAACTTGAGCTCGAGACATTGTCTCACGGTTGTGTGTTACAACAACAAGCTGTGAAAACTTTGATAAATTTTCAAGCATATCACCATACTTACGAGAATTTGCTTCATCGAGAGCAGCATCTGTCTCATCAAGAACAAGGAAAGGGGGAGGATTTACTTGGGAGATAGCAAAGAGAAGTGCAATAGAAGTCAAAGACCTTTCTCCACCTGAAAGCATATGTAAATCTTTAACTTTCTTTTGAGGTAAGGTTACATTTATCTCTATACCTCTCTCGAAGCCAAGCTCTTCTTCGTCATTTTTACTTTCCACATCTTCATTACCCTCTTCAATACTTTCATCGTTTTTCTTTATTTTTTTATGCTCCATTGTTACTGAAAGAAAAGCTGAACCACCACCAAACATAAGTGAGAAAAACTCCTGGAATTGCTTATTTATCTTTGTTACTCCTTCTTTAAATTCTTTATCTAGAGTCCCCTTCAAGTCAGCTATTAAGGTTTGCAAAGATTCAATACTTCCATTCAAATCATGTAACTCTTTTGCAAGGAAACCATCTCTTTCTATAGTATCTTGATATTCTTTCACTACATCACCATTACCTCCACCAGAATCTTCTATCTTAATCTTAATCCTTTCTATTTTCTTTCTTAACCCGTCTTGTTTCTCTCTATCGATTTCTTCAGTAAATTTTTCATGAGCATAAGCAATAACATCACGTCCTATAAGAGTAGAGGCTTCAACAATTTCCATTTCAAAAGCATTTTTTATCATAGAAATCTTTTCTTCCTCAAAAGCAAGTGAGTGCAAATCAGATACAACTTCATTTTTCTCACGAAGAAGTTCATACAAAACTCTTTCTTGATCTCGCAAAGCGAGTCCTCTTTCCTGTTCTTTATTTTTTAGTTCAACAATCAAATTCCAGATACTGGATTCTTTTTGTTTTAATCCTTCAATAATTGCAATAATCTCTCCTTTTGTATTTTGCATTTCTATATACTCAATATCATTTTCTATAGAAATATTCTCTTGCTTTATTTCACCAGTATCACGAAAAGATTTAATCTTATTTTTAATACTGTCAAGAATTTTTAATATGTTTGGTAAATCTTCTACTTTTATAGCTTCATCTATTTCCACTTCTAAATCATCTACAAAAGTCTGCCATTCTGAAGCTCCAATAACCTTTTCCTTTACCTCACTAAGACGAGCAAATCTTCTCTCTACTCCTTCTATTATTCCCTCTATTCTTCCAAGCTTTCTGACTTGTTCATCTTTTTCTCTTCTTATATTATTTAAATCTATTTCATATATTTTTACTTGTTTTTCATTCTCACTTTCTGTCTGTTCTTCAACTTTTTCTTTTTTGATAGATTCAATTCTTTCATCTAAAGAAAGTCCTTTTTCATCCAAAGTACGACGCTTATGTGTAAGTCTCTCAAGCTCTCTGTTTATATAAGTACCCTCTGCTCCCAAATAATATTTGTATAAATCACGAAGCTCATTACGCATTTCTTCTGCCTTCTCTACTACAGCTACCTGCTTTTTAAGGAAAGCTAAATGTGGAGCTATTTCACGACGAAGTGATTGTATTTCTTTAATATTTGAAGATGTCTTTTCAAGCTTTCTTTCTGACTCTTTAATACGGTATTGATAAACTTTAAGACCAAGAGCATCTTCAATCATGTATCTTCTATCTTTATTTGAAGCATTTAAAACTCTATCCGCCTCTCCTTGAGAAATAATATGATGACCAGAAGAACCAATATTTACAGAGGAAAGTAAATC
>Ga0209373_10000634_pt1 | contig 52524 bp, 47 predicted proteins | sample Higcelweek5metaG_FD_187173 | JGI IMG/M metagenome (GOLD analysis project Ga0209373, IMG submission 187173) | Freshwater pond sediment microbial communities from the University of Edinburgh, under environmental carbon perturbations - High... | ecosystem: Environmental > Aquatic > Freshwater >... | reverse complement strand
CGGACAAATGGATTCCCGCTTTCGCGGGAATGACGCTCCTTTTTCCGCAACCTGTTAAATTTCACGCCCATTGCAGCATCATCTGATTGGGGTCGATCCGAGGTTTGGGATCGTCTCCGATCAGGCGATCGATTCGCTTTCGGTGCATAAGGTTTGTGCGGACCAGGCGGGCGAAGGCGAGCGGGCTTTGGACGGCCTTCTGGGCGGTCTGGGCCATGCGCAGCAGCAGGAAGGCGATGAGGGCGACGGCGATCTGGATGCGCACGGCATTCTCGTTGATCCCGAGAAAGTGGCGGATTTTCAGGGTTTGCTTGACCCAGCGGAAGAACAGCTCGATGGCCCAGCGCCGCTTGTAGAGGTTGGCGACTTCCTGGGCGGAAGCGTCGAGATCGTTGCACAGGATGCGCAGCACCTTGCCGGTCTCGATCCTGACCCGGACTTCGCGGACGGGATCGCTGAACGGGTTCTTACGGTTCTTGGCTTGGCGTTGGGGGAGAGGATGTTTGCGGCGTGTTGGATTTGAAGCGGGTAACGATGCGGCATCCGGCTGCGTCCATTTGGCCCACCAGCCGTAATCGTAATAACCGAGGTCGAAGACATACGTGGCGCCCGCCTCGATGGGCATGGTTTGGGCGACGGTGATGTCGTTGACCTTGGCGGCAGTGACCGCCGCGTAGACTGGACGGTCGGCGTCGGGATCGTAGATGACGTGAACCTTGGCGCCGCATGCCTTGGCCGAAAAGTGCGCCCACGCCGCCCCCAAACCGCTGAGGCGCACGCCCGTGGCATCAATCAGATACGTGGCCGCGCTGTGCGCGGGCGACCATCACCGCGATGAACTGGCTCTTGGTCGGCAGGCGGCGAACCCGGAGGTCCGCACCGTGCTCCTTGGTCAGGCGATCGAATTCGCCCCAAGGAACCCGCTTCAGCAGATCGGGGAAAACGCTATTGTGGTGCCGCACGGTGTTGCTCCATTTCGTGTCCAGAAGACGCGCCAACGTCTGAACACGAGTAGAATCAACACCGTGCGCTCAGTCCACAAAATCTAAACCGGACAGCCGTGGGTCAAGCCCGGGCATGACGGTGGAGAAGCCCCACCATCACCTTTTGCCGTTCCTATTCCTCGGCGCCGCCTTCCAGGGTCGAGGTATCGCGCTTGGGCCGCTGGTCGTTCAGCTTGCGGCCGGTGACCAGGAAATAGGTCATCTCGGCGATGTTGGTGGCGTGGTCGCCGATGCGTTCGATGTTCTTGGCGATGAACATCAGATGGGTGCCCGCGGTGATGGTGCGCGGGTCTTCCATCATGTAGGTCAGGATTTCGCGGAACAGACTGGAATAGAGGTCGTCCACCTCTTGGTCGCGCGAACGCACGGCCAGGGCGCGTTCGGCGTCGTGGGTCAGATAGGCGCCCAGCACCTCGGCCAGCAGGCCGTTGACCAGACGGCCCATGCGCACCAGCGACCGCATGGGACCGACCTGCGGCATCTGGTTCAGCACCAGCGAGCGCTTGGCGGCGTTGGCGGCGTGGTCGGCGATGCGTTCCAGATTGCCCGCCGCCTTCAGGGTGGCGATGACCACGCGCAGGTCGTCGGCCACCGGGGCGCGCAGCGCCAGCAGGCGCACGGTCTGTTCATTGATGAATTCCTCGCATTCATCGACGCGCACGTCGTCGTTCATGATGCGGGTGGCGAGATCGCTGTCGCGGCGTTCCAGCGCGTCCAGCGCGCCGCTCAGTTGCTGCTCGGTCAGGCCGCCCATGCGGGCCAGCGCGTCGTGCAGGCGCTTCAGTTCCTCGTCGAACGACTTGACGATGTGATGGTCGCCGATGGTGGGCATGGAACCTCTCCTTAACCGAACCGGCCGGTGATATAGCCTTGGGTGAGTTGATGGCGCGGCGCGGTGAAGATCTGGGCGGTATCGCCCAGTTCCACCAATTCGCCGAGATGAAAGAAGGCGGTACGCTGCGACACGCGCGCCGCCTGCTGCATGGAATGGGTGACGATGACGATGGTGTAGGCGCCGCTGAATTCGTCGATCAGTTCCTCGACCTTGGCGGTGGCGATGGGGTCCAGCGCCGAACACGGCTCGTCCATCAGGATCACCTCGGGGCTGACGGCGATGGCGCGGGCGATGCACAGGCGTTGCTGCTGGCCGCCCGACAGGCCGGTGCCCATCTCGTGCAGGCGGTCCTTGACCTCTTTCCACAGCCCGGCGCGGGTCAGCGCCGTCTCGACGATTTCGTCCAGATGGGTCTGGTCCTTGAACAGCGCGTGGATGCGCGGCCCGAAGGCGACGTTGTCGTAGATGCTTTTGGGGAACGGATTGGGTTTCTGAAAGACGATGCCGACCCGCATGCGCAGCAGCACCGGGTCGATGCCGTTGGGGCCGGTGACCGGCTGGCCGTCCAGGGTGATGTCGCCGCTGACCCGCGCCCCGGCGATGGTGTCGTTCATGCGGTTCAGGCAGCGCAGGAACGTGGACTTGCCACAGCCCGACGGGCCGATCAGCGCGGTGACCTGACCGGTGGGAATGTCCAGGTCGATGCCCTTGAGCGCCAGCTTGGCGCCGTAATGCACCTTGACCGCGCGGGCGGTCATTTTCAACGGCGGTTCTTGCACCCTGGGTTACCCTTGAGACGGAGATCAACAGGGCTAGGTAACCCGCCCGTGCCGCCGGTTCAAGTTAATCCAATATTGCAAAAATCGAATTGCGCCGGGGTTTCCACAAACCGCGCTCGATGGCTTCGCGGAAACGCGCCTTCATCTCGGCCAAGGCGGCGGGATTGTTGGCTTGCAGGAAGTCCCGCACCGCCTCGTCGCCCAGATAGGCATCGGCCAGCAGGTCGAAATGGTGATCCTTGACCGCGCGGGTGGTGGCGGCGAAGGCGAACAGGTAATCCACCGTCGCCGTCATCTCGAACGCGCCCTTGTAGCCGTGGCGCATGACGCCCGCGATCCATTTTGGATTGGCGGCACGCGCCCGCACCACACGGGCGATTTCCTCGTCCAGCGTGCGGATGCGTGGGCTTTCCGGGCGGGAATGGTCGGGGTGATAGACCGCGGGGTCAGTGCCCGAGACATGACGCACGGCGGCGGTCATTCCGCCTTCGAACTGGTAATAATCGTCGGAATCCAGCAGATCGTGCTCGCGGTTGTCCTGGTTCTGCACCACCGCCTCGACCTTGGACAGGCGGTCGCGGAACAGCTCGTGCCCGGCCTCGCCCTCGGTCCCCGCGCCATAGACCCAGCCGCCCCAGGCCAGATAGGCCTCGGCCAGATCGGCCTGGGTGGTCCAGCCCTTTTCGTCGATCAGCGCCTGAAGCCCGGCGCCATAGGCCCCCGGCTTGGAGCCGAACACCCGCGCCGCCGCCCGGCCTTCGCCCAGCGTATTGCTGTCCAGACGGACACGCGCGGCCAACGGATTGACCTCTTCCGGCTCGTCCAGGGCGGCGATTGCCCGCACCGCCGAATCGAACAGATTGATCAGATCGGGGAAGGCGTCACGGAAAAAGCCCGAGACGCGCAGGGTGACATCGACGCGCGGCCGGTCCAGCACGGTGGCGGGCAAAATCTCGAAACCGGTGACGCGGCGCGAGCCGGTATCCCAGGTCGGCCGCACCCCCAGCAGTGCCAGACCCTGGGCGATATCGTCGCCGCCGGTACGCATGTTGCTGGTGCCCCAGGCGGTCAGCGCCACGGCGCGCGGCCAGTCGCCATTGTCCTGAAGGTGGCGCTCCAGCAGCAATTGCGCCGATTTCCAGCCCAGATGCCACGCCGCCGGGGTCGGCACCGTGCGGGTATCCACCGAAAAGAAATTGCGGCCGGTGGGCAGCACGTCGGGACGGCCACGGGTCGGCGCGCCCGATGGTCCCGGCGGCACGAAGCGGCCATCCAGGCCGCGCAGCAACCCGGCGATCTCGGCGGCGCCACAGCCATCAATGGCCGGGGCCAGACGGTCGCGGATATGGGCCAGTACGGCGGCGGTGCGCGTCCATTCCGCCGGACAATCCTGTCCCGCCACCAGGGCGCGGGCCAGCAGCTCCAGCCGTTCCACGGTGTCGCCGATGGTGCGCCAAGAGCCAAGGCCCCCACCCCAACCCTCCCCCGCTGACGCGGGGGAGGGAGTGCACGCCCCCTCCCTCGGCGAAGCCGGGGGAGGGTTGGGGTGGGGGCAATCCAGAATGTCGGGCCGCGCGCCGGTCCAGGCATCGCCCAGCACGCAATCCAGCGGATCGAAACCCAGAGCCAGATCGTCGGCCAAGGCGCGCAGCAGCGAGCCATCCCCTGCCCCTTGGCCGCGCGGCACGCGGGCCAGCGCCACCAGCAGATCGGTGCGCTGGTCGCCGGTCGGGGAAACGCCGAAAATGTGCAGGCCGTCGCGGATCTGCAATTCCTTCAGCTCGCACAGATGGTTGTCCAGCTTGCCCAGCGCGGTGTCGGCATCGTCGTCCGGCGCGATGCCCAGATCGCGGTCCAGCCCGGCGGCCGAGGCGGTGGCCAGGATGTCCTTGCGCAGGATGGCGAGGCGGCGGGGATCGACGCCCGCCGCCTCGTAATATTCGTCCACCAGCCGCTCCAGCTCGCGCATCGGGCCGTAGCTTTCGGCGCGGGTCAAGGGCGGCGTCAGATGGTCGATGATCACCGCGGCGGTGCGTCGTTTCGCCTGCGTTCCCTCGCCGGGATCGTTGACGATGAACGGGTACAGATTGGGCAGCGGCCCCAGCACCGCCTGGGGATAACAGGCGTCGGACAGCGCCAGCGACTTGCCCGGCAGCCATTCCAGATTGCCGTGCTTGCCCATATGGATCACCGCGTCGGCGCGGAAGGCATGGCGCAGCCAGGCATAGAAGGCGAAATAGGAATGGGGCGGCACCAGATCGGGATCGTGATAGCTGGTGCCGGGATCGATGTTGTAGCCGCGTGCCGGCTGGATGCCCACGGCGATATTCCCCAACCGCATCATGGGCAGCAGGAACTCGCCGCAGGTTAGCACCCCCTTCTTGAAGAACGGGTCGGCCTCGGGCGCGCCCCAGCGGTCGCGCACCGCATCCTGTAGGGTTTGCGGCAAGGCGTTGAAGAACAGGAAGTAATCGGGCAGGGGCAGGGTTTCCCGCACCTCGCGCCCGGCCAGATTTTTCCAATCGTTGGTGGGACCGGCCTGCAAGGCCGTGACCAGGGCGTTGCCGTCGGCGGGCAGATCGCGCACGCCATAGCCCGCCGCCGCCATGGCCCGTAGCGCCTCGATAGTTCCCGCCGGGGTGTCCAGGCCGACACCATTGCCCAGGCGGCCATCGCGGTTGGGGTAATTGGCCAGCACCACGCCGATCCGCCGCTCGCCCGCCGCCTTGCGCCGCAATCGCGCCCAGCGCGCCGCCAGTTCGGCCACGTAACGAACCCGCTCGGCCACCGGGGCGTGGCGGGCGATGTCGCATTGGGTGGCGTCGTCACGGGTTGCCGCCTTGAACGACAACGCGCCCGCCAGAACGCGGCCATCCACCTCGGGCAAGGCCACGTTCATGGCGATGTCCTTCGGCCCCAGACCATGATTGCCGTCGCGCCACGCCTGTTCCGAGCCGCCCGCCAGCACCACCTGCAACACCGGGCAATCGCTGGGGCCGAACGGCGTATCCTCGGGCCGGGTCGGCGAGGCGACGGCAAAGCCGGTGGCGTTGACCACCACATCCACCGCCATCTCGTCCAGCACCGCCTCGACAATGCCGGCACTGGCGGCATCCTTCAGCGATTGCACGAACAGGCCATGGGCGTTCAGCCCCTGGCCGCGCATTTCCGCCAAAACGGCATCGATGGGCGCGGTGTCGCCCGACAGCACCAGGGCGCGATAGAACACCACGACCGCCGATGGTTGGGCCGCGTCCCAACCGTCGCGCCAGTCGCCGGACGGATACAGCCCGGCGGGCGGCAACGGCTTGGGTTCCAGCCACGGCGCATCGCCGCCGCATAAGGAATCGGCATAGGCCAGGAAATGCCCGGCATTGTCGGGACCGCCGAACACCAGATAGCGCCACAGCCGCTCGGCGGCATCGGGGGGCATCGTCCCCTGACGCAGCAATTCCGCATCGGGCTTGTCGTCGCCGGGCAGGCAGGCCAGCAGAATGTTGCGCTTGCGGCACAAGGCCGACAATTGCTCGATGCCATAGGGCCAGTACGAGGTGCCGCCCAGCAGCCGCACCACCACCAGCCGGGCGTGGCCCACCACCTGCTCCAGGTACAGATCCACCGACATATGGTGGGCCAGCCGCCCCAGATTGGCGAGGCGCAGCGCGAACGGCGCGCCCATACGGCCATGGGCGGCAGCCAGCGCCGACAGCTCAGTGTCGGCGGCGGACAGCACCACCACCCGACCGGGGCTCTGACCCAGGTCGATGGCCTCGGACCCGTCGGAAATGGTGCCGGGCTGGGCGGCGAGAAGGTGCATGTCTAGGGCCGTTCCGAATGGAAAATGACACGGATGGACACGGATGAACGCGGATGGCGGCGGAAATATCCGTGTCTATCCGTGTCTATCCGTGTCCTCACATTCTCAGCCCGCGATGATCGCTTCGATGGCGGCGCGGTCCAGGCCCTTTTGGCCGATCACCACCAGACGCGACAGCTTGTCCTCGCCCGCCTTCCACGGCCGGTCGAACCAGCGTTCGATACGGGCGCCCACCGCCTGCACCACCTGACGCGCCGCCTTGCCCTCGACCGCCAGGAAACCCTTGAGGCGCAGGATGTCGTGAGCGGTGATGGCGGCGTGCAGCCGCTCGGCCAGGGCCTCGGGATCGGTGATGGTGCCCAGGGTCACGGCGAAGCTTTCGAAATCGTCGTGGTCGTGGCCTTCCTCGGTGTCGTGGTGGCTGGGGCGGGCCGCCAGATCGTCCTCGGCCGCCGCCGACAGGCCCAGCAGCACCACCGGATCCACCGCGCTTTGCGCCGTGCGCACCACCTTGACGCCGGGGCGCAGATGTTCGGCCAAATCTGCCTGGACGCGCTCCAACACAGCGGCATCCACCAGATCGGTCTTGTTCAGCAGCACCATGTCGGCACACAGCAACTGGTCCTCGAACACTTCTTCCAGCGGGTTGTCGTGTTCCGGCGCCGCCATCATCTCGGGGGTGTCGGCGAAGCGGCCCGCCGCCACGGCGCCCGCGTCCACCACCGCCACCACGCCGTCCACGGTGACGCGCGAGCGGATTTCCGGCCACTGGAACGCCTTGACCAACGGCTTGGGCAGCGCCAGACCCGAGGTCTCGATGATGATGTGCTCGGGCGGGTTGGGGCGGTCCAGCAGCGCCTGCATGGTCGGCAGGAATTCATCGGCCACGGTGCAGCACAGGCAGCCGTTGGCCAGTTCCACGATGTCATCCTCGGTGCAACCCGCGACGCCACACGACGCCAGCAGATCGCCGTCCACGCCCACATCGCCGAATTCGTTGACGATCAACGCGATACGGCGGCCATCGGCGTTTTCCAGCAGGTGGCGGACCAGGGTGGTCTTGCCGGCGCCCAGGAAGCCGGTAATGACGGTGGTGGGAACCTTACGGATCATGGAGCACCTTTCAGGAAAAGCGGCAGACCGGCGGCGACGAACACCACGCGGGAACAGGAACGGGCGACGCGCTGGTTGACGCGGCCCTGATGATCGCGGAACTCGCGGGCCAGCCGGTTATCCGGCACCAGCCCCAAGCCCACTTCGTTGGACACCAGCACCACCGGCCCGCGCGCCGTGGCCAGCACCTCGCACAGCGCGCCGGTTTCCACATCCACATCGCGCCCGGCATGCATCAGATTGCTGATCCACAGGGTCAGGCAATCCACCAGCACCGGCCGCGTCGGGTCCAGCACGCGGTCCAGAATGGCGGCCAGCTCCAGCGGTTCCTCCAGCGTGTCCCAAAGGGGGCCGCGGCGGTCGCGGTGCAGGCGGATGCGCGCCGCCATCTCGTCGTCGAAGGCCTGGCCGGTGGCGAGATACAGCGCAGGCCCGGCATTCAGCAGGTCCTCGGCATAGGCGCTTTTGCCCGACCGGGCGCCGCCCAGGACCAGGGTGGTGGAAGCAGTAGTGGTCATGACCGGCTTGTTACCACAATCCGTGGCTCAGAACCACCGACGGACTTTATGGCTATAGGTGGTGAAATCCTCGCCGAAGGCCTGGGCCAACGCCGCTTCCTCACGGGCGATGAACAGATGGTTCAGGGCGAACACCCAGGCCGCCATCACCCCCCACGGCGCCGAACTGCCCAAACTGGCCGCCAGACCGGCCAGAACCAGCGCCAATCCCAGATAAATGGGATTGCGGCTGATCCGGAACGGCCCCGTAACAACCAAGGCGCTGGGCTGGCCGTGCGGGTCCAGGGTGGTGCCCCGCCGCCGCATCACCCAGGCCGACCACAGCACCAGCCCCACCCCCGCCACCGCCACCACCGCGCCCCAGGGGTGGCGCGGCACCATGCGCGCCAGCGGCGCCCAATGATCCAGCACCACCATGAACAGGGCGGCGGCGGCGGTGACGATGGGGGGATAGAGTTTCATGCCCTCTAGGCCGCCTGCAGGATGCGGCGCACCACGTCGGCATCGATGTCGCCGCGTTCGCCCAGCGGCAGACCGCCACGTTCGCTCAGGCGTTGGGCGATGGCCGCCGGGATGTCGGCACCCAGATTATAGCCGCCCAGACCGGCGGGCACGCCCACCGATTCGAAGAAGGCGCGGGTCTTGGCGATGGCGGCATCGATGCGGGCATCCTCGTCGCCCTCGGTCAGGTTCCAGACGCGGGCGGCGAATTGCAGCAGCTTGGCGCGCTTTTCCGGACGCTTGACCGCGACAACGCCCGGCCACACGGCGGCCAGGGTGCGGGCGTGGTCGATGCCGGTCAACGCCGTCAGTTCGTGGCCGATCATGTGGGTGGCCCAATCCTGAGGCACGCCCTGGCCGATCAAGCCGTTCAGCGCCATGGTGGCGCACCACATCAGATTGGCACGGGCCTGGTAATCGGGCGGCATTTGCATGGCCTTGGCGCCGATCTCCACCAGGGTGGACAGCACCGATTCCGCCAGCCGGTCCTGAAGCGGCGCCTCGGCGGGATAGGTCAGATATTGTTCCAGCACATGGATGAAGGCATCGACAACGCCGTTGCCCACCTGACGGGCGGGCAGGGAATAGGTGGTCTCGGGGTCGAGAACCGAGAAACGCGGCATCACCGAGGGATGGCCCCAGCCCAGTTTCTCGCCAGTTTCCTCGCGGCTGATCACCGAGAACAGGTTCATTTCGGAACCGGTCGCGGGCAGGGTCAGCACCACGCCCAGCGGCATGGCATTGGTGGGCGCCGCCTTGCGGCACACGATATCCCACGGGTTACCGGCGAAATCGATGGCCGCCGCCACCAGCTTCGAGCCGTCCACCACCGAACCGCCGCCCACCGCCAGCACGTAATCCAGCTTCTCGGCGCGGGCCAAGGCCACCGCCTTCATCAGCGTCTCGTAACGGGGATTGGGCTCGATGCCGCCGAACTCGCGGAACTCCAGCCCGGCCGTGGTCAGCGCCTCCACCACCTGGGCATGCACGCCGTTGCTCTTGATGGAGCCGCCGCCATAGGTGAACAGCACCCGCGATCCTTTGGGGATTTCCCGGCCCAGCGCCTTGATCTGGCCCTTGCCGAAGATCACCTTGACCGGGTTATGGAAGACGAAATTGTCCATGGGGCGTGCTCCGCGTCTTTCTATGTTCAGTCGCCCCAATGTGGGGGCGCGGGCCGAAAGCGCAAGGTCACGCCTTGATTCCCGCCCCCCGCGCCTTGGGGGCCGTCGGGTCCAACGGCCAGCGCGGGCGCGGCGCAAAGTTCAGCGGATCGGTCAGGCCCAGGCGGAAGCGTTCCACCCCGGCCCAAGCGATCATGGCGGCGTTGTCGGTGCACAGGTTCAAGGGCGGCGCCAGGAAAGTTAGCCCCCCGGCCCCCGCCACCTTTTCCAGCATGGCGCGCAAGGCGGAATTGGCGGCGACGCCGCCCGCCACCACCAGATGCTTGCCGTCCGGCCACCGGCTGGTGAATTCGGCGATGGCGCGGCGGGTGCGGTCGCCCACCGATTCCGCCACCGCCGCCTGGAAAGCGGCACAGACATCGGCCACGTCCTGCTCGGACAAGGGTTGCGGCAGGCTTTCCACCAGCAGGCGCACGGCGTTCTTCAGACCCGAGAAGCTGAAATCGCAGCCCGGCTTGCCCTTCATGGGGCGGGGCAGGGCGAAGCGGGCGGCATCGCCCTTTTCCGCCGCCTTCTGCACGCGCGGTCCGCCGGGATAACCCAAGCCCACCATCTTCGCCACCTTGTCGAATGCCTCGCCCGCCGCGTCGTCGATGGTGGTGCCCAGGCGCTTGTACTGGCCGACCCCCAGCACCGCCAGCAATTGGCAATGCCCGCCCGAGGCCAGCAGCAGCAGATAGGGAAAGGGAATGTCGTGGGTCAGCCGCGCGGTCAAGGCGTGGCCTTCCAGATGGTTGACCGCCAGGAATGGCTTGTTGGCCGCCAGGGCAATGGCCTTGGCGGTCATCACCCCGACCATGACGCCGCCGATCAAACCAGGGCCACCGGTCGCCGCCACCGCGTCCAACTGGTCGAACCCGATGCCCGCTTGCGCCATGGCCTCGGCCACCAGCCGGTCCACATGCTCCAGATGGGCGCGGGCGGCGATTTCCGGCACGATGCCGCCGAACGGCCGGTGTTCCTCGAGCTGGGACAGCACCACATCGGCCAGGATGGTCCGGTCGTCTTGCACAACCGCCGCTGCGGTTTCATCGCACGAGGTTTCCACACCCAGGATCAGCACCACGAAAATCCTTTCCAGAACCGTCGGCTTTTCCTACAACACCAGGGCCATGACGTCCAAAGCAAACCACCCCCGCCTCACCATCGGCACCCGCGGCTCGCCGCTGGCGCTGGCCCAGACCCACGAGACCCGCGACCGCCTGGCCGCCGCCTGGCCGGATTTGGCGGGCGAGGATGCGATCGCCATCCAGGTCATCCAGACCACCGGCGATCTGATACAGAACCGCGCGCTGTCGGAAATCGGCGGCAAGGGTCTGTTCACCAAGGAGCTGGACGATTCCATGCTGGACGGCCGCATCGATCTGGCGGTCCATTCCATGAAGGACGTGCCGACCGTGCTGCCCGACGGCATCGTACTGCCGTGCGTGCTGCCGCGCGAAGACGTGCGCGACGCCTTTCTGTCGCTGAAATATGCCAGCCTGGAAGAATTGCCCGAGGGCGCGGTGATCGGTTCCGCCAGCCTGCGGCGCGGTGCCCAGATCCTCAACCGCCGCCCCGACCTCAAGGTGGTGAACTTCCGCGGCAACGTGCAATCGCGCCTGCGCAAGCTGTCCGAGGGCGTGGTGGACGCGACCTTGCTGGCCATGGCGGGCCTCAACCGCCTGGGCCTGACCCAACACGCCACCTGCGCGCTGGAGACCGATTACATGCTGCCCGCCGTGGCCCAGGGCGCCATCGGCATCACCTGCCGCGCCGACGACGAGGCCGCGCATAAGGTCCTGGCGGCGCTGAACTGCCCGGAAACCATGGTGCGCATCACCGCCGAGCGCGCCTTCCTGCTGACCCTGGACGGGTCGTGCCGCACCCCCATCGCGGCACTGGCCGAACTGGACGGCGATAACCTGTCGTTCCGGGGGCTGATCGTCAGCACCGACGGCAAGACCATCCACGCCACCACCCGCCAGGGCAAGGCCGCCGAGGCCGAGGCCATGGGCCGCGACGCGGGCGAGGAACTGAAGCGCATCGCCGGACCCGGCTTCTTCGACCATTGACGGTCACCCGCCCCATCCCGCCTGGATGGGGCTAGGCCCAAGGGGCCGCGCGGCTTATGCCGCGGGAGGCAAGAGGCGCGGAGGCGCCTCGCCCGCCGCTTGAGGGCGTTACAAAAGGAGAGTCACTTGACCACGGCCCTCGTCACCCGCCCGCGTGAGGATGCCGAGGGCGTGTCGCAGGAATTGCGGCAGCGCGGCCTGGACGTCACTGTCGCGCCCTTGCTGGACATCCATTACCTGGATGCCGAGGTGGACGCAGCGGGGGTGCAGGGCATCCTGGCGACCTCGGCCAACGGCGTGCGCGCCCTGGCCCGGCTGTTGCCCGACCGCGACCTGCCAGTCTGGGCGGTGGGCGATGCCACCGCCCGCATGGCGCGCGAGGCCGGATACCACAAGGTCGAGGCGGCGGGCGGCGACGTCCATTCCCTGGCCGCCCTGGTCAAAAGCCGGTGCAGTCCGGAAACCGGCGCCTTCCTGCATGCCGCCGGGTCGGTGGTGGCGGGCGATCTGGCGGGCGATCTGGGCGCCGCCGGGTTCGCCGTGCGCCGCGTCGTGCTGTACGAAGCCCGCACCGCGCAGGCCGTTTCCGACGACTTGGCCGGAGCGTTGCGGAGTGGCGGTATCGGGCTGGCGTTGTTTTTCTCTCCCCGCACCGCCGCCACCTTTGTTACCCTGATCCAGGCCGCCGGTCTGGAGCGGACAATTACCGCGATCACGGCCTACGCGCTGAGCGCCAACGTCGCCCACGAGCTGGCGGCGCTGCCCTGGGCGGCCGTGCGCGTGGCCGCCGATCCCAGTCAAGCCGCCCTGCTGGCGGTGCTGGAGCACGATCTGGCCGCAGGCCGGTTCGATTCCGTTGTTTCGAGGACACACATGACCGAAACCACCCCGCCCGCCGCCGAACCCGAGACCGCCCCCGACGCGGAGATCGCCGAGCCGGACGTGCCCGAGGTGGAAACCGCCAAGGGCCGGTCGTGGATGCCCGTCGCCATCGCCGTGGCGGTGATCATGAGCGCGGGTGCCGCCGCCCTGGTGTGGTCGGAAATGCGGCCCGAGATGGATTTGCCACCCCCGCCGCCCGGCATGCCCGGCAGCGTCCACATGCCGCCGCCCCCTGGCGCGGTCGGCGACCTTGCCGCCGAACTGGCCGCCACCCGCGACCGGTTGCACGCCTTGGAAACCCGTCTGGCGGTGCCGCCGCAGAATTCCGCCGAGTTGGCGCCGCTGGAAAACCGCCTGACCCAGACCGAGACCGCGTTGCGCGCCCTGCAGGCACAGCCGCAGGTCCCGGCCAAGCTGGTGGAGGAGGTCGAGACCCTGGGCAAGGCGGTGACCGAGCTCAAGCGCACCTCCGCCGATGCCGCCGCCGTGCTGCGTCTGGCTGACCGGGTGGAAAAGGTCGAGGCCGGGTTCCGCGACATGCAGTCGCGCCGCACCTCGGCCGGGGCCTTGTTGCTGGCAATCGGGCAATTGCGCGAGGCGGTGGCCGCCGCGCTGCCTTATGACACCGAATTGCGGGCGCTGAAGGCGCTGGCGGGCGGCAATGCCGAGATGGCGGCACCGCTGGAGGCGCTGAAGACCCGCGCCGCCGCCGGTATCCCCACCGCCCCGGTGCTGACCGCCCGGCTGGCCGTCCAGGCCCCCATCATCATCCGCGCCCAGGTGCTGCCCGAGCAACAGAGCTGGTGGCGCCAGACCCTGGAAAGGGTGGCCTCGCTGGTGACCATCGAGCGCGAGGACGGCAACGCCGCCGGGGCCTCGCCCGCCGCCATCCTGGCCCGCGCCCAGGCGGCGCTGGCCCTGGGCGATTTGTCCGCCGCTGCCGCCGAGATCGAAGGCCTGAGCGGCGGTCCCGCCGAACAGGCGGCACCGTGGCTGGCCGACGCCAAGGCCCGCATCGCCGCCAACAAGGCGCTGTCGGAACTGACTGCCCAAGTGGTGGCGGCCATCGGCGCGGGGCAGTGATCATGATCCGCCGCCTTTTCCTGTTCGTCGCCGTCACCGCCCTGCTGGTGGCGGCGGCCGTGTGGCTGGCCGACCATCCCGGTCAGGCGGTCATTCACTGGCTGGGCTGGAAGATCACCGCCCCGGTACCGCTGGTCATCGCGGTGCTGCTGGCCGTCCTGGGCCTGGGCGCCCTGGCGTTGCGGCTGCTGCGGGCCATCCTGGGCGCCCCCGGCCGCTGGCTGCAAGCCCGCCGCGAGCGCCGCACCCGCGACGGCTATCGCGCCCTGTCGGACGGTCTGGCCGCCGTTGCCGCCGGTGACCGCAAGGGCGCCAAGCGGCTGGCCCGCCGTGCCGACAAATTGCTGACCGATGCCGCGCTGACCGGCCTGCTGACCGCCCAGGCCGCCACCCTGTCGGGCGACGAGCCCGAGGCGGAAAAGCGCCTGCAAAACATGGTCGAACGGCCGGAAACCGCCTTCCTGGGCCTCAAGGGGCTGATGGATCAGGCGTTGCGCCGCCACGACCACGCCGCCGCCCTGGATTACGCCCGCCGCGCCTGGACGCTGGGCGGCCCGGCCGTTGGGCTGGCCGCCACCCTGTTCGACCTGCAAGCCCGTGCCGGACAATGGGGCGAGGCCGAGGCCACCCTGACCGAGGCGAAAAAGCGCGGTGCCCTGTCGGGCGGCACCCTGGCCCGCTTCCGCGCCCTAGCCCTGCTGGAGCGCGCCCGCACCGGCAATGTTCCGGCCCAGGCGCTGCGCGACGCCCTGGACGCCCACAAGGCCGATTCCGGACTGGCCGCCGCCGCCGTGCTGGCCGCGCAATTGCTGCATCGCGCCGACAAGCCGCGCAAGGCGGCGTCGGTGATCCTGGCCACCTGGCGCATCGCCGCCCATCCCGATCTGGTGGAGGCGTGGCTGGCCCTGGCCCCGGCGGAGACGCCGCTGCAACGGCTGAAGCGCCTGGACAAGCTGGTGAAGACCAACCCGGAAGCGCCCGACGGCCACATCGCGGTGGCGGAAACCGCCCTGGCCGCCAAGCTGTGGGGCGTGGCCCGCACCCATCTGGACCGCGCCGCCGAATTGCGCCCCACCGCCGGGCTGTACGTGCTGTATGCCCGGCTGGAGCGCGAGGAGCGGGGCGACGAGCGCGCCGCCACCCAGTGGATGGCCAAATCCGCCGCCGCCCCCACCGAACCGGCCTGGATTTGCGTTCCCTGCGGCAAGCCCACCGACCATTGGGCGGCGCTGTGCCCCCATTGCGGCGCGGTGGACAGCCTGGACTGGAAATAATTCCCGCGTGACCGCCCCCCATCCCGGCTTCGGCATCTATATCCACTGGCCGTTCTGCCTGTCGAAATGTCCCTATTGCGACTTCAACAGCCACGCCGCCATCGCCATCGATCAGGCGCGGTGGCGGGCGGCGCTGCTGCGCGAGCTGGAGCATTTCGCCCGCCTCAAGCCTATGACCACGGTCACAAGCATCTTTTTCGGCGGCGGCACCCCCAGCCTGATGGACCCGGCCACCGCCGGGGCGCTGATCGAGCGGGTGGCGGCGCTGTGGCCCATTGCCGCCGATCTGGAAGTGACGCTGGAGGCCAACCCGTCCACGGTCGAGGCCGACCGCTTCCGCGATTTCCGCAACGCCGGAGTGGGGCGGCTGTCGCTGGGCGTGCAGGCCTTGAACGATGCCGATCTGCGTTTCCTGGGCCGCCGCCACGACGCGGGCGAGGCCTTGCGGGCGCTGGAGATCGCGGGCGCGCTGTTCCCACGCTTCTCGTTCGACCTGATCTATGCCCGGCCCGGCCAGACGCCGAAATCCTGGCGGACTGAACTGCAGCGCGCCCTGTCCCTGGCGGGCGACCATCTGTCCATGTACCAGCTGACCATCGAGGACGGCACCGCCTTTGCCCCCGCCTATGCCCGTGGCGAATTCGCGCTGCCGCCCGAGGACGCCCAGGCTGATATGTTCGAGATCACACGGGACCTGACCGCCGCCGCCGGTCTGCCCGCCTATGAGGTCTCCAACCACGCCCGCCCCGGCGGCGAATGCCGCCACAATCTGACCTATTGGCTGGGCGGCGATTACGTCGGCATCGGACCGGGCGCCCATGGCCGCCTGAACAACACCGCCACCCGCCAGCACCGCGCCCCCGACATCTGGCTGAAGCGGGTCGAGGAAACCGGCCACGCCACCCAGGAAAACACCGCTCTGGACCCCGATACCCGCGCCGAAGAACTGGTGATGATGGGTCTGCGGCTGGTGGACGGCATCAACGCCGACACCTTCGCCGCCATCGCCGGACGTCCGCTCTGGGACGTGCTGGATGCCCACGGAATCGCCCGTATGGTCGAAGGCGGCTTTCTGAAACGCAATGCCACCGGGATCAAGGCGAGCCCGGCCGGCATGCTGGTACTCAATGCCCTGACGGCGGAAATCCTGGGGTAGGGACACAGGCGGGCTATCACCCGGACCCATTTGGGGCGATGCCCCAAACCCCCTTTTGCTTTTATTGATGCCGCCTCTGCACCGTCAAGCCCGGCCATGACGGGAGTTCCCCACAAATCCGCGAAGACTCATAAAAAAACCCCTCCCCCCGATGGCCAGGGGGAGGGTTCTTTTTTTGCCGAAGATGCGGAGAAGATTACTTCTTCGCCTTCTTCTCGGCCTTCTTGATGGCGGCTTCGATGATCTCGGCGGCCTTTTCCGGGCCGCCCCAGCCGATCACCTTGACCCACTTGCCTTCTTCCAGATCCTTGTAATGCGAGAAGAAGTGCTCGATCTGCTGCAGCAGGGTGGCCGGCAGGTCCGAGTAGCTCTTCACGTCGTCATAGAAGGGGTGCAGCTTGGGGTGCGGCACGGCCAGGATCTTCTCGTCGTGGCCGGCTTCGTCTTCCATCAGCAGCACGCCGATCGGGCGCGAGCGCATGACCGCGCCGACCGCCACGCCATGACGGCCGACAACCATCACGTCGACCGGATCGCCGTCGTCCGACAGGGTGTGCGGGACGAAGCCGTAATTGGTCGGGTAGTACATGGCGGTGTGCAGGAAGCGGTCGACGAACATGGCGCCCGATTCCTTGTCGATCTCGTACTTCACCGGATCGCCCTTCAGCGGGATCTCGATGATGACGTTGATGTCGTTCGGCGGGTTCTTGCCGATCGGGATCTTCTTGATGTCCATGGTTCTTATGATCCTTGTTCTTTGGTCAGGACGACCTCGGCATCCACATACTGGAATCCGCGGTCGTGCGCCACTGCGGCGTGAGTCACCTGGCCGCGATGGACATTGAGGCCCGCGCGCAGATGCGGGTCCCCGGATAACGCACCGGCCCAGCCCTTGTCGGCCAGGGCCAGCACGAATGGAAGTGTTGCGTTGTTCAGCGCGAAGGCCGAGGTGCGGGCCACCGCGCCCGGCATGTTGGTGACGCAGTAATGCACCACCCCTTCCTCCACATAGGTGGGCTGGGCGTGGGTGGTGGGGCGCGCCGTCTCGATACAGCCGCCCTGGTCGATGGCTACATCGACGATGACCGAGCCGTTGCGCATGCCCGCCACCTGGGCGCGGCTGACCAGACGCGGCGCGGCGGCACCCGGCACCAGCACGGCGCCGATCACCACATCGGCGTCCAGCACAGAATGTTCCAGATTGTTGAGGTTGGCATAGGCGGTCTGCACGCGGCCGCCGAACAATTCGTCCAGTTGCGCCAGCCGGGCCAGCGACCTGTCCAGGATGACCACGCGGGCGCCCAGGCCGACCGCCATCCGCGCCGCGTTGGTGCCGACCACGCCGCCGCCCAGAATGACCACGTTGCCCGGCGGCACCCCTGGCACGCCGCCCAGCAGCACGCCGATGCCGCCCTGTTCCTTTTCCAGGCAATGGGCGCCCACCTGCACCGCCATGCGCCCGGCGACCTCGGACATGGGGGCCAGCAGCGGCAGGCGGCCATGGGCATCGGTGACGGTCTCATAGGCGATGGCGGTAACGCCGGACTGGATCAGACCCTTGGTCTGTTCGGGATCGGGGGCCAGATGCAGATAGGTGAACAGCACCTGCCCCTCGCGCAACAGCGCGATCTCGGACGGTTGCGGTTCCTTGACCTTGACCACCATGTCAGCGGTGGCGAATACCTCGGCGGCGCTATCGACGACGCTGGCGCCGACAGCGCGGTAGGCGGCGTCGGAACAGCCGATGCCCTCGCCCGCCTTGCTTTCCACCACCACCTGATGGCCGTGATGCACCAGCTCGCGCACCGAGCCCGGTGTCAGGCCGACACGGTATTCGTGGCTCTTGATTTCCTTGGGTACGCCGATGCGCATGGGGTCACCCCGTTTTTGGAATTACATTACCCCAAAAAGCGGCGGGCGCAACCTGACGGTATAATGACGATCGGCCCGCCGCGCAGGACAGTTTATGCCTGCGGCGTCTCGTTTTCCATGGGCAGGCGATACATCATCCACACCAGCAGCGCCATGCCCGGCAGCGCGGTCAGGGTGGTGAAGGCGAAGAACCACGGCCAGCCCAGCCATTGCACCAGCATGCCGCTGAAGCCCGAGAAGAAATTGGTGCCCAACGCCGCCAGCGCCGACAACAACGCGTATTGGGTGGCGGAATAGTTCAGGCTGCACAGGCGCGAGATATAGGCGACGAACACCGCCGCCGCCATGGAACCGCTGATGTTCTCGATGGCGATGGTGGCGATCAGCGCCAGCCGGTCGTGGCCGATGAAGCTTTGCCACACATACATCAGGTTGGACAGCGCCTGCAGGATGCCGGTGATGAACAGCGCCCGGAACAGGCCGAAGCGCACTGCCACCGCGCCGCCCAGCGCCAGCCCGATCAGGGTGGCGCCCAGACCGAACACCTTGCTGATGCCGGCGATCTCGTCGTTGGTGAAGCCCATGGCCTTGTAGAACGGTGTCGCCACCGAACCGGGAATGGCGTCGCACAGCTTGAACAGGATGATGAAGGCCAGGATGGCGAACAGCGCGCCGCCCTGGCGGTGCAGCATGTCGGCGAAGGGCGATACCACCGCGTCCTTGATCCAGGCGGTGACGCCGGGCGGGATCGGGTTGCGTTCGCCGCCATGGGGTTCGGGATTGAGCAGGGTGGCGGCCATGCCGATGGTGGTCAGCGCCGCCATCACCATATAGACCTGCGGCCACGGCATGACGTGCTGGGCCAGGGTCAGGGCGCCCGCGCCGGCCACCAGCATGGCGATGCGATACCCGGCCTGAACCATGGTGGCGCCGGGCGCCTGTTGTCCGGCGGCCAACACATCGACGCGATAGGCGTCCACCACCACGTCCTGACTGGCGGAGCAGAACGCCACCAGCAGCACCGCCAACCCCATCATCCACGGATCATCGGCGGGCGTCGCCGCCAGCAGCAGGATCGAGGCCGCCAGCAGCAACTGGATGAACAGCATCCAGCCGCGCCGCTGGCCCAGCCGGGCGAAGCCGGGCGGCGGCGACAGCCGGTCCAGGAACGGCGCCCACAGGAACTTGAGCGAATAGGGCATGCCCGCCCAGGCCAACATGGTGATGGCCCGCAGATCCACCTGGGAATCGGTCAGCCACGCCCCCAGGGTCGAGCCGCTTTTGGTCAGCAGCAGCGGCAGGCCGCTGGAAAAGCCGAAGGCGAAGATGGACAGGATGCGGCGGTCGCCGTAGACGGCGAAGGCGGCGCGCCAACGAGACATGTTCCGTTCCCTCTGGTGCAGGTCGGGCGGCAGTGTAGCGGCAAATGGTTAAGATCAGAACGGGTCCAGCTCGGAATCCCAATACAGGAAGTCGCGCCAACTGGCATGCAGGTAATCGGGCGGGAACAGGCGGCCGCGTTCGCGCAATTCGAAGCCGGTGGGTTCGAGCGGCCAGCGCAGCAATGCCATGTCGGCCTCGCGCGGCAGGCGGCAGCCCTTGCGCAGATTGCACGGGCCGCAGGCGGCGACGACGTTCTCCCACGAGGTGCGGCCGCCCCTGGCACGCGGAATGACATGGTCGAAGGTCAAATCGTGCACCGGCAATGCGCGGCCGCAATATTGGCAGGTGAAGCGGTCGCGCAGGAACACGTTGAAGCGGGTGAAGGCGGCGCGGCGGTTGGCCGGGATGTATTGCTTGAGCGAGATGACGCTGGGCAGCCGCATCTCGGCGCTGGGCGAATGAACGACGCGGTCGTATTCCGACACCACGGCGACGCGGCCGCCCATCACGGCCCTGACCGCTTCCTGCCAGGACCATAGGGACAAGGGAAGATAGCTGAGCGGCCGGAAATCGGCGTTCAGGACCAAAGCGGGGTAGCTTTCCACGATCGCGGGCACCTCCACCTGGCGGCGGTTGCCCCAAGATAGCGGCGCGGAATCGGCAAATCCACACCTGATCTATGATCGTTCTGTATCAACGATTCATATTTAGCCCTCGCCGGGCGCCCGCATCCGCGGTCTTGGCTGCGGCCGCAATGGCCGCAGGAGCGGCGTGCGTCAGGGCTAACGCCCGCCGCTAACCATCGCTCTCCAGGCCGAACGCCTGACGCAGAAAGCCGATGGCCAGGGCCAGACCGGGGCCGTCGATGGAATGGCCCAGGCCGGGGCGGCTTTCGGCCAGTACCGGAATGCCCGCCGCCGCCAGGGCTTGTTCGGCCTGGGGCAGACAGGCGGGGTTGACCACTTCGTCCTCGGCGCCGTGGATCAGCAGTATGCGCGGACGCGAGCGGATGTCCGCCGCCAGGGTCTCGGCCGCCACCAGGGCGCCGGAAAAGCCCACCACCGCCGCCAGTGGCCGTTCGCGGCGCGGCGCCATCTGCAAGGTGACCATGGTGCCCTGGGAAAAGCCGATGATGGCGCATTCCGCCTCGGTCAGGCCGAACCGGGCCAATTGTGCGTCCAGAAAGCCATCCACCACCTGGGCACCCTGGCGCACCCCCGCCGCCAGGGCCGGGCCGGAGCGGTCGGCCAGTGAGAACCATTGCCGCCCGAACGGCGCCATGTCGTAGGGCTCGGGACCGTCGGGCGAGACGAAGGCGGCGTCGGGCAAGGCCGGGGCCATATAGGGGATCAGCTCGGCCAGATCGGCGCCGTCGGCGCCGACGCCATGCAGCAGCACCACCAACTGGCGGGCGGGGCCGCCGGACAGCGGCAGGGCTTCGGGTCCGGTAAGGGGCATGGCGGGGGCTCCGGCTGGGGTCAGGACGGTGATTATGGTATGGTCGCGGCCATGCGCCAACCACCCTTCGTCACCCGCTTCGCCCCCAGCCCCACCGGCCGCCTGCATCTGGGTCACGCCCATTCCGCCCTGTTCGCCCGCGACTGTGCCGGGCCAGGCGGCCGCTTCCTGCTGCGCATCGAGGATATCGATCCCGGCCGCTGCCGCCCCGACTTCATCGATGGCATCGAGGAGGATTTGGCGTGGCTGGGGCTGGATTGGGAACAGCCGGTGCGCCGCCAGTCGCAGCATTTGGACGATTACCGCGCGGCGCTGGCGCGGCTGGAAGCGCGGGGCCTGTTGTATCCCTGCTTCTGCACCCGCAAGGACATCGCCGACGAAGTGGCGCGTTCGGGCCATGCTCCGCACGGTCCCGACGGCGTGCTCTATCCCGGCCTGTGCCGCAATCTGAGCGTGGCGGAGCGGGCCGACCGGGTGGCGGCGGGCGAGGCCCACGCCCTGCGCCTGGATATGATCGAAGCCATAAAACAGGCCGGGCCGCTGGCGTGGCTGGATCACGATGCCGGGCCGCAATCCGCGACGCCCGAAATTTTCGGCGACGTGGTGCTGGCCCGCAAGGACGTGCCCACCAGCTACCATCTGGCGGTGAGTGTGGACGACGCCCTTCAAGGTGTGACCCTGGTCACACGCGGTGCCGATCTGTTCGCCGCCAGCCATGTGCACCGGCTGTTGCAGGCGTTGCTGGATTTGCCGGTGCCCGACTACCGCCACCACCGCCTGCTGACTGACGAAAGCGGCAAACGCTACGCCAAGCGTGACCGCGCGCTGACCCTGCAAGCCCTGCGCGAAGCCGGTCATTCTCCGGAATATATCCGTGGAATTGCATATCACGATGGGCAGAACCGCTTTTATGGCGAATAACTAATACTGAAGTTTCGACTTGCTCATACCTTGGCATTGAATGCATAAGCCCTTCGGGAGTTGAGGAACGGAGGTTTGCCATGGTCGGAATCGGCGTGTCGAAGCGCGGAATCGGGTTGGTGCCGCGGATCATTCTGTTGGCCATCAGCGGCGTGCTGGTGCTGGGTGTGGCGGTCTCGGCCGTTTCGACCTATCTGCTGCACGCCAGCGCCGAGGACGCGGCCCGCGAACGGGTGGATACCAACATGCGGGTGGCCTGGCAGGTGTTGCGGGCCAAGGGCACCACGTTCCGTGTCGCCGACGGCAAGCTGTTGGCCGATGGTCATGTGCTGAATGGCGACGATGCCCTGGTGGATCACATCAAGGACTTGGTGGGTGGCACCGCCACCCTGTTCATGGGCGACATGCGGGTGACCACCAACGTGCTGAAGGCCGACGGGACCCGTGCCGTCGGCACGCCGCTGGCGCGCAGCGCCGCCTATGCCGCATTGTTCGAGAGCAAGCAGCCGTTCCGGGGCGAGGTCATGATCCTGGGCGAGCCCTACATGACCGCCTACGACCCCATTACCGCGTCCGGCGGCGCGGTGATCGGCGTGCTGTATGTGGGCATCAAGAAGGCTGATTTCCTGAAATCCGCCGATCAGACCCTGTGGACGCAACTGGCGGCCACCGCGCTGGTGATGCTGGCGGCGTCGCTGGCGGCCTGGGCCATCGCCCGGCGCGGCATCGCCCTGCCGTTGCAGGCCAGCATCGGCGCCATGCGCCGTCTGGCCGAGGGCGATCTGGCGGTGACGGTGCCCGAGGCCTGCCGCCGCGACGAGGTCGGCGCCATGAATGCCGCCCTGGCGGTGTTCAAGGCCAATGCCGAGGAACGCGTCCGGCTGGAGGCCCGTCAGCGTGCCGAACAGGAAGCGCGCAACCGCCGCCAGGAAGCCATCGAGCAATTGACCCGTGATTTCAACATGGGCGTCAGCGGCGTGCTGAACACCGTCACCCGCTCGGCGCACAATCTGCGCGATGCCGCCCAATCCATGACCGCCGTGGCGGGTGAGACCAGCCGCCAGAGCACGGTGGTCGCCGCTGCCGCCGAACAGGCGTCGGGCAATGTCCAGACCGTGGCCTCCGCCGCCGAGGAACTGGCCGCCGCCGAGACCGAGATCGCGCGGCAGGTGTCGCAGACTTCGGCCGTGGCCGCCACCGCGGCGGGCGAGGCGGAAAAGGTCAACGAAATCGTGCGCACCCTGGTCGATACCACCGGCCGCATCGGCGACGTGGTCGGGCTGATCAACACCATCGCGGCGCAGACCAACCTGCTGGCGCTGAATGCCACCATCGAGGCGGCGCGGGCCGGGGAAGCGGGCAAAGGGTTCGCCGTGGTCGCCAACGAGGTCAAGGCTCTGGCCACCCAGACGGCACGGGCCACCGAGGAGATCACCGGCCAGATCACCGCCGTGCAGGACGTGACGCGGCAGGCGGTGGCGGCCATCGACGCCATCGGCCATACCATCACCACCATCAGCGAGAACGCCACCGCCATCGCCAGCGCGGTCGAGCAGCAGACCGCCGCCACCGGCGAGATCGCCCGCAATGTCCAGCAGGCGTCCAGCGGCACGCACGAGGTCACCCGCTCCATCACCTTGGTCAACGAAGGTGCCAGCACCACCGGTTCCGCCGCCACCCAGGTCCTGGGCACCGCCGAGCAATTGTCCAGCCAGTCGGACGCCCTGGCCGCCGAGGTCGCCGATTTCCTGTCGGCCATCAAACTGGCGGGCGAGCGCCGTCATTACCACCGCCAGCCCCTGCATTTGCCGGTCCGCGTCGTTATCGGCGACCGCCGCATCGACAGCGCCACGGTGGATGTGGGTCTGGGCGGCGCCAGGATCGAGGGAGAACTGGGTGTGCCGCAGGGCACGGCCGTGATCCTGACGATCCAGGGCTGGCCCGAGGTCAAGGGCCGGGTGCTTCAGGTCGAAGGCGGACAGACCCGCCTGCAATTCGCCTTGGACAGCAAGACCCAGGATGTTATCGACCGGGCGCTTGACCGTGCCGCCTAATACCATATCCCGGTGATCGGAACCGATCACCGGGGCCCTCATGCGCCGGGCGGGTTTCTCCGAAACCCTTGGCTTCCGCGGCATAAGCCGCGCGGCCCCTTGGGCCTAACCAAATCCCCATGAGTTTCACTCACCGGGATTTGGTATAAGGCCGCACGGATCAATAGCTGAAGCGCACGCCCCACGGCCGACCCTGACGCTCGCCCACCGCCACGGCGCGGCCGTCGGGCAGCAGGGCCAGGCCGTTCAGGGCGGCGCCATGGCGGCGCCATTCCCATACCGTGCTGCCGCTGGCGTCCAGCCGGGTCAGCACCGCCGCGCCCGCCACCTGCCCGGCGGCCAGCACGCCGCCATCGTCCAGCGCCGCCACTGCCGCGATGGCACCCGCGCCACCCGGCCAACGGTGGTCCCAGGCGATATGGCCGTCGGCGCCCAGCCGCACCAGCCACGCATTGCGGGCGGTCAGCGGCGCGCGCACGCCCTCGGTCACCGCCAGGGCCCAACCGGCGACCGCCAGTCCGCCATCGGCGAAGCTGGCCAACGCCTCGGGGTGTTCATCGTCGGCTTCGTCGATCACAATCTGGGCGCGGTCGGTGCCGCCGCCATCGAAGCGCAGAATCCATATACCACCCGGTTCCATGGGCGAGGCGGCGCCATAGGCCGCCACCAGCACGTCGCCACCCGGCGCCAGGGTGACGGCGCGGGCCTCGAACAGGCCGTCGGCCGCCACCGGCGAGGCCAGACGCCGCCACGCCGGGTCGCCCTCGGCATCCAGCCGCAGCACCCAGGCGCCTTCCTGGCCGGTCCGTCCGGCCACCACCAGACCGCCATCCTCCAGCGCCACGATGCCGGTGCCACCGTCCAGCGCGGTGCGGCGGAAACGGCGCAGCCAATCCTGTTTCAGATGGCCGTCGGCGGCCAGTCGCAGGCGCCAGATTGCGATGCCGTGTTCGAAGCCCGGCGGGTCGGACGGTCCGGCCATCAGCGCCGCCGCGCCGGGCGGCGTCGCCAGGGCGTGCGCCACTGCGTCGGACCCCGCCAGGGTGAAATCGTCCACCACCCGGCCGCGCCCGTCCACATGCACCAGACGCGGGCCGTGGCCGCCGCGCACCGCCACCGCCAGATCGTCCTCGCCGACCACGCCCGCCGCCACGGCGGCGCCGTTGCCGGGGATAGTCCATTCGCTCAGGCTTTTCGGCCCGCCGACGCGTGCCCCTTGCGCCGAGGCGCCGGTTGCGGCAAGCATCATCACAGCGGTCACCGCCGCAAGTACGCGCATTCCAACCCCCATACATCCGGAAGCCTAGGGTTATGACCGAAGACGTCCTGCAACGCCACAAAGAGAAGATGGCCAAGAAAAAGGCCAGCCGCGACAAGCTGATGTCGAAGAAGGTGGGGGAGAAGGGCCTGTTGCTGGTCCATACCGGGCCGGGCAAGGGCAAATCCACCGCCGCCTTCGGCATGGCGGTGCGCTGCGTCGGCCACGGTTTCAAGGTCGGCATCGTGCAATTCATCAAGGGTGCTTGGGACACCGCCGAGCGCCGGGTGATGGAAAGCCTGCCGGGCGTGACATTCAAGGCCATGGGCGAGGGCTTCACCTGGGAGACCCAGGACCGCGAGCGCGACATCCAGGCCGCCGCCCGCGCCTGGGAAGCGGCCAAGGAAATGCTGGCCGATGCCGATACCCGCATGGTCATCCTGGACGAGATCAACGTGGCCCTGCGCTACGATTACCTGTCGTGGGACGAGGTTGCCGCCGCCTTGGCCGAGCGGCCCGAGGGCCAGCATGTGGTGATGACCGGCCGCAACGCCCTGCCCATGGTGATCGAGGCCGCCGATCTGGTCACCGAGATGACCATGGTGAAGCATCCCTTCCGCGACGGCATCAAGGCCCAGCCGGGCGTGGAGTTCTGAGCATGAAGCGCCGCCTGTTCCTGGCCGCCGCGCTGATGGCGCTCTCTCCGCCCGTCCTGGCGCAAAACGTGGTCACCGACCAGACCATGATGGTGGGCAAGGCCAAATCCACCGTGGAACGTCTGCGCAGCGATCCCAACATGGAACGCAACATCGCGCCGCTGCTGGGGCGGGCGCGGGCGGTGCTGATCGTGCCGGATCTGGTCAAGGGTGGTTTCCTGCTGGGCGCCGAATACGGCACCGGCGTGCTGTTGTCCCGCGATACCGCCAGCGGGCGCTGGTCGGGCCCGGCCTTCTATTCGGTGGCGTCGGGTTCGATCGGTTTGCAGATCGGCCTTCAGGACGCCGAGGCGTTGTTCATCATCATGACCGATGGCGGTCTGCGTGCGGTGATGGAAGACCGCTTCAAGGCGGGCGCCGATGCCGGAATCGCCGTGGCCCATCTGGGCGCCGGAGCCGAGGCCGCGACCACGCTGAACGCCGGGGCCGACATCTACGCGTTCTCGAAGGCGGTGGGCGCCTATGGCGGTGCCACCCTGGAGGGCTCGGGCATTCTGCCGCGCCATTCGTGGAACGCCGCCTATTACGGCGGCAATCCCTCGCCCGCCGACATCGTCATCGCCCGCCGCCTGGACGCCCCCCAGGCCGACCGTCTGCGTGACCTCCTTGCCCGCTGAGTGCCGCCCCCGTGCCCTGATGTTCCAGGGCACCGGCTCGGACGTGGGCAAGTCGCTGCTGGTGGCCGGGCTGTGCCGGGCCTATGCACGGCGCGGCCTGGTGGTGCGGCCGTTCAAGCCGCAGAACATGTCCAACAACGCCGCCGTCACCGCCGATGGCGGCGAGATCGGCCGCGCCCAGGCGTTGCAGGCCCGCGCCTGCGGCATCGCGCCGTTGGCCGACATGAACCCGGTGTTGCTGAAGCCGCAATCGGATGTGGGTGCCCAGGTGGTGGTACAGGGCAAGGTCCTGACCAATGCCGGGGCACGGGATTATTACCGCCTCAAGCCCAGCCTGTTGCCCAAGGTGCTGGAAAGCTTCCACCGCCTGGGGCAAGGCGCCGATCTGGTGCTGGTGGAGGGCGCGGGCAGCGCCGCCGAGGTCAACCTGCGGGCCAGTGACATCGCCAACATGGGCTTCGCCGAGGCCGCCGACGTGCCGGTGGTGCTGATCGGCGATATCGACCGTGGTGGCGTGCTGGCCAGCATCGTCGGCACCTGGGCGCTGTTGCCCGAGGCCGAGCGGGCGCGGCTGGCCGGGTATCTGATCAACAAGTTCCGCGGCGACGTGTCGCTGTTCACCCCGGCCATCGACATCATGGCGGCCAAGACCGGCGGCCTGCCCTGCCTGGGGGTGGTGCCCTATTTCGCCGAAGCCGCCCGCCTGCCCGCCGAGGACGCCGCCTCGCTGCGCTCGCCCACGGGCGACGGCGCCCTGCATATCGTGGTGCCGCGCCTGTCGCGCATCGCCAATTTCGACGATTTCGACCCGCTGGCCGCCGAGCCCGACGTGCGCCTGAGTTTCGTTCCGCCTGGGCAACCATTGCCCGGCGATGCCGATCTGGTGATTTTGCCGGGGTCCAAGGCCACCATCGCCGATCTGGATTTCCTGCGCCAACAGGGCTGGGACATCGATATCGCCGCCCATGTGCGGCGCGGCGGCCGGGTGCTGGGCATCTGTGCTGGCTACCAGATGCTGGGCAACAGCGTGTCCGACCCGCACGGCGTCGAAGGCCCGGCCGGGGGCGTGGCCGCCGGGCTGGGGTTGCTGGACGTGGATACGGTGATGGCGGGCGACAAGGTGCTGGTGGAAGTCGCCGGTCACGATGCCGCCGGGCGCCCGGTGCATGGCTACGAGATGCATATGGGCCGCACCGGCGGCGGTGATTGCACCCGTCCGGTGCTGATGCTGGACGGCCAGCCCGACGGCGCCACGTCAGCCGATGGCCGGGTGCGCGGCTGTTACCTGCATGGCCTGTTCTCGTCGGATCCGTTCCGCGCCGCCCTGCTGGCGGAATTGCGGCCGGGTCGCGAGTCCGGGCTGGCCTACGAGGCGCTGGTGGACGAGGTGTTGGACCGCCTGGCCGACCATCTGGAGGCGGCGGTGGATCTGGACGCGTTGCTGGCGCTCAGTCGGCCAACGGCAGGGTAAAGCAGAAGGCGCTGCCTTGGCCGGGGCTGCTGTCCACCCACAGGCGCCCGCCCGCCGATTCGACGATCTTCTTGCATAGGGCCAGACCGATGCCGGTGCCCTCGAATTCCTCGCGCCGATGCAGGCGCTGGAAAATCTTGAAGATACGGTCGTGATAGCTCGGGTCGATGCCGATGCCGTTGTCCTGCACGGTGAAGCGCGCCCAGCCGCCATCTTCCAGGCTGGCCGATACCGCCACCACCGGATGGCGGCCGGGGGTGCGGTATTTCAGGGCGTTGCCCAGCAGGTTCTGAAACAGGCAATGGATCTGCGACGGAATGCCCATGACGGCGGGTAAATCGCCCAGCCGAATCTCGGCGCTGTCCAGATCGCCCAGCGATTCCAACGCGTCGCGCACCAGCGCCGCCGTGTCGCAGCGCACCGGCAACAGGCCGGGCCGCCCGATCTGGGCATAGGCCAGAACATCGTTCAGCAGCGTCGACATGCGTTTGGCGCCGTCCACGGCGAAGCCGATATACTCGTCGGCATCGGCCCCCAGCCTGCCGCCATAGCGCCGTTGCAGCAATTGCAGGAAGCTGGACACCGAGCGCAGGGGCTCTTGCAGATCGTGCGAAGCGATAAAGGTGAATTGCGCCAATTCGGCGTTCGAGGCGGCCAGATGGGCGGTGCGTTCCTCGACCTGCCGTTCCAGGTCCTGGTGGCTGCGTTCCAATTCGGCAAGCAGACGGCGACTGGCCTCGGCCCGCCAGTCATACAGCGTCGCCAGCACCAGCAGCGCCACCAGCATGATTGCGTTGACGGCGCTTTCCTTGATCACCTGCGCCCGCCATTCCTGCAACACCGTGCGCAGGGTGACGCCGATCACCGCCACCAGCGGGTAGTCGGTGAAGGTGCGGTAGGCCACCACCTTGTCGTTGCCGTCGGCCAATCCGGTGAAATGGCCGATGCCGGTGGCGGCCTGCGGAATCAGATCGCGGAACACCGGGCTGTCGGTCATCACCTTGCCCAGCCATTTCTCGTGACCGGGACTGCGGGCCAGGAAGGTGGCGTCGGCGCGGAACAGCGCGGTGCCGCCCGCCTCCTCCACCGCCACGTTGTCCAGTTTCTCACGCAGGGCGGCGGCATCCAGGCCCATCACCACCACCCCGGCGAAGTTGCCCTCGCTGTCCATCAGGGCGCGGGCCAGCGGGATGCAGCCGTCGCCCGGCGCCAGCAACAGCGGGGTGCCGATCACCATGCCAGGCGTGGTCGGGTCGGCGCGCAGCTGCTGGAAGAAGTCGCGCTGGGCCACCGAAGTGTCGGGCAGGGGCAGCGGACGGCGGCCGTCGGCGACGATGGCCAGACCCCGGCGGGTGCCGTCGGGGCCGAATACCTGCATGGCGCGGATTTCGGGAAAGGCCGACAGGCGGACGTGAAACCACGTTTCCAATCCCGATTGCGGCCATAGCGCCGGGTCGATGCGGTTGGCGGCTTCGTCCAGCAGGGCACCGACGGGGCGCAGCGATCCCGCCACCTGATATTCCAGCGACTTCGCCAGCGAGCCCACCAGCCGGTCGCCCGCCGCGACGGCTTGGGCGCGGCGCTCCAGGTTTTGCCAGCCCCACAGCGCGCACAGCACCGACGCCAGCACCAGGGCGGCGATGCGTCCCTTGTACCGCCATGCCCAGCCGTGCCCGTACGGCGTCGCCGCCATATGTCGATCCTCAGGGTTCCATGACTTCGGTATTATTCAACCGATCACTACGCCTCGTCAATCAGGCCTGTAGCCACAGCACCAGAATTACCAGCCCGGCATTGACCAGACAGGCGGCCGAGAACAGGTGCAGCGCCCGGTCGATATCGGTGAACTCGGCCCGCGCCCGGCCCGCGCCGATCCATTTCTCGTCCACCACCAGTCCCGGATATTTGCGCGGTCCGCCCAAGGCCAGCCCCAGGGCACCGGCCATGGCCGCCTCGGGCCAGCCGGAATTGGGGCTTTTGTGGTTGCGGGCGTCGCGCACCATGGTGGCGATGGCGCGGATGGGGTTGCCGCGCGCCGCGAACAGCGCCGCCAGGGCGATGATCAGCCCGGCCAGCCGCGCCGGGATCAGGTTCAGCACGTCGTCCAGCCGGGCCGAGGCCCAGCCGAAGGCGCGGTATTTGTCGTTGCGGTAGCCGACCATGCTGTCCAGCGTGTTGACCGTCTTATAAAGCACCAGGCCGGGCAGGCCGCCGATGACGTACCAGAAGGCGGGCGCCACCACCGCATCCGAGAAGTTCTCGGCCAGGCTTTCGATGGCGGCGCGGCAGACGCCGTGGGCGTCCAGGCTTTGCGGATCGCGGCCGACAATGCGCGACACGGCATAGCGCCCGGCCTCCAGCCCGTTGTGCTGAAGGGCGCGGGCGACGTCGTCCACATGGTCGAACAACGCTCGTTGCGCGATCAGAACGGCGGCGGCGAACACCTCGATCAGCCACAGATGCGGCATGGCGCGGGCGACGAAGGCGATGGCGCCGCCGATGCCCAGTGCCAGCACCGCCATCAGTACCACCAGCACCACACCGCGCAGGCGGCGGTCGGAATCCGGCAGGGACGGTTTGTTCAGGCGCTTGTCCAGCGCGGCGATCATCCGCCCCAACAGCACCACCGGGTGGGGCAGCAGGCGGAACAGCGGGCCCATCTCGCCGAACACCGCGTCCACGGCCAGGGCCATGAACAGCAGAAGCAGGGCGTCGGGGGCGGTGCCGAAATGTGTGCCGAAAGGAAGCATGGGCGGACTTTAGCCGCAGGTTATTTAGGGTGGCAACCCTGGCGCGCTTTACCTATAGTCCGGGGCCTATCCGACCGGCCGGAGGCAAGGACCAGCCGGCATATCCGCACGAAGGCAAGGACCACGCGCATGACCGAGAAGACCGGCGTTATGATTTGCGGCCACGGCAGCCGCGACGTCGAAGCCACCACCGAATTCGCCTCGCTGGCCCGCCATCTGCGCGAACGCCTGCCGCAATACGCGGTGGAAAGCGGCTATCTGGAATTCGCCCGCCCGATCATCCGCGATGGCCTGGAATCCCTGAAGGCCCAGGGCGTGACCCGCGTGCTGGCGGTGCCGGGCATGCTGTTCGCCGCCGGTCACGTCAAGAACGACCTGCCGTGGGAAATCAACAGCTTCGCCGCCGAGAATCCCGGCATGTCCATCACCTTCGGCCGCGAGCTGGCGGTGGACCCCAAGCTGCTGGAGGCATCGCGCGCCCGCATCGAGGAAGCCGAGGCCAAGGGCAAGCCCGGCGTGTCGCGGGCCGAGACCCTGCTGCTGGTGGTCGGACGCGGCACCAACGATTCCGACGCCAATTCCAACGTGTCCAAGGTGGCGCGCATGCTGTGGGAAGGCATGGGCTTCGCCTGGGCCGAGGTCGCCTATTCCGGCGTCGCCTATCCCCTGGTCAACCAGGCGCTGGAGCGGGTGACCAAGCTGGGCTACAAGCGGGTCATCGTCTTCCCGTACTTCCTGTTCACCGGCATCCTGGTCAAGCGCATCTATGCCTGGACCGACGAGGCCGCTGCCGCCAATCCCGGCGTGGAATTCATCAACGCCCCCTATCTCAACGACCATCCGCTGGTGATCGACAGCTTCGTCGAGCGGGTCGAGGAGATCCTGCGCGGCGAAACCCACATGAACTGCACGCTCTGCAAGTACCGCACCCAGATCATCGGCCATGAAAACGCCGTGGGCGCGGTGCAGGCCGGGCATCATCATCATGTGCGCGGCATCGGCACCGATGCCGACCACGATCACCACGATCACCACGATCACGGCCACCACCACCACGGCCATCATCACCACGATCATGGTCATGACCACGGCCATGATCACGGCCATGGGCACAAGCACGGCGAGTAAGGCCCCATGCTGGCTGCCGGACCGGTCTTCGACGCCTATGTGATGGTGGATTGGAGCGCGGAAACGCGCCCCAAGACCGGTCCCGACAGCATCTGGTGGACCTGCCTGGAGCGCGGGCCGCAGGGTCTGGTGGAGCGCGCCACCGCCAACCCCGCCACCCGCGCCGAGGCCGAGGCGCAACTGGCCGATCTGCTGGGCGATCTGGCGGCGCGCGGTCTGACCGTGCTGGCCGGGTTCGACTTCAATTTCGGCTTTCCCCAGGGCTTCGCCGGGCGCATCGGTGCCCAGGACTGGCGGGGATGCTGGCGCCGTCTCGCTGCCGAAATGAAAGACAGCGACGACAATGCCAACAACCGCTTCGCCGTCGCCGCCGATCTGAACCGGCGGATTTCCGGGGGTGCCGCGCCGTTCTGGGGCTGCCCCGCCGCCCAGGCGGGCGAAACCCTGGCGGCGACCAAGGCCGACACCGCCGGTTTGCCGGAAAAACGGCTGGCGGAAACGCGGGCCGCCAGCACCAAGGCCGTGTGGCAATTGGCCTATGCCGGGGCGGTGGGCGGTCAGACCCTGACCGGCATTCCGCGCCTGGAACGGCTGCGCCGCTATCCCGGACTGGCCGAGGTGACGCGGGTATGGCCGTTCGAAACCGGCTTGCGGTCCCTGTCCAAATCCTCGGATTGGCGCATCGTGTTGGCCGAGATCTACCCAAGCCTGCTGCGGATTGTTCCGGAAGCGGGTGAGATCAAGGACCGCGCCCAAGTGGTGGCGCTGGCCCGGCATTTCGCTGTGTTGGACCAGGACGGGCGGCTGGGCGCGCTGTTCGCGGGCGACCCGAAACTGAGCGCGGCCGAGCGGGCCGTGGTGGAAACCGAGGAGGGCTGGATTCTGGGCGTTACCGATTCCGATCGCATCGACATCCATGATTGGATCAAGGACCCGGCCGCCATCTACGCCGAATCCTTCGCCACCATCCGGCGCGAGGTGAATCTGGCGGCGGTGCCCGAGGCCATGCGCGACGTCATGGTGCGCATCATCCATGCCTGCGGCATGACCGAGATCGCCGCCGATCTGTCGTGGAGCGACGGCGCCGCCGAGGCGGGCATGCGTGCCCTGGCCCAAGGCGCGCCCATCCTGGTGGACGCGGAAATGGTGGCGCACGGCATCATCCGCCGCAAGCTGCCCAAGGATAACCGGGTGGTCTGCACCCTGAACGATGCCAGCGTCCCCTCGGCGGCCAAGGCCCTGGGCACCACCCGTTCGGCCATGGCGGTGGAATTGTGGCGGCCGCTGTTGGATGGCGCCGTCGTCGCCATCGGCAACGCCCCGACCGCCTTGTTCCACCTGCTGGAACTGATGGAGGAAGGGGCGCCGCGCCCGGCGCTGATCCTGGGTTTCCCGGTGGGCTTCGTCGGCGCCGCCGAAAGCAAGCTGGCGCTGATGCAATCCGGCCTGCCCTACATCGCCTTGGGCGGCCGCCGCGGCGGCTCGGCCATGGCGGCGGCGGCGGTCAATGCCCTGGCTGGGGGATTGGAGTAATCATGACCCCCTGGCTTTCCGTGCTCGGCATGGGCGATGACGGCCTTGACGGTCTGTCGCCCGCCGCCCGTACTCTGCTGGACGCCGCCGAGGTGGTAATCGGCGGCGCCCGTCATCTGGCGCTGGTGGACACCAAGGCCGACAAGCGGGAATGGCCCAGCCCGTTCGCCGGGGCGCGGGATCTGCTGGATTCGTTGCGGGGACGCAATGTGGCCGTGCTGGCCTCGGGCGATCCCATGTGGTTCGGCATCGGCGCCACCCTGACCCGCTGGCTGTCGCCCGGCGAGATGCGCGTCCTGCCCCATCCCGGCGCCTTTTCCCTGGCCGCCGCCCGGCTGGGCTGGCCGCTTCAGGATTGCCTGTGCCTGACCGTGCATGGCCGCCCGCTGGAGGCGCTGCACCTGCATCTGGCCCCCGGCCGCCGCCTGCTGGTGCTGAGCGAGGACGGCCAGAGCCCCGCCGCTGTTGCCCGCCTGCTGGAAAAGGCCGGATACGGCCCGTCGCGGCTGGTGGTGCTGGAACATCTGGGCGGCGGCGCCGAGCGCATCCGCGACAGCGTGGCCGAAGCCTGGGTGGGCGAGGCCGCCGACCTCAACACCATGGCCATCGAATGCCGGGCCGAGGCCGGGGCGCGGCTGTGGCCGGCGGTGCCCGGCCTGCCCGACGAGGCGTTCGACCATGACGGCCAATTGACCAAGCGCGAAATCCGCGCCGTCACCCTGGCGGCGCTGGCGCCGTTGCCCGGTCAGATGCTGTGGGATGTGGGGGCCGGTTGCGGCTCCATCGCCATTGAATGGATGCGGGCCGGTGGCCGCGCCGCCGCCATCGAACCGCGCGCCGACCGCGTCGCCCGCATCGCCGCCAATGCCGCCGCCTTGGGCGTGCCGGGGCTGGAGGTGATCCGGGGCAGCGCCCCCGATGCCCTGCCCTATTCCGATCCCGACGCCATCTTCGTCGGCGGCGGCGTCTCGGCGCCGGGCGTGCTGGATGCCTGCTGGTCGGCACTGCGCCCCGGCGGCCGTCTGGTGGCCAACGCGGTGACCGCCGAGGGCGAGGCGGCGCTGATCGCCCTGCATGCCCGCTTCGGTGGTCAAATGGTGCGCCTGTCGGTGTCGCGTCTGGCTCCGGTCGGCGGCTTCCACACCTGGCACCCGGCCATGCCGGTAACCCAATTCATCGGGAGGAAGGGGTGACCGGCACGCTTTACGGCATCGGCGTCGGGCCGGGCGATGCGGAATTGCTGACCCTCAAGGCGGTGCGGCTGATCCGATCGTGCCCGGTCCTGGTCTGGCCCGCGCCGCTGGAGGGCGAGGGACTGGCGCGCACCATCGCCGCGCCGCATGTGCCGCCGGGCAAGACCGAGATCGCCATCCGCCTGTCCTTCCGGCCCGAGCGCGACGACACCGACCGCGCCTATGATGCCGCAGCCGAAACGATCGCCTTACATCTGGCGGCGGGCCGCGACGTGGCGGTGCTGTGCGAGGGCGACCCGCTGTTCTTCGGCAGCTTCATCTATGTGCTGACCCGCCTGCGCGACCGCTTCCCGGTGGAGGTGGTGCCGGGCATCGCCTCGCCCATGGCCGCCGCCGCGGTGGCGCTGCGGCCGCTGTCGACCCTGGAAGATTGTGTCGCCATCATTCCCGCCACCCGCGCCGAGGCCGAGATCGAACGGCTGTTGGCGGCGGCGGAAAGCGCGGTCATCATGAAGGTCGGCCGCCACCTGCCCAAGGTGCGCCGCGTGCTGGACCGCCTGGGCCGCACCGCCAACGCCCTGGTGGTGGAACGCGCCACCCAGGACCGGCAACGCCTGATCCCCTTGGCCGATGTGGCCGAGGCCCCCTATTTCTCTCTTATCCTGGTGCAGTCATGACCGCCATCCTTGTCGTCACCCCCGCCGCCCTGTCCGTCGCCCGCCGTATCAAGGCAGCGCTGCCGGGCGCCCAGTTGCATGGCCTGAGCGGCCGGGTCGAGGACGCGGATACCGTCTTTTCCGACACCAAGGCCCATATCGCCGCCCTGTTCCAGGCCGGAACCCCGGTGATCGGCGTGTGCGCGGCGGGCATCCTGATCCGCGCCTTGGGGCCGGTGCTGGTGGACAAGCAGGCCGAGCCGCCGGTGCTGGCCGTCGCCCCCGACGGTTCCAGCGTGGTGCCGTTGCTGGGCGGCCATCACGGCGCCAACGAACTGGCCCGCACTCTGGCCGCTGCCTTGTCCGGCCATGCCGCCATCACCACGGCGGGCGACCTCAAGCTGGGGGTGGCGCTGGACGAGCCGCCTCCCGGCTGGCACGTCGCCAATCCCGAAGCCGCCAAGCCGGTGGCCGCCGCCCTTCTGGCGGGCGAGCCGGTGCGGCTGGAGGTCGAGGCGGGCGAGGCCGGATGGCTCAAGCACCTGCCCTTCGCCGAGGAGGCCGAGCCGTCGGTGCGCGTCACCGACCATCAGGTGGTGGCCGACGAATCCGAATTGCTGCTGAACCCGCCGGTGTTGGCGCTGGGCGTCGGCTGTGATCGCGGCTGCCCGCCCGAGGAACTGGCCGCCCTGGTGCGCGACACCCTGGAGGCCGAGGCCCTGGCCCCCGGCGCCATCGCCTGTGTCGCCTCCATCGATCTCAAGATGGACGAACCGGCGGTGCATGCCCTGGCGTCCAGCTTAGGCGTGCCCGCCCGCTTCTTCACCGCCGCCGAGCTGAACGAACAGGCGCCGCGCCTGAAAAATCCTTCCGATGTCGTATTGAAGGAAGTGGGCTGCCCCGGCGTGTCGGAAGGCGCGGCCCTGGCCGCCGCCGGTCCCGAGGCCGAACTGGTGGTGCCCAAGCTGAAGACCAAACGTGCCACTGTCGCCATCGCCCGTGCGCCGCGCGGCATCGCGCCGCTGAGCATCGGCCATGGCCGGGGCAAGCTGTTCGTGGTCGGCATCGGCCCCGGCACCGCCGCCATGCGCACGCCCGAGGCCAGCGCCGCCATCGCGGCGTCCAGCGATCTGGTGGGCTATGGCCTGTATCTCGACCTGCTGGGCGCGGCGGCGGCGGGCAAGGCCCGTCACGAAAGCAATCTGGGCGCCGAGGCCGACCGTGCCCGCATGGCGCTGGATTTGGCCGGACAGGGCAAGGTGGTGTCGCTGGTCTGCTCCGGCGATGCCGGTATCTACGCCCTGGCGACCCTGGTGTTCGAGCTGATCGAACGCGAGGCCAAGGCGGAATGGCTGCGTACCGAGGTGCAGGTGGTGCCCGGCGTCTCGGCCTTGCAGGCTGCCGCCGCCCGTGCCGGTGCCCCGGTCAACCATGATTTCTGCACCATCTCGCTGTCCGACCTGCTGACCCCGTGGGAAACCATCGAAAAGCGCCTGAAGGCGGCGGCCGAGGCCGATTTCGTGGTCTGTTTCTACAATCCGGTGTCACAGCGCCGCCGCGACCAATTGGCCCGCGCCCGCGACATCCTGCTGACCGGCCGCCCGGCCGAGACGCCGGTGATCCTGGCCCGCCAGTTGGGGCGGCCCGAGGAAAACGTGCGGGTCGTTTCGCTTGGCGAACTGACCCCGGATCATGCCGATATGTTGACCCTGGTGATGGTCGGCAGTTCGGAAAGCCGCCGCCTGGAGCTGGGCGGCACCACGCGGGTCTATACCCCGCGCGGCTACGCCAAGAAGCTGGTTTGACCTAAGAAGAATACGGAAAACGTCCATGACAGTGCATTTCATCGGCGCCGGTCCCGGCGCCCCCGACCTCATCACCCTGCGCGGCCTGCGGCTGATCCAAAGCTGCCCGGTGTGCCTGTACGCCGGGTCGCTGGTGCCTGCGGAAATCGTCGCCGAGGCGCCCAAGGATGCCCGCGTGCTCGACACCGCGCCGTTGCATCTGGACGAGATCATCGCCGAGATTCAGGCCGCCCATGCCGCCGGTCATGACGTCGCCCGCGTCCATTCCGGCGATCCCAGCATCTACGGCGCCACCGCCGAACAGATGCGGCGGCTGGACCAATTGGGCATTCCCTATGACGTGGTGCCCGGCGTCCCCGCCTTCGCCGCCGCCGCCGCCGCCCTGTCCACCGAGCTGACCCTGCCGGATATCAGCCAGACGGTGACCATCACCCGCACCGCCGTGCGCTCCAGCGCCATGCCCGAAGGCCAGGATCTGGACACCATCGGCCGCAGCAAGGCGACCCTGGCCATCCATCTGTCGGTCAACAATCTGAAAAAGGTGGTGGACGAACTGACCCCCCATTACGGCGCCGATTGCCCGGTGGTGGTGGCCTATCGCGTGTCGTGGCCCGATCAGGCCTTCGTGCACGGCACCCTGGCCGACATCCGCGGCAAGGTGAAGGAAGCAGGCTTCACCCGCACCGCCCTGATCCTGGTCGGCCATGTGCTGGACGGCGCCGATTTCACCGATTCGCGCCTGTACGCCGCCGACCACACCCATGTGTTGCGGCCGGGGAAATAGGGGGCTCGTTCTTCAACAAGCTGCGGAAAACATCCGTCATTCCCGCGCAAGCGGGAATCCATGTATCCGTTCTCTCGCTGGCATGGACACCCGCTTTCGCGGGTGTGACGGCATATTGTGGCCGGGCGCAATTTCGCCATAAAGGCCGGGCAGCTTACTCGTTCGCCGCCTTGAGCACGGCGCGGGCCTCGTGCTCGTCGATCTGGTGCAGGTCGTTGAGATGGATTTCCCAATTGTCCACGAATTCCTGGACCGCCAGCGTCAGGCATTCCCCCAGCGGGCGGCCGGTCTCGGCGGCCAGCGCCTCGAGCCGCTGCTTCAGCTCGGCGGAAAGGGTGACGGACAGGGTTTCCATGATAGCGACCTCGTGACATCCCGGAAGCGGGAGGCGGACAGTCTACATCCAATGAACCATCGTTGCCAGTTCCGACGAACCCCGGCGCCATGCTAGAAACCCCCATGCCCGACCAGAACCCGCCCCGCCGCCATCCGGCGCTGTCGCTTGAACTCGATCCCTCCGACCGGCTGGTGTCCAGCGCGGGCGCCGAACCGCCGCGCGGCGAGGGCGGCGGTTTCGGCCTGGGCGGCTTCCGCTTCGGCGGTGGCGGCAACGGTGGTGGTGACGAACCGCCGCCGCGCAAGCCGCGCGCCGCCAAGGCGCCGAAACCGCCCAAGCCCCCCAAGCCGCCGCGTCAGAAAAAGGCGGCGGGTGGCGGCGGGCGCAAATGGGGAAAGCGGCTGCTGGTCTGGGGCCTGACCCTGGCGATCTGGTGCGGCATCGGTGTCGCCGGTCTGGTGGCCTATTACGCCGTCGATCTGCCCGACATCGACAAGATGACCGCCACCACGCGGCGGCCCAGCGTGGTTTTCCTGTCGGCCGAGGGCGAGACCTTCGCGGCTTATGGCGACATCTACGGCCAGCCGCTGGACCTGAAGGACATCGCCCCCGCCATCCCGCAGGCGGTGATGGCGACCGAGGACCGGCGGTTCTATTCGCATTTCGGCGTCGATGTCTGGGGCCTGGCCCGCGCCGCCGTCACCAACCTGCGCGCCGGTCATGTGGTGCAGGGCGGCTCGACCATCACCCAGCAGCTGGCCAAGAACCTGTTCCTGAAGCCCGACCGCACCCTGAAGCGCAAGGTGCAGGAATTGCTGATGGCGCTGTGGCTGGAACACCGCTTCAGCAAGGAGCAATTGCTGACGCTGTACCTGAACCGGGTTTATCTTGGTTCCGGAACGTTCGGCGTGGATGCGGCGGCTAAGCGCTATTTCGACGTCTCGGCCCGCAATGTCAGCCTGTATCAGGCCGCCGTCATCGCCGGTCTGCTCAAGGCGCCCAGCCGCTATTCGCCGCTGAACGACCCCGAGGCCAGTCACAAGCGCACCGTGGACGTGCTGCAAAACATGGTCGAGGCCGGGTATATCGATCAGGCCACCGCCGATTACGCGGCGCTGACCGGCGCCGCGCAGATGGTGCGCCGTCCGGTGCCGGGCGGCCGCTATTTCGCCGATTGGGTCATGTCGCACATGGACGAGATGGCCGAGGTCCAGGGCAAGGACATCGTGGTCCGCACCACCCTGGACATGGGCCTGCAACGCAAGGCCGAGGCCGAACTCAAGGCGCTGCTCGACCGCGAAGGCGGAAAATCCCAGGTCGGCCAGGGTGCGGTGGTGGTGCTCAGCCCCGACGGCGCCGTGCGCGCCCTGGTCGGCGGCAAGGATTACGACGACAGCCAGTTCAACCGCGCCACCCAGGGCCAGCGCCAGCCCGGTTCGGCATTCAAGCCTTTCGTCTATCTGGCGGCCATGGAACGCGGCTTCACCCCCCAGGACGTGTTCGAGGACGCCCCCATCAAGTTGGGCAATTGGTCGCCTGGTAATTACAACGGCAAATTCGAGGGACCGGTGTCGCTGCGCCGCGCCTTCGCCAATTCCACCAACACCATCGCCGTGCGCCTGATCGAACAGGTGGGACCGGCGCGGGTGATTTCCCTGGCCCACAAGATGGGCATCACCTCGGAGCTTCGGAACGACGCCTCGCTGGCGCTGGGCACTTCGGAAACCAATCTGCTGGAACTGACCACCGCCTACGCCCCGTTCGCCAATGGCGGCGAGGGTGTCGCGGCCTATGGCGTCGAATCGGTCACCGATCCCCAGGGCAACGTGCTGTGGCGGCGCCAGGGTGGCGGCTTCGGCCCGGTGATGTCGGAAACCGCTTTGGCCCACATGCACGAGCTGATGCAGGCGGTGATGACCGAAGGCACCGGCAAGGCGGCGCGTCTGGACCGCCCGGCGGCGGGCAAGTCGGGCACCACCCAGGATTACCGCGACGCCTGGTTCATGGGCTACACCGCCGATTACGTGACGGGCGTGTGGCTGGGCAACGACGATCAGCGCCACGAGATGAAGAAGGTGACCGGCGGCGGACTGCCCGCGCAATTGTGGAAGACCATCATGGTTTCCGCCCACAAGGGCCTGCCGCCCCATCGCCTGCCCACCCCCGACCTGACCCCGCCGCCCATGGCCAATGACGGTCCCGGCTCGCTGGTCGAAGGGGCTGGCGAAGCGGTGGAAAGCGTCGGCAATGCGCTGGACAATTTGATCAACTCCATCTTCGGGCGCTGACATGCTGCCGTTCCTGCGCCGACTGACCGGCGACCGCCGCAGCGCCGATGCCAACCGGCTGCTGGGGCTGTCGTTGGCCTTCGTCGCCGGGGCCATGAACGCGGGCGGCTTCCTGGCGGTGGATCAGTATACCTCGCACATGACCGGCATCGTGTCGTCGCTGGCCGACGCGGTGGCGCTGTACGACACCGCCATCGCCCTGACCGCCTTGGGCTCCATCGCCGCCTTCGTGGCCGGGGCGGCCTATTCCGCCATCCTGATCAATTGGGGCCGCCATCACCGCACCCATTCCCGCTATGCCTATCCGTTGCTGTGGGAGGCCGGGCTGTTGCTGGTGTTCGGTCTGATGGGCGGCACGCTGGAGCTGAAAAGCGGCTTCGTGCCCATGACCGTCATTCTGCTGTGCTTCATCATGGGGTTGCAGAACGCCATCATCACCAAGATTTCCAACGCGGAAATCCGCACCACCCACATGACCGGCATCGTCACCGATATCGGCATCGAGCTGGGCAAGATGGTCTATGTGAACTCGCAGGACGCATCCGAGCATTATCAGCCGGTCCGCACCAATTGGCGCCGTCTGGGCCTGCTGGTGTCACTGCTGGCGGCGTTCTTCACCGGCGGTGTCGCCGGGGCGCTGGGCTTCAAGCATGTGGGCTATGCCTCGACCCTGCCGCTGGCGGCGTTGCTGGTGGTGCTGGCGGTGGTGCCGCTGGTGGACGATGTCCGCACACGCGCCCGCCTGCTGAAGCGCGGGCGGCGGCGCTAAATCATCGTGCGTCGGTTTAACCGGGCGCGGAACAACCCGGGCCGGGTATGCCGGGGGCTTTCGCCCCCGATCCCCCAATCGGGAGGCTCAGCCTCCCGAACCTTCCAGTTCCTTAATTCATTGGCATAAAAACGGGTGGTCCGGAGGCTGTGCCTCCGGGCGGGTTTGGGCGGCAGCCCAACCTTTCAATGCCCTTGTCCCCGCCATCACCGCTTCCCATGTGCCAGGAAGATGCCTGACAGGAGGCGCGGCCATGTGGTTGGGCTCGATTTGGGCGAAATGGCGCCGTCCTCGGCCATCGCGTCCGGCGGCGGTGGCTCCGGTGCGCCGGATGGCGCGTCCCGCCCATGATTCCTTTGAAACCGCGTTGGCCCGGCTGGCCGAGGCCCCGGATGGTGGTGCCGGGCGTCTGCGCGTGGTGTCGCTGACCGATTTCCGCGAAGCGGTCGGCGCCAAATGGCCGCGCCTGTCCGACAAGGTGGCGATGATCGCCGAGGCGGTGATCCGCCGCCATATCGGCGCGGGCAACGTCTTCCGCCGCCAGGGCGAGGATGTGTGGCTGATGGCGTTCCTGAACGGTGATGCCGCCCAGGCCCGCGATACCGCCAACGCCATCGCCCGCGATCTCAGCCATCATTTGCTGGGCGAATCCTGTGTCCATGGCGGGCGGCCGCTGGCGGTGGCGGCGCATGTGGCGGCGGCGGCCATTCTGGGCGATGACGGGCTGTTGGATGAACGGCGGGTGTGCCGGGCCATCGAGGACAGCCGGTCACTGCTGGAGGCCGATGCCGGCAAGGCAGTCCGCGCGCCGACGTGGCGGCCGCTACCCCGCCCCGAGGGACCGTGCCGCCCCCGTATCGACTGGCAGGTGCTGCGGCGCGAGCGGCCCGAGGCGGTGCCCGACGAGGCGTGGAGCGGCGTGCCGCCGCTGCCGCCCAATGCCCGGCTGCGTCTGTTGTGGCGGCCGACCTGGGTGGCGGAGGGCGAAGCCATCTCGGCCTATTGTGCCCGGGTGCTGCGCTTCGACGGCGACGGCGCCGAACCGCTGGAGGGGCCGTTGGCCTATCCCGCCGACGATCCCGCCTCGGCGGCGCGGCTGGACCGCTTCGTCGCCGCCGCCGCTTTGGACGATCTGCGGCGCGCCCACGCCGCCGGGCAACAGCCCAGCATCATCATGCCACTGTCGTGGAGCACCCTGGCCCGGCATGGCGCCCAATTGCTTCAGCCCTTTGCCGAAATCGGTGAGGCCATGCGCCGCGACTGGGTGCGAATCGAGGTCTTCCGCATCCCCGATGACGTCAGCGACGACGAGCTGGAGGCGGTGCGCGATCTGGCCCGGCGGCTGTGTGGCGAGGTGCTGCTGCGCCTGCGCCTGGGTTCGCCGCTGATAGAACGGATCGGCGAATTGGGCGCCGCCCATGTGGGGCTGGACCTGTCGGAATTGCGGCCCAGCGAACGCATGAGCGACGACACCCTGCTGTCGGCGCTGGAAAGCCTGCATGTCAGCGCCGATCATGCCGGGGCGCGCTGTTATCTGTGGAGCGCGCGCCGCCGCCGGGTGGTGGGCGGCGTGGTCCGCAACGGCTTCGAAATGGTCAATGGCCCCGGCCTGATGCGTGACGTGGGCGCGCCCGCCGGGGTGGTGTCGGCGCCGCGCCGCCGCTTCCTCCTCAACCCTTGCGCTCCGGCGTGATCACTGGAAGCGGTGCAGCCCGGCGCCGTTGATCTTGAGCCAGCGGCGGGCCGGGCGGTGGTCGCCGACCAGGGATTCCACCACCGCCCAGAAAGCGGGGGAATGGTTCATCTGCACCAGATGGGCCACTTCGTGCGCCACCACGTAATCCAATATCTGTTCCGGAGCCAGAACAAGGCGCCAGGAAAAGGCCAGATCGCCCGAGGACGAACAGCTTCCCCAGCGTGATTTGGTGTCCTTGACGGTGATGCGCCCTGGCTTGCGCCCCAGCCGCGCCGCCATGTCCTGGGCGCGCGGGGCGATCAGGCGTTTGGCCTCGGTTTTCAGGAAATCGGCGGTGCGGCGGCCCACATGCTCGGGCAGGCCGGACACCAGGATTTCGCTATCTTCGACCCACACGCCCCGGCGGGCGCCGGGAACATGGCGCACCGGGTGCGGCACCCCCAGCAACGGCACCGTGGCGCCGTCGGCCAAGGCCACCGGGCCGGGCAGGCGGGCCAGACGCTCGGCCAGCCACACCCGATGGGCCAGCAGGAAACGCTCGCCCTCGGCCAGCCGCGCCTTGACCGGCAGCATCAGCACGGCGCCGCGCGCCGGATCGATGCGCAACGAGATGCGCCGCGCCAGGGCCGAGCGTTTGACCGCCACCTGGACCGTGCGGCCGCCAAGGTCGAGATCGACGGTCTCGGTCACGTCATTCCGGCCAGGATACGATGTGGTAATCCAGGGGGCCTGCGCGGTTTTCGGCGATGACGCGGCCACGGACCGAGATGCCCGCCTCGTGCACCGTGTCGGCGCGGCCCGACACCAGCGGGTGCCACCATTCCAGGTCCTTGCCCTCGGCCAGCAGGCGGTAGGCGCAGGTGGAAGGCAGCCAGGGCAGGCCGGAAACCGCCTCGGCCGTCAATTGCACGCAATCGGGCACGAAGGCGCGGCGGTTTCCGTAGTTCTTACACTGGGCGGTGCCCAGGTTCAGCAGGCGGCAGGCGACGTTGGTATAGGCGATCTCGCCGGTATCCTCGTCCTCCAGCTTATGCAGGCAGCACTTGCCGCAGCCGTCACACAGACTTTCCCACTCCTCCGCGCTCATGGAGCTCATGGGCTTGGTCCGCCAGAACGGTAAGCTTGTCGTGGGTGCGGATGAAGGTTCGCACATGGGGGTAGATTTCCTCGCGCCAGCGGCGGCCGTTGAAAACGCCGTAATGGCCGACCTTGGGCGCCAGATGGTGCAGCCGCATGCTGTCGGGCAGGCTGGAACACATCTTGTGCGCGGCCTCGGTCTGGCCGACGCCGGTAATATCATCCTTTTCGCCCTCGATGGTCATCAAAGCAGTGTGACGAATCAGCGTGGGATCGACCTTGCGGCCACGGCTGGTCATCTTGCCCTCGGGCAGATGGTGCTCGATGAACACGGTCTTCAGGGTCTGCAGGTAGTAATCGGCGGGCAAATCCATCACCGCCAGATATTCGTCATAGAAGTCGCGGTGCTTTTCCGCCGAATCGCCGTCGCCGCGCACCATGTTGTCGAACAGCTTCAGGTGCTCGCCCACATGACGTTCGGGGTTCAGGCTCATGAAGCCCTGCAATTGCAGGAAGCCGGGATAGACGCGGCGGCCACGGCCCTCGTGCACGAAGGGCACGGTGTTGATGACGTTGTTCTCGAACCACGACAGCGGCTTGTGGGTCGCCACCTGATTGACCTTGGTCGGGTTGATGCGGGTATCCATCGGCCCGCCCATCAGGATCATCGAGCTGGGCTGGCGCGGGTCCTGGTTGGCGGCCATCAGCGACACCGCCGCCATCACCGGGATGGACGGCTGGCACACCGCCAGCACATGGGTGTCGGCGCCCAGGAAGTGCAGCAGCTCGATGACGTAATCGACGTAATCGTCCAGCGTGAACGGCCCTTCCGACAGCGGCACGTCGCGGGCGTCGATCCAGTCGGTGATGTAGACGTCATGGTCGGGCAGCAAGGTCTCGACCGTGCCGCGCAGCAGGGTGGCGTAATGGCCGGACATGGGCGCCACCACCAGCACGCGGGGATCGCGGCGGTCGGTCTGGCGCTGGAAGTGCAGCAGCTCGCAGAACGGCTTCTTATAAACCACCACCTCGTGCACCGGCACGTCCTGGCCGTCGATCGTGGTGCTGGGCAGGTTGAATTGCGGCTTGGCGTAGCGGCGGGTGGTGCGCTCCAGCAACTCGGCCCCGGCGACGATGGCGCGGCCCATGGTGGTGTGGGAAATGGGCAGCCACGGATTGGTGAAGGTGGTTTTCAACGCCTCGGCCCACATACGGGCCGGGCCCAGGACGGCGTGCTGAACTTCATGCAGGTGATAGAGCATCGAACCTATTCCCCTTCCCGAGGCACCTTATTGATATTTTTGTTACTCATTAACCGGTGTCTTGGCAACAAAATTATCATACTTAGGAACGGCAAGGCGCTGCCATCCATTGGCAGACATGAGCATTTCCGCGCCTTACCGCAATGCTGCGGCGCAAAGAATTTTACACGCGGTCGATCAGGTGCACGAAAGAGGCGAAGGCGGAGCCGTGGTGCAATCCGGCATTGCCCAGCGGGCCACCCGCCGAATCGGCGATGGCGAACAGCGGGGCGCCGTTCTCGGCCAGGACCGAGGCGTAGTGGAATTCGTGCCCCCGGATCTGGGTGCCCGCCGGGCCGAACGGTGTGTCTGCCAGCAGCCGCGCCTGCCGGTAGCCCAGATGTAGCCGCCGTTTGGCGAAGCTGGTGTCCAGCGGCAGCAGCCCGGTCATGGTGTGAACGGCGCCGTCGGCATCGGTCAGAGTGCGGCCCAAGGTCATGTAGCCGCCGCATTCGCCGAACACCGGCGCACCCTTGGCGGCCAGGGCGCGCAGGCCACCGAGGAAACCGGCATTGCCCGCCAGCTTCCCGGCATGCAGTTCGGGATAGCCGCCGGGCAGATAGACGGCATCGCCGTCCGGGGCCTGATCGGCCAGCGGTGAAAAGAAGGTCAGCTCGGCCCCGGCGCGGCGCCAGCTTTCCAGCAGCGCCGGATAGGCGAAGGCGAAGGCGGCATCGCGGGCGATGGCGATGCGCTGGCCCAAGGGTGGCAGGAAGTGCGGCGCCGTGCCGCTCAGGGCCGCCGGGCGGGCCAGAGCCAGCAGGCGATCCACCGCCACGTGCTCGGCCACCGCATCGGCGGCGGCGGTGAAAAAGGCGGTCAGGTCGGGATGCTCGCAGGCCTGAACCAGCCCCAGATGGCGGCTGGGCACCACCAATTGCTCCAGCCGGGGCAGGAAGCCCAGCACCTCGACCTCGGGGCAGGCGCGGGCGCAGGCGGCGGCGATGACCCGGCGGTGTTTCTCGCCGCCAACCCGGTTGAAGATGACGCCCGCCACCCGCACGTCAGGGCGGAAATGGGTGAAACCGTGCAGCACCGCCGCCGCCGATCCGGCCATGCCGCGCGCGTCCACCACCAGAATGACCGGCCAGCCGCAGGCGGCGGCCAGATCGGCGGTGGCGCCCTGGCTGTCCTCGCCCGCGACGGCGGCGCCGTCGAACAGGCCCATGACGCCCTCGCACACCACCAGCCCGGCGCCGTCGCCCAGGGATTGCACCAATCCGCCCAGGCTGCCGGGGCGCATGGCCCAGCCATCCAGATTGACGCAGGGGCGTCCGGTGGCGGCGGCGTGAAAGGCGGGATCGATGTAATCGGGGCCGACCTTGGCCGACACCACGTCCACGCCCCGCCGTGCCAGCAGGGCCAGCAGGCCCAGGGTCAGCAGGGTCTTGCCGCTGCCCGAGGACGGCGCGGCGATGACCAGACCGGGGGCTGTCATGCTACTTGACGGTCTTCTTCAGCGCTGCCGCCAGATCGTCGGCGGTGGTGCCGTGCGGGAAGTGCTGCACGAAGCGGCCATCGGGGCCCATCAGATACAGGATCGAGGAATGATCCACGGTATAGCTGTCGTCGTCGGGCTGGCCGTTGGCGGGCTTGGCGCGGGCGGCATAGACCTTGAACGCCTTCTTCACCGCCTCGACCTGCTCGGTGCTGCCGGTCAGGCCGACCAGCGCCGGATGAAAGGCGGCGACGTAATCCTTCATCACCGCCGGGGTGTCGCGGGCCGGATCCACGGAAATCAGGATCGGCGTGATCTTGGCCACCTGGGCCGGGTCCAGCTTGTCCAGCGCCCCCGCCACCACGGTCAGCGAGGTCGGGCAGACGTCGGGGCAGAAGGTGTAGCCGAAATAGATCAGCATCCACTTGCCGCGGAAATCGGCATCGGTGACCGTGCGGCCGTCGCCGTCCACCAGGGTGAAGGGGCCGCCGATGGAGGCCTGCTGGGCGTGTTCGCCGCCCGACCACACCATCAGACGCGATCCGATGGCCAGGACGGCTACCGCCAGCACCGCCAGCACGGCGATCAGCGAGGTGCGGTTCTTCTTCACGGGGGCACTCCTTCGTTTTCTGCTCATGCGGCCAGTTGCCAGGCCATGAAGCCCAGCACTCCGGCATTGACCGCCAGCAGCAGCGGCGACCACCGCAGCATGGGAGCGCGCCAGCGGGAAACGGCGAAATGGCCCACCGCCGCCACCGCCACCAGGGACGGCACGGTTCCGGCGGCAAAGGCCAGCATGGCGAAGGCGGCGGCCAGCGGCTCGCCGGTGGCGGCGGCGGCCGCCAAAGCGGCGTACAGCAGGCCGCAGGGAATGAAGCCCAGGCACACCCCCAACACCCAGCCGCGCAGGCCGGTGGGGGTGGCGAACAGCGGACGGGCGAAGGCGCCGACGCTGCGGCTCCACCATGTCTCGCCCGAGCCGCCGCCCAGCAACGCCTTGAGGCTGGGAACCGCCATGCCCAGCAGGAACAGCGCCGCCAGCGCCAGCAGCCCGGCGGCCAGGAAGCGGAAGCCGCCCCAGCCCGCCAGCATTCCGGCGGCGGCGCCACCCACGGCGCCCAGGGCGGCATAGGTGGTGGCGCGGCCCAGGTGATAAGGCAGCAACGTTGCCCCGGCGACGCGGCGCCATTCGCTCATGCGGTCCACCGGGATGCGCTCCAGCCGCGCCGCTACCTGACTCAGTGCGAAGGGGCCGCACATGCCGGTGCAATGGGTGGCCGAGCCGATCAGGCCGGTGACGAACAGGCTGGACAACAGGCCGCCATTGTCGGTCACGGTGACGCGGCAGACGGCCAGTCCGGCGGAAAGGGATGCGATCAGCGAATCCATGATGGCGGCAGCATAGCCCGTTTCAACATGGGGTCCACCACGACAATTGTTGGCGCAGGGCAACGACGCCGCCCACCACCAGCATGGCCGGGGGTTCCACGGGCTGGGCCTCCAGGTCGGCAACGATGGCGGCCAGCGTGCTTTCCAGCACCACCTGACGCGGCGTCGCGGCCCGTGACACCACCGCTACCGGCTCGTCCGGGCGCCGCCCGGCGGCCAGCAGCCGCTCCACCACCTTATCCAACTGGCGCAGCGCCATGTAGAACACCAGCACCTGGGCGCCGCGCGCCAGCCCATCCCAGTCGAAACCGGCGGGAACCTCGCCGTCCTGGCCGTGGCCGGTGACGAAGGCGATAGAGGCATTGCAGTCGCGCGCCGTGGTCGGAATGCCGGCATAGGCCAGACCGCCCACCCCGGCGGTCACGCCCGGCACCACGCGGAAGGGAATCCCGGCATCGGCCAGGGCCAGCGCTTCCTCGGCACCGCGCCCGAACACGAACGGGTCGCCGCCCTTCAGGCGCAGCACGCGCTTTCCGGCGCGGGCCAGCTCCAGCAGGCGGGCGGTGATCTCGGTCTGGCGCGGGCTGGCCTGGCCGCCGCGCTTGCCCATGCTTTCGATCTCGGCGCCCGGTGCCGCCAGGGCGACGATGCGCGGATCGACCAGGGCGTCATGCACCACGTGGTCGGCATGTTTCAGGGCGTGCAGCGCCAACAGAGTCAGCAGGCCGGGATCACCCGGTCCGGCGCCCACCAGCCACACGGTTCCGGGAAGGAATGGGGGAAAGGTCGTGTCCATGGGCGGTGACTATAGGCGATTCAGCCATCGCCGCAAATCAGGCGTTGCCGCAAATCAGGACGCGGTCTTGCCCAGCGGTTCCAGATGGGGCGCCTCGACCCCGGCCAGTTTCTGGCTGGCGGCCACCGCCTCGCGCTTGCGGCGGATGGCCTCGGCCTTCTGCGCCTGCATCTGCAGCACATAGGGCTTCATGCGCAGGTCGGACTGGATGATGTGGTCCACCAGCCATTCCTTCAGAAAGGCGGTCAGGTCGCGCACCATGCGGTCGCGGGTCGGTCCCTCGGTGGTCTTGGTGTATTCGCCCACGATCTCGGATAGCTTGCGCAGCACGTCGCGGTGCGAGCGGCGGTGGCTCTCGTGATAGGGATAGCGGATGGCGAGCTGCAGCTCTTCCTCGCGGGCGAAGTGCTCGCCGGTATACTCCACCAGACCCAACAGAACCCGCGCCACTTTCTTGTGGTCGATCTTGCCGACAATGGCGGCTTCGAAGGCGTTGATCAGGTCGATCAGGTGGCGATGGTCGGAATCGACCATGTCATCCCCAACCGCCATCGCCTCGCGCCAAGCTATGGACATCCTGCTTCCCCCAGCGGAAACTGACCATATGTCTCAGGACTTTACCTGAGATTTCCTGCAATTACCATATTGCCTTGCGACCAGTTCGCGCGCAAAAAGTGCATCCCTCCTCTCTGATTCAGCAAGGCAAGCACACGATCATGATGGCCGGTTCGCATGTGGTGATGGGCGCGGCGCTGTGGGCGGTGACCGCCAAGCTGGGCGGCGGCGTTCCCGGTGATCCCCAGGCCCTGGCGGCGGCGGCTTTGGGGGCGCTGTTGCCCGATATCGACCATCCGCAATCCTGGGCCGGGCGCAAGATGCGGGTGGTGTCGGTGCCGCTGTCGCTGCTGGTCGGCCATCGCGGCATCACCCATTCGGCGCTGGCGGTGGCCGCCTGTCTGGCGGTGCTGCTGGTCATGGGCACCGGCTGGCTGGCGGCGCCGGTGGCGGTGGGTTATCTGTCCCATCTGGTGGCTGACGGCCTGACGCCGTCGGGCGTGCCGCTGCTGTGGCCCAGCCGCCGCCGCTTCACCCTCAATCTGTGCCGCACCGGGTCGGTGGTCGAAATCGCCCTGGTCGCCATTATCGCCCTGGTGGGCGGCTGGGCCGCCGGAATCGATTTCAGCCACCTGCCCCGGCCGAAGCTGTGATACCAGCCGTCCGACATGTCGGACGGCTGTATTGCCCCTCGCCGGGCGCGGGTATCCGCCCATAGACGCTAACTTGGCAACGTGTGATGAACAATAAATTCACCACAGAGACACAGAGGCACAGAGATACCCGCCAGAATTGAGGTGATTCGTTCGCCACGGCTCCAATCTCTCTGTGCCTCTGTGTCTCTGTGGTTTAATCCCTTGTTAAGTTAACGCCCATGGGCATCCGACCGCTGCGGCTGCCGGTATTGCGTTCTACTCGATCCGGCAGGCTTCGTCGAAATCCAGGCGGGGATTGCGCGGATACAATGCCGCCGCGTCGCCATAGCCGATATTGATCAGGAAGTTGGACTTCACGCTGGTTCCGGCGAAGAAGGCGGCATCCAGGGCGGTGGCGTCGAAGCCGCTCATGGGGCCGCAATCCAGCCCCAGCGACCGCAGGGCGATGATCAGATAGGCGCCTTGCAGGCTGGAATTGCGCGCCGCCGTCTCGGCGATCAGCGGCTGGTTTCCGGCGTACCACGAGCGGGCGTCCACCTGCGGGAACAGCTTGGGCAGCTTTTCATAGAATTCCATGTCGGTGGCGACGATGGCGGTGACCGGGGCGGCCATGGTCTTGTCCACATTGCCCGGTGCCAGCGCGCCCTTCAGCTTGGCCTTGGCCTCGGCGCCCTGGACGAAGACCACGCGCATGGGCTGGCAATTGGCCGCCGTCGGTCCCATGCGGGCCAGGTCCCAGGCGCGGCGCAGGATTTCTTCCGGTACCGCACGGTCGAGAAATCGGTTATGGGTGCGCGCCGACAGAAACAGGGTGTCGAGAGCGGCTTGCTCCAGCGGGGTGGTCATCGGGCATCTCCTGTCGTTATAGTAGGGATATTGTCGCCGAGGTTGTGTTCGCTCCGCCATTCTAGGGACACATGGGCGCAGGGGATTAGGTGGGAATGAGAAACACTGTGTTTCTTGCCGTGGTGCTTTGGGGGATCGCGGTGGCGGCCGCTGCCCCGGCATGGGCGGCTGACAGTGCGGTGGTGGTGACCTATAACCGCTTCGGCGAAAGCCGTAGCGCCGCCATCAACACCCGTATCGACCAATTGGACGCCCATCTGGCCGAGCTGCGCGACGGCGGCTACACCGTTCTGCCGCTGCCCCAGGTGGTCGAGGCGCTGCGCAGCGGCAAGCCGCTGCCCGACAAGGCGGTGGCGCTGACCCTGGACGACACCGCGCTGTCGGTGTGGGACGTGGCTTGGCCGCGCCTGCGCGCCGCGCGTCTGCCCTTCACCCTGTTCGTCACCACCGAGGAAGTGGACCGCGCCAGCGGCGACCGCCTGAGTTGGGACCAAATCCGCGAGATGGCGGCGTCGGGGCTGGCGACCATCGGTACCAAGGGGGCCAGCCATCCCCATCTGCCCAGCCTGCCGTCAGCAGCGGTGGGCGAGGATCTGTCGCGCGCCCGCGCCCGCTTCGAGGCCGAGCTGGGCCGTGTCCCCGATCTGTTGGCCTGGCCCTATGGCGAGATGAGCCGCGACACCGCCCGCATCGCCCGCGAGTTGGGTTTCAAGGCGGCGTTTGGCCAGCATTCCGGCCCGGTGTGGAGCAAGTCCGATCCGTTTTTCCTGCCGCGTTTCCCGCTGAACGAAACCTATGGCGAGATCGAACGGTTCCGGCTGGCGGTGCGCTCGCTGCCGTTGCCCGCCGTGGACATCACCCCCGACGACCCCAAGCTGAGCGCCAACCCGCCCGCCTTCGGCTTCACCCTGTCGCCGGAAATGCCGGGCGACGAATTGCTGGCCTGCTACATCTCGCAGGAAGGCCGCGCCATCATCGAGCGTCTGGGTCCGCGCATCGAATTGCGCATGACCAAACCGTTGCCCCAGGGCCGCTCGCGCATCAACTGCACCGCCCCCACCCTGGAAGGGCGCTGGCGCTGGTTCGGCTGGCAATTCTACGTGGAATGAAAAAGGCCCTCCCCGGTGGGCCTGGGGTTTACAATATGTGTGGACAACTTTCCCACGTCATGGCCGGGCTTGACCCACTGGTGTCCGGTTTAGGTTTTCGCGGAAAGTGCCTGGGCGGGAATGCTGTGCCAGCAGACACGGATCACACGGATGCCCGCTGGCGCGGGCCACGGACGAACACGGATGGGCACAGTACCGCCGCCCTGCATTCATTGGGGAAATCGTCATCCCGGCCAAGCGGAGCGCAGATCCGGCAACTGTGTTTTCAGGTCAGGAAGACAGCCTGATCGCGCAGGATCGCGTTGGCAATGACCAGGATTTTTCTGGCGACAGCAATCAGAGCGAGCTTTGGGGGCTTTCCCGCTTCGAGCAGGCGTTTGTAGAAGACGGCGAAGCGATCTCTGGATCGGACAGCGGCGACAGCCGCCATGTAGAGGGCTTCGCGAACCCGGCGCCGCCCTCCCTTGA
>Ga0209373_10000633_pt1 | contig 52573 bp, 45 predicted proteins | sample Higcelweek5metaG_FD_187173 | JGI IMG/M metagenome (GOLD analysis project Ga0209373, IMG submission 187173) | Freshwater pond sediment microbial communities from the University of Edinburgh, under environmental carbon perturbations - High... | ecosystem: Environmental > Aquatic > Freshwater >... | reverse complement strand
TAACAGTTGTGAATTTGTTGATGGTGTGCAGAGAGTGTTATCTGCATACCAAATTGACACCGTAATTTACCAATAACTTATATTAACAGGAACGTATCGCAATTTAATTTGTCAATGATTGCAATTTAGATGATTTCAGGAATGTTGCATGAGTAAACAAATATACAAATATTGCGTTTAATCGTATTTTATTTGTTTGCCATATGTATTATCTGTCATAAAGCAGTAAAATGAAATGCTTTTGTCATGAAACAGGGAATATAAAACAGGGTGCTGTTGTTAAATAATACAGGATACAGTTAAAGATCATGCGGATTAAATTAATCTGTTTTATTTGGTGGTATCTACAAACAATTAACAGAAAGAGTTTTTGATGCAAAACATAAAGGCTATATTTGTTGGGCTTACAACAGTATCAATCTGTATGGCTGCGATCAGCGGGAAAATAATTGATCCATCCGGAAACCCGATCTCAGGTGCAGCAGTGCTGATTGAGAAGGTCAATGAGTCAGCTGTCACGGGTGCCGATGGCAGTTTTACGCTAAATTATACTGGTGTCAATAGACAGGCTAAGCGGATAACTCTTGCTGATCACTCAATAAGTTTGAATGGTAATTTACTAAAGCTCAACACTGCTAAAAAAACCGGTATACATATTGCGATCTCCGATCTCAGTGGAAAAACAATTTCAACTGTCAACGAGACATTCTTGGCAGGCACTCATTTAATAACATTGCCCAAAACAGGATCCGGCGTTTACATATATAGAATCAGTACAGACACAAAAACATTTCTTCTTAAAAGTACAACTACAGGTTCAATAACTCTGAATGCTGACTTTGCAGATAATAAGTGTCTGCAAAACACAAATTCAACAAAAACAGCTATTGCAAATCAGGTAATTAATGATGTGATTTCAATTACGAAAAGCGGCTACCTGAATCAACGGGTAATTTTAACAAATTCAGATACTGCCGGGATAGAGATCAGGATGATTGTCTGTGCCGGAGCTGTAACAGATATTGATGGAAATGTATATCAGACGGTAAAAATCGGGAGCCAGGAATGGATGTCGGAGAACTTACGGGTCACAAAATTTACTGATGGCACCAGTATTTCTTTTGACTCCAGTCAGACAAGCTGGGCAGACACATTGAATGTTATTCCAAAATATTGCTACTACAAAAATATGACCAGTACTGTAGAGATAAAGCGTTTCGGTGCTCTCTATAATTGGTATGTTGTAAATCCAGAAAATCCTAAAAAGATCGCTCCAGATGGCTGGCATGTACCTACAAGAGCAGATTGGGATACATTGCAGAATTATCTTATAGCTAACGGGCATAATTATGATGGGTCAACTACCGGTAATAAAATAGCAAAAGCAATGGCTGCGAAAGCCGGTTGGGTTCTTCCAGTACCTGGTGATGGATGGATTGGTGATGATTTAACAAAAAACAACAGTAGTGGTTTTTCAGCTTATCCGGGCGGTTATCGTACTGAATTGGGCTATTATGGTACTATGGAAGAAAATTTTAATAATTGCAGTTGGTGGGGCGCTGATGAATCAATTGCAATTACAAGTGGACTAAGGGATATGTCCTGTAGTTTTTCTATTGGAAGCAGCGACTTGTCAATAATAGAAAATTGGCGAATAAAGTACTATGGTTTTTCAGTAAGACTTGTTAAAGATAATTAACAGTTGTGGATTTGTTGACGGTGTGCAGAGTGTGTTATCTGCACATCAAATTATTTTACCTGAAACGTTTAATAATAAACAGTTAAGAAACTCTTTAAGATTGCTTGTCAATTAACGAACAGAGATCACCCTGGCATACTCTTTCTGATTCATATAACAGAGCCTGATCCATTCTGCGCCTCGTGATACATCTGACATTTGCACTTCGTCAATGTTACCATTCCAGTAGCCGCTGAAACTGCCGGATTCGCGGCCTATGCAGACATTATAAAATGTATTGCGGACATATGTTTTTGTTGTGACAATAGTACTGTCGGCAAATTGACCGTTTACATAAAGGTATTCACTCGAGCCATTTCGCACACCTGTAATATATACCCATTCGCTGTCAGCTGCATTTGCACGTACACCGTTCCAATCAGTAAAGCCCTGGGAGGCTCCGGTGACAACATCGAAAAAGACCCATCTGTTGTCTGCAAACAGCTGGATTCCGTACTGCATGTTGCTTTTTGATATTATATTCCGAAAAGTTGAATCGAATTTTGATGCGTAAACCCAGGCTGATATTGTATAAGTACCATTCTCTGGAAAATTCAGTGCACCATTTGTACTGAATGGAATTTCGATACTGGATGAGATCCCGTCAAATTTGTGTGCTCTTCCAATCAATCCTGGAACAGTTGAATCCGGTATTCCCATCTGCATGCCGTTAAAACGATTGCGAGTTGCATCCCGGATCGTGTCATCCCAGTGCTCATCAAGGTGCCATACTGCCTGAAATCCATTCTCTGTTGAAAACACATCCTGGCCGTCTGATGAATCAGCGGCTGCACTGTTTCCGTATAACATGTTGATATATTGCGATGAGTTATTGCTGTAAATAGTATCAATCAGAACCCAGATTATTGCTTCTGATAAAGATTTATTCCATTGTTCAATCTGATAACTGAGACTTTTTCCGTATTTGTCTGTAAATCTGATATCCTCACCATTTGAACTGGCTGCCCTGAAATCAAAATCTGATGATGTCAACTTGACAAGCAGTGGAAAACTGTACAGTGTGGATTTGCAGTCTGCTCCGCTTATTGATGTATTGATCATGATTTTTTTAGACCCGGTCCATCTTGAGCGATCAATCCAGAGTGTATCTGACGAATTAACAAACAAAGAATCGGCCAGAATTTTCGATGCAGTATCACCTGGAGCTGAATAAATAACAGGCGGTATATATCCGCACGGAACCTCTTCGAGAATAAATCTTCTGGCTGCAGTGTCTGATATTGCCCTGCACTCGGTTCCTCTGATGTAAACATAACCATGTGTCCTGTCTGTGTAAACAGGATATGGAAAAACGATTGCCCCGGTTTTTTTCAGATGCCCGGCAGGAACAGACACAGGCGAACTGTCTTCAGCCGGAACTGTGTCTATGGTAATATCAGGAATAAATGCTCTTTTCTTTGTTGAATAATCAAATGCCAGAATATTGTATTTTCCTTTGAATGCGGCATGAAAAGTATAATTCCCGGAAGAGTCCGTTGTGTCAACATGCACTAATGAATCAGGACTGACAGATGGAATATAGCTTTCAGGAATAAGCTTTACAATTGTGTTTGGAGAGACAGTTCCGCTGTCTGTGTAGATACAGCCTGATACTGTTTTTGTATTCGGGAAGTCAGTACCGCCGCCATTATCAGATACCGAGACCGGTGAACATGACATAAGTCCAAACAGCATTATTGTTAATAAAAAAAATATTTTTAAAATTTTCTGCATGGTTCAGTTTGCCTCGGAGGTGCTGTTGTTCCTGTCAATGTCCATCAGCGGATACAGTTGAATGTTGAGGGTATAAACCCGTTTCTCTCCAGTAGTTGTATTATCACCTGACTGGAGGAATTCATTTCTCATACTGTCAATACGTTCGCAGAATTTATCATAAGCTTCCTTGCTCTGACCACGGATTGCCATTGAAATATGCCGCTCTTCTTTTGTGAGCCGTTCCATTGCCTGAACAGACGATTCAATCAATGCGCGCTTGACATCATTGACAACTGCATGAGGCATTTTATCGTAAGAAAAAACCTGCTGGTTATCTGCCGGTTCATACACATTTCTAATTTCATCATATATGAGCATACCCCAGCCCATCAGTTTTTTTAGTGCCTGCTGTATTTCGGCATCTTTAAGCTTGTGGAAGATAAGACCGTCTCTGATTTCATCAGTTCCTGATGCGAAACCTTTACAGCGTAAATATTCCATTATAAGAGGGTATCGCCATGAACTGAAGTATTCAGTGGGACTGCCGCGAAGAATTACAGACATGTTTTTTTCTCTGAGGGAAGCCATCTCACGTGTAATTCGTTCTTTTTCATGAAGATCGCGTGCATTTTTTGATGAGACAAGGAGAGAAAAATATCGTGCGGAATCACCTGTAAATCCTAGTGCGTCTGTGAAACCCTGAATATGGTCATTTCCAATTTTTTTTCGACCGGAGAGAATGTCTGACAAAAATGATTTGGCGTTTATTCCGGCTTTTTCAAGAAATTTACGTTTTGTATAGCCGAAACGTTTGGCATAGCTTAACCATGCGTCAAGAAATTCAACATAGTCTTCATAGATAAAAATAGGTGTATCAAGTCGCTTGGCGTTCATACTTATTCAATATACTACAAAAATACCCAAAAAATAAGATTTATTTAAAAAATTGTGAATTAAAAAATAAGTGTCAAATTAATCTTAAAAGGTTCAAAATGTTTTTGTCAGAAAAACAATAAATAAAAGATCTCTTCGTAATGCATTGAAATTTATAGTTGAATAATTTAAACAGGTCAGTGAATATACAAAAACTGATGAAAACACATTCGCCTGTAAAATGTGTTCAAAGGTACAAAATCAGTAATTTTCAGACTGATATTATGAGATAATAATACCCAAAAAGTGAGATAGAAAAGATGACAATTTATTGGGCAGGAAATAAGCTGTTGATATAATTGCTGAGATGATCTATGCGACCTTTTTACAGGTCGCAACCGGTATTACTTATTAAACAGAATTGCTTTTCTGACATTCTCAGCACTTTCTTCATTGTTCAGATATCTGATAATTTCAAGTGCAAATTCAATAGCAGTCCCGACACCTTTACCTGTAATTACATTTCTATCGCGGACAACGGGCATATCAACAAACTCTGCATCTCCAAGCCGCTCATCGACACCCGGGTAGCATGTAACTTTATAACCGTCAATGATGCCGGCTTCTGCAAAAACTGATGGAGCGGCGCAGATTGCAGCACAAAGCAGCCCTTTTGCATGTGCATCTTTTATTTTTTGTATGACAACAGGTGATTTTTCCAGATTTGTTGATCCTGGTTGTCCTCCCGGAAGAATGATTCCGTCGTAAGTGTCTTTGAAATCACTGAGCAGACCATCAACCCTTATTCTGATATCACGTGCACCACGCACATCGTATGACTTCAGACCAAGAACACTGACCTGAATGTGTGCTCTGCGTAAAAGGTCGATAAATGTTATGGCTTCTATCTCCTCAAACCCGTCAGCCAGAATAGTAATTACATGTATATGTTTCATAATCCTGCTCCTTAGAAGGAAATCTTGTAGAAATTATTACTGTTTTCAAGTGGATTTGATCGCATAATTTTAGATTGCAATTGTAAATAATTACTGTTTATTGATGATATCTTTCTGACTTTACTGCTGCCGGTTCTGATAAAAATATTATACGGTGCATAAGGCAGTTCAAGTGTAACAGAGCTTATACCCTGTGCACTGATAGTAAGTGTATCATTAACGAATGTACCGTGTACAGTACGAATATCTGCAGCATCAGAAAACTCCCAGCTGACAATTGATTGCGGCCGGTTTGGAAGACCTGCAGTAAATGTCCAGCTTATGTTGTTTTCTGACGGACGTTTCCATGTGCGTATATAACTGCATAGTGTACCATATTCCTTTTCACGGTAATCAAATCCATGTTCCTGATCAGGATATATTTTTCGTGTCAGTTTTATATTCTGAGATTCCATATAATCAAGAAAATTGTTAATTATGTCAATTGGATAAAGTCTGTCGTTTTCTGCGTTGACATTGTATATAGGGCGGCAGCTGATATTCTGAGTGTAAAGCTCGATTCCCATTGACGGAAGCATACCGCCGAATCCGGAAATTGCAAAGAAGCCCGCAAACGGCGCATTGATACTGTTTATCGCAGTCCAGCACCCGGTTGCACCATCGGAGACGCCTGCAAGAAATATTCTGTCAGGGTCAATTGGGTAGTGGAGTGTCATGAAGCGTATTGTCTGAAGAATTCTATATAATCCACCTGCCGACCACCATCTGTTATCGCGGTCTGCGGATGGACTCGCGAGAAAAATATCCATGCTGTCAATAAGAGGGAGCAGCATGTCATAAGCCTTTTCACCTTTATTGCTTACTTGTGTGCCTGTGCCCCCGTGAAGGTAGATAACAAGAGGGTAAAGTGTGTCGTATCTTAAAATATGCGGTGTGCAGTAACCAACGATATATTTGTTACCGGTGCTGTCTGTAAGTGTGTCGGCTGACTCTTTGGTCTTATGATATTTACGAATAATACTGATCAGTGAATCGATAGTCTTTACAGGCTGTTTTGCTAATTCAGAAGTCATTGGACCGGTCGGATTTATAAACCACTGCTCAATCTTATATGGTGTATATGTAATATTTTCTTTTTTGCAGGATATGGACATTACAACCAAAGAAAACAGTAAAACAATAATCATTAATTTAAAGATCTTTTTACTATGCATTGATATCATTCCGGGAGATTGTCAATGTTTTTTACTATTGGTATCACTTTGTCAATTCCGACAATTGATAATATTGATTCAATATCCGGATTCAGCCCGAAGAGAAAAAGATTTCCGCCTTTTTCGAGGCATCTGCGGTGAAAATTCAGCATGATTGTTATCGCACTTGAATCAAGGTAGGTCGTAGGTTTTAAATCAATAGCAACAAAAGGCTCATTACTATTTTCTGCCTCTTCAAATACATTTTTAATCTTCAGTAAATACTTGACAGCAAACTTTCCGGATATGGTGATGACAAACCATTTGTTCCATTTTATTCTGCTGACTGAATCTATTGTTTTGTCATTATTGTAAATCATATTTGCAGAGGTCTGAATTTCTTAACCTATGGTTAATGTTGTAATAATTTGCAGTCTAAACTGCGCTTCACGCCAGGATCTGAGAATAGAAATAAATATCAGCTCAAAAATACCGCAACAAAGAAAGTTATATTTTATGTAAAATATAATGATTTTTATGAAATTACTATTTGCCTAATAAAAAATATGCTGCTTAACAGATATATTTTTACGGTTGATGGAAATATCTCCGGACTTCAATCTGTATTGTGTTGAATCACAGGCTGCAAGGTCGTGCAAAGTTATTGCATCACATTTTCCATCGAGGGCAAATGATAGCGCTGTATATTTCTGTTTTACATGAACAGTGTATAAGTTGTAATTGTTGCTAATGAGGCAGGTATCAATACTTTTATGTAAAAATAAATTTGATTTATGGATATAAAAAACGTTCTTATTGACAGGTGAAACTGTTTTTGTTAATTCTGTTCTCCAGTCTGTTGACAGGGACGGTACTTTCCTGCCGGATGGAATATAACAGATATTTTCTATTGATGCATACGGATGATGGCGCAGCCATGTCTGTGCCGATCTGTGCCACTGTTTATCAGATTTTATCTTTGTCATATTGACAAAAAGCCATACAGAATTATCAGGCCACCGCAAAGCATACATTGATCCATTCTCCAAATAAAACTTTGTCAGGGCAACAGATGATCTGTTATTATAAAATATGCATTCTGCTCCTATTGTAAATACAAGAATGCCGGCAACTGCGGTAATTGAAGCATTTTTATATTTTTTAACAATTGTCACAACTGCGATAAATGCGATAATGAATATGCATGTCAGTGTGAGTGACATCGCATGTAATGTAATGCTGCTGAATGGAATAAGCAATGAAGTGTCGGCACATGCAATGAGCGCCTCAATTGACAGTTGACTTGCAATGACAGGGATAAATGCCGCCTGGTGAAAAATTACTGTAAATGCAATTGCGGTAAAGAAAAACCACATTGCAATTGTCATAAGCGGCACGGCCGCAAGATTTGCAATAAATCCAAATATTGAAATATTTCCGAAATGGTAAAGTAACACAGGAACTGTACTTACGATTCCTGCACATGATATATAGAATGATGAAAATATATTTGACAGAATATAAGACGCAAAACGGTTTTCTATTTCAGGCTGATATCGATTAAGTACCGGATACAGAGTGAGGATACCGAATGTTGCTGCAAAGGATAACTGATATCCCGGCTGAAAAAGACTTTCAGGCGAAAACACAAGCCAGAATGTTCCTGCTATTCCTATTGCCTGAAGAGAATAATTTTTCTTCTGGAATACAAACGAAATAATAATTATAGTTGCCATGATTGTTGCGCGGAAAAGACATGGAATAAATCCGATAAAGATCTGATATAGCCAGATAACTGAAAGTGCAATAATATGACGGTAAAAAATTGGAATCGGAAACAGACAAAGCAGAAAATAACACGCTGCAGTGAGCATTGCCGCGTGGAGTCCTGAAATTGACAAAAGATGATAGATGCCTGAGTTTCTGAATGATTTTTTTAAATGCATTGATAGATACTCGGTTTCACCCAGGAATGCAGCGTATAGTATTGCGCGATGGTTCTGTTCCGGATAGCTGTTTATTATATCAGAGACTGCACTCCTGAAATGATTGGATAATTTGTCTTTAAATTTAATGGTATCACTTATTGTCGAAAGAGAAAAACCATCAATACGTGCAGTTATCCCATTTGACAAAAGATACCTGTACTCATCAAACTCGTATTTGTTTAGTTTTCTTGCGGGTATCAGTATCTGTCCGGTGATCTCTACTTTACTTCCATTGACTGCGCGTTCATATCCTTCATATTGAATTAACTTATTGTAAAGAAAATGTACGGGCGGCACAGTGGAGTCGATTCTTACAAGAAATCTGATATTGTCAGGGTAGGGCAGAGACGGTGAACTTACCTTTCCATAAACTGTAACTGTATCATTCCCGAGACTCTGCAGATCTGAATAGACACTCTCTCTGTGTAAACTATACTGCATGTAAATCAGACTGCCTGCCAGGAGAAATGATACTATTCGTAAAACTGTGTTTTTAAAAACTATTCCGCAGAAAAGAGAAATTGTTGCAGCTATAATAAAAATAATGTACAATGAACTGAACATTTCAGGTTCAGGTTTTTTAAAAGGCACAAGGCTGGATCCGGCAATAATTCCAATGGAAATTGCGCACCAGCTTACAAATGCAGGAAAACGAAACCATGCATGAAGACCTGGAAATAATGAATAGAATGATTTCAGATAATAGATTAATTTATTCATTATTTAACCATTATCCTCTCAAATCCGGGATGGTATCAATATGCAAGATCAAGAGGCTGTAAAGAAAAAGGCAACTATACTTGTGGTCGATGATGAAATCGAGATCAGATCCATGATTACAGATTTTCTCAGAGATGATGAAGAGTATATAGTATACGATGCTCAAAGTGGTGCGGAGGCCCTTGAGATACTTGCGAAAAATAATCATATAGACCTGGTTCTTTCAGATATCAATATGCCTGAGATGAAGGGTTTTGATCTTCTTAAAGAAGTTAAGGAACGATACCCTTTAGTCAAGCGAATACTCATTACCGCCTACAATGTGGAAGATTACCTTGAACTATCCTTAAAATATGACATCGGTAACATTTTTGTAAAGACAACTCCGTTTAATTTTGATGAACTCTCTTCGGTGCTTACAAAATTACTGAATAACGATATTTTTGGTATAAAACAATATTTCAAATCAAGTGCGGAGATGATGGATTACAAAATTACATCATCAAGAAAACTTGATGTTGATGCTGAGGCTATAACAAAATTTATCGGTGAAAAGGACCGTGCTCACAGACTTGAACTTGTTCTGGTTGAACTTTTGACAAATGCTATTTTTTACGGGATACGGAACGAAGCACCTGATCGTAAAGAACTCTGGGCCCATGATTTTGTTCTTCCCGATGAACAGGCTATTATAGTGAATGTTGCACGTGATTCAGAAAAATACGCTGTTTCTATTTGCGATAATGGCGGCAGATTGAAAAAAAGTGATGTTCTATACTGGCTTCATCGTCAGGCCTCACGTGATACAAACGGTCTTCCCCTGGGTATTTATGATTCACACGGGCGAGGACTTTTTATTGCACGTAAATATATTGACCGGTTAATTGTGAATATTGATCAAAAACGCAAGACAGAGATCATAATCATTAATTATTTTGAGAACACATACAAAGGATATAAACCTCTTTACATAAATGAGATATGATTTTTACTACAAAAATTCCGTTGAATTGCAAGCCTCTGAAGCAGCTTGTTACTTATATGGCTGAACGATTTACCTATTATTCAGAAAACCAGTGGATCGAAAAAATAGCTGACAGTAAAGTCACCATTGATGGTATTGTTGCAAAAACCGCTGATATCGCGAGTCCTGGAGCTGTCATTACCTATGATGCAGGTGAGTTTTCTGAGCCTGCGGCAAATCTTGATTACAGGATTATCTTTGAAGACGAGTGGTTTATTGGCATTGATAAGCCTGGTAATCTGCTTGTACACCGTGCAGGCCGTTCTTTCAGGAATAATCTGATATATCAGCTCAGGTTTGTCCATAATCCTCTCTTCCCTGATGCTCATGCGACACACAGGCTTGACCGCGATACATCAGGAGTGCTTCTGGTTGCAAAAACAGATAGTTCCCGTTCAGCAATGGGCAGGCAATTTGAAATCCGTGCCATTGATAAGGAGTATCTCGCAATAGTCAAGGGTATACCGCCAGGTACTCTGAAAACGATCTGTTTACCAATTGGCAAAGATACAAATTCAGAAGTATCGTACAGGCATTGGGCAGATCCGCAGGGGAAGGATGCTGTTACAGAGATTATTTCCTGCACACCTGTTGGAAAAAAGTATGCGCTGCTGCGGCTGCATCCATTGACAGGAAGAACGCATCAGATTCGCATTCACTGCGCTGCGACAGGGTATCCGATTGTAGGTGACAAATTATATGGTATGGAAGAGTCTGAGTATATCCGGTGGCGCGATAACCCTGAAAAATTTACTGATAATATGCAGTTCTATAGACATGCGCTTCATTGTTCGTCAATAGGTTTTACACATCCCTATACAAAAGAATATTGTATGATAGAGTCAGGTCTACCTGTTGACATGTCTGAATTGATTGATAAATTGAGAATCGAATAATCAAAGGATGTAAAAGTAAACAGGGTCTTGCCGACCCTGTCTAGCTTACTTATTTTTTCTTTTTTGCTGCTGCTTTAGCCGGAGCTGGTTTTGCTGCTGCAGGTTTTGCTGCTGCTGGTGCGCCGCCAATTGCATCTTTCGCTGCTTTTGCAACGCGGAACTTAACCACTTTCTTCGCAGGAATTTTAATCTGCTCGCCAGTGGCCGGGTTTCTACCCATTCTTGCTTTGCGTTGTACAAGAACAAGTTTACCAAGTCCAGGTACTGTGAAACCGTTTTTGGCTTCTTTATATGCCAAAGCTGCCAGGTCGTCGAGAAAAGACTTGACCTGTTTTTTCGGAAGCTCTGTGCTTTCAGCAAGCTTCGCGACGATCTGAGATTGCGTAAGGCTTTTTGCTGCCATTGCGCTCTCCTTTTGTTAAGACTAAGTGGAAAAGAATAAAAATCAATTATGAAAGAATTATAAATAATAGTTGAACATCTGTCCAGTGAAAATTATAAAAAAGTGAATATTTTCTATAAAAAACAGGGGTTTTTAATATTTTTACTTCAAAAGGGCGCAATTTCGGGCTGTTTTTGATGATTTTTCAGGATGATTTTGTTTTATTATTGATTTTATTTTTTGAAAACAGGATGAGAAAAAAATCATTTGTATAGAAAAAAGAGAGCGGGTATTTCTACCCGCCCGTATAAACATTACTGAAAATGTTTCTGAAGAAATGCGAGGTCAAGTTCCGGATAAACTGGAAAATTGCCAAGAAGTGTCTTGACTCTTGATCTGGCTTCAGCAGCCGCATCTGGAGCAATTATGTATTTTGCCTTACTTTGCTTGCCTTTCTGTTCGCCTGATGCTATGGTCTCCGGCGTTGTATTAGCCAGTACCAGCTTTATTATTGATGCGATTTCGAGCATTTCTTTTTCGCCCATTCCAAGTGTTGTAACAGCAGGGGTTCCGATACGTAAACCACTTGTGTACCATGGACCGTTTTTATCATAAGGAAGAGAATTGCGGTTAAGTGTAATACCACAGTCACGAAGCGCACTCTCTGCCTGACGGCCGGTTAAGGAGAATGGTGTCACATCAATAAGCATAAGGTGATTATCAGTTCCGCCTGTTGGAATAACCATTTTCTGATCAATCAATGCTTTTGCAAGTGTTGATGCATTCTTTACAATATTTGCAGCATATTCTTTATATTGGGGCTTGTTTGCTTCAGTGAACGCGACAGCCTTTGCAGCCATGACATGTGCGAGAGGACCGCCAATAACAAGCGGACAGCCTTTATTTACACTGTCTTCGAATTCTTTTGTGCAGAGCACTATTCCGCCACGGGGTCCGCGAAGTGTTTTGTGTGTTGTTGATGTAACAACATGAGCATGAGGAATCGGGTTGAAATCTCCTGTAAACACACCACCGGCAACAAGACCTGCAAAGTGTGCCATGTCAACCATAAAAACGGCTCCAACCTTATCAGCAATTTCACGAAGGCGTTTAAAGTTTATTTTTCTTGGATAAGCACTGTATCCGGCAAGAAGAATAAGCGGCTTGAGTTCAATGACCTGTTTCTCGAGTGCCTCATAGTCAAGCAGTCCGGTGTCTTTGTTAACACCATAACTGTATGCATCAAACATCTGAGCTGATACATTGTGACGATAACCATGTGTCAAATGACCGCCTGAATAATAATCCATACCAAGAAGTTTCTGATTTCCAAGCTTTGCACGCAGTGCGTCCCAGTCCTTTTTTTCAAGGTGTGATGGATTGTCTTCACCAAGTGCCTCAAGGGATGGTATTTCAATGCGTGTGTTTAGAATCGCCCAGAATGCAATCAGGTTTGCGTCTGCACCACTGTGTGGCTGAACATAGGCATGCTCACATTTAAAAAGCTTTTTAGCCTCATCAGCTGCGTACGCTTCCACTTCGTCAATGTTGGCACAACCTGCATAGAATCTGTGATGAGGAAAACCTTCTGCGTATTTATCTGTAAGAAGATTTCCCATTGCAAACTGTGTTGCAAGTGAACAGTAGTTTTCACTTGCAATAAGTTTCAGATTTGTACGCTGATCATTGAGTTCCTGAACAATAATACGGGAAACATTCGGTGTGACTTTTGCGACTTCAGTGAGATTCGCCAGATATGCAAGAAAACCAGTGTTGATCTGTTGGGGCGATTTACCATTTAAATATGATAAAACTGCAGATTCGGGCATAGTAGATACCTCCACTAAATTGTGCCCCCGTCTGCCCAGGCGCGCGACAGAGCAGGATTTTACTCCCCGATGGTATATCCATCTTGCTTGCGCCAGTTGTATGTATGATTCTAAAATAAATAATGGCATCGGTATGGTGAAACTTTCAAGTAAAAAAATATTCCGGGTCAAATGCAGATATTATAATATTCAGTATTAATAACCTAATGCATAGTAAATCAAAGTATTCCGTGAATTAGATTTGTATATGCCGTTTATTTTAACCGGTTATATCTGATATGTATTGCAATAATTCCTTATAAAATGATCGCAGATTATTATGCGTCAAATAATAAAAACATTTCTGTTTCTGATTGTAATAATTTCTTTTGCGATTTCAGAATCTATTGTTATTCAGGGACATACACCACCGGGAATAAACGTCGAAGCTCTTGAGAAAGAGTATCTGCGCATACGCAGAGTGTTTGAACCGCAGTTTTCAAAAGATAATTCTCCTGTAATAATAATCTATTATAAGAAAAGTGATACAAGACTGCTTGGCGTCAGACTGCCGGAATGGGGTGGAGGCGGAGCACTTGGATCTGACAGTATTATAATACCAATTGATAAATCATACGCATTCTATCCTGATGATTACTTTCGGATAACACTTCATGAGCTTGTACATATAGCTCTTGCGCGGTCTTATGGAAATATAAAAATTCCAAGATGGTTCCATGAAGGTCTTGCAATGCAGCTTAGCGCAGAGGTGTCATTTGATGAAGGTGTGCTGTTGTCAAGAGCAATTGTTACAAACTCGCTGCTTTCGCTTGATACAATTGAACATGTAAACAGGTTTAATCATTATACTGCGCAGGTAGCATACAGTCAATGTCACTTTGCTATGCAGTATATGACTGAATTATATGGTTATGATATGCTTCCTGAACTTCTTGACAGTGCAAGAAGTGTGAGGCGTTTTGATACTGCATGCGTAAAAGTCTTCGGGTTGACTGTCAATGAGTTTGATCATATTGTCAAGGCAGAGGCGATTAAGAAATACCGGTTTGTTTTTTTCTATTCGGACGTTGAATTCTTATGGATACTTGTATCTTTTTTTGTAGTCGCCGCATTTGTTGCAACTATTTTACGTAATCGTAAAAAACGAATGTGTCTGGAAGCCGAAGAAAAAATGGAAGCCCGATCATTTTATGAAACTGACATGACAGATAAATCCGATGAACAGGATTGTGCCCCGGATGAAAAAAACGAATCTTCTGATAAATTGAATAAGCTCTGATTTTGACCTGATTACTGTACTATAATGTAAAAAGTGTCTAAAAACTGGTTTATTTCAAGACATTTACTAATTATATTAAACAATAAGCGTTCTTAAACGCACTATAGTTGTAAGTATTCAGGGTGAAACAGGCTTTTTAGTGCATTGCTGCTGAGAAAAATATATGGAATCGTTGAAATCAATATTAGAGTCTACTTATACTCTCTACCATAAACCGCAATATATGGGGATAGATCCTCTTTTATGCGTTCATGGCTTTAAGAGCAGGAGCGACATTGAGGTTGCCTCATTTCTTGCATCTGCGCTTGCCTACGGCAGGGTAGAGATTATTATACGCAATGTTGATCAGCTTCTGAATATGATGTCAAAAAAGCCGTATAATTTTATTCTGGATACAACATTTAAAGAAAAGCTCGCTGCATTTGATGGATTCAAGCACCGTTTCAACAGTGCTTCAGATATGGCAATATTATGTGAAAGTCTTGCACGCTGCATCCGGGATTATGGTTCAGTCGAGGAACTGTTCCTGTCGGCAGATAATTGCCATAGTGTAAAAGAACGACTTGATCATTTAAGTGGCGAACTGAAACAGATCGCGCGATCGGTTGTAAAGAATGTTCCGTCCTCATTTGACTATCTGCTCCCGTCTCCGTCTTCGGGCAGTGCCTGCAAGCGGCTTAACATGTACCTGCGCTGGATGGTAAGAAAAAGTGATGGAATTGATTTTGGAATCTGGAAAAAAGTCTCAACATCTATATTAATAATGCCTATTGATACACACATTGCAAAGGTCAGCAGAATACTTGGCTTAACAAAAAGGAATGCCGTGGACTGGCGAATGGCTGAGGAAATAACATCGGGATTGCGCGAATGTGACCCTGATGATCCTGTACGGTATGATTTCTCTCTTTGCAGAGCAGGCATGATCTCATTCAGGAAGGAAGTCGCATGAACGGGATGAATGATAAGAATGAAATGCCTTCGAGAGCAGGTATGAAGTTTAATGGTCTGTCCATAAGCTCAGGCCGGATTCGCGGAATTGCATGTCTCTATTCTGCAGAACGCCACAAATCTGTGATTGAGTACTCATTGTTTAATGAGGAGGCTGTCAGAAAAGAACTCGGACGTTTTGATGATGTACGGCAAAGTTGCTCTGATGAGCTTGACAAAATTGCAGCTGAAGTTGAAAAGACAATTGGAAAAAGTGAATCTGAGATATTTCACACTCAGAAGCACATAATGAATGATCCGAAGATTATTGAATCAATCAGGGAAATGGTTGCAATTCAGCGCAGAAATGTGGAGTGGGCGATTTCCGATGTATTTGGCGAGTATGAGGAGAAATTTGCAACACTTGACAACCAATATCTCCGTGAGCGATCATCTGATATCGGTGAGATCCGCCGCAGACTTTTAAGCCGGCTTGGAAGCAGCAAAAGCGGTTTTGTATGTGAAGGTCAGGCGCGTTGTGTAAAGGGTAAGCAGCGGATTGTTGTTGCCGAGGAATTGACTCCTGAGATGATTGTCAATATGGATCTTGACAAAGTGATCGGGTTTATCACTGAACGCGGAGGAATTACATCACATGCCGCTATAATTGCCAGGTCGCTTGGCTTTCCGTCAGTCACAGGAATTCACAGTATCATGAATTATGTGCAGTGCGGTGATGAAATTCTCATTGATGGCGATAACGGAAATGTATATCTGCTTCCTGATGAAGCTACAATTGCAGCTGTTGCTCCGGTTGAGAATGTTCAGGCCGGAGAGCTCTGTGTAATAGGCACACCTGCAGGCATGAGTGTCATGGCGAACGCAAGTTCTTTCGATGATGTAAAGTTTGCGACAAATGTCGGTGCTGATGGAATTGGTCTGTTTCGTACAGAAATATCGTTTATCAAACATGACAAGCTGTTGACAGAAGATGAGCAGTTCAATATATATAATCAGGTTGCAATCGGAATAAAAGGCAAGGTTGTGACTTTTCGCATGCTTGATGTCGGAGGGGATAAGCCGATACCGTTTTTAAGAATTAAAAAAGAAGCCAATCCGTATCTTGGATGGCGTGGCGCACGCTTTCTTTTAGGAAATCCTGACTTTTTTGAAACACAGATCAGAGCTCTGGGAAGAGTGAGTGCCAATCATAAAATCAGGATTCTGTTCCCCATGATTGTCGATGTCGAGCAGGTAGAGACCCTTTTGTCAAGAGCAAAAATTGCTCTTGCAGGAATGCCCGGGACTGATAAGAATATCGAATATGGTGTTATGTTCGAAGTGCCAAGCGCATTTTTACAGGCAAAAAAGATTTTCAAACTAATAGATTTCGGCAGCATCGGCTCCAATGATTTAATTCAGTATCTGTTTGCTATTGACAGATCAAATGAGCTTGTTTCACAGGATTATAATCCCGAACATCCGGTGCTGTGGGATCTGCTATCGCTTCTTGCTGAAGAGGCTGATTTACAGAATAAACCTCTTTCTATATGCGGTGAAATGGCAGGCCGCGAAGGAATGGCTACACGGTTACTTAACATAGGAATACGGGAGCTGAGTGTTTCTCCGAGACTAATTCCCCGTGTACGTAATGAAATGGCACGTTATGAATCATCACTTCAGTAAAAAAAAGCACAGAGGAAAATCGCTATCTCGATGAAATATAACCTGTTATTTATTGACAGCAATCATGTCGCGTCCCGGATCGCCGAAGTTATCGCACGTGAATATGCAGCGGATCTCACAGATATCTGCAGTGCCGGCTTTGTTCCGGAAACTCAGAATGCGCAGCTCACAGAAAACCTTCGCATTCTGAACATCCAATGGACTCTGCCTGTCTCAATCAATTCAATGCGGTCAAAAAAATATGACCTTGTTGTTAATTTGACAGCTGATACTCAGAATAGTGATCTGCTTTTTCCAGGTATTCCCCCGGTGCTGAAATGGAAAATACCTCAGCCCCAGGTTTCATCTCCGGAGTCTTTCCGTAATTGTGCCGACGTATTAATTGTCAATATACGCGATTTGTTTACATGTGGTTATTTTCATGCGATACTGCAGGAGGGATTATATCTTGAGAATGTACTTGATAGTTTACATGATGGTATAATTGCCCATGATATTGACAGGAAAATAGTACTGTTCAGCAGAGGCGCCGAGGAGATGACCGGACTGAAACGTGATGATGTGCTCGGGAAAGACTGCCATGAGCTATTTATACCTGATTTCTGCGGTGAACAGTGCATTTTCTGTAATACTCCGGCAGACTATTCAAAAATGGAACGTGCAGCATATCCTGCTGTATTCAATGCACCTGATGGTACTCGTCGTGAATTTGATGTAACACGTGTACCTTTTAAAAATGAGATGGGCAAAGTTCTTGGGGCTGTTGCATCAGTGCATGATAATACACGTGTAAAGGAGCTTGAAGCCCGCCTGGGCGAAGAAGTATCATTTGGCGGGATAATAGGGCAGGATCACAAAATGCAGGAAGTGTTCGGACTGATACGTGATCTCGCTGGCAGTGACTTCCCTGTCATTGTTACAGGTGAGAGCGGCACCGGCAAGGAACTTGTTGCTGCTGCGGTGCATAGTGAAAGTTCCAGAAGAGGCAAATTGTTCATAACTGTAAACTGCGGAGCACTGCCTGAGGGCACGCTTGAGAGCGAACTGTTCGGACATGTAAAGGGATCGTTCACAGGTGCAGTCCGTGACAGGAAAGGACGATTTGAGCTTGCGGATAAAGGAACACTGTTTCTTGATGAAATAGGAGAGTTGTCTTTGCGGATGCAGGTTAAACTTCTCAGAGTGCTTCAGGAAGGAATATTTGAGCCGGTCGGCAGCGATTACTCAAAGAAAGTTGATGTACGTGTGATATGTGCGACAAACAGAAATCTATTGGAAATGGTTGCTGCCGGTACATTCAGGGAAGATCTTTACTATCGTCTGGCGGTAGTTCCCATAGAAATTCCTCCTTTACGTGAGAGAAGAAATGATATTGCTCTGCTTGCGGACCATTTTCTTCATAAAAATACAGGTAAAATTGACAAAAGTGATATCGTGTTTTCTGAGGAGGCATTATCGTGCATTATGAACTACAAATGGCCCGGCAATGTTCGCCAGCTGCAGAATGCAATACAGTACGCATTAATCAAGTGCCGGGGCTCTGGTATTCTTCGTGAACATCTTCCGCCTGAAATCGCTGCAGTATCAATTGCGACAGGAACTTATCAGGAAGCGATACATATCGCAGGAAAAGCTGGCAGAAAACCAAAGCTTAATTACGAAACTGTTGAACAGGCACTCTTGAAAAGCGGCGGAAATAAAGCAAAAGCAGCCAGATTATTAAGCGTCGGACGTGCGACACTATATAACTTTATTGGCGCAAACAAAGCAGTCCTTGAGTCATATCTGACAGATTAATACTTCAATCATACAAATTTCTTAATAATAAGCAGTTACCATATTCATTAGTTAAACCTGTGTTTATGCCTGAATTAACTTGCATTACACAGTGCCCGTTAATTACATTTTTAAATATCCGGCAGGTTCACTTATGTAGTTTTAAAATTTCCGTTTTACAAGCCTGCAGGAGCCGTTATCAGTTGACAATAGTTTGCATTTAGTGGGGATTTTCGTAAAAAAAGTATTTTTACAAAAATGGCTGTTATTATAAGCAGCCTTCCTGTGACTATTGAAATTATAAAAGCAAGAGGACTGTTATTATGTACAAGACCTGGAATGATATCAATATGCCCGGAATGTCAAGCTCAAAGACAGATAAGGGCTCTGAGAAAAAGTTTGTTACAGGAGTTGATGAAAGTGAAAGCGGAAATGGCGAAAAGCCAGCCAATGAGGTGAAAATCATCTCTGCCGAGTGGAAAGCCGGACCAAAGGGCTTTGCATATAATGAGCAGTGTTTTGTGGATGTCAAGGCTGAATATCTGAAGGAAACAGTACGGGCAAAGCTTTCCGGAAAACTTTTCAGTTATTACAACAGTGAAGAGATTGATATGGCGCAGACTGTTGAAGGGTTTATTGATGATAAGACAATGGTTGCCAGAATGGATATCAAGAAACTATGGTATCCTAATAATGATCACTACAGCGCATGGCAGAAGGATCCCAAAACACCTTGTCAATACGTTCTTAAAACAATTAGTCATACACGCGGTGCCAATACGCTTGACAGTCCAAAACTTGATATGCCCTCTGAAAATAATAATAAGATAACTGTCAATTATCTTGAAATACCTGATGTACATTTCAATCATAACAGTTCTGTACCGTGTATAGACAAAAATGAAGTACTTCTTAATGCGATTGTCGGAGCGATTGCGTTTGCAAAAGATAATCCGGAAAAAGAGGCTGTAATATACGGGCATACCGATTCATCAGGTGAGGTTGATTTCAATATAAAATTATCAGAAGAACGTGCAAAGGCAATAAAAGCATTTCTTGACAACGACAGAGGAACTTTTGTAAATATCTGCAATGGCAGAAGTAAAGTTGAAGATTATCAGACATACTTGTCCGTACTTACAAATACATATCACTGGGAGTGTGATCCGGGGGCGGTTGACAATGCAAGCGGCCCCAAAACTGAAGGTGCACTTAGAAAATTCCAGGAAGACTATTGTGATTTTTATGGAAAGACAATTGACAAAGACGGTAAAATCGGACCGCAGACCTGGGGTGCGTTTTACGATGTCATTTACGAGCAGATTCAGACTGCTGTCACTGCAAGTGCCGGTGAACAGAAGGTAACTCTGAAATATGGAGAAGGCGGCAAGGGCGTTCACGGCTGCGGTGAGAAATTTGCCAAAGATGCAAATACAAAACAGGGCCGAAAGTCAAAAGAAGACCGCAGGGTTGAAATTACTTTCAAAAAGCCTGAAGATAAGATTGATGAGACGCCTTATACAGGGCCTATTGTTTTTGAGCCGATTGAGATCAAGGCTGATAAACAGCCTGTCGCAGAGGGAAAAATTAAAAAGATCAGTGCTCAATGCCAGCACACAAAAGAGGGAATACGTAAAGCATTTTGGGGAGAAACACTTGAGATTACACCTGATGCTATTGGTGATAAAGTAACATTTACTGTTGAAGCTACAAGTCCCGCAGAGAATATTTCATGGGTTGGTGATAATATTCCAAAGAATTCGACAGGATACACCCTTTCACATAAATTCTCTGGTATCAACAATGAATTAAAAAATTGGTTGTTTAATCTGGTTTCAGGATTGCCACCATTTATTCCTGATAAGTCACTTAAAATATCTGCAATTGATACGCTTACAAAAGATAAAAAACATGTATTTGTTCAGATATATCCATGTAAAAAAGTCGAATATGATCTTGATCTTAAAAAATATCTCACCAAACTTACAAAGTATACTGACAAATTTCAGAGCGCATGTGATTTTCTTGGACAAAAAATCAAATTTAAATATCTTGAAGGAAAAATAACTGCATATGCGCAGTACAAAGAAGTAAAGACTACAAAAGAAGTATTTTTTGCATTTGGACTAGAAGGTGGTTTTAAACCGATTTTTGGCGCTAATATGGAAATAAAGTTTCCACTTGATCCATTTCCATGGGTACCGGCTCCATTAAAAAGATATGTCGCAGAAATTGCAGCTGTTTTTGAATTGGAGGGGAATCTTTCATTAACAGTGTATATTGAACGAAGTGAACCCAAAAAGGTTGAGGCAGGTGGTAAACTTACCGGTGAAATTGTTGTAAAATTTGGTTTGAGTGCTTCTCTGTGTAAAGGAAAGGTACTTGATGTAAAGTTACTGATTATTTCTGGTATTACAGGTGAAGGTAAAGTATTTGCAGATAAGACAGTTAATGACAAAACTGAAAAATGGAATTTACAGGCTGAACTTAGTGCTGAATGGAATGGACTCAAGGGGCAGATCTCATGGAATCTTTTTGATGGTACATGGGAAGATGATCTTACAGTTACAATTAAGAGCCCTGTGCCTTTGGGTAAACTGCCAATTGATTTTTAAAAGGATAAATAGATATGAATAATGCGGCTATTACATTCGCAGTTGTTTTTCTTCCTTTTTCATTGATTCTTTTTGGAATTGGAATTTATAAAAATGTTTCAGCAGTTAAGCTGAATAATGAAATTACTAAGCTTGAAAAAACATTCACGACATCAGATGCTGTTGTAAACAAATACATTATTCGTGAAGTTTATAAGTATGTAGGCAGTGGCAGATCTGATGCTGGATATAGCAAGGAAGAATATGATGTATATCTTGAAGTTGAGTATAATGCAGGAAATAAGCTTATTAATAGTTCAGGTTTTTTTAAAAAATATAAAACTATTCAGGATGTTCTTTCAAATTATGAAAGTCTTCCAAATGCCCCGCCACTGTTTTATCAGCAGAAAAACGCAGACAAAAATACAGTAAGAGATGAAGTGATTGACATTCTGTCAAATTATAAAATAAAACAACCTGCAGGCAGCAAACCATTTGTAATCAGGTATTCAACTGAAAATCCATCTGTTAATCAACTTACAACAAAACAGAAAAAATCATTTACAGGAATATTTTTTGTTTATGGTTTTGGAGTCTTTGTTACATTACTGTATCTATTATTTTGCGCATTAGCAAAGGCTGGAACCACAACAAATCAGCCATTACTGATTTGCGCCGGATTATTAATACTGTTTTTGATTTTTAGAATGACAGCTACACAGGTTTCAATTGACAGAGAGCCTTTGCCTGTACCGGGATTTGAAATTCAGGTCGGTATTAAATAATAAATAACCATTTGCCAATATTATTGAGGAATGAATAATGTCTGAAAAATTCTATATAGTTGAATTTAATAGTTTACAAATTGCATATGCAGTAAAGATTAATGATATTCTGATAGAAAACAATCGTCAGCATAATCTGCCTCGGCGATCAATAAAAGCAAATCAATGGATGTACAACGGAAAAAACACCTTTGAGATAACTCTTTATGTAAATCCACAATTTGAGAAAGATTTGGAGGAGCAGAATTTCCGGTTTAAAATTTTAGAACAATATGGTGATGATACAGGCGAACCACCTAAAGAGATTACCATGCTTGAGTGGAAATATATACCGGGCACACAATTTCCTGTGATCCTCACTGGTGAATTTCAACTGGATATTCCTTATGGAAACTGGGCGTGGCTTGATGCAGATCGGATTACTGAGGAGACAATTGATACAGATTCTCTAAAGTCATATTTACTCTTCTTTCAGAAATGTCTTACAGATAAGAATTTCGCTGAACTTGAGCCTCTGCTGAAAACAAAAGCATCTGAGCTTGCAAATGCATATTATCTTGACATCAATGATAGATTTCGCGATCAGCATGGTTTTTTCACAGAAGAACTTTTTGTGAATCCAAAGTGGGGTATGCAGCCGATTGATTTTGACTCGCTGTTTTTCAGATTTCATGCCCAAAACAGACTTGTAGAGGTCCTTAATAAAGAGGGTAAATCGCCTATACGTTCGCATTCACTTGATGGTTACACTTTCAGTATCCAGCTCTTCCTCTGTTGTAAAAATGGTCAGTGGATACTTTGCAGATAATCGTCTGAATTGTAATTATAGATTTTAAAAGCACTTATTCATTGCATTAACAAAAGGAATTATCATGAGTAAACGCATTCTTATTATGCTGGTAACTATACTTTCAATAATTTCACTGTCCTTTTCTGCGACAGATCAGAAAATGCTTGCCACTGTTTACAACAACTTCAGAAAAGTTGCTGCAATTGGAAGTGAAAAGGAACTTTCAAAATACATGTCATCGAGGTTCCTTAACACTACGAAAAACAATTATGCTTCTGCAGGGATTGTTTTTGGTGCTGAACAGGTTAAAGACTATGCCGGATATGAAGACATATCAAAAGGTAAATTTGTAAAAATTATTGAAAATGGTCCGACAATCGGAATGATAATGAATGTTCCGACAACAGATATGGATGGAAAGCAGCCTCTTACACAATTCATGTTTATGAAATTTGTCAAAGAGGATACTGTGTGGAAATTTGACGGATGCGGAACATCTACAAAACACAAATTTGATGATAACGGTAAACTCACACAATTTTCAGACTCAATGATTCCTAATAGATTTGTGATTGACGGTAAATTACCGGAGGTTGTGGCTCTGATGCCGCTTGCAGAGGTTCCGGCTGGATATTTCATCATGACTCAGGGCTACAGCGTATCAATGTCAATAAACGGTAGTGCGTCTGTAACGGTTGATGAAGGCTCAAAGTCCGGCATGCTCATTGGCGGGCTCAAAAAAGGAAATAATGAGATCGTTTACAAAATAACAAAGGGACAGGCAAAGTCCTATCTTTATCCAAATATTGAAATTTCCTATGCTGACAAGAACGGAAATGAACTGAAGGCTTTTGAACACAGTTCTGAAGGTGAGAAAACAGGGGAGTTTAAAAAAGTATTCTCAGTGGTTAAAGAATCCAAATGAATAATGCGGCTATTACATTCGCATTTGTTTTTCTTCCTTTTTCATTGATTCTTTTTGGAATTGGAATTTATAAAAATGTTTCAGCAGTTAAGCTGAATACAGAAATCACTAAGCGTGATAAAAAATTCACGATATTGAGCGCAAAGACATTGAATCTTATTATCTCGGAACTGACCAGCTGACATTTTCCGGTATTGAAAAGTATTCCGATGAAAGTGTCCGGTCATTGTTTTTGTATTTAATGACAAGTGAATCTGTGAGAAGCTGTCCGCCGACAACTGATTTTGTCACTATGGTTTCAGGAAGGTTGTCTTTACCGTATGTGAATGTGACCTGCTGTGTCAGGCGCGCATCTGAATCGAAAAACTCAAGAAGTTCAAGCATTCTGCTGCTACGGTCAATTCCTGCTGATATGTCGGGTTTTCCGCTGCGGGTGTTGTTGTGGTGAAAAATACTTAAGCTGTCAATACTCCCTGTAAATGAAAACGGGAGGCCGCTTGTAAACAGCGTAAAAAAACGGTTGAGCGGATCAAGATCCGCCTGGCCCTGCGCATTTCCTTGCGATACATCAAACTTGAATCCAAGCTTTTTTTCCGGATCAATACTGTAAAGTTTGGAATCTTTACATACAATCTGCAATTTTGAGGGGGAGCTATACATATAAGAAGCTCCCTGTGAACGGTCAAACCTGAATATGCATGCTGATTCGCGGACAGACCCTTTAAACAGCTGAGAACGTCTGATCGATGCATTGAGTGTGTTTGTCCTTGTAAACACTGACAGAGCCTGATTAAGAAGCGAATCTGTGTCTTCTGTAATTGCCGGTGCAGAGTTGCCCATAAGCAGTGTCATGATAATTGCAAATATTGTAAATTGTTTCATTTTCATTTTTCCATTTCTAAACGCATCAGCTTAAGTTTAATATGGCCTATAAGTTTAAACTTTAAAAAAATTAACAAAAGCTTAAACTACGGGTTGTCAATCGAGATGCCTCTTGCGGAGTATAATCCGTTTTCATAAAACTATAATTCCGCATCCATAAAAAGTACTGAAAATTGCAATTTCAATAGATTTAGCAATTAAAAGTATCAATTCCCCGGCGTGCATAATTGAGCTTAAATTTTATATTTCATAAAGGTTGTTTTTAAGTCTTTGATATTTCAAATGATCGTAACTATTTTAAACTGTTAGTACAAAACGTACTGTCGGGTTCATATGATAATAAGTGAACCGGCGCAGTATTAATTGTAAGATTGATAAGTCTGATTTTGGTTTTTTCAATAGAAAATATCTTTAAATTTCTATCCAGGAGGATAAATGTCGGGAAATAGAATTATTGCAGCTTTTATTACGCTGGCATCTTCACTGTGTTTCTCAGCATTCGCTGTTGCCGGAATCGGTATTCATTGGGGAAATGATCTTTCAATGCAGATGGATGATAAGATGGGCGATCAGCTGGTGTTTACAAAGTTAAACATAAACAGCGGTGTTGGAAACTATACAGGAACAATTAACGGAGTAAGTCTGCCGATTTATATTGACCGCTCAGACTGGGATCGTAAACTGTTTAATTTCGGAGTAAAATTTTATATTGACGTAATTCCACTTATTGACGCGCTTGAGTTGTCAGGAAATTTCGGAGCATGGGAGTATAAGGGGGTTGTAAGGTATCCTAAGTCTTTGACCTATACCGGTTCGGGTACTGCTGTACCAACTGCGAAAGATTTTTCTGCAACATACGATACAATGCCGATTACTCTTGACAATTTCGATATGGGCTATCTTGGTATCAGCAACACTCCCTACCTGAAACTCAATTTTGATCTTACAGTTCGTAAATATATTGTTCAGTTTCCAAAACCTTTAAAAACACTGAGACTCTATGGCGGCGGCGGAGTAAGCGTGATATTTGCAACTCCGGTTGTGTCTGCAAGTCTTATTGAGGATGCACTTGGAAATGTACTCAATACAACAAAGAGTCTTTCTGAAATGGGAACGCAGATTTTCGGTGATAAAGAGATCATGAAAGCAGTTGTCAAGGAAATAGGCTCCCAGCTCATGACCCCGCACTGGGGCTGTCATATTGACTTAGGGGTAATGATCAAGATTCCTGTATTGCCTGTAGGTATCTATGTTGACGGCAAATTCATGATCCCGTTCGGAGATCTTGACGAAGAGGTAGATGTCGGCGGAACCGGATTTCTGTTGAATGCCGGAGTAAGCCTGGCGTTTTGAGGTTAAGAATAAGAATGAGGTTAAGGTTAAGAATAAGGTGTTGATGGATGCATTTCCTCAACCTCAACCTTTACCTTAACCTTTATGTGTTGCTTTTTTTCAGGAGTTCGCTTATGGATCGGCTTTGGGCACCGTGGAGAATGCAGTATATTCAGGGGGTTGACAAGTTAGATGATGGTTGTGTCTTCTGTACAAAACCTTCTGAGAGTGATGATAAAAATAATCTGATACTTTACAGAGGTACTTTCTGCTTTGTTGTGATGAATCTGTTTCCGTATAATAACGGTCATCTTATGATCATTCCATACAGGCATACATCTGATATTTTATCACTTGATCAGGCTGAGTCATCAGAGTTGTGGAAACTTGTGTGTGATAGTAAATCTGCATTATCAAATGCATTTCATCCTGAAGGGTTCAATATCGGTATGAATCTGGGGCGCCCGGCAGGGGCAGGAATTGATCAGCATATACACATGCATATCGTACCCAGATGGAACGGAGATACGAATTTTATTCCAGTACTGAGCGATACAAAAGTTATCTCACAGGCGCTGCATGAGACTTATGATGCGCTCAAAGTTCATTTCCAGTCAATCGGCTGAATTTCCTGAGGTGACGCTGCTGATGGTGGATAGTTCCAGAATTTAAGCACTCCATCAGTCATGGATGCAAAGTTATAGTTTATGAGCCATGATCCCATATTGCAGTAAATCCCTTTTGGACAGTGGACAATTTCGCCTTCATGTGTATGGCCGAAAATTACAATATCAGCACCTTTTTCAAGGATGCTGTTTGCATGTTCACGGTACTCTTTTCTTATCCAGTCAAGAAATCTCGGACGAAGGTATTTGCGGCTTGATCCTGAAGCAAACGTACCGAGTGCTACACCAATATCCGGATGAAGCATGCGGTAGAAATACTGATTGGTTTTATTACGAAGGATTCTTTTAAGTATCCTGTAGCCAATGTCTTTTTTAATTAATCCGTCGCCATGATAAATATGAACTTTTTTCCCCTGAATTACTGTATCAACAGACTCAGGATGAATAATTATCCCAACCTGATCTGTCAGAAATGAGCCAAGCGCAAAATCGTGGTTTCCCGCGAGATAGTGCACTTCAATTCCCTGATCCACCAGTTGCTTCAGGTGATGAAGAACATTGAAATAATCGGGTCTTATTGCGTTACGGTATTCAATCCAGAAGTCAAACAGATCACCATTGATATAGAGTGCCGACATTGATGGGGTGATTTCGTCAAGAAGACGGAAAAAATGTTTTTCTCTTTCTTCGCAGCCATCAAGCTTGATTCCAAAGTGTGCATCAGAAATAAAATAGACTGTGTTTTTTTTCATTAAATAAAATAAAAAGGCGAACACCTGATGGCTCGCCTTAAAGGTTAAGAAGTTTTCGGCAAATTAAACACGGATAAGTTGTCCGCAGTTTACTATTCCCACAAATCGTCCTGGCTATCGAGGTCACTTGCCATGTCACTGAAATTTGCGTTCTCATCATGCAAATTACCGAAATTAAGCTCCCGCATGTCTTCTTCTGATTCAGAGTCTTCGTCAACATATCTTTCATCAACATCGCGAAGAATCTCATCTGCGTCAAATTGTTCATCCAGAATCATGGTGTTTCACCTCCCTCCGTGTTATCATCAAATGTCAATATATCTAAAATTCAGATCAAATAATAATGAATTCCTAAATCAAAGTCAATGTATTTATCAAATAGAGTCAATATTTTAATTAAAACCAGTAAAAAAGTTTCTATACTTAAATACGTATACCAGACAATCTAAATTATATAAAATGTTTGAATGAAAATATACTGTTATTTAAATAAAAAGAAAGTAAAATAATTATTTGGGAATGTAAAGGAATGTATTTGAAAAAGTAAAAAAAGACTGTTGTTTTTTAGTCTTTCTTGATTATATCATCAATTTCCTGCTGAATTTTTGCTTTATATAGAACATCTTCAAGATCCTGAGCAACTTTTTTACCCTGCTCGAGAAGTTTGGCCCGTTTTTCAAGGAGCGCAAGCTCAAGTTCTTTTTTCTTATTTTCCTCTTTACGTAATTTAAGAAGAACAGCGCTATGACCCAGCGATATTCCAAGAATAAGGATAAATGCCTGAATAATCCAGAATAAAAGAAAATTTTCTACCATACAATTACCTGATCCTGCAAAGTTATCAATTCGTGCGGCAAGTATTTATCATTAATATATCTCAGGATTTGAATAAAAGCAATTAATAAAATCGGGGTATTATTTGATTTCCTGCGGCTTTAACTGTTGTAAACATGGCAGCCCCTGATTCCTTCTCTGCAGAGAATCAGGGGCTTGCATGGTATCATTTAAATATGTCAGCTTATTTGAAAAATATCAGTATTAAAGTTCATACGTCTGGCAAAACTTATAAGTTGTATCAAAACTTCCCGCTTATTGCTGCGCATTTCAGTATCATCCCGTCTTGCACTCTTTGAGATCTCTTCATAAAGGTGGGCAACGTTGTTGTAGAGTATCGGGTGAAACATATCTTCAAGCCGGCTTTTTGATACAGAAATCTTGAATCTGTCTACAATGTTCATCAAATACCTGATTCTGTTGCAGCGTTCTGTTGAAAGATCATGGCTCAGACTGGTTATTTCTGCAACCAGCAGATCTTCAAGTATTTTTTCGCTCTCGTCGGTATTTATTTTTATCTCAAATTGTTTTGAGACCCGGCTTAGTTCAAGAAGTTCTGAAAATACGCTTTCTTCATTGCCTGGAGTCAGCATTTTTTTACAGGCACGAGTCCACTCTTCCTGGAAAACGTATGCCATTGGTGCGGTACAGTAGTTAGGAATAGGAATATTAAGTCTTGACAGGAAGTCAAGTTCAAGCTCGTTCTTTTTCATCCATGATGTAAAGCGGACGTCTGTATCCCGTGCAATCTTCTGCAGAATGAATTTCTCAAGTTCCTGACCTGATATATAGAAAAGATTCTTAAGTGTATACTGCTTTACTTCAGGATGTGTCATCCAGGCATCAGGACGAAGTACATTGCGATGCAGCTTTCCCGGATCAACAAACGGTATCACCCAGCCTGTGACCTCCGCATAATCGCGGTGGGAGATAAGTACCTGGCATGAAAAAACTTCACCTGTCAATTCGTTCTCCATTTTTATGATGTACCCGTCGTAGGTGATTGTTCCGGGTTTCTGCTGCAGTACCTGTTCAGTTGTTACATTGTATCCAAACAGATCAAATGTATTACTGGAACGGATATTAATCGCCCTGTGAACCGCAGCTGTAAACGAAAGTACCTTGTCATGATGAAAAAAAGGAAGAATCTCTTTTTCAAAAAGTGATTTCCCGGTTGTATTCGGGAGATTACTTGGAATGCGTTCAAGATCTGCAAGAAAGCTGTCAAGAGTTTTCTGCTGCTGTTCCTGCGGAATACCCAGTTGTAAAGCACGGCAGGCATACTCCATATTTTTCATCGCCTCGAGCCCGCTGACTTCTGAGAAAAACCATCCGCATGATGTAAATGCAAAAAGCATATATTTCTGCGCCTCAAGAAGACGCATGCAGGCTAATACCTGTTCTTTTTCAACTGTCTCGCTTATTGAATCTGTTTCAAGGAGCGTTTTGAGGTTTGTCCATGATGTTTTATCACATGCAATGTACTGGTCGCGTATCATCCATGGACTGTTGACTACTTTACCCATGAAAAGTTCATAGCTGCTGTCAATATGTTTCTGAAGATTGTTCATTGCATTGCGAAGCGGTTCCCGCCAGGTCTGTTTCCAATTCGGTTCACCGCCTGTTTTACAGCCGCAATCCCTGATCCATCGACCGACTCCATGAGAACAGCTCCACGCTGTACCCTCTCCGTGTGCGTCTTTAAGCGATACTTCAAATTGAGGCGGATTGAGTTCCAGAAAATATCCAAAATTTACAGGTGTAATATCGAGTTTTGGCGCAATTTTTTTGAAAAAATAAGCCAGACACATATCACCAAACGCTTTGTGATGTCCGAAGGTTTCACCATCAGTGGCTATTGTCACCAGCTGATTCGGGAAAGCACCGTTGAAACATGAATTTATTCTGTTTCCAAGCGTGTGCGCATCTTTGAGAAGATCCATGAAACTGACTTCCTTTGACAGTCCTTCATCAAAGAAGAACACATCGAGATACCCATCAGTCAATTTATTTCCTGATTTGTCAGAAGGAATAATTCTGTATGTTCGCCTTGTGTCAACAGGATGATGGCTCACAGGAGTCCAGTGTGCATTATGATCCAGCGGACGGAGGCTTTCTGCCTGATGTGGAGACAGAATCACAAATTTGAAGTCTTCTTCTATCAGACACGTGACAGTGTCCATATTGATTGCTGTTTCTGCAAGCCATATACCTTCAGGATCACGGCCGAAGCGAGCCTTGAAGTACTGCTTTGTCCAGCGCAGCTGTGTAAGCTGATCTTTACGTGATGCAAGCGGCATGATAATGTGATTGTAAACCTGTGCGATACTGTTGCCATGACCATTCATTGCCAGTACACTTTTTTTATCAGCATCGATGATTCTCTGTGAAGTTACTTTGTGATGCTGTTCGAGCCAGGAAAAAAGTGTCGGGCCGAAATTGAAACTTATGGTTTCATAGTTGTTGTGTATGTCAACAATCATTCCGTTTGCGTCAAGTAAACGTGAATGGGCATTGGGCCTGTAGCATTCATCATAGATCCGCTCATTCCAGTCGTGGTAGGGTTTTGCGGATATTTGTGTTTCGATAACATTCAACCATGGATTCTCTCGGGGAGGCTGATAAAAATGTCCATGGACAATAATGTATTTCTTATGAGGATTATTGCCAGTCATATGGTCTTCCATCCGGGTAAGTGATTATTTTTCCGTCAAGACGTTTTTTAAAAATATCTATACCTTGTGCAATGATATCACTTCGTGTATCAAAAATATTTTCAAACCAGACTTCGACATCGGAATTCATTCTTGTGTAGCATTTGTCTCCGATTTTTTTGTCACCGATCTGGATTTCAATGGTATATTTATCACCATTGACAAGAATATTCCGAATCCATCGAAGGCTCATAGTATCTCATTTCATGTTCATGTGTAATTTACTTAAAAAGAACATCAAAATTAATTTAATGCAATTTGTTCTGCAAATGTATCTGTTATCGCTTTGCATTCAGTTCTGATAGAAGCAGTCTTGCTTTTCCAGAGTAAATATCATTTGAAAAGTCAAACATCAGCCGCTCCAGAAGTGATTTTGATGTATCAATCTGTCCTGTCTTGTAAAGGTATAGCGCTTTAAAATAGAGAAATTCTGCGCTGACCTGCAATTCATCAAAACCGTTAAGAATCCTCAAAGCGTCAGTTATCATATTTTTTTCATTCATTGCACGGGAAATTCTAAGTGAAAGAAACTGCAGGCAATCTGCCGCAGCAGAGCTCTTTCCAAGAATCTGTATACAGTCCTTCAGATTTCCCAAATAGATATTATATTCTATTAACGCGTAGGCTTCAAGTGCTTCCGGACAATCCTGCAATACTTCTATCTGGTATTTGTACATTATGAGTTCTGCAGCCTGGTAAAATTTAGCAGGAGCAGGGATTGAATCAAGCAGCGGCAAAGCATCACCTGTTTTTTTTGCATACAGATTCAGGCGGATATTCCACAGCAGAAAATCATATGGTTCGTTTTTCAGAAATCGCAATTTTTTAAGCATCAGGGCAGCATTTTGTGGATTTCCTGAATAAAGTTCCTGACGAATAAGAAGAGTGTCTTTTGTCACTGATGAATTGATCTTGTCAAGAAGAATTTCTGCCTGCTGCAATTGGGCACTCTGCTGATACAGCACAATTGCAGCAGCGATCTGCTTTTCTGATGAAAGATCTGCATATTTAATCCATGCTGAAGCTGAATCTGCCATCCTGAGCGCAAGAAATGACTGGTAAATGAGCGCAGCAGCATCAGATTCTGTTTTTTTGTTTTCTGAGTACTTACGCGCTTCTTTTGCAGCCTGCAATGCGCCCAGATACTGCTCCCTGATAAAACGTTCACGGGCAAGATCCGTAAGATCTGTACTAATGTTTGATGTAATGCCTGACGGTCGCAATGATGTCAGAATTTCAAGCTCCTTATCAAACATTTCAAAGAAGGCGTATCTGTCTGCAAACCATTTACGAAGTGTCATTGAATCTCTCTGAGGTATCTGGAATGCACATTTCCGGAATTCCTCCAGGATGGCTGCTGCATTATCTTTTCCTGCATCAGCAAGCTCTGTTGCGAACTGGTCAAGGGCAAGGTTTATTGTCCTTTGTGAAGAGCTGCTGTTTGATTTTTGCGCTGCACAAAGGTTAAGAACACGACAGTAAAGCGGACCAGACCTGGAATAATCTTTAATGATAAACTTTACCCTTGTCCATAGAAGCAGCTCTGTTATCCCAATTTTGCCCTCACTGTCAAAAACCTTCATGAGTGAGTCTGCACTTCGAAAGTCTCCTGAACTGATCAGGCTATAGATCGTTTTATAGACTGATCTGTCTTCGGAACTTTCTGTATATGCTGTTGTCTGAAGTGCGGCAGTAATCAGAAATGTATACAGGAAAAATGTTTTATTTTTAAATGTAAATAACCTGAACGGGTTTATCATTTCAAATATGCTGCCTTTAAAAATGTATGTGTATGAAGCAGGGGGGACCTTGTAATTATTTGTAAATGCAACTGCAATATGTTTTATTGTCAGATTTATTATGTTCATAGAAATTTCTCTGTAAGGCTCGAAAGCTCATTCCTGAATTGCAAATGAATTCTTCCAGGGCTTTTTCTGTCCAGGTAATTTCGTGCCCATTCAATGGTTATAAGGCCTATCTTTGACGGAATACGTATACCGGCACCATATCCGATCATTTTTGTCCATGACTTATTGTCAATATCGATATCATCAGCAAATCCAATTCCTCCATCAAGTAATATATATACTGATCCACTTGTACTGAAATAGTGAATAATTTCACCCTGAGCGCAAAGCAGCGTTCTGAAAGAAAATTCATTGTCAGTATATCCCCTGATACTGCTGTGACCTCCGGCCCTGTTCATCTCGGCTGATACAAGTGAGGATTCATTTGTAATAATATGTGCTGTTGTCAGTCGCGCGGCGATTGCCTGAGACCGCAATACCGGAAAATGCATTCCGAGATTGAAGCTGATATTTGAACGGCTGTAGTTTTTTTCCTTTTTAGCAATTCCGCTTCCAAATACAAATGTTAAATTGTTGTAAACAGTCCCTTTTATGGATTCTCCGGATGTTCTTGACAAGAGAAAGTCAAGCCCGAAGTATCTGCTTTCAGTTGTCAGTGAATCAGCTTTTGATGATGTTTCATTGGCTGCAATTCCAAATCCGCTCTGCCAGTATGTGCCAAAAGTGGTCAGAAGACGCAGATCCCCATATAAATAGCCGTAGCTTTCGGTTTCAATTTCCATTCCGCCATTTATTTTTATCTGAAATGGAAGATTGAAAATCCATGGTTTCGATAAAGTGATGTCAAAGAGCTGTAAATCATCAGAACCTTTATATTGAAAGGCCATTGCTTCAGCAGTATGAAACATATTCAATAGTGAGAATGTCGCGCTGCCCCGAAGTGAGGGTCTGTTGTCATCATCGGATTCGAATCCGACTGCACCTTCAAATGCAAGGCCGGAGCGGTCCTGTATTTCAAATGGTATTGTTGCCAGCGCTGATGAATCAGATGTAAGAGTATCGGGAAGAAGAAGCGGCTCCATAACGTTTACATTAGCAATAAACGCACTGTTCTTCAACCGTTTTACTGAACTTTCTATTTTGCGGATGTCAAACAGATCACTGTCCTTTATGTCAATATAATGACTGAGCAGGGCCGGTGATGTTTTTTTTGATGTACGAAAGCGCGGTGATGCAAAGCGCGTGCGCTGGTCAGGAGATATTGTGTAAATAATGGAGAGTGTATCGTGGAGAGAATCGGCATTCTGATGTGCTGTTTCAATTGTAATAGTTGCAAATGGAAAGCCGTTCTCTGCACAGATCCTGTTTAAATATCTGGCGCGCTGCTCAATGACAGCGGCATCAAAAAGACACGGGTACTTTACTGTTTCAGAAAAATGATTAAATGTTGTATCAGTCTGTCTGATCTGTTCATTTTTCACGACCGCTCTGGAACCAGGAGTGCATATGCCTCCTGTTGAATCAAACCTCGCATGTGAAAAACCCAGTGAATCTATAAAATGATGAATTACGGAATCGGTTTTTTCCGGGGCTATCTTTTTAAGTAATTCTGATAATTTACTGCAGCCATTTACATTGTCAACTGATTGACAGCTGATATGCCACTGTTTTTTCTGAAGAGATGAATGCGTCTGAGTTTCACCATAACAGGCAATTGCACATATGATAAATGTAATGAAGATATAAAACTTGAGCATGTTCAGATAACCTGAATTATTGATGCATCTGTAAAAAAAAAGTTTCTGATAAATAACTATCAGAAACCTTTTGAATTCAATATTCTTATGGAGGATTATTAAATCAGGAATCAGACTCCCTGACGTTTTCTTCTTTCCATGATCTCTTTTCCTCTAACACTGTACTTTGCAACAGGAACCTCATCAAGGCGTTCAATAGAGATCAGTTCGCCTGTGACTTTGCATATTCCATAAGTCCCATCGTCAATTCGTTGTATAGCCTCATCAACCTGCTCAAGATATTTCTGTTGACGTTCTGCGAGTCCCATTGAGAATTCGCGGCCGTATGAAAGCGATGCTACATCTCCAAGATGGTAACTGTAGCGGGAGTTTTCACCTGATGCATCACTGATTGACTGCTTCAGGTTGCTTGCCTGAAGCTCATCCATTTCTTCGAGCACCCTTGTCTTTTCCGCAAGGAGTTTGTCCTTGAAATGATCAAGTTGTTTTTTTGTAAGCTTTTTATTCATTTCATACCTCCATAATTTTCGTGAACAGAAATAAGTGTTAAAAAATAGATAAACTGCAACTGATTTTCCAATCCTTTTTCGAATGTTGTCAAATTATTTTCTCAGCAAGTTCTATTTATATGAATAACACCTGCTTTCACGTTCGTTTATGGCAACAATTATCCTTGTCACTAAAAAAATCATAAACTTATTAAATTATAACATTATTGTGTGTCCATTACAATACTACGATTAATTAATAATGAAATTGTTTTTTCGGGTACGGGATTTTTATGCCGACAGGATACTGGGTATTTACTGATTCGGTGTGTCTGGAAAAGAATCTGAATTTTTCTGCAATCATACTGCATTTCCGTTATCTATTTTATCAGGTTATTGCAGTAACTGAAGATTCTGATTCATCGCAGGAATTCTTCTGTCTGCTTCAAGGTATTAAATTTCTTTGTCCCGGAGTATTGGACCAATTATGACACGAATGGAACAGGCTAAATCTGGTATTATTACCGATGAAATGCGCAATGCTGCGGCTAAGGAGGGCATTACTCCTGAACAGATGCGTGAAGCAGTTGCGAATGGAACTATTACTATAGTAAGAAATAAGTTAAGAAATATTGAGCCGCTTGTTATCGGGGCGCCTTCAAGAATTAAAGTAAATGCAAATCTCGGAACATCGTCTTCAAAGGCTGATATCAATGAAGAGCTTGAAAAGATGCATGTTGCTGTGAAGTACGGTGCTGATGCGATTATGGATCTGTCGACATCGGGGGATCTTGAAAAAATTCGCAATATTCTCATAAAAGAGTGTCCGGTAGCGATCGGAACAGTTCCTTTTTATGAAATGGCTCTCCGGGCAAGACGTCAGGGTAAGTCTGTACTTGAAATTACAGCTGATGATATGTTTGCTGTGGTTGAGGATCATTGCAAATCAGGGGTTGATTTTTTAACAATTCACTGCGGAGTGAACCGTCAGACCGTAAAACGTTTCAAAGAAGTAGATCGCCTTGCCGGTGCAACGAGCCGGGGCGGGACAATAATCATGGAGTGGATACATGTAAATAATGCAGAGAATCCACTGTATGAGCAGTATGACAGACTTCTTGATATTATGGCTGAGTATGATGTTGCGGTGAGTCTTGGTGACGGGTTCAGACCAGGGGCTCTTTATGATGCAACCGACAGGGTTCAGATCGAAGAACTGGTTGTTCTTGGTGAACTTGTAAAGCGCGCACGTAAACGCAATGTCGGAGTTTTCGTTGAAGGGCCGGGGCATGTGCCGCTTAATCAGGTGATAACAAATATGCAGATACAGAAGACACTTTGTGACAATGCACCTTTTTATGTATTAGGACCGCTTGTCACTGATATCAGTCCGGGATATGATCACATTTCAGGGGCTATAGGCGGTGCGGTTGCCGGTATGGCCGGTGCTGATTTCCTATGCTATGTCACACCAGCCGAACATCTTCGCCTGCCGTCAATTGACGATGTGCGTGAGGGTGTGATCGCCTCACGCATTGCTGCGCATGCAGCAGATATTGCACGCGGTAATAAAGCTGCGATTGCATGGGATCACGAAATATCACGTGCCAAGATTGATCTTGACTGGAAGAAAATGATCAGCCTTTGCATTGACCCGCAGAAAGCACAGGCCTATCGCGATTCTCTGCCGCCTTCCGAGGGTGATGGTGTTGAGAAACTGTGCAGCATGTGCGGAGAGTTCTGTGCAATTAAACGTTCAAAAAATGTCGTACCATCGGAGAAATGTCACTGATGAATTCATTTTGTGTCAGTTGTGTACTTACACCTGAAGATCGTGATATGGCCATGTTTTACTGGTATTCGCTTGGTCTTCAGGGAACAGAAGAGATTTCTGAGGGTGATAATTTACAAGTAAAAATCTATTTTGCAGATATGCAGACTGCTCTTCTTGCAAAAACTGATCTTGAAAAACGTAATGTTTTATCGCCTGTCGTTATTAGTGAAATAATTGATCAGGACTGGAACGCGCAGTGGCGCGAGTCAATGAAACCTGCAAAGCTTGCACCTCATTTCTGGGTGTCGCCGACCTGGCTGCCGCCATCTAAGACAGAGAGTGATAACTGGATCAAGATCGAACCAAAGATGGCTTTTGGTACGGGACATCACGAAACAACCCGTCTTGCTGCAAAAGCGATTATTGCGAAGAAAAAGTGGATGGCCGGGAAGAATGTGCTTGATATTGGAACAGGTTCAGGGGTACTCTGTTTTGTTGCAGATATTTGCGGAGCCCGTACATGTCTTGGAGTTGAAATAGATCCTGACTGCCTGGAAAATCTTGATGAGAACCGGCAGCAGAACAGACATGACGGGATGATTGGGTTTACAATAGGAACTCTTGACTGTATAAAAAATGATGCAGTATTTGACATGGTTGTGATGAATATGCTTCTAAATGAATCTACTCCCTGTCTTGCGCAGGTTGCATCTCTATTACGGCCAGGAGGAATACTTGTCTGGTCTGGAATTCTTGTTGAAGAGAAGCTGACTGCAACTGAAAGTGCCGCAGATATTGCATCGTGTAAACTGACAAAAGAAAAAGTGGAGCATGAATGGTGGTGCGGTATGTTTACAAAACAGAATGAACGGTAGTTTTTTATAGACGATTTTTATAAATATCACATCTGTAGAGACGCACTGCCGTGCGTCTCTGGGGATTTGAGATTACAAACAAAAACAGAAGAAGACGTATGACTTTCAGACAATTTGCTAATGATCTGTTCATCACACCTGAACGGTATGAAGATCAGATTAAAAAACGTAATCTTGGCGGCCCAAATGGCTGGTTATTATTTGCTGCATGCAACGCTGGTGTTGACTTTGCGGAAGCTGTAAAAAAAGAATATGAGGAAATGCTGACTGCCACAGGCAGCGCGCTTTCGTCAATACCGATGCTTGGAAGTTCTGAGAAACCGCTTACTGCAGTGTTTGCAGATACAGAGACATGTCCGCGACTCAATCAGCATGTGGCCGGTTCTGATGCGTATGTGTTCCAGAATGTTCATGAGTATCATACATCAAATAGCGTCAATGAAAATATCCAGCAGCTTCTTCAGGTGGTACGCACTCTCAGAGCGCATCGTGCGAAAACCATTACTGTTGTAACGCCATATTGCCCTTATTCCCGTCAGGATAAACCAAGTTTTCTCGAACGTGAAGCAACTCTTGCAAGTCTTTTTGCAGATCAGCTTAAAGTTGCTGGTGCTAATGTTCACTTGACATATCATCCTCACGCTCTTTCATTGTATGGACTTTATGAACCGAATATGATGCTTGTTTCACTGAGCGGACTTGATCTATTTGTTGATATGTTCAACCAGTTCAAAGGTCTCAGTGATGTTGTAGCTGTGTCAACTGATGCCGGCGGTGCAAAATCAACAGTGCATTTTTCAGAAGCCATGGATATACCTTATGCTATTACAAATAAATTTCGTCCTGGTAAAGACCGCGCAAATTTACTTGGCATAATAGGGGATCTGAAAAATAAACGCATTGCAATTATCACCGATGACGAAACTGTCACTGGATCATCAATAAACAATGCGGTCAGATGGCTTTATACAAATTACGGTGTTCAGGAAATTTATTGCGGAATCAGTCATTTGAAACTGCGTGAAGAGTACATCCCGACACTGGTTGAACTTCATGAGAAATTCGGACTGAAAGAATTTCACACAACTGATACAATTCCCCAGGTTCAGTCTATAACATCTCTTGACTTTGTGAAAGTACATCAGCTTGCCTGCAGATTTGCCGGAACTATTAACAGACTGCATTATAATCAGTCTGTCAGCGAGCTCTACAGATCAATCTGATAACAGACTAAAGCGCCGGATAAGATTCCGGCGCTTCTCTCCTGCCTGTTTTAATATTCAACATTAAAATAATTGTACCAGTAATAAAATAATGCTATAATCCTCTGTAGTAAAAATCCTGTCAAAAAAACACTGATAATTGACTATATGAAAAAAAATACCGGAACATTTTTCAAACTGCATACGTTTTTTGATGAAAAACCATCAGAATTCAGACGGCTGATTATGTCACTCTATGCTATTATCAGCACTGTTTTAATAATCCCTGTTTTTTTTCAAACGCATGATTTGTTTTATGTTTTAATGGTTCCCGGTCTGCTTTTATCTGCATTCGCATGGATGATTATACGTAAAAACATGACTGCGACTGACTGGGTTTACCCTGTAGCTGTTGTACCGGTCTTATGTTGCGGATTGACATTTGTCAGCTCAGGTGAAACCGGACTTGTGTTTATCATGGTTATGGCAATACCTGTTATCTGGGCGTCAATAAGTTTCCCTGTGGAAGTAATACTTGTGGCGCTTATGACATCAACATGTACATGTTTCTGGGCTGTATTAAAGCATTCAGGAAATATAAGTGTTTCTATTGTAAATGCTATTGTATTTCTGATATTCTGCAGTCTGATTTCATGGGTGATATATCATAAATCACTTGTTATGCGATTGTCAATTGCCAGGCTGCAATCACTATATAAATCAATGTCTGAAGGTGTGATCCTGTTCAATCTGAGCGGCACGATAATAGAATGCAATCCTGCGGCAGAATCAATTCTTGGTCTTAAGAAAAATCAGATAATGGGCAAAGGTCCTGTCGGAACTGACTGGCGGGTTATTCATGAAGACGGATCTGTTTTTTCACCTGATGAGCAGCCGCTGTCTGTAACCTTGTCAACAGGTAAAGCGGTTCACGGTGAAGTCATGGGTATTGAGTTTTCTGCTGATGAGATTCGCTGGATACTGGTTAATTCTGAGCCTGTTTTGTCAAGTGATCAGTTGACAATGACTGCTGTGGTCTCATCATTTCACGATATTACAGAGAGAGTGAAAATTGAGGCGGATTACAGAGAAAGTCTTGAGCGGTTCCGTCAGCTTGCTGATGTTTTTCCTCAGACAATATATGAAGCAGACAGAAATGGACGGTTATTGTATGTCAACAAAGCCGGTCTGAAACGATTTGGCATGAAAGAGGAATTGTTCACAGATCAGCTGAATATAATGATGTTTGCTCATACTGACGATCATCCAAAAATTGTCAGGAGGCTCTATGAACGGATGAACGGAATTGGTGACGGGTATCTTGAATACAGGGCAAAGACATTGAATGGTGAATGTTTTGATGCACTTGCTTTTTCTTCACCGATGTTAAAGGATGGCAGACCAGTCGGGTTGCGTGGGTTTATTCTTGATATAAGTGATCGTAAAAAAATTGAAAAACAGTTTCAGGAAAGTGAAAACTTTCTTCGTTTACTGATAGATAATACAAGTGCCGGTGTAATGATTGTTGATGCAAAGACAAGATTCATTGAGCTTGCAAATCCGGCAGCGCTTAAACTTATAGGACGGACGCTTAATGATGTCAAGGGTAAAATCTGTCATAATTTTATCTGCCCGGCGGATAATAATGCCTGTCCGATTCTTGATATGAATCAGGAAGTTGACAATTCGGAGCGCTGCATTATGAAATCTGACGGCAGCCGGGCAACGGTACTTAAATCAGTAAAAAAACTGATGATTAACAATGAGGAAAAACTGCTCGAGACATTTATAGATATTACTGAAAGAAAAGCTGCTCAGCTTGCGCTTATTGATGCTAATAGACATCTTGAGCAGGAAACAGACCGTGCAAATAAAATGGCCATTCTTGCAAAGGAGGCCAACGATGCAAAAAGCGAATTTCTTGCAAATATGAGTCACGAAATCCGGACTCCGATGAATGGAATAATCGGTATGTCTGCGCTGCTTCTTGACACAGAGCTTTCGGATGAGCAGCATGAGTTTACAGAGCATATTGTAAACAGCGGACAGACACTGCTTCTTCTTATAAATGATATTCTTGATATTTCAAAAATTGAGGCAGGAAAACTGGAACTCAGCGCACTTGATTTCGATCTGCATAAATTACTTGATGAATTATATATGATGTTCAGGCTTCAGGCTGAAGGAAAAAAATTAAATTTTGTCTTTATACAGCCGCCGCATGTTCTGAAACATCTTCACGGGGATCCTGCCCGGCTGCGACAGATATTGACAAATCTCATCGGGAACGCCATCAAATTTACTTTCAACGGGAGAGTTAAGGTTGATGCGGTTATTGAAAAAGAGACAATCATTGATTGTCTTGTGCGATTTACCATAAAAGATACAGGCATTGGAATTGCACCTGAAAAACAAAAAATGCTTTTCAATAAATTTACACAGGGCGATGGCACTATTTCACGCAAGTTTGGTGGAACAGGGCTTGGACTTGCAATTTCCAAGCAACTCGCAGAACTCATGGGTGGTGAGATTGGTGTAGAAAGCAGCGGCAGTGGCGGGGCTACGTTCTGGTTTACAGCTAAATTTGCAAAGCAGATAACCGGAGTGTCAACATTAAATCAGCATCAGGAATCTGATGGTTTTACAACAGGTTTTTTTTCAGGTAATACAGATAGAAGTAATGTTTCGGTACTGCTCGTTGAGGATAACAAAGTGAATCAACTTGTAGCTCTTGGTATTTTAAAAAAGACAGGAGTTAAAGCTTTGCTGGCTGATAATGGAGCTGAGGCAATAAAAATGCTGTCATCCAGGGAGTTTAGCATAGTGCTTATGGATATTCAGATGCCGGAAATGAACGGCTATGAGGTATTGGGAGTTATTCGTGATATTTCTTCCAGTGTACTTAATCATCAGGTTCCTGTAATTGCCATGACAGCCTATGCACTTAATGGAGACAGGGAAAAGTGTCTTGATGCCGGGATGAATGACTATATTTCAAAACCTATTGACTTTACTGCATTGACAAAAATAATTGACACATGGGCTGTCAGCTGAATATTTCCACTCATATTGACTTATTTTCAGTCCAGATCACCAGAAAAATCACAGTATATGCATGACTTATAATTATCTGTTGTGAATCAGGTTTTTCTGCAGAAGGAATAGGCATTGCGGACAGCTCTGCAGCTTCACATTGATTTATTTCAACAGTTTCACTTGCCACATAGGGGCTTGTGGTTTATTTTGTAATATAATACAGCTGATCTGGGGCAAATCAGGAAGTAACAGATTGAACGGATGGATCATAATGGGAATTGGATCATTGATTTATAAAATCGGCATGTCACTTAAGAAAAACAGCGGGTCACTTATTTACGGACGCAATATTGTTCAGTCATGGGCGCTTGAACATCTTGATAAAAAACAAAGCTGCAGTTGTTCAGTGCTTGACATAGGGTGCGCAAAGGGTGACGATCTTCTTGGTATTAAAAGTAAAGTATCCGGTGATGTCAGTCTGTTTGGTCTTGAAACATATGAGCCATACAGGAAAATTGCAGCAGAGAACGGAATTCATGTAACTGCATTTGATCTTGAACAGGAACGAATGCCATTTGAAAACGGTATCTTCGATATAATTATTCTGAATCAGATTCTTGAGCACACAAAAGAGCTGTTTTTTATTTTTGATGAACTGTCAAGGGTACTGAAGCCTGACGGAATACTGATTATCGGAGTTCCAAATCTTGCCGCATGGCATGATCGGCTTATGCTTCTTCTTGGTGAGCAGCCAACCGCAATGAAAGTGCTAGGTCCACACGTCCGGGGCTTTACAAAAAGTGGGTTTACAAAGTTTGTTGAAGTCTCAGGTTCATTCAAAGTGGAATGTGTAAAGGGTGCGGGTTTTCTGCCCTTTCCCGGAGTTTCTGCAAAGCTGCTTGCGGGGATTTTTCCGGATCTGGCTACATCCATCTTTTTAAAAGTAAACCACTGTCAGTCGTCAACCACATTTGCAGATATTGTCAGAACAAGAAAATTTGAGACAAATTTCAGAGTAGTCTGATTTTTTAAGATTTTTCAGAATAATATGATCTGTTAAAGCCCAAATATTCAAACTATGTATAACTTGAATTTTTTCTACCTGCCTGCCCTCAGACCATTTATATTACTTAAGACAGTTTTGCACAGGGGTGATTTTTTTTCTTTCTTCAAAGGGTAAGCTTAAGATTACTGGAGTTTTACATTAATTTCAGTATTCGAAACTACATTTAAAGGCTGATAGATTTAAGATCTGGAATTTGTCGGTATTTAACAGGTAAATGAATCAACTTTTTCAGATTATTTATATGCAATCAGTCTATCATACATTTTTAGGAGGTTTGAGATGATAAGGAAGTTAGCTGTTACTGCTTTTGCAGTTTCGCTTTTCGCGCTTAATGCAATGGCGCAGAATTACCCTGCGAACGCACGTGTTCAGTCTCTTGGCGGTTCGTTTATCGTTGATGATGCATCGGATGTCATGCGTTATTCAGCCTATATGAATAATTATACGGATATTGCACAGATAACTTTTGATTCACCAATATGGGGTGTCAAGAGTTTCGGTGATAAGGTCAATATTGGTGTTGTTGTAAATCGTCCGTTATTGCTTGACGCCTCTTTTTATACAGACGCATCAGCTGCGGCAAAAGTTGTTAATGCCGGTATCAGCGGAATAACTGATCAGAACATTCCGCATATTTTGTTTGGATTGAATCTCTCTTCAAATTTTCAACTTGGTTTTGATCTTTTCTGGGAGCATGCTCATTATGGTTCGAGCATTAATGATGAACCTGAAGGCGGGACAAGCTCTGAAACAAAAGTTACAGGAAATGTGAATAATGCCGGAGGAATTGTATCCGGTATTATAGGTCTGGGAGATGGTAAACTTGCGCTGAAAGCCGGTATGGGACTTCCGAGAATGCGAGCTAAGAGTGAAGTAACTACTGCAAATACTGTAGAAACTGAAGCCAAATCAGAAAAAGGACTTTTTTCAGTTCTTGGTGGAGAACTTGGATTTACAACAAGGGAAATGGATGTCACTATCGGCGCTGACTGGACTCACAGCCATTTTCAATTCAAGGGTACTGATGGTACAACAGGAAATCAATCTTACAATAATACATTGAATTTTTACGCAGGTGCAAATGCAACAGTTGACAGCAGCAGTTTTGTTACTTTCATGTATGATTTCAGAATTCAGAATAATGGCAATCATCCTGACAATACAACACATGACGCACGTCGTGTATTTACAAATGTAATATCAAGTATTTTCTATGCCGGTTATGAGAATGTCTGGACTCAGGCATGGATTTTTGACAAATTTGCAGCACGTGCAGGTGTGAATTATGTTATTTCGTCAACTGTTGACCATCAGAAGGGTGACGGTACAGGCGGATCATATACATCAAGAATTAAACATGAAACTGATTACAGCCAGGTCGATCCATGTCTTGGTATTGGTTTTGTCAAGAAAATATTCGCACTTGATGTTACTGTTGACCCTGCTGTGTGGGCTGGGCTTATTTCCGGACCAAAAGTCGGGACCGTTACAGCTACACTTGATTTCTAATAATAATTTGTTTGTTTTTTGGAGGCGCCGCAGGGGCGTATTGCAATACGCTCCTACGAATATGCATCTCTGAGGCAGATAATTATAATCATGATAACAAAAAGGATGTCTGCAATGCAGACGTCCTTTTTTTAACGGAATTATCAGAGATATGTCTGTCTATTCAATCTTGTTGAGATTTTTCAGATTCCTGATAATTAAAAGTGCATCAGGACCGCTGACCGGCTTTTCTATGCCGAATACCCCCGTCATTTCCGCGCTCATAATTCCTTTGTCAACTGCATTGCAGATTGCATTGTAAACCGGATGTGCCTGGTTGACATCAGGAAAACGGCTCTCAGTGCCGACATACTTTGTTGCAATCGACTGGTCGCCTGTAATAGCGATAAGCGCGTCTTCAATTGTCAGAGCGTATTCGCCGCGGTTGACAAGCTGGTCGGGATGGAACGTATGATCAGGATAGGGTTCAAGCCCACGGATCTGCAGATCGACAATATCGTTTATAAAGTTTTTTGCCCAGTGTGCTGAAATGTCAGTTATGTCAGCCATTTCTGCAATACTGTCAACCTTCATTTCGCGGCTGTCGCCCGGTGCCTCAAAATCAGTGTCATATGTCGCCGGACGCTTTTTTGTTACAAGTTTGTCAAGCTTTAATTCTGATACGAAAAGCGCGGCAATGTCGGCACGGGAAATTTTATCAACAAGAGCGATTTTTTTGCCCACATCAGTACCCGGCGCTGCGCGTTCGATTTTCTGGACAAGTTCCCACTGCTCATTTGCAGGAATTGTGAAATCCTTGTTAAGATCAAGCACTTTACGGAAATCGCCTGCTGCTTTTGAGAATTCGTATGCTTTTTTGTAGCATACACCACGTCTGAAGTAGGCTTCAGAGCTGGATGGGTCGATTTTTATTGCTTTCTCATACTCTTTCTCCACATCTTCAAGCCACTCTTTAGGTGGTTTGCCCTCGTTTTTCATGGTAATTACAATGCCTTTGGCAATAAAGACAAGCGGCAGTTTCGAATCAAGTTCCTGTGCTTTGTCGGCAAGTTTAATCGCCTCTTTGAAACCGTTATCAGAGCTTTCTTTGTCTTTCGCATCCTGTGCTTTTTTGGCTGTAGTCAATGCAAGTCCCGAATATGCAGGTGCATATTTAAAATCAAGTGTTTTCGCGAGATTGAACTCTTCTTCGGCAGGCTGATACCGTCCTTCATCCCAGTATTTCATTCCCTGTTTGTAATGTGTCTGCGGGTCATCCATGACACCGCCGGCTTTACGGGCTTTTGGCGCGCATCCAATTGTAAAAACAAGTGCTGTAGTTAAAAGTACAATGGATATTCCTTTAATATTCATGTATATCAATCCTTTTTGCGGTGTTTATATGTTAATTTCATAAAGTAAACTCTTGTCAGCTGTTGCTGCAGTCTGTCGTTTACATACAATCTTAAAAAAGTAAAACTGTACATATTAATCGATAACAAAAATTACACGGCATTCAGAGAGAAACTTCAGATTCTTTGATGCACTCCTTACGTCATCAGCATCTTTATTTTCTATGACAATATCGGTATTATTGCTGCCTGATGCCTTTTTCGCCTTGATCTTCCCGGGGTTGCCTCCAATACGATCTGTCAATTTTGACGCAGCCATGACATCTTTTGTATAACCGACCATACCATTTTTTATCGCCCATTCTCTTGATACATAGGCACTTCCATAAAGCTCCCTGTCATTTTCATCAATAACACGGGGACTTAGAGCAGGCTTTACAGATAAACCTTTGCAATCAATAATAAGGCCTGTGAAAATAATCTCTTTTTCTGTTTTTGAACTCTTATCAAAACAGGTTACTGACGGCTTCGCGGCAACTGAATTACCAAGCAGCATATCACTTATTCCTCCAACTCCGTCAAGAGGTACACTCATTGTGACTTCCACAGTGCCGTCACTCATATATTTAGGATCACCCTTCTGCTGAAATCCCTGTACGTAACCGCTTACACTGCTGTTAATCAAGTCGTTTTCAACCATGAAATTCTTTACTGTTGTAGTTGAATTAAGATAGATTCCCTTGATTGTTTCAAGTGCGTTTCGTAAAGCGATCTGCTGTGCAGCTCTCAGGGCTGCGGGTCTCTGGGCCGCCTGCGGCAGATCAGGATTTGGCGCTCCCACACCTGTGGAGACAATAATGCGGTCTGCCCAGTCAACACTTCCTTTACCCTGTGCCGTATCTGTGATTACCGGCTGCATTTGGGCCATACTTAACGAAATTGAACTGATACATACTGTGACAACGGCTCGTAAAAACATATTTCCTCCTCTTGGGTGTTATGTCTTTTCTGACATTAATATCTGATATTTTCCAGCGCCAGTTCTGTGCACATTTACTGGCCGCCGGTATTTGTTCTTTTCAAACAAAGTGAGCTAAATATTAGCATTATGTATTGAAAAAAACCCTATTTTTCTGATGTGTTTTTGTCGTTTTTATATTGTTGAGTCGCCATGTCATTAAGCGTTATATTTCGCAATATTTGAAAAAACTTCTAACATATTGGTCGTAGCGGGTGTTGCGATGACTTGACAAATAAAAAGGGAGTGGTTATGGGTAGTAAACCGGAAACTTTTAAATCAGGAAAAATGCATTAACAATTTAAAATGAAATGGAAACCTGATTACTGCAACCTTGTTTTTTTCCGGGCAATACAGAAGAGGTAACCAATGTAGCGGTATGCTTCAAGCCGGTAGAATACATCAATTTCGTGGTGAAAAGCGAGTTTTATCTGTTTATCTGCAAAAAAACCATTACTGTCTTCGAGTCTGCGTGCCATATGTGCGTAATAATTATCCCAACCGCTTGGCGGTACAAGCGACATGAATTGAATGTCAAGTCCGCTTTCGTCAAGCATTGCCCTGTAAGAATGTTCATTTTCATATTGGAAACGATCATGTTCAAAAATATTCAGAATCTCTTCAGGAACTTTTTCTGTAAGAAGAATCAGATCGGAAAAACAGAAGTAGCCTCCGCGGGCAAGCCATGATGTTGCAAGCTCAATACCTTTGCGACGTGAAATAAAAGAGAGTATGCCGCCCTCTGCGAGTATAAGCTCAAAAGGTGTCTCTGAGTAGTCAAGAGTCAGAATGTCTGCGTTAGTAAATGTTATAAGATGGCTGACATTGCGTTCAACTGCCGCCTGACGCGCAGAAGTGATATTTTCTCCATTAAGGTCAACTGCTGTTATTTTACAGCGGAATTCCGATGCAAGATTGCAGGACGCGTCACCGTATCCGCATCCCATGTCAAGTACCTTGCTGGATGGATTGACTCCACTGAAGCGCGCCGCAGCAAGTGAAAATTCCCTGCCTGCCGGTGATGTATAATTTGAGTTCAGATCTGTTACCATAGTCTCGTTTCCATAATGATAATATTATCGGATTTTCAGAAATAATACAAGGCTGAAAACGAGCAAAACCAAAGAAATTATATGAAACTGCCATGCGATCTTTGATTTAATCTGAAACTCCCCGGCAAATAAACCGCTTTTTCGCATTTTTATCTGAAAGTGGTGATGAATCGGGGCCATAAGAAAAATTCTCTTTTTGGTCAATTTATAATATCCGATCTGCATGACAACTGAGATAAATTCCATAATAAATATGAAACATACGATAGGAAGAAATGCACCTGCTTTTGTAAATATAAACAAAATGCCGATCAACCCACCCAGGCCTACAGAGCCACTGTCACCCATAATGATACTTGATGGCGGCGAATTAAACCAGAGGTAGGCAAGAAGTGTTCCGATGACCGCACCGATAAGCGGCAGCAGTTCCTGGAGCCCCTCAATATAAGGAATAAGCAGATATTGTGCCCAGTTTACATTACTTGAGACAAATGATATTACTCCTACAAAAAGCAGGCCTGTTATTGATGGAACCGTGGCGAGAGTGTCAAAACCATCAGTGAAATTAACACCATTGGCAAGTATTGCAATGGTAAAAGTCATGAATGGAATAAAAATCCAGAATGGCATATAGGGAAAAATTTTATCAATACTGAAAAATGGAATAATAAGCGAACCATTAATATTGGGTATATACTCATATGCTGCAATTGCAACAAGAAGGGAGATGATAAGGTAAAGTGACAACCGCAATCCTGCCGAAATACCATCGGCTTTGTACTGATATTCCTGTTTTGTCATTGTACCTGTCGCGACTTTTTTCTTATTGACTACTTTTGCAATATCATCGAAAGCCCCGATTATTCCGAAGAAAACATAGATAATGAGAGCAGAAATTACATATGAATTAAACCTGACAGTGACAAGAGTGGTAATTGCAACAATAACAAGAAACAAAATACCTGCAGGCATTACAGGTTCATGAACTTTATCTTTTGTCTCAAATTCCGAGGTCATGTGAAATTTTCGTAAAAAGTTGATAAAAACAGGGAAAAGAAACATGGCAAGCAGAAAAGACAGAACTGTTGATATACCAGTACAGAAAAGACGGCTGTTTAATAGATACATGTTAGTCTGGTCGTATAGAAATTCAATCAGCATGAGTTTTGTTCCAAATGTAAAGTAATAATACTGTTGTTGTTAAAGGTGTCAACTTTGCAGCCTGTACGAAATGACTGATAGAATGCAATCCATTCCGGTGTGTAAAAATGATTTCATTATAAAATAGTTTTTTCATTACAGAATTGAAAGATTTACATAAAAAATTGGTACAATACATCATAGATTTCCTTTGACAGCCTTTTTTTACAATAGATATTTAATATTACTATAGTTACAATAAACACACCATTATTTTTTACAGCACTCAATGTTGACAATGAAGAAACAACACAACCATAGTTTTTCAGAGTATTTATTGGTGAAAACAATTATTTTAAATACAATAATATTTTTTTGAGGAGGAGATCAAATGGCTGCACTGGTGCTTGATGGTAAGGGTTTGTCAAAGGAAATAGAAGCTTCGCTTAAGGAGCGGGTGGAAAAGTATAAAGCGAAATCGGGTGGAAAAGTTCCACTTCTTGCGACAATTCTTGTTGGAAATGATCCTTCATCTGAGACCTATGTAAAGATGAAAGGTAATGCCTGTACAAGGGTCGGAATGGAATCCCGTAAAGTTGTATTGCCTCAGACTGCCTCAACAGATGAGCTGCTTGATCAAATTGATATACTCAATGATGACTCTGATGTTTTTGGCATTCTTCTTCAGCACCCTGTGCCCAGTCAGATAGATGAGCGGGCAGCGTTTGAACAGATAGCACTTGATAAGGACGTTGATGGTGTCACATGTCTGGGTTTTGGCCTTATGTCAATGGGAGAGTCTGCATATGGCAGTGCCACACCGGCCGGAATAATGACACTGCTTGAACACTACAAAATAGAGCTCGAAGGAAAACATGCTGTGGTGATCGGTCGCAGTCCAATACTTGGCAAGCCTATGGCTATGATGCTTCTCAATAAAAACGCCACAGTTACTATCTGTCATTCAAAAACCCGTGATCTTGCATCAATTGTAAAGACTGCGGATATTGTCATCGGAGCTGTCGGCAAACCTGAATTTATTAAAGGTGACTGGATTAAGCCAGGGGCTGTGGTTGTTGATGCCGGGTATCATCCCGGGAATGTCGGTGATATTGATCTCAAGTCGGCAATTGGTCACTGCAGTGCATATACACCGGTTCCCGGAGGGGTCGGTCCAATGACAATTGCGACACTTATTACTCAGACCATGGAAGCAGCAGAGAGAAGAATTGACTAAATTAACTTTATTTATTCAGGTATCTTTCGGTTTATAGAACTACAGGGTGAAAACGCCGTGTCCGGTAGTTCTGTCTATTTTCTGAAAATAAGAATATAGTGTAAATGTAAAGTGAAAATGCTGTGTGATATTATCCCATTATCTCTTTTAATCTGAGCATGTTTTTCTCTTTACCCTTATTACGGGTGTTCTTTGCAGTTTCAGTGTAGTAGTGATGACTTTTAAGAAGATCCATCTGATGTATATACCATTCTCTGTCTGTCATAACTGTGCCCTGAAAAGCAAGCTCTTTACGCAGATTTTCCCCTTTGGCTAAAAAATCATTTCTTCCTAAATTGTCAAGATCGGCATCACAGATAATCTGCTCAAGAATGCTGCTGCCCGCTGATTGCATATGTTCGCCGGGAGTTTCACTTACAACTGTCGCCATGATAATCTGCCTGACTGTTAATATACCCTGGTTTGAAAATCCAAATGATCTCAATGTTGTTTCCGCAATATCAGCACCTATTGACTCATTTTTCAGATAGCTCTTTGTAAAGCCTGTGTCATGAAAAAGTGCTGCTGTTTTCAATAGATATGTGTCATCAGATGAAATACCCTCAAGTGCTGCTAGCTCTTCGCAGCGCGGCAGTACATCAAGAAGCGTATGCTCTATTCCGTGATAATACAATGTTGACGGCAGGCCAGAGAAAATGTTGTCCTTGACAAATAAAACTATTGCATTAAATTGTTTATTATTCATAATCATAATTCTTTAAATAGTACCACAATATAGCATCTGATTCAATCTGTTTCTGGTTAAAACAGAAAATTTGCAGTACTTTCAAATCTATTGCATAATGTGTATTTGACAAGTCAATACATTTATCATTTGAAAAAAAACAGATGTTTTTGCAGTCTAAACTGATCAAAGAATTCTGAAAATTTGCAGTGCCTGCATTCAAATTTAAATAATATCAATGTGTTATGCATTTATTATCTCATTAAGGCTGTTCAATTTGTTGAAGAGTTAGGAAAACTTTTTTTCTGTAACTATTTTTATTTTCGAACCTGTGCTGAAAGCTGCCGGCCTAAGTGCATTTTTTACTAATTAAAGATCCCGCATTTATAATAATATTACATTTTAACGGATAAATCTATTGTATGAATAACTCCTGGCTTAGTGAATTAAACAGTGCGCAGCATACAGCTGTTACTTCCGGTGACGGTCCTCAACTTGTGGTCGCAGGTGCGGGCAGTGGAAAAACAAAAACGCTCGCAAGCAGGGTTGCATACCTGATTTCAAAAGGGGTTGCTGCCGAGCGCATACTTCTATTGACTTTCACACGTCGCGCGTCACGCGAAATGGTGAGTCGTGCATCACATATTCTTGGTGATGAATCGCTGACTGCGCAGGTCTGGGGCGGTACATTTCATGCGATTGCAAACCGGCTGTTAAGAATCTATGCACAGGCACTTGATCTGTCGCCGGAATTTACCATTATTGATCAGTCTGACTCAGAAGATCTTCTTGATGTAATCCGGCATAAACGCTGTGAGTCTGCAAAAAAATCACGTTTTCCGCGCAAAGGAACACTCCTTGCTATTTATTCACGCAGAATGAACAGTGGGGAAGATCTTGATTGCATATTGAAAAAGTTCTTTCCATGGTGTGAAAAATGGAAAACCGAACTGAAGGATATTTTCAAGGAGTATGTTGCTCATAAACAGCGACAGAGTATTCTTGATTATGATGATCTGCTGCTTTACTGGTACTATCTGCTTGAGGACCCCAGGCGTGCAATGCATGTTGAAGAACGCTTTGACCACATTCTTGTTGATGAGTATCAGGATACAAACAAGGTGCAGTCAGATATACTTATGAGAATGCGCCGGATTAACCGAAATATCATGGTCGTCGGGGATGATGCGCAGAGTATATACAGTTTCCGGGCCGCCACAGTGCGAAATATGCTTGACTTTCCGAAAATATTTCCAGGCACTTCTATTGTCACTCTGGAAGAGAATTACAGGTCAAGCAGTCAGATTCTTGAAACTACAAACATGGTAATTGCACA